>OLRR01000792.1_pt1 | contig 22897 bp, 20 predicted proteins | sample 1671941 | NCBI WGS metagenome assembly OLRR01 (sample SAMEA3136628, study PRJEB25190) | human gut metagenome
GCAATGTGTATTTATATGGCAAGAACAGGTGTTACAAAAGCAGAAATCTATGAATATGTGAAGAAATACTATCCAAAAGATGATTACAAATATAGTGTTGAATATAAAATTGAAGACTATAGAAAGACATATCAGTGGAATGAAATTTGTCAAGGAAGTGTACCTGTTGCAATAAGATGTTTTCTGGAAAGTGATGATTATGAAAGTTTCTTGCGAAATGTATTTTCGTTAAAGTGTGACATGGATACGTTATGTGCTATAGGTGGTGGAATTGCGGAAGAATTTTATCACGGAACTGGACTTGATAATGATTATTTACTTGGACATTACCTGAATAGACAATTATACAGAATTGTTGAAATGTGAGGTTAGATATGAAATCTTATATAGGATCATTATTGATAGGAATACTATTATCATTAATTTTTACAATTGGTATGTCTTTTTCAAGACTCGATATTCTTGATGATAGAAAGAGACTTGTTTTGGCTATCGGTGATTTTATTCTTATGTTTATATTACTCTCATTATTTATTACTGGGATGTTTTTAATAGGATAATAAGTGATTCGATGGAATGTGAGATTCGAGAGGTGACAGAATGAAAATTAAGAAACTATTAATTGGATTGCTTGTATCGGGATTGGCATTTTCGTTTACTGGATGTGGTGACAAAGAGATAAATGACAATGGAGAAAAAGTTCAATCATTCGGTCAATTTATTGAAATTAAGGAAATACAAATCGTATCAAGTAATGGGTTTAGTCGATATAGTCAATATTTTGTATATTATAAAACCACTAAAATTGTATATGTAGTACAAGGTTCAGACCGTTATGGTGGCATTGGTGGCATTACACCATATTACGTATTAGATGAAAATGGCAAACCAGAAATCGCAATCTATGGAGAAAATTATAATGGATAAGGAGAAAGAATAAGTACACATAATCCTGTTGTGACTGCAGTACGACAGGTCATGCATGTAAAAAAAAGATGACATATAGTCTAACGGAAAGAACGTGGCTTTTTAAGCTGAAATATTGGTTCGAATCCAATTGTGTCATATTTGTAATGATGTCGCGCGGATCATTACAGAAGAAAATAGTAACTACTGAAATGTATATTTAAGGAGGCAGTAAACATGACAAAATATGATTTATGTACGGGTGATATCGTTCTTTCTACAAAGGGAAGCTACGGTATTGTGCTAATCGGAACTAATGGAGATGATCAAATCAAATGGTACAGTAATAATAAAGGACAGGTTATTAACAGATTTAGATCTTTTTCTATGATTAACGAAGATCTTACATTTAAATATGATTTAGGTAATCGTATTATTAAGGTATGGAGAACGAAAGACAAACATTATCTTGGTGATAAAGCAATTACAGAATATAATGCAGCAGAATGTCATGGATTTGAATGCATCTATGAAGAGTTAATTAAGGAAGTAACTATGGCTGAAGTTGAAGAAAAGTTTGGCTGCAAAGTAAAAATTGTAAAGTAATAAAATTTAATTATACAGGCACGTATAAATGAGGAATAGGAAATAATATTTGAAGCACTATCTTAAAAGATCAGTGCATAGATGTCAGTGTGACAATAAACTGCAAAGTTATTCCACTTCGGAAAGCGAGGTGAAATAATGGAGCAGAAGAAATTTATGGATATTCAACGTCTGAAAGAAGGATATGCAGATGGATTTGTACCGGGTGACTTAATTGTTATCCAGGAAAAATTTGATGGATCTAATGCAGCAGCTAGATATGATGCAGAGACTGGCAAAATGGTAGCTTTTTCCAGAAGACATACGTTGAATCAGAACAATACATTAAATGGTTTTTATAATTATGTGCAGGAGTTAAATCCTGAAGATTATAAAGACGTTCCGGACTATGTAATATTTGGAGAATGGTCTGGAGCAAGAAATGCGATTATTTATTATCCAGAAAATACTAAGAAATGGTACGTATTTGATATTTATGATGTAAGGGAAGAAAAATATCTTCCTCAGTCAGAAGTAAAGGCATTTGCAGAAACGCATGGACTTACATATATCAATACATTTTATGTTGGACCGTTTGTCAGTTGGGAACATGTACAAAGTTTTATGGATCATCCGGGATATGGAGAAATTCAAGAAGGTATTGTTATAAAGAACCAAACAAGATTAAACGATCCGAATAGCAGATTACCATTTGTAGTGAAAATCGTTGGAGATAAATTTCATGAAGTTGCAAAAATGAATCATGTTAAAAAGATTCAGGATCCGCAAAAGTTGCAAGAACGAACAGAAGCACAGGAACTTGTAAAATCTGTCGTGACGCGGCGTAGAGTTGAAAAAGAGTTATATAAAATGCGTGATGAAGGAATCATCCCAACAGAGTGGTGTGAACAGGATATGAAAACTGTTGCAAGGAATCTTCCAAACAGAATTTATACAGATTGTGTAAAAGAAGAACCGGAAGTAGTTCGAGCAGCAGGACAATATTTTGGAAAATTCTGTTCCGTTATTTCGATGAATTACGCACGAGAGATTATTCTCGGTCCGACTGGAGCAAAGTAAGGCGAAAGGAGGACACGAATGGTGGCAACAGCATTTAGTAGATTATGTACTTCTTGTAAAAAAAGATTTGCATACAAACAAACAGACGCCATCTTTGATGAGAATGGATATGGATATTCAACCAAGCTTGTGAAATGCAAACATTGTGGGCGATTAAATGTGATTCGATATTTTGAAGATGACTCGATGAAATTAAACAATGATAGAAAATATTATGATTATGACATGGTATAGAATAGGAGAATAATAAATAATGGCAAAACAGAAAGAAAAAAAACCGTTAGATAAAAAAGGCTGGGTTCAGACATTTGAATTGATTGGAAAGGCATGTATTAAAGATTATACATTCAAAATTGATGAACATTCTAAGAAAAGCGACTGGATTTACAATTCTATTAACCTGAATGTTGACTGCGGTGATAAATACGGAAAAGTTGGCTGCGAATTAATGGGTGGTTATGGAGCTGGTAGAAACAATGTAATTTATGTTCATGGCAAAGATGAGAATGGCGGAGATGATTTTGATAACAGATATCAGATTGATTTTGATGATCGATTTGACGAGGATATTCTAAAAGATATCGGAGAGCTTTGCTTTATCAAAATTGGTATTGAGAAGGATACAAAAGGTGAAGTTGTTATTAATAAATTCTTACATGCATATGATGCAATTAAATATCTGTCTGAAGCATTGCAGGATGGTATGGAGATTAAGGTAAGAGGGCAGTTAAAATATACTGTATATGACAAACATGTACAAGTAAGAAAAGAAATTAACAGTATTTATCTTCCAAGGGAGAAGGAATTGAATACTTATGAAGCAGCATTTACTCAGTCGATGCTTCTTGACAAGTATTCAATCGGAAAAGCAGATAAAGATAAATGTGCGTTCCCGATAACGGCATACATTCTGGAGAAATTCAAAGAATATAATGGTAATGACTTGACTGAAGGTGGCGCTGTAAAAGGCGGAAAGTTTGTACCTTTAAGAAAAACATTTGAATATGTTTATGATCCGGAAGATGAAAAATCTATTGAGCGCGCAGGAAAGCTTTTCAAAGTTAAGAAAAACGTGACATTGATTACTTGTCAAGGAGTATTTGTTGAAGGCGGTGCAGTGATCCAGACAACTGAAGACGATTTACCAGACGATATTAAAGAACTGGTAGAAATGGGAGCTTACAGCTTGGAAGAAGCATTAGCACTTTGTACAGAAAATGCTAGTAAAGAACGCAGGATGTTACTTACTAGACCAGTTATTAAGTTAGTTGGAGAAGACGGATCTAAGATTCCACAGATTCAGAAATTTGATTCTATGTATTCAGAAGATGATCTTGTATTAGATTATCTGATTGAAGCAGATGATGACGAAGAAGTGGATGAAGTAGAAGAAGATTCAGAAACTGATACAACGGATCAGGATGAAGAAATTGATTATGATTCAATGTTAGATTCGCTGCTTGATGATTAACTATAATAATTAAATTATACAAAGTACAGAAAGGAAACAAATACTATGGGATACGGAAAAAAGAATACAATTAAAATTGATCCTTTATCATATAATATTGGACTTATTGGGGAAAGTGGTATCGGAAAAACAACAATTATTAAAGAGATGTGCGAGAAACTTGTAGGTGAAGATGGATATCGTTTTCTTGAGTGTGGTAAAGAAGATGGCGCTGACGGTATTAATGGAATCAACTATTTGAATTGTCCGGAATGGTCAATGGATTATGATGAAGAAACAAACAGTATTGGATTTGAAGATTTTGTGGATGATGTCGTTGAGAATAAATCCACAGAATATCCTGATTTGAAAACAGTTGTTATTGATACATATGATCAGCTTGTAGAAATTGCAAAGCCAGAAGTTATTCGTATGCATAATGCGGAGAATCCTGAGAAACCGGTAAAATCTATCAAAGCAGCTTTTGGTGGTTATATGGCCGGAGAGGATAAGGCAACAGAAATTGTTCTGAATAAGTTATGGGAACTGAAATCGGTTGGTGTTCATTTCATTATTATTGGACACGTTAAGCAGCGTACACAAGATGATGTAACAACGGGACAGACATATACTTCTCTGACAACTAATATGTCAATGAGAGATTTTAATGCAATCAAAACAAAATTACATTTTCTTGGTGTTGCTTCTATTGATAGAGAAATCGTACAGGAAAAGACTGGCAAGACTAAAAAGGAAGGTAAAAAAGATGTAGATATTATGAAAGGTGTAATTACAAGCGAAAGCCGTAAAATTACATTCCGTGATGATTCTTATTCTATCGATTCCAAATCAAGATTTGCTGACATTGTTCCGGAAATTGAATTTAGTTCAGATGCATTAATCAAGGCTCTTACAGATGCTATCAAAGCCGAAGCATCTAAAGGGAGTAAATCTGTTGATGAATTAAAGAAAGAACAGGATTCAGCTGCAGAAAAAAGAGCTGAAAAGATTGCGGAAGCTGAGGCAGAAGCTAAAATACAGAAAGAACTTAGTGAAATCACAGAAAAGATTAAGGCGTTCTGTATTGCTAATAAAGGTAAAACAGCAAAATTAAAACCACTTGTAGCTGCAGCTAAAGAAATGGGTTATGACAATCCGATGAAAGTAACAAATATTGATGACGCAAAAAAGATTCTTGAACTTACTGTTGCGTAAATAAATATTGATCCCAGGGCTTCTGCCTTGGGATTTCTAAGGAGAATAACATTGAGTAAGGAAAATAAAAAGGACACAACTGGTTGGAAAAATGAAGACTTCTTACAAATGTGTAATTGGGTTGAAAGAGAATTGATGGGGTATTCTGGGACGCAGCGTTTGCATAAGAACGCATGTCTAAGATTGCAGGGGCTAAGAAAAGGACAAAGTATGGCAAATAATTCTCATGAAATGTATGGAGAATATCCTATTGATGTTATTTTTAATACTTTTAAAGCGAATAAATATGTCATTTTAAAAGCAATAAAAGGAAAAACATTTAACAGCGAAGATCAGAAAATGGCTTACATTTGTGCTATTGTAAGCAGTCGAATTAATGATATGTACACCAGAATGAAAAATGCAAAGAAAAGCGAAGAGAAGTCTGAAAAGATTGATATAGGAGCGCAAAATAGTGAAGCCGCTAAATATCAACGTCAGACGGAAGAGGTCGTAAATTCTACATTCGAGGGGATTTGGTAATTGACATCTATCACTACTAAGACGAAGGATCGCAGTAGTGCGAAAACAATGTCTCCTTTTGAAAAGGAATGTATTGAGACTATTAAAAAGGTAAATGAATATAAGTTAATTGCAGAAGCAAATGCAGTGTCTTCTATTTACAAGAACCCGGATTTAGTCAGAGACACTTCTTTGAAACTGGAAGATATAACAAATAATGCTTGGAGAGTATATTTTTCAATTGCGAACGATATCATCAATGTAGAACAAAAAAATACATTAGATGAAATTACAATCAATATGTATCTATCGAAACATTCAAAATTAAGTAAGAAATACGATGAATATGGTGGATATGGGAAGATTGAAAGTTCATTTACATATATCGAAGAGGCTAATTTTGATTCTTATGTGAATGAGGTAAAAAAGTGGAATGCTGTAATGAAATTAGCTCGAATGGGCTTTCCTGTAAAAGAAAAGTTAAGTAAATATGTCGATGCTAAAGCTGAAGATATATATAACGAACTTGAGGCACTTTTGAATCACACATTTATTAATGTGGAATCTGAAGTTAAAACTTATAATGCCTGCGACGGATTATTTGATTTGATTGATAAATTAAATGCTGGGAGTCAGGTAGGAATGCCACTTAAACATTGTGATATTTTGAACAGAGAAATTGGCGGCATTAATTTTAATGGAAACATTTATGGTCTAGGTGCCAATTCAGGTGTTGGAAAATCAACAACAGCAATCAACTACTTAATGCCTTCAGTGTTAGAACATAATGAAAAAATGGTCATTATGATTAATGAAGAAGATCAGGACAAAGTAAAGAAAGAGTTGCTTGTCTGGGTTGCAAATAATTTATATAGTGCTGGACTACATAAATATATATTGCGTGATGGCCATTTTAGTAAAGATGTTTTAGATAAGCTTCGTAAGGCAGCAAAATATCTTGAAGAGTTAAAAGAACGCAGAAATATTACAATCGTTCCCTTTGAAAAATATACCGTCAAAGCAGCAATCAAAGTAATAAAAAAATACTCTAGCATGGGAGTAAGGCTGTTTGTTCTGGATACATTAAAAGAATCATCTGATTCAAGAGACACAGAAACATGGAAATCTATGGAACGAGATATGGTTGATCTTTACGATGTTGTGAAACCAGCTGCTAAAAATGTAGCATTATTTGTTACATATCAGTTAGGGAAAGCTTCAGTAAAGATGAGGTATCTTACAAATAATGAAATTGGACAAGCAAAGAATATATTGGATGTATTTAGTGTGAATTTAATGATGCGTAAACCATTTGAAGATGAGTTTCCTGGTGGTTCACATGAGATTAAAGCTTATAAGTTGGCGGGGAAAAATAATTCCTCAAAGATTCCGTATCATCTGGATTCGGATAAACATTATATGATTACATTTATTACTAAAAATAGATTTGGGGCTACAGACCAATTTCAGATAATCTCAGAGTATGATCTGAGTACAAATATGCACAAAGATGTTGCTATTTGTAATATAGCACAAGATTTTTAAGCGGAGAGTAAATATGACTGCATTAGAGATTAAGGAATACATTCAAAAAAATGGAAAAATACCTTATGTTTTAGAAAGCATTGGGTGTAGCAATATAGTATATCATGATAACAAGGATTATTATAGCTGCTCTAATGCGGTGGGTGGTGACTGTAACAATCCGGCCGCCATCAATATAAGAAATAATAAATATCTGAATTATCGAAATTATACCAGAGGAGTTGAATATGACGATGGTGAGGATTTAATTTCTTTAGTTCAGTATAATAAAAATATTGACTTTGCAAATGCAATGAAATATCTTCATAAACTTTTAGGATTGAAAAATTTATACAAAGGAAAAGAGGAGAAGAAAAAGCCGGATGATTCCTGGTTCGTGTTCTCAAGATTTGTGGTTAAGCGTAGGAAATGTATCGTAAATGACTTTGATCCTATGAGTGAAGATATTTTAAATGATTTTGTCCCATATATTCATATTGATTTATTTCGCGAAGGGATTGTAAAACGAACAATTAAAAAATTTGGACTTGGATATTCGTATAGATGGAGAAGAACAATATTTCCAATTAGATATTGGCTAGATGGAACGCTGATGGGATATAATGCCAGAAGTTCCATCGAAAATTGTTCTGAATTTGGAATATCAAAGTACTTTATAACACCTGGGATGCGAAAAGAAATTAATATATATGGATTGTGGGAAAATTATAAAGATATTCAGAAAGCAGGATATATTGTTATATTCGAAGCCGAGAAATCTGTTCTTAAAAGAGATAGCAGAATGGATCCAACCGGCGGTGCAATTGAAGGCCATGTACTTTCAGATGAGCAGGTGCGAATTATACTTGGCATTGGAGTAGAAGAAGTTATTATCGCGATGGATAATGATGTTCCAATAGAAGAGGTCTGGAATATGTGTGAGAAGTTTTACGGATTACGTAAAGTCAGCTACATTCGTGATAAATGGAAACTGCTTGGCCCAAAGGACTCACCTGCAGATGCGCCAAATAAAATATACAATTTTCTGTTTAAATGGAGAATTCCTTATGATGAAAGTAAACACAGAGAATATTTAAAGAGTTTGAAAAAATAGTTGAGATTAAGCTATGAAGAACTGCAGAAGATGTGCGAGGCACTTGGAGTCGATAGACTCAATTCATGGAGCCGTGTAAACTGCGTACACAATGGTCTCTATGAGTATTTTTTGAAGTATGTATTACATAAAAAAGAGGATCGTGATGATTCTATTTATAAAGTAACTGGCGGTATTAGTCATGATATTATAGAGCGATTTTATACTGAAGAATTAGCTTATGAAAAAATGGCTGAAGAGTTTGACGAAGGATGGATGATAGCATTTGATATTGCTGATCTAAAATTTGTTCGTGGAGATGGTGCCAGAAACAATAGTATTGCAACTAAGTATTATTATGATTTGAAAAATTTCTTTGAGACACACGAGAAGATTACTGATCATATTGATATTGAAAAGTTTGTAACCGTAAAGGTTGGTGATGAATATTACCAGGGGTATATTGACGCTCTGGTGACAGATGAAAATGGTAATTATACTATATTAGATTGGAAGACAAGCAGCATATATAAAGGAGATAAAGCGAAAAATGAATGTGGGCAGTTGGTAATGTACTCTCTGGCTTTACATCAGATGGGAATTCCGTTTGAAAAAATCAAAATTGCATGGAACTTCCTTAAATATCAGTGTGTAACTGTTCAATCTAAAAAAGGTGTAAAGAAAGTAAGAGAAATCGAACGCTTTGAGCTTGGGGAGAAGCTACAGGCAAATGCAAAGATGTGGTTAAAAGAATTTGGATATGAAGAAAACATGCTGGAGTATCTGGATAAATTAGCTCAAACAAATGATATTACCTGTCTTCCACCGGAAGTACAGGAGAAATATGAATTGCATGATTGTTATGTATATGTTGACTTAACCCCGGAGCTGATTCAGTATTGGGAAAATTTTATTATCAATACTATGAAAATGATTCGTGATAAAGAAGCTACATATGCGGAACTAAAGGCAGCAGGAAAATATGATGAAGCAGATAAACTTTGGTGGGAAGATGAAGAGAGTCTAAAAAAGCAAAGTTATTATCTTACGAATTTGTGTGGTTATTCCACTAAACTTTATAAACCGTTAAAAGCTTATCTTGATGCTCAAGATGCAAAGAAAAATGGAGATATTTTGGGTACGAAAAATAAGCAGGATGAAGAATACGACATTGATAACTTAGATTGGCTTAACGATTTATAAGGAGATAAAATGGGACAGTATACTATTTATCATTGCCACTCAAACCGTTCTCTTCTTGATAGTTGTACTGGTTATAAAGAATATGCAGACCGTGTATCGGAGCTAGGGTATAAAGCCTTAGCTCTGACGGAACATGGTAATGCCTACAATTGGGTTGAAAAAAAGATGTATATCAATTCAAAAGGATTGAAATACATACACGGAGTTGAGTGTTATTTAACAGCTTCACTAGAAGAGAAGGTGAGGGACAATTATCATACAATTCTTTTGGCTAAAAACTATGAAGGTGTAAAAGAAATCAATCTTTTGATTGATAAATCTACACAACCGGATCATAGATATTATAAACCACGTATTACATTTGAAGAATTTTTTAATATTTCAGATAATGTAATCAAGATTTCTGCTTGTTTGGCATCACCTTTGAATAAATACCCAAAGGATATCCAAAAGCAAATAGCGGAAAAGTCTGCAGCATTAAAGCAGGAACTGGCAAATAAAGTAGCTGAACTTGAAAAACAGAAGAATGATCAAAAAGCCATGATAAAATGGTTTAAACAGTTTGATGACTTTAAAGAAGAGGAGTTACCGTGGGTAATAAATGGATGTATTCCAGGGGATTCATATTTGCATTATATCGAAGCTCAAATTGATAAGTTGAAGCAATATTATGATAATTTGCTTGAAGAAGTTCAGCTTATGAATGTGACAGCGAGAGAGACTTTTTATAAATTATTGGAAACATATGATTACTATGAAATTCAGCCGCATGATTTTCCAGAGCAGAAACGATATAACGAATTTTTATATGCTGCATCAAAACAGACAGGGAAACCTTTAATCGCCGGAACAGATACACATAGCATTGATTATTATAAAGCTGAATGCAGAAGCATTTTACAGAAAGCAAAACGTATCGAATATGCTGACGAAGATAAATTTGATCTGACATTAAAGACTTACGAAGAGTTGGTTGAAATGTTTCGTGTTCAGAATTGCGATATTCCATTTGATGTGATTCTGCAAGCAATAGAGAATACAAATGTGATGGCCGATTCTGTTACTGATTTCGAACTTGATACTTCTGTAAAATATCCAAAATTATACGATAATGAAGAGGAAGTATTAAAGAAAAGAATTTTTGATAAATTGCATGAGAAAATTGATGCAGGAATTATCAAAAAGAAAAAAATTCCAGAATACGTGAAGCGTATCAAAGAGGAAATGCGTGTATTTAAAAAGATTAATATGATTGGATTTATGCTCTTTATGTCCGAACTGGTATGTTGGTGTTGGGAAAATGGTATACCAGTTGGGCCATGTAGAGGATCTGTAGGTGGTTCTACTGTTGCATACATAACAGATATCATTGATGTTGATCCAGTTATATGGAATACAATTTTTTCACGATTTGCAAATGAAGATCGTGAAGAGGTTGGAGATATTGATCTTGATATTTCACCAGATCAGCGAGAATTAGTTTACAATCACATCATTGAGTCATTTGGATATGATAAGACAGCATATATTCTTGCTATCGGAACCGTATCTGACAAAGGCACTATTGATGAGATCGGGCGAGCTTTAGATATCCCGCTTGATGAGGTTGCACATATCAAGGAGATGTATAGCGCCTATAAAGATACAATTGAATCAACCGGAAAAAGAATTAAAGAAATCGAGGACATGATTCATTTTGATGAAATTAAACAGGCAAATAAAGAATCAGAATATTATGGCCTACGTCGTGATTATGAGAATAAAATAACTGAGCATGATAAGGCTATAAAACATATGAATGATTTGAAAGATAATCAGTACAGGAAATTGTTCTATTATTTTGATGGAATTAATGGCACTCCGGTTTCTCAGTCAATTCATCCGGCAGGCATTGTAGTTTCTCCGGTAACACTTCCAGACAACTATGGTACGTTTTGGAATGATGGAAAACGTATTATGTGTATTAATATGGAAGAAATTCATGATGGTGCCGGTCTTGTTAAATACGATTTACTTGGCCTAAAGAATCTGGAAATTATTCGAAAGTGCTATGAATATGCCGGACTTCCATATCCAAAATCACATCAGATTAACTGGAATGATAAGAAGGTATGGAATGATATTGTTCTTTGTCCTGCTGGCGTATTTCAGTTCGAATCGCCATACGCATATGAAATGCTTAAGAATTATGGCCCACAATGTATCAACGATTTATCAATGATAAATGCGTCACTAAGACCATCCGGGGCTTCATATCGAGATAGGCTGCTAGCAGGTGAGACAAATAAAAATCCATCACCACTTATTGATGAATTGCTGAAAGATAATAGAGGATTTCTTATTTTTCAGGAGGACACCATTAAGTTTCTTCAAAATATATGCGGGTTAAGTGGGTCTGCTGCTGATAACGTTCGACGAGCAATCGGACGTAAACAGATGGATCGACTGCAGAAAGCTTTGCCTGATATTTTGAATGGGTATTGTAAAATGTCTTCTCAGCCAAGAGAAATAGCAGAGAAGGAAGCAAGGGCGTTCTTACAGATTATTGAGGATAGTGCAAATTATCAATTTGGGTATAATCATTCAACAGGCTATTCTATGATTGGTTATATGTGTGCATTCTGTAGGTATTATTATCCAGAAGAATTCATTGCTGCATATTTAAACTGTGCAAACAATACAGATGATATTCTGATGGGGACTGAATTGGCGAAGATAAAGAACATTGAGATAAAAAATATCAAGTTTCGAAAATCCGGAGCTGAATATACCGTAGATAAAGCGAATCATGCATTATATAAGGGTATTGCATCAATTAAATTCTGTAATGCTCAAATAGCAGATGATCTTCTTGAGCTGGCAACGAATCAATATAACAATTTTACAGAAGTTCTGGCAGATGTAAATACAAAAACATCTGTGAATTCCAGACAGTTAACGATTCTTATTGGATTAAATTATTTCGAGGAGTTTGGAAAAAATCAGTATTTGATGCAAGTATCCGAGATCTACGACAAATTTGCTTTGTGTAAGATTATCAGTAAAAAAAAGATGGAAAGTCTTGGCTTGACAGAGTATCTGATGAAGAAATATGCCGGGAAAGAGACTGCTTCTCAATATAGGGATTTGGATAATACAGGGCTTATAGCTGAATTATCTAATCGTTTAGAAAATAAAGCAATGTCTGTTATTGATCAGGTGAAGTTTGAAAAGGAATATTTACAATATGTCGTATATGTAAATCCAAAAGTAAATCAATGTTTTTACGTCGTGACAGATTATAAAACTTTCAAGGAAGTCAGAAAACCATATTGTGTATTACATAATATTAAAACCGGAGAGGATGTAAAAGCAAGAGTAACCAGTATAAAAGTATATCAGGATAATCCATTTGGTGAATTTTCTATTTTGAAAGTCCCACACTTTACAAAGAAAAAGAAGAAAAAATGTGTGAATGGAACATGGCAGGAAACAGATGAACTTGAAAATATACTTGATGAATATGAAGTAATTAAATAGGTGTGAATATGAGTAAAAAAGAAGTGAAATTTAATTGTAAAATCGTAAAGTGCATGTATAATTCGGAGGATTATAAGATTTATGCTACAGATGTAGATAAAAAAGAGTTTCCCAATATTAAACATAATAAATATGATAATGTTACTATTTATGGAAACGTACATAATTTAGTAGTTTCACAGTCGTATGAAATTACGGCTGTGGAACAGCTCGATAAATATGGTTTTGGGTATGATATTGTAAATGTGAGAATGGATAAGCCTAAAAATGAAGAAGAAGTTTATATGTTCTTAAGAGAAATTTTAACTGAGAACCAGGCAGGAGTACTTTGGCAGCATTATCCAGATATTATTGATATTGTGTTAAGAGGAGAAGATGACACTGTTGATCTTGATAAATTAAAAGGCATCGGAGAAAAAACATTTGAAACTATTAAAACAAAAATAATTGAGAATTATTGTATCTATGATTTAGTAATTGAATTTGGTGGAATTCTTACAATGTCAATGTTAAAGAAATTATATGATGAATTTAAATCAATTCCTAAAATGAAACAAGAATTGAGGAAACAACCATATAAATCTTTGACAAAAATATCTGGTGTAGGTTTTATTAAGGCAGATAGTATTCTTTTAGAATTGCAGAGACTTGGCAAGATCAATTTTCCGTTTGAATTAAAATCATCTGCGCAAAGATGTGCAGCATGTATGGAATATTATTTGGAAGAGAATCAAAAAGAGGGAAATACTAAAATGGATCTCCGCGATCTCAGAAAACAGGTTGTAAGACTTGTTCCTGCTTGTTCATTACATTATGTTGAATGTTTAAAGGATCCAGATATTTATTATAACAAAGATACTTTTGAAGTATCTTTAAAAGCCACACATGATACTGAAACTGCCATAGCTGCTATATTATTTGTAGCAAACTTAAAACCTAAAATATGGGATTTTGACTGGAAGAGTTATCAGACGTCGGGAGAGTATCATTTAACTGACGAACAAACCAGTGCATTGGAATGTATATGCAACAATAATATTATGATATTGAATGGTTTTGCAGGATCAGGTAAAAGTGCTACTTCCGCAATGATCATTAAAATGTTAGAGGATAACAATATTTCATATACTTTAATGGCTCCAACAGGACGTGCTGCAAAAGTGTTGAGCGATTATACTGGTAAACCAGCAGCTACAATTCATCGTGGCTTAGGTTATATGCCGAAGAATAGGTGGGGATATGATAGTGAATACAAACTCCCATTTGATGTTGTTCTTGTAGATGAATTCTCTATGACAGATATATTTCTGTTCTTACATTTGTGTGACGCAATTGATTTTAACAGAACGAAACTTATCGTTGTAGGTGATTCAGCGCAGCTTCCATCTGTTGGGCCGGGAAATCTACTTTACGATATGATCAATTCATTTATTATACCTACAGTGACTTTGAATCAAATTTTCAGGTATGCTGAGGGTGGGTTAATGAAAGTTGCTACTGATGTTAGAAATATGAAACCATATTTATATGATTTGAGTAATGGTATGGTAAAATTTGGCAAGGATTATACTTTTATTAATGCTAACAATGAACAAGCAGTAAAATGTGCAATTAGATTATATCAGAAGCTTCTTTCTCAATATGTTCCTGAAGATATCCTTGTTCTATCTGCTTTCAATAAAGGTGATTGTGGTACTATTGCAATTAATAATGCAATCCAGAAAATTGCTAATCCAAACTATGGATCAGAAAAATGTATCAAATCTGGAGATACGACATATTACGTGGATGATATAGTAATTCAGATCAAAAATAATTATGAAGCAGAGGTGGATATGGGAGATATGAAAATAGAAAATGCTTCTCAAAATGATGAACCTTCTATAGATAACACATTTATTCCTAATGGTATGTTAGGAAAGATTATTGATATTTATGACGAAATTATTCCATATACAAATGAACATAAGACAGGCGCTATTATTGATTTTGATGGTGTCAGAGTAAAATATGAAAAATCAGAAATGTCAATGTTGCTGCTTGGATATGCAATTTCTATTCATAAAAGCCAAGGAGGAAGTGCTAAGGTGACGATTACACTTACACCATCTTGTCATGCTTATATGATGAATTCTAATTTATTATATGTGGCATTAACACGTACAAAAGAAAAATGCTTTCATATTGGAGATAAAGACACTGTAAACAGATCCATTAAAAAGAAAGAGAATTTTAAGAGGAACACTTTTTTATTAGATATATTAAAGAAGTTAAAAATTAAATTAAACAAAAAGGAGAGCAAATGAAGTCAGAATTATTTAAAAACGAATTAAAAACAATTACTTCAGATGATATTCGTGATTTTGCAAAAGTTGTTTTGGACGATGCCCCAGACTATTTTTTCAAAGTTGCGGCAAGTTCTACAGGTAAATATCACCCGGCATACGCGCTGGGTGATGGCGGTTTAATGCGTCATACAAAAGCAGTATTAAGGATTTACAATTATATCATCGGATTAGAACAGTACCAGAATCAGTTTGATGAGAGATGGATAGATCTTGGACGTGTTGCTTGTTTGGCACATGATATTCAAAAGTCTGGTACTGCAGAAATATATGAAGAAAAGGCAAAGGATGGAAAAAAGGTGTTTACTGTATTTAATCATCCGTTGTTGGCAGCAGAATATATTCGTAATTATAAAGGATTATATCTCGAAGATGATGAACTTGAGATTATTGCTGATGCTGTTTCGTCTCATATGGGACAATGGAACACAAGTGATAGAGAAAGTATTGTATTACCAAAGCCAAAATCACAGTTAGGGAAAATTGTACATGTAGCAGATTATTTGGCTTCCAGAAAAGACATTGATATTTCTTTTAAAGATGATACTGATGCATATGATTTACCGGATATCGAGACATACAAATGTCCGTATAAGAAACATAAGGACGAGTTACTGGTAGACGTTGCAAAGACAGATCCTGAATATCTGGAATGGTTATCTGAGAATGTCAATATGAGAGAACCTATGAAAACATTCGTAAATGAACTTTTAAAAAACAAAACAAATTAAATTAACTATTACTATTGACATCAGAAACCTATAGTGCTATTATAATGGCACAGGGAAAACAAATTAAATTAACTCAAGGAGATATGTAGACATGAAAGTGACCCTTACAGAAATGCACTCAATAAGAGATGCAATCAGAACAATGTACATGAGCAAAAGAACATGGAATGGAGAGATAGAGCAGCAACTCAAAGAAATGGTAGATCATTGCACAGATCGTTATGGGAGGCCATTAGATCTGCCAGAGGATGATGAATTAAAAATTAAATTTGACAAAGAAGTAGCAAAACTTCTTAAATGGGGACAAAAGCATATCACAATGCTGCGATTTGAAGATATTTCAGTTGTTGTAGAAGGTCTTCATAGAGGAGCAACCGACGATCTTGACTCACACGCAAAGAGAATGGATAACAGAATTATTCGTAGCAGTACAAGGCTTGCAGATTACCATGAAGGAGAAGTTTCTGAATGGTACGAAGATAAAATTATTACATGGGATGAAGTATTAAAATATCTTGGTACGAAAATTCCTGGTGAGATTAGTTATTATGGTGATACTTATGTAAGGTCAAATAATGGTTTCATCAAAAAAGGATTAGAAAATAATAAAGATGTAAAACGTGGTTTATATCCACTGGCAATTCCCATGAATTTTACTTTCAAAATAAATATTACTGAATTAGCGCATATTTATGTTGAGAGAGGATCAAAAGATGGTGGCGCTCATGGAACAGCTGCTCCGGAGCTTCAGATCATGATTGAAGATTTAATTAATCAGATTGAGTCTTGGTATCCGGGAATTAATAGAGAATTACTTTTAAAGATTGCGAGCAATAATGTATGAATGTATATTTTGCAAACGGAACTAATACTATAGTTGGATGCGATAATGAAAAAGATAGTTATTATTTTTGCCAGAAAGATGGTAATGAGTGCTGCAAGAAAGATACTTGCAAAAGATTTCTTGATTCAGATGGCAATGTAAGCACAAGACTTTTTAAGATTATGTGTAATGATGAAAATCATCACATCTTATATATACCGGAAAGGAATGAAACAAATAATGCATAAAAAGTTAGTATTTTTATTTATTGGAAGAACCGCTTCTGGTAAATCATCGCTTGCAAGATATATATGCGAGACATTAGGACTTCGACAGGTAAAAAGCATTACAACAAGACTGCCGCGCAAAGATGAAATAACAGGATATGAAGATCATTACTTTGTATCTGAGAGTGAATTCGATGAAATTAAATTTAAAGAAGGCTTTGTAGCGTATACTGAAATTAACGGAATTAAATATGGCACTACATATAATGAAATTGTGAATTCCGATATTTATGTAATTGATCCGAACGGAGCAAAGTATTTGAAAGAACATTGCAAAGATGAATTTAAATTTATCGAGATTTATTTTTCTTCACCATTTGAATTAGCAAAAGACAGGTTCCTTAAAAGAGATGGATCAGAAGAAGAATTTTACTCCAGATATAACAGTGAAGATGAACAATTCACTAAATATGAAGAAGCTGAAGGGTATGACCACTTATTTGTGAATGATATGAGCTTTTCGAAAGCTGCAGAAGCATTATGTGACTTACTTAAGAGTGAAATGGAAAAGGAGAAATCGTTATGAATGTAGTTAAAAAGGATTTAACAGTTGAACCTTTTAACGATCAGAAAATTGTTGATGCCGTAAATAAGTCAGCATCACGAGTAATGGTCGAGTTGACAAATGATGATTATAAAAGAATTATAGATCTTGTTTGGGACGAGCTTATTGCTGATGATATAGATGAAAATACCACATGTACAGTAGAAGAATTACATAATGCAGTAGAATCCGCATTGGATGAATTTAATCCAAAGATTGCAAAGTCTTATAAAGATTATCGTAATTATAAGAAAGAATTTGTTCATATGATGGATGACGTTTTCACCAAGAGTCAGGCAATCCGTTATATTGGTGATAAGAGTAATGCCAATACAGATAGTGCGCTTGTAGCTACAAAGCGAAGCCTGATCTTTAATGAACTGAACAAAAACTTGTATAGAAAATTCTTCATGACAAGAGATGAATTACAGGCATGCAAGGACGGATATATTTATATTCATGACCAGTCTGCCAGACTTGATACTATTAACTGTTGCTTATTTAGAGTTGGAGAAGTTATGAAAGGCGGCTTCGAAATGGGAAATGTCTGGTATAACGAACCAAATTCTCTTGATACTGCGTTTGATGTTATGGGTGATATTATCCTGAGCACTGCTGCACAGCAGTATGGCGGATTCACAGTACCGGAAGTAGACAAGATTCTTGCACCTTATGCAGAAAAAAGTTATCAGAAATATTATAAAGAATTTTTTGAAGTTTTTGATTCCGATATTGATGGTGTTTATGTTGATGCTTTTTCAACATCAGAACATTTGATTGAAGAAAAAGCTTGTGAATATGCAACAAATAAAGTAAAACGTGATTTTGAACAGGGCTGGCAGGGAATTGAATATAAGTTAAATACTGTAGGATCATCAAGAGGTGATTATCCATTTGTAACAATGACATTCGGTCTCTCAACCACAAAATTTGGTAAAATGGCTTCTATTACATTCTTAAATGTTCATAAAGAAGGCCAAGGTAAGGCCGGTAATAAGAAACCTGTGTTATTCCCCAAATTGGTATTTTTATATGATGAGAATTTACATGGACCAGGAAAGGTTAATGAAGATGTATTTAATGCAGGTATTGAATGTAGTATGAAGACAATGTATCCAGACTGGTTATCTCTAACAGGTGAAGGATATGTACCAAGTATGTACAAAAAATATGGTACGGTTGTTAGTCCAATGGGATGTCGTGCATTCTTAAGTCCTTGGTATGAGAACGGCGGAATGGAACCGGCGGATGAGAACGATAAAGCAATTTTTGAAGGACGTTTCAATCTTGGTGTTGTAAGCCTTCATCTTCCAATGATTTTGGCAAAAGCGCAGCGTGAAAGTAGAGATTTCTATGAAGTATTGGATTATTATCTTGAGATGATTAGAAGTATTCATAAACGTACATACGATTACATTGGTGAAATGAAAGCAAGTACAAATCCATTGGCATACTGTGAAGGTGGCTTCCTTAATGGTTATTTAAAACCAGATGAAAAAATACGTTCAATTCTTAAACCTATGACTTTATCATTTGGAATTACTGCTTTGAATGAATTGCAGGAACTTTATAATAAGAAGTCATTAGTTGAGGATGGTAGGTTTGCTGTAGATGTAATGAAATACATTAATAAAAAGATTACTCAATTTAAACATGAGGACGGATTATTGTATGCGATTTATGGTACTCCGGCAGAGAGTCTTTGTGGACTGCAGGTGGAACAGTTCCGTAAGATGTATGGCATTGTGAAAGGGGTTTCTGACAGAGAATATGTGAGCAACAGTTTCCACTGCCATGTAACTGAAGATATTACACCAATTCAGAAACAAGATCTGGAAAATAGATTTTGGAATCTGTTTAATGGCGGCAAAATCCAGTATGTACGTTATCCGATCAATTACAATCGTGAAGCTGTTGTTACTTTAATCAGAAGAGCAATGAAGATGGGATATTACGAAGGTGTCAATTTGGCGTTATCTTATTGTGAACATTGTGGCCATGAAGAATTAAATATGGATATGTGTCCTAAATGTGGCAGCGAAGACATTACAAAGATAGATCGCATGAACGGATATATTGGTTATACTCGTGTTCACGGTGATACAAGATATAATAAAGCGAAAATGGCTGAAATTGCAGAGAGGAGATCGATGTAATATAACAAAAGATTTTCGAGAATATATTGGACGAGAATATACTACTAACGAAGGATATAAAATTACCATTTTAGATTATATTGGAAGACATGAAATTTTAATAAAATTTAATGATAATCCAGATGTCACTATTTGGACAACTTTACAAAATATCAAAAATGGTCAGATAAAAAATCCATATAAAAGGTCTGTATATAATATAGGATATTATGGAGTTGGTAATTATACCGCTAGAAATAATAATATAAAAACAGAAGAATATATCAAATGGATTAGCATGTTTGTTCGTTGTTATGATGATAAATATCATAAAAGACAACCCTCATATATAGGATGTACTGTAGCAGAACCATTTCAAAATTTTCAAATTTTTGCTGAATGGTATAACCATAATATATATGAATGTAATTATCCATTAGAACTTGATAAAGATTTCTTATATGAAGGTAATAAAATATATTCGCCTGCAACGTGCTGTTTTCTACCTAAAGAAATAAATACTGCAATTAATTATAAAAGACATGATGTTGAATATATGCAAAAATTATATTTGAAATATAAAATGGAATTACCTTATAGACTACGCATGGAATTATATTATGTTTCTCATCCTAAAGAAATTAAGAAAGCGAGTTAAAATGTAATGAATTATCACGATATTAAACACGATGACATGAACAATGGGCCAGGATTAAGGGTTACACTTTTTGTTTCCGGCTGCGATCATTATTGTAATGGTTGCCAAAATCCGGAAACATGGAGCACTAAATCTGGGATTCCATTTGATGATACAGCAATAGAAGAGATTTTTGAACAGCTTAATAATGATTATATCTCTGGGATTACTTTTTCCGGCGGAGATCCGCTAAATGCAAACAACAGAGTTGAAGTTTGTAGTTTAATTCATCAGATTCGATTGAAATATGGTAAAAGTAAATCTATTTGGATTTATACCGGATATACTTGGGAGGAAATTGTAAATACTTTAACACCCGTATTATTAGGAGTCGATGTTCTTATTGATGGTATGTTTGACAAAGATCTTGCAGATGTAAATTATCATTGGGCTGGATCGACTAATCAAAGAGTAATTGATGTACAGAGATCGCTTGAAGAGAAAAAGGTTATTCTGTATAAAGATAATATTGGCAATGATTGATAAGCTGTTATAGCTTTGATATAAAAATTTAATTAAACAAAACACATAGAAAAAGGAGAACTAAAAACATGGCAGAAATTACAATGAAATCAACAAAGGCAGAAATTATGGAAGCGTATAAGGCAGCAGTGGAGAAACTTGATACAAGAGACCGAATGATTGATGATCCTGCAAAAGAAGCAGCGAAGGCTAAAAAAGTAGAAGTTATCGAATCTGCAGATGCAACAGCAAAAGAGGATATCTTTAATCCAGAGATTATCAAGAAATACAATGATCTTACAGAAGCTATTGAAATTAAACAGCTTGAGTTAGATGAATTATATGGCATTGAGACAAAAGCAAATGCTATGGCAGCCATGATTAATGCATATAAAGAGAAAAATGAAGAGTTAAAAGAGGCTCAGGCAGCGAAAGAAGCAGAGATTGAAGCTGAATTAGGAGAGAAAAAAGACACACTGAGAGCTGAAATTGAGTCGCTGAAGCAGCAGAAACAGGAAATTATTGATTCTATCAATGCAGAAGCTAAAGCAAGAGAAAATGAAATTAAATTAACTCGTAGTCGTGAGGAAGATGAATACACCTATAATCTGAAACGCAGTCGTAAAGCCGAAAATGATAAATGGGAAGATGAGAAAGCTGCTAGAGAAAAGATTTTGGAACTTAGAGAAACAGCGGCTCTTGAGAAAGAAACAGAACTGAATGCAAAAGCTGATCATGTAAAGGAATTAGAAGCAAAAGTAGAAGAGATTCCGACATTGATTGCAGCAGCAACAGAGGAAGGTATTAAAAAAGGTAAAGCCGATGCTGATAAATCAAATGCGTTTGAGGTCAGAGCACTTAAGAAAGATGCTGAATATCAGAAACAGCTTCTGGAAGATAAAAATGAAAGACTTGCAGAGGATCTGGCTAATGCGAGAGCAGAAAAAGTTGAATTACAGCAGAAACTTGACGATGCATATGCTCAGATGAGAGAACTTGCTGCTAAGACTGTAGAATCTACCGGTGGAGTTAAAATTCTGAACGGTCAGACTCAGCAGAATAATAAATGATAATTTAATTATACGGTATGCGTAAGAAAACGCATACCGTAGTAAGGAGAATTATATGAATCCGGTATTTATATTTTTAGTATTAGTTGGAGCTGTAGTTTTATGGTTTCTATTATCTGCACTGTTTTATCCATTTGGGAGATTCTTACATAGAATCTGGAAAGATGCAGCAGATGAAATAAATAGAGAAGAAAATAAAGAAAAAGATAAGGAGAATGAGTAATGAGAAAAGGATTTTTAGGTGGGGTTGGATTAGCAGTAATAATTGTAGCAGGATTAATTTGTGTAGCAAAGTGTACGGTAAGAGTTCCTGCTGGTTATGTAGCTGTAGAATACAAGATGAACGGCGGAATTTCAAATGATACTCTTCCACAGGGATGGCATTTGATTTCACCTACAGTAAAAACATCACTGTATTCAATTGGTATTGAACAGTCTTATCTGACTTCAGAAGATAAAGGTGATTCACCAAAAGATGAGAGTTTTAAAACACCTACTGCTGATGGAAAACAGCTTCTTGTTGATTTGGAATTCTCTTATAAGTTCGATCAGGATCAAGTTGCTGATGTATTTACAAGATTTAAAGGTCAGTCCGGTGAAAGTGTAAAAAATACTTTCATTAAACCAAAGATGAAAGCGTGGACACAGGAAGTAACTGCTAAGTATCCGGTAACAGATGTATTTGGTGATAAACGCCAGGAACTGAATGAAGCACTTGACAAATACT
>OLRR01000805.1_pt1 | contig 22731 bp, 19 predicted proteins | sample 1671941 | NCBI WGS metagenome assembly OLRR01 (sample SAMEA3136628, study PRJEB25190) | human gut metagenome
CCGCTCAGCCGGCGTCGCACGCCCCCCCTAGCACGCAAAAGGCCCGCCTCGAAAGGCGGGCCTCCAACACAAAACTATGCTCGCGTACTCGAGCTTACAGGCTCAACGCGTCGACGGGGCAAGAAGAAATGCAAGCGCCGCACTCGATGCACTCGTCCTCGTTGACCTCAGCGTAATCGTTGACGGTCAGAGCGCTTACCGGGCAGGTATCTGCGCAAGCGCCGCACGCGATGCAGGTATCCTGGTCAATCTTTACTGCCATGAGTCTTCCCTTCTCTACACGGCACCAAAAGGAGCCGCCTTCTCGGTAGCTAAAAAGCTACTCGCACTCTACCGCCCCACCCTCGAGTTAGTCACGGACAATATTCCCAAAGCGCAGGAAACTCCGCTCAGCGGACACCCGATTATTTGGCCAGCGGCAGCTTGGTCGTAAACGTCGTGCCCGAGGCATCAGATGCCGCCGCAATCGTCCCACCGTGCATCTCGACCGTCGACTTGGCAATGGAAAGCCCCAGCCCAAAACTCGCCGCCTCGCCCTCGTGCGTGCGCGCCTTGTCCGAACGGTAGAAGCGGTCGAACAGATGCGGCAGATCCTCCGAGGGTATGGGGTCGCCTCCGTTATGCACGGTCAGCACCGCTTGGTTTTTGGCGCGCACGAGCTTGAGCGCAATCGTGCCCGGCTGCTCCGAGTATTTGCACGCGTTCTCCAGAATCGTCTTGAAGGCGCTCTCGAGGCGCATCTCGTCGCCTTGCACATGCAACCCCTCTTCGACCTCGCCTTCGATCGTGAGGCCACGCTCGAAGGCGACGGCGTCGAACTGCAGCACCTGGCCTTCCACGACCGAGCTCAAGTCGACGTCCGCCATGAGCTGCTTGGTATCGATGCCCGCATCTGCCTGGGCAAGCGTGAGCATGTCTTCCGTCAAATGCTGCATGCGCGTTGCCTCTGCGGAGATGCCCTCGACCCACGCGCCCTGCTCCCTGACCGTGGCATCGGGGTTGTCTGCCAGAATTGCCGCATCAGCCATGATGATGGTGAGCGGCGTCTTGAGCTCATGGCTCGCATCCGCGATGAAGCGCTGCTGGTCTTTCCAAGCCCGCTCTACCGGACGCGCCGCGAAGCGCGACAGGAACACGGTAATCGCGAAGATCGCGAGCATGAGGACCGCCCACAACGCGGCGAGCACGCCGAGGGACTGCAGCAGCTCCTCTTCGACCTGCGAGGCGCTCACAAACGCGATGCGGCAGCTCGTGCTGCTAGTGGAGAGCCGGTAATAGAGCCCGTAGTCGGCGAGCTTACCGCTCTCTGCCCCGTCGGCAAGCGCCGCCGTGACCACGTCCTGCAGCGTGTCGCTGTCCTCGATGACCGCCGTGGAAGACGCGTCCGTGACGATATAGCCCGGGTTGTCGAGATAGATGGCCACCGCGAGCACGGGGATGTTGCGCATGCGCTGCCCCTGCCCGTGCCAGTCATCCCCGCCGCCCTTGCCGCGCCCAAACCCCGGAAACGACTGCGTCGAACCGGTATCGCTCACCGCCATCTCGAGGGTATGATCCACATCGCCCTTCATGGTGCTGTAGTTATTGAACCCCACTACCGCAAAGGCGATAAACGACACGATGCCCACGAGCACCATGGTGATGAGGATGAAGCGTCGTCTGAATTTCTTGAGCATCTTTTTCGCAGCCTATTCGCCCGCAGGGGCCTCGAGACGGTACCCCACCTTGCGCTGCGTCACGATCTGCGCGCTTGACCCCAGGTACTTGAGCTTCTTGCGTAGAAACGAGATGTATGCCTCGACGTTGTTGTCGTCCGCATCGGAATCAACGCCCCAGACCCGCGCGATGAGGGTCTCTTTGGGAAGCGTCTGCGCGAGGTTCGACATGAACAGCCGCATGAGCTCGAACTCCTTGTACGAGAGCGTGACCGTCTTGCCGTTGCAGGACAGCTCGGACGTGCTCAGCCCGAGCTTGAGGTCTCCCGCCGTCTGCTCGTCGACGACCAGCTCGCCCCGCCGGCGGGTCAGCGCGCGCAGACGCGCCATGAGCTCTGCGGGCTGGAAGGGCTTGGTGAGGTAGTCGTCGGCACCGGCGTCGAGCCCGGTTACCTTGTCGCTCAGCGACGTCCGAGCCGTGAGCATGATGATGGGCGTGCTCACCCCCTGTTTGCGCGCTTCGTGCACAATCTGGAAGCCGTCCATGCCGGGCAGCATCACGTCGCACACGAACACGTCGTAGTCCGCGCCGGTAACGTAGGCCAGCGCGTCTTTGCCGTTGTAGGTGACGTCTACCTGATACTTGTTTTCGCGGAGGATCTGCGCGATGGCGTTTGCCAGGCGCACCTCGTCTTCTGCAATCAGAACGTTCATACCGGTCTCTTTCTCTGCAGCCGGTCCACGACTGGGGCCAACCGTATTCTAAGTTATGAGAAGTGTATGTGCTCTGCCTGAAGTCAGTCTGAAAGGATTAGACTTCCCCAATGCCCAGCTGCCCCGCATAAGGCCTGTTTTTAGGGCATAATGCAAGCAACAGACTCTGCGAACGCAGCAGCAGAAACGCAGTATAGGAGGCCGTGTGGCGTCGTTACACAGAAAGCGCAAGCGCCGCGATCGGGCACAGCGCCGTTCCGTCACAGTCATGACCGTCATCGGCGCAATTGCAGGCGTCATCATCTTTGGCGTCGTCGCCGCCGGCATCGTGGTGAGCAGTTGGCTTTCGGACCTGCCCGATTACTCCGACCTCGAGTCCTACACGGAGTCCGGCATCACCACCATCTACGCAAACGACCGCACCACGGTGCTCGGAAAAATCACCCTGGAAAACCGCATTGACGTCGACAAAAGCGAGATTTCGCCCTATGTGCTCGAGGGCACGGTGGCAACCGAGGACGAGCGCTTCTACAGCCACAGCGGCATCGACCCGGTGGGCATCATTCGCGCGCTGTTCGTCAACCTGAACGCGGGCGGCACCTCCGAGGGCGCCTCCACCATCACCCAGCAGCTCGTGCGCAACACGGTCTTGCTCGACGAGATGACAACGCGCAGCGTCCAGCGCAAAGTACGCGAGATGTACATTGCAAGCAAAGTCGAAGAGCAATACTCCAAAGACCAGATTCTCACGATGTATCTGAACGTCGTCAACTACGGCGACGGCTGCTATGGCATCGAGGCAGCCTCGCGCGATTACTTTGGCAAGAGCGCGAAAGACCTGACGCTTTCGGAGGCGGCGTTGCTCGTCGGCGTTCCGCAGTCCCCCAATGCCAATAACCCGCGCGAGCATTACGACGCCGCGCTCAAACGCCGCGTCACCGTTTTGAACCGCATGCTCTCCAACGGCTACATCACGCAAGAAGAATACGACGCCACCATCAACGACCAGCCCAAGCTCTCCAGTTCCTCCGCCAAAGACGACGAGATAGCCAACATCGCCCCGCACTTTGTGGACTACATCCGTCAGCAGCTCGAAGACTCGGGCAAGTTCTCGGAATCGGAGCTTTCCAAGGGCGGTTTGAAGGTCTACACGACGCTCGACGTAAACGACCAGCAAGCTGCCAACAAGGCGGTCCAAGACGGCCTGAAGTACCAGGACTCCGGGTTTGACGGAGCGTTGGTCTCCATCGACCCGAGCAATGGCAACATCGTGGCGATGGTGGGTGGAAAGGACTACAACGCGAGCCAATTCAACCTGGCAACGCAGATGAGCAGGCAGGCGGGGTCGTCGTTCAAGACGTTCACGCTGCTCGCCGCGCTGCAGGCAGGCGTGGACCCCGACAACACCTACATCAATGCCGACAGCCCCGCCACCATTGGAACCAACTGGACGGTCAACAACTCCGAAGGCGAAGGCGGCGGGTATATGAGCATCCGCGAGGCCACCACCTACTCCGTCAACACCGTATACGGCCGTCTCATCCACGGCATCGGCGCGCAGAGCGTGGTGGACATGGCACATGCCGCGGGCATCACCTCCGACCTGCAGCCCTACGACTCGCTCACGCTAGGCGCCCAGGGCGTGAGCGCGTTGGAGATGGCGAGCGCATACGCAACCATCGCCAACGGCGGAATGTACCACGAGCCGGTTGCCGTGACGGACATCGAGAACTCCAAGGGCGAGACGGTCTATTCGCACAAGTACACGCAGGGCACACGCGCGTTCTCTGCCGCGATTGCCTCCGAGGCGACCGACATCCTCAAGACGGTCGTCGAATATGGCACCGGCACGTCTGCGAGCCTGTATTCCGGCCAAGAGGCCGCCGGCAAGACCGGTACCTCCGAGCATGGTCGCGACCTGTGGTTCTGCGGCTACACCCCGCAGTTGGCAACAGCCGTGTGGGCGGGCTACCGCGAGGAAAAGGCGACCGGCAAGTACGGCGGCTCCACCTGCGGCCCCATCTGGCGCGCGTATATGAACGCCGCGCTCAAGAATTCCGAGATTCAGCAGTTCCCCACGACAACGGAGAAGATCCAGTACCTCGACTCGAGCACGTGGAACTTCACCGGCTACGACGAGGGCAGCTCGGAATACTCCTCTGCCGAGCGCAGCTTCGAGAACAACCAGTACGACAGCAGCCATTACCGCGATTACGACACGGGCGCGGCGAGCGGCCCCGACCAGGATGCCGACACCGTCGGCCCGACCCAGAGTACGGGGTCTGGAACCGGCAACGGCTCTGCGGCAACAGGCTCTAACAACACGGGCAGTGCAAGCGACGAGTCCGGCAAGAACGGATCCGACGAAGGCGCAGGCGGCGACGAACCCTAAGGGGCAGGCTGCAGAGGCGAGCCTTGGGCGCTCGCCCGCATTGGCGTCGCGGCACCCGCATTCATGCCCGTCCCGTTATATCCTGCCTGCCAAGAGCTCCAGGCGCAGCTTTGAGAGACTCTGGCCTGCGGGGACGGCAATATCTGCGCGGTGTGCCAACGAGGCGCGGCATTTCGCCGACGTCTGGCGCAGGGCCACTTCTTCCACCACGCCCACCACCTCGTCCGGCATCTGCGGCTTGTACTCACGCAAGAGCGTTGCAGCAAACTTGGTGCGCTGCTCGGGCGTCTCTGGAACCGGCGCGTTGTCGTAGCGCTCCATCTCGAGCGTGCGCCGCGTCACGTACACGTGGGAGAGGTCTCCGTACACATAGCCGCCGCAGTAGAGCGCAGCAGCATGGACCCAAGTCCAGAAGTCGCGTCCGTAGTCGCGCACCGGATGCGTCTGAATCAGCTTTACCAGCGCGCGGTTCATGAGCATGGTGCTCGCATGGGCCCAGTTGGGGACGAGCAGAAGGCTCGCCTGCTTTTCCACGCATTCCTCGTAGCCGTCGTAGTCGTCGCCCAGCGGGATGCCGTTCAGATCGATCTTCTTCACATTGCCGTAGTAGAGCTCTGGCCTGCTGGTATTGGCCGAGATTCGCGTGATAGCTGCCTCGAGCTTGCCCAGACGCCACTCCTCATCCTGGTAGGCAAAGCCAATGTAGTCGAACTCGTCGGGCTTGCAGGCATGGAACAGGTCGAACATGCGCCGCTCCACACCCCGGCGCTCGGTGTTGAACAGGATGCGCATGGTCTGGTGCTCGGCGGCGTAGGTTTCTAGGATGTGGTACGTGTTATCGGAGGAGCTGTCGTCGGCAACCCACAGCGAAACCTCGCAGCCTGCCTGCCCAAAGATGGTGTCGAGCTGCTTGGCGATGGTAATCTGCGCATTGTGGGTCGCCATGAGGATGAGGACACGCGGCAGATGCTCCATAGGGCGCTCCTCCCAGATAAAAGTAAGGGGCCCGCGAACGGACCCCTCTCGTGTTGCTAGTAAATGTTAACCGTCGTCCGTAATGGAAGATTGGAGTAAATCCAACGAGCTTTCTCCACGGGGAGACGGATGCACCCGTGCGATGCCCAGTGCCCCAGTTCCGAGTTGCTGCTCAGAATCGTGTGGAAGAAGTACCCTCCGTTGATCTGCGTGCAGTAGCGCGCACGCGAATCGGTGTCCAACGAAGGACGCCTGCTCTGCGTTGCGTAGGTGCCGGTTATCGTCGGGGAAGATGAAGCGCCCACAGCGCACGCAAAGTCATCGTAGAGGTTCCAATTGCCCCTGCCGCCCGAGAAAACGGCCACATGGCAGTCCGACCGGCTGACGAGAACCAGCCATCCCGTGCTGCTCGAAAAGCCCTGGGCACGGTCGACCATCGATTGGATGAGTGGCGAGTATTTCCGCTTCGTCAGCACGCCATCGTTGTCGGCAACGTAGAAGGAGCCGTCGTAGGCAATTGTGCTGTTGCGGAGCACGTAGCCCTGCCAGCCGATGCCGTAGTACAAGTTACCATCCACGCGGAAGAAGGAGGTTACCGCCGCATGGGCGTCACCGTCCATGTAATACCTCTGGAGTGTCCCCCCGTCGTACTTGCCCGTGACCATCCAGCCAGAAACCGATGGAAGCACCCCGTCGTTGTCTGCAACGTAGACATGCCCGTTGCCCTTGTCCCACTTTCCGCGCACCACGAAGCCCTCGGGGCGGGCGTATGCCCAGTAGGCGCCGTGTCCGAGCGCGGGGCCGATGAGCGTGGAGAGCGCCAGCTTGCCGGAGTTGAGCCAGTAGCGCTGCAGGCCATGGCCGAGCGAGGAGGTGACCCACCAGCCGATGTAATCCTTTGAGCCCTCCGTCGAGTCGAGCACTTTGCCGTCGTTATTCGCCCGATAGAACGTTCCATCGCCAAGGATGGAGACGCCCCTGAGCACATAGCCAGAGGACGTCGTGTAGTGCGCCCACCCGTCCTTAGAAAAGCCGGGCACCGCGGCGTGGGCCTTCGCGTCGATCCAGTAGCGCTGCAGCCCCTGCCCGTACGACGAGCTCACGACCCAGCCCGGGCCCTCGAGCCTGCCGTCGTTGTTTGCGAGGTAGACGTAGCCGTTGGGGTCCGTCAGCCTACCTCTGAGCACGTAGCCGGAGGACGTGGTGTAGTGGTCCCAGCCATCGGCCGAGTAGCCGGGCACCGCGGCGTGGGCCTTCGCGTCGACCCAGTAGCGCTGCAGCTCCTGGCCGTACGACGAGCTCACGACCCAGCCCGGGCCCTCGAGGCGCCCGTCGTTGTTTGCGAGGTAGACGTACCCGGTCGAGGAATCTGTCCACCTGCCGCGCACCACGTAGCCCTCGGGGCGGGCGTATGCCCAGTAGGCGCCGTGTCCGAGCGCGGGGTCGATGAGCGTGGAGAGCGCCAGCTTGCCCGAGTTGAGCCAGTAGCGCTGCAGCCCCTGGCCGAGCGAGGAGGTGACCCACCAGCCCGTCGACGTATCGGTTGCACTAGAGGCGGTCAGCTTGCCATCGTTGTTAGCGATGTAATAGTCGGAGCCATCACGCAGCATCCCCCTGAGCACGTAGCCGGAGGACGTGGTGTAGTGGTCCCAGCCGTCAGAGGAATAGCCGGGCACCGCGGCGTGGGCCTTCGCGTCGACCCAGTAGCGCTGCAGGCCCTGGCCGTACGACGAGCTCACGACCCAGCCCGGGCCCTCGAGCCTGCCGTCGTTGTTTGCGAGGTAGACGTAGCCGGTCGAGGGATCTGTCCACCTGCCGCGCACCACAAAGCCCTCGGGGCGGGCGTATGCCCACCAGCCGGTCTCGGCCGCGTCGAGGAGCTCGGAGGTAGCCGTCTTGCCGTTCACCATCCAGTAGCGTTGCAGGCCGTAACCGTTGTTGCGATCCTCAACGGCCCATCCCGTGTATCCCGTCTCCGCGGGGGCGGGGGCCTTCGCAACGGGGGCGACACCGTCTGCCGCTGCTGCCTTTGCCGACGCTGCTTGGCCTTGCTGTTGCGCGGGGACTTGGACATCCACCGCTGCATCTATGCTCTTTTCATCTGTCTTCTGCTCAGCAGCAGGATCTGCAGAGGCGCCCACGCCCGTCGAAGGACCGGAATTCATGTCAACGGCAGGACTCTGCGGCTCCCCTGCGACCGCCACCGCCGCCAACTCGTCTGCTGCCGATGCGCCGCTCTCCGAAGCGTTGGCGTTCACCAAGGCTAGAGGTTGGTCATCGTCACCGCCCGAGGGCAACTCTGCTGCGAACGCCGGCACCGTCATCATGCTCGCAGTGAGCGCAACGCCCCCTGCCAGCAAGACAAGCGACCAGCGTCGTCTCTTCAAAGTCGGATACACCATATCCACCCTCCCGGAATCGTGCTCTCCTCATACACTGCATATCCTACAGCTGTTCGCCACGAGAAGCAGTGGACCCATGTCCAAACTGCCGTGATCTGTCGAGCGATAATTATATTTCATTATTAGAACTATACCGAGTAAATGCGGATCTAGCGCAGCACGGCACCACATCCACTCCCCTGCTACATAAGCAGTTTTGAAGTTATCACGAGCCAGGTGCAAGCAGCGACCACAAAAACCGATGCGCCGCAGAAAACAAGCTCGCAAGTCCCCTTTGAATACTTGTTATCGACTTTCAAATCACCAAGAATCGCCGCAAGCGGGAACACGAGGGGGAGCAGGTAACGTCCCTGAACTCCATTCACCTGATGCAGGCCAACCGGCGTAAAGCTTACATACAGAGCAGCAACGATTCCGTACATGCTTACCACCGCGAGTACGGCTGTCCATACCTTGCCAGCAACCCCGATTTTCCCGGTTGCCTCACGATTGTCCAGGACGCACGCAAGCGCCACAAGAAGCGCAGGAACCCCGGAGAGCGCCGGCTGGAAACTTTGAGGCTGCCCCAGATACGCAAAGAAACTCGTTGCGCTGTCGCTGCCTGGAAGCGAAACCCACGTTTCCAGGATGAAGGACGTGAATATATTGAAGGCCAGCAGGGGGTTGCTCAAGACAAAGTGAACCTGACCAGGCGAGCTGACTCCGGCACCACCACGCGTGTCGCCAGTCTCGACCCCAGAGCCAGTCGTCACCACGAACGGCAGAACAAACGAGAGCAACACCACTATCGCGATGGCAATGAAGAAGCCGACAAAAACGCGCCGCTTTCTGTTGTCCGAATATTTCGACCTCGGCAACAAAGCAGCAATGCCAACGAGCGGGAAATAGATGGCCTTCGGCCCAAGTGCCAACAAGAACGCCGCGCCGATCTTTACCGCGTTTTTTCCGGACAGGCGAACTTCGCTATAAACAATCTCCCGATAGACGAGTGCCGTCGCGAGAATCAAAAGACATGTCACCCAAGTGTCGTATGTGTAGTTTGACGCGAGGAACACGTTGATAGGGAGCAATGCCACGACAGACGCCAACATTTTCTTGCGAGGGAGGATACGAATAGCCGCAAAGCAGACCGCCGCATAGAACAGCAGGCTGAACAGCTTCCCCATGACAAATTGCCATGTGAGGGGCAGGTGCAGCACTCGCGAGAACCAAAGCCCTGTGGCAGCGGGGAGATAACCGACCGCAGAATACTTAAAATAGGAAGCATTACGATCGATGCCATATTCTCCATGAGCTGCCTTCTGATCAAGAGCATTCTCATAGGTGTCAAAATCGAATTGGCTCCACGTGACCGTCTTATCAAAAAACCCTGACGGAACGCTCGCCATCGGGGCTCCTTCTCCTTCGGTCGAGACCACTTGGCTCAACGTGGGGTCAATCACCCAGGGACTAGTCAGCGTTTCCTCCGCCTGAGACACGACCGGATCGACCACGTAGGAAACCGCGCGGGTCCTTTCGTAATGAATCTGATCGTCCCACGAAACGCGTGTCACCGCGGGAAGCGAAAGCGAGATGCACATCCCGAAGGCAACGATAATCACGAAGACAGCGTACTCTGGATGGCTCCCCATATTGCGTCCCGACAGTACAAGAGCCGAAACGCTCAGGAAAATAGCTGCCGAAAAAAGACCTGAACCCCGAAGCGACCTACCCGTCGAGACCAAGACGACGCAGAGCACCGCGCAGATGACTGCGCAGATGACAACAGCCACGATCTGCTTGACGCCGACCGTCGAAAAACCGCGACGAATTTCATGGAGTATCTTGCATTTCTCCTGCCCCGTCTTCAGCCATTTGACGACGAGGATTGCGCTGAGCGCCACGAAGAAGGCAAAGGCAAGTCTTTTCAGGTTCCACGCGTTGGGGTCGAGAGCAGACACTTGAGGAGCTCCGAACAACGTCAGCGCTTCGAACAGAACGCTCGCGCACAGTGCAAGTGCAAGATACCTTGCCGCCTTTTTCAGCAGCACCGTGCGCGCGCGAGTGCCTCGTTCCAAGCGCACCCCCGTCACCAGGGACCAGCACGCGTACTCGTCGAGGCATACGACAAGCCCGCAGAGAAACAGCGCAAAGCTCAGGTCGAACCCCTTCCTTGGCGCCAGCAGCACGAAGAAGGCGATATCGGCGACGAGCGTCAAGGCCACGGCGACGAGAACGCCCCTCTTCGCACTCATATTGTCTCTTTCGGCCCTTCGAATCTCATGCTGTGCTTCACCACCAAGATGCCGCGCAAACGCCACAGATACCCCCTCATCCCAATCTGAAATAAACTACAGTTCCCGCTCGCACAGCTCGAGCGCTGCGGCGATGCAGGGAGCCATGTCGTAGTACTTGTACGCGCCCAGACGCCCCGCGAACACGACGTTTGCTTCCGCTTTGCCGAGCTTCTCGTACTCGGCATAGAGAGCGTTGTTCTTCTCGTCGTTCATGGGGTAATACGGCTCGTCGCCAGGCTCCCAGTCCGCCGGGTACTCGCGCGTGATCACCGTGTCGGGAAGCATCTGCCCCGCCTCGTCCTTGCCGAACTCGAACCACTTGTGCTCGATGATGCGCGTGAATGCCTCGTCGTGGCTCGTGTAGTTGACGACGGCATTGCCCTGCCAGTTCTCGACGCCCTCGAGCAGCTCGGTCTCGAAGCGCAGCGAACGGTACTCCAGGTTGCCCAGCTTGTAGTCGTAGTACTCATCGATGGGACCGCAATAGATGACGCGCTCGGCAATGTCGGTCTGCTCGGCGATGAGCTGCTTGTACTCGCAGCTCGTACGGACCTCAGTGCCCTCCAGCATCTTCTCGACCATCTTGGTGTAGCCGTCAATCGGAATGCCCTGATAGCGGTCGTTGAAGTAGTTGTTGTCGTAGATCAGGCGCACGGGGAGCCGCTTGATGATAAACGCGGGGAGCTCCGTGCAATCCCTGCCCCACTGCTTTTCGGTGTACTCCTTGACGAGCTTCTCGAAGATATCGCGTCCCACCAGAGAAAGTGCCTGCTCTTCGAGGTTCTTGGGCTCGGTGATGCCCTCGGCGGCAACCTGCTCGGCAATCTTTGCCTTGGCTTCTTCGGGCGTGCGGATGCCCCACATCTTGGAGAAGGTGTTCATGTTGAAGGGCAAGTTGTACATCTCACCATGGTAGTTAGCCACGGGGCTGTTCACGTAGTTGTTGAACTCGGCAAACTGGTTGACGTAGTCCCACACGCGCCTGTCGCTGGTATGGAAAATGTGAGCGCCGTACTTGTGGACGTTGATGCCGTTGACCTGCTCAGTGTAGATATTGCCGGCGATATGATTGCGCTTGTCGATGACGAGGCACTTCTTGCCTGCCTTCTTTGCTTCGTGCGCGAACACGGCACCGGTGAGACCAGCGCCGACGATGAGGTAATCGTATTGAGACATGGGTGTGCTCCTAGAATTTGATGTCTGCCAACGGCGGATGAACCTTGTCCTTCTCGCTCAGGATGATCTTCGACGCATCGAATTGCTCGTCCCCTTGCAGAGCCGGCCACTCGATGCCGATGGCGGGGTCGTTCCACATGATGCCGCCCTCGTCATTGGGGTGGTAGGTATCGTCGACCTTGTAGCAGAACACCGCAGTGTCTGACAAGACCAGGAAACCATGGGCAAATCCACGCGGGATGAAGAACTGGCGCTTGTTTTCCGCGGAAAGGACCACGCCTTCCCACTTGCCATAGGTCGGGCTGCCTTCGCGCAGGTCAACCGCCACGTCAAAGACCTCGCCTTCCACGACGCGAACGAGCTTTGACTGCGGATGGTTGATCTGGAAGTGCAGGCCGCGCAGGACGCCCTTCGTGGATGCCGACTGATTGTCCTGCACGAAATCGACGTCGATGCCCCCTGCGACAAAGTCGGGCTGCTTGTAGGTTTCCATGAAGTAGCCCCGCTCGTCTCCGTACGACTTCACGTCGACGATGACGACACCGTCAATCGAAGTCGGGGTAAAGGTGAAGTTCCCAAAGTTTTCCTGCATTTTTATTCCTCCCTTAGAAGGTTGAGTTCTCTTTTGAACTGGTAGAAGGGTCTGCCGGCGTCAAGGTTTCTGTTGAAGAACCGATCTTCGCTGCCATCTTGCCTGCCGTTCTTCTGCAGCACGTATGCCAACTCTATGTCGTAAGCAACGGAGCGCCGCTGATGCAGCGCCTGGCAACGCGCACCATTACACGCTCGTTGCATTACAACCGCCCTCGGCTCAGTTGTCACCGAACGTCCTGCTGCCCAAGTTCGCAGGCAATAGTCCAACACTGCATTGCTCGCTCCTAGCGAAGTGTCAAATCCGCCCAGACTTTCATACTCGTCCTTTCGAACCAGCAAGCAGTCGGCAGAGAGCGCCGTGGCCTCCTTTGGAAACTTGATGTAACTAAAATACGCGTCGGTCTCCGAGGGGAGGAATCTATCGGGGAACGTCACCCCGTTGCTAGTAAGAGCAGCCCCGGTGCCCTTTATCAAATTATCGGCAAACAATATCTTTGGCGCCGCGCAACCGACATCCTTGCGTTGCAGGATACCGACAAGCTTCGTCAGCCAGTCTGAATTCACGGGCTCAACTCCGTCGCTGAGGAAAAGAACCATTTCACCCGAGGACGCAGAAACACCCGCATCGCATATCGCAGCAAAAGACACTTCGCCTTCGTTGCACGTCACAATTTGCGCGAAATCGAGATTCTTGGTTGCGTTTTCCGAGCAGGAAGATTCTTGCGCCGACTCCCGTTGGACAATAATTATCTCAATGTTTGCGTAGCCTGTTTTCTGGTGCAAGCTCCGCGCGTGTTCTTCCGCCTCCGACAGATCAGTCGAATCGTAGATTATTATCGACACGGTCGGCAATTCCTCGGGGAGCTGATAGTCGACATCGTAGAAATTATCGAGTTCTTTGTTGCACGAAACTATTGCGCGCACCCCCGTTCTGTCGAAATGCTCCTGCACAGCCAGCCTGCCAGATTCTAATGTCCATGGTTTTTCTTGAGGCCCTGCTGCAGTTGAACCAGGATGTATGCGCCAGTGATAGAGAATTTTTCTTGCGTGAAAAACATTCCGAGCCTGCTCTGCAACACGCAACACCATGTTGTGGTCTTGGGAACCGTCGTATTGTTTGCCGGGCAGCTCCGCAAAGCCATCGATGATCGACTTCCGGACGGTTAGCAAGTGGCAGATATAGTTGCATGCACAAATCAAATCCCAATCAAAGTCAGGTTTGAAATTGCCATCAACATACCTTCCGTGAACCAGCTTGTCCTCATCGCAGAAAAGCAAATCAGTGTCCGGATACTTGTTGATTCCCTTTACATACTCGTAAAACAAATCGGGCTCGAGCACATCGTCATGATCGAAGAAGGAGACGAAATCCCCTGTCGAGGCCTTTATCCCTGCATTGGTATTGAGCGTGATGCCGAGGTTCTCTTTGAGATCGACAACTTTCACTCGGCAGTCTCTTGTCACTGCAGCTTCAACGGCAGCACGCAACTCGACATCTTCGGGACTCGCGTTGACTAACACGATTTCGAGTTTGCTGTATGTCTGCGAAAAGACGGACTCAATCATCTCGTTGAAGTACGCAACAGGGGTTTTATACAGAGGAACGACAATCGAGAACAGCGGCTCTATATCAAAATGTTCCCCAGATTGAACTGCAAGGATTATTCCACTTGTACGATGCTCCTCGCGGAACCATCGATCGTACTCCTCGCCCATCGGAGAGAATTTGAACAACAAATCATCTGTATTTTTTGCCAGCACGTGGAACCTGTCACGTAGCAAGACACAGAAACCATCCGGAATGTCCGGGTCATCGAATGCAGCGCATACAATCAACTGCCTTTCTTCAGAAGAAACCCCAAGCGAGCAGTGAATTTCTCTGACAGAAAAGGAAGATCTCCGTCGCGCATTAATAATCTCGTCGCTAATAACAACAATGTGCTCGGGCGGGACCACCGTCCCCGTTTTGTCGAGCAACGTCAGGTGAAAACCTGCCCTCTCGGAAGAAAGGCTTTTGGCAGGAACCGCCGCCTTCACAGAGACGTGCAATACTCTTGATTTTTCATCATATGGAAAAAGGGCCTCGCAGGTAACCTGGGCCTCTTCTGCACGCCCGGATAAATCAATGTCTCGAATATCCTCAATTCCCTGCACCTTGCGGAAGGTGTTGATCTTCGAACGCGTCGCGCTTGAAAGAAAGCCTATCGGTTTTGACACTTCCGAGAGAACTTCTCCATTCTGACGGACAACACGCACCGACAGCGTCTGCGACACCGTCAAAATCGGCATCACGACAATGTATTCTCCGGCAAACGTAAGCCGGGGAATGACATTGCATGGAAGCTGCCCTGCCGAAGTCCGAGATGACGCAACGACAGAATAAATGCCCTCTTCGTCAACATGCAGGCTCTGGTAAATCTTGCCAGTGCCGCGTGTGACGCTCCCAAGCCTAATACTCATGCACAATCTTTCTGATATACAACGCCTGTCTGGTGCCTAATCGCGTGGCGATTCGACGATGCGCCCGTCCACGACCTTCTGGAGATGCTGGCCATAGGGGCTCTTCCCGTAGGTCTTTGCCGCCTGGGCGAGCTTTCCCTTGTCAATCCAGCTGTTCTCGAAAGCGATCTCTTCGGGGACGGAGACCATGATGCCCTGAGATTCCTCGATTGTGCGCACAAAGTTCGACGCCTCGAACAGCGATGCCATCGTGCCCGTATCGAGCCACGCGTAGCCGCGCCCCAGCGTAATGACGTCGAGCCTGCCCTCGTCGAGGTACATCTCGTTGAGGGTCGTGATCTCGAGCTCGCCGCGCGCAGAGGGCTTGACCTGCTTCGCCTTCTCGCAGACGGTGCCGTCGTAGAAGTACAAGCCGGTCACCGCGTAGTTGCTCTTGGGCTGAGCTGGCTTTTCCTCGATGGAGACGGCATGCCCCGCAGCATCGAACTCGACCACGCCGAAGCGCTCCGGGTCATCGACGTAGTAGCCGAACACCGTGGCGCCAACACCGCTCTCCGCCTTTTCCACCGCCTTCTTGAGGTGCCGGGAAAGGCCGTTGCCGTAGAAGATGTTATCGCCCAAGACCAGCGCGCAGCTGTCGCCCGCGATGAACTCCTCGCCGATGATGAACGCCTGAGCCAGGCCATCGGGGCTGGGCTGCTCTGCATACGAGAGCTTGATACCGTACTGCGAGCCGTCTCCCAACAGCGCCTCGAACCGAGGCAGGTCTGCGGGGGTGGAGATGATGAGAATGTCGCGAATACCCGCAAGCATGAGCGTAGACAGCGGGTAGAAAATCATCGGCTTGTCGTAGATGGGCAGGAGCTGCTTACTCGTAACCGTCGTGAGCGGGTACAGGCGCGTGCCGGACCCTCCCGCCAGAATGATTCCCTTCATTGAAAGTCCTCCTACTATCGATACAATCATTCGCCATTATGCCATTGTTTCGCGCATCGTTTGAAAAGAGGATGGACATGCAGGTAATCCACACAGCCATGCGGTAGAATGCACGGAGCATTTTTCGGATACGCGAAGGAGTTATTGATGGGCCTCGAAAAGGCGGCTATCGTCGTCGTTACCTATAAACGCCAGGAGCTGCTGCAGGTCCTGTTCGACTCCCTGATCGCACTCGAGAAGCCCATCTGGCGCGTCGTCATCGTCGACAACGAGAACTCACCTCAGACAAAAGAGATGGTCGACGCCTGGAACGAGCTGGCGCAAGCCCAATGGGGGCTGCCATCAGCCGATGCCGAGGGCGGCACGACCCGCATGGTCTACTTCCCCCAGGAGAAAAACGGCGGCGGGTCGGGCGGCTTTAGCGCCGGCACGCAGCGTGCCTGGGACCTGGGCGCCGAGTGGTTCTGGCTCATGGACGACGACGTCGCCGTCTTGCCCGACAGCATCCAGACGCTTGAGAAGTGGACCGATCGCTTCGAGGTCATCCAGGGCAGGCGCTACAACTTTGACGATACGCCGTTTTACTGGCAGTACCACTTCATCACGAGCCTGGGTATCCCCGACCCCACGGCACCCGAAGCCTTCGACGAGAAGGGCTATCTGGAGATGAACACCGCCTGCTTCGAAGGCGGCCTGTTCAAGCGCAACATCGTTCAGAAGATCGGCGTGCCCGACTACCGCTTCTTCATCTACTGGGACGACACGATCTACGGATACCTGGCGAGCAAGCACACCACGCCCGTCGTGGTGAACGACTTCATCATGCGGCGCACGCGCACCATCAACAACTGGGACATCGCCGGCAAGCGCAAGCTCAACTCCACGAGCGACATGAACCGCTACCACATCATGCGCAACCGCGGCTACATGGCACGCTACTTCCAGCTCTACGGCGACTTCAACCGCTTCTCGTTTGGCTTTGGCACGTTTTTGACCTTCATGAAAGAGGTCATCCGGATCTTGGCCGTCGACCATGGGCACTTCAAGTCGGGCGTCTCTTCCGCCTGGCGGGGCTGGCGCGATTCGCGCCCCATTCTCAAGGACCCCAACTGGAAGCCCATGCCGCCGCTCGAGGAAAAGTAGGGGCTACACCCCCGCGCGGTATGCCTCGCAGACTTCCTTGACGGGCCCCTGCATGCGCATCTCGCCCTTCTCGATCCACAGGGCACGCTCGCATACGCGCTCCACCTGCTCGATGGAATGGGACACGAACAGCAGCGTCGTCCCATACTTGTGAACCAGCTCGTCGATGCGCTTCTCGCACTTTTCTTGGAACCTGAAGTCGCCGACGGAGAGCGCCTCGTCCACGACGAGGATATCCGGTGTGGTCACCGTGGCGATGGCAAACGCGATGCGCGCGACCATGCCCGAGGAGTAGTTCTTGATGGGCATGTCCTGGAATTCGCGTACTTCGGCAAAATCGATGATCTTGTCGTAGTTCTCGTCGATGAACTTCTCGCTGTAGCCGAGGAGCGCGCCGTTCAGGTAGACGTTCTCGCGTGCCGTGAGCTCGAAGTCGAAGCCGGCCCCCAGCTCGATGATCGGGGCGATGGTGCCGTTGACCTTGACGGTGCCATGCGATGGTTCGAGCACGCCCGCCACCAGCTTGAGCAGCGTGGACTTGCCCGACCCGTTGGTGCCGACGACGCCGTAGACCTCGCCGCGCCTGATCTGGAAGCTGATGTCCTTGAGTGCCTTGAACTCCTCGAAGAACAGCTGGTGCTTCGCGAGCTTGATAAAGTATTCCTTCAGGTTGTTGAGCTGCTCGCTCGCAATGTTGAAGATCATGTCGACATGGTCGAACTCGATCATGATGTCCGTGTCGACCTGCTTGTTTTTCGCTTTAGCCACAAGCCCCTCCCCTACACGTACAAAATGAACTTGCGCTCGGTCTTGCGGAACACGAGAAAGCCAACCAGGAAGGTGATGGCGGCCATGCCGAGGCAAATGCCGTTTTCCAGCAGGCCGGGGGCCGTGCCCCACATGACGATGTCGCGGAAGTACTGCACGTAGTGATACATCGGGTTGAACTGCATGACGTCGACCATCCAGCCGCTGAGCATATCCATGGGGTAGATGATCGGCGAGGCGTACATCCACGCCGTCGTGAAGACGCTCCAGATGTGGAACATGTCGCGGAAGAAGACGCCCATCGCGGCCAGAATCAGGCTGATGCCAACGCTGAAGATGACCGTGTACAGGACGACCAGCGGCAGGAAGATGAGATGCCAGGTAGGCATGACCTGCAGGTACGCCATGACGGCGATGACGGCGATGCACGAGAAGCCAAAGTTGACCAGCTCGAAGATGACCTTCTCGATGGGGAAGACCATCTTTTCGATGCGAATCTTCTTAATCATCGAAGACGAGTCGACGATGGAGCGCATCGCCTGATCGGTGGAGTTGGACACGAGCGAGAACAGAATTTGCCCGAGGATGATGTAGAGCGGGTAGTGCTCGATCGAGAAGCGGAACATGAACGAGAACACCGCCGTCAGCACCACCATCATGAGCAGCGGATTGAGCACCGACCACACGACGCCCAACACGCTGCGGCGGTACTTGCGCTTGAAATCGCGCTTGACCATAGCGGTCAAGATATGAAGGTTCTTCTTGCGCTCGTCGCGAATTATCTGCTCGCTAGCCATCCAGCCCCCATCGAGGATTTACAAGACGAGACGGTATTCTAGCCCACGTGCAGCAACGGCGCGCGGCATCCATGGATATTTCATTTGCAGGGCAGACGCCATCTGCTAGACGTTGTACATGAAGTCGAAGACGTCCTCGCGCTGGATGAGCACCTGCAGGTTTAGATCCTTGCCGTTTTGTGCGAGGCGCTCCTGCACCTTGTTGAACGGAGCCACGTCCTCGTCGAGCGTGACCAGCATCGTCATGGAGAAGATATCGTCCAGGACGTTTTGCTGGATGTCGTCGATGTTCGCACCGCAGTCGGCCAGCGTCGTTGCGATAGTGGCGACGATACGGCTCCGGTCCTTGCCCAGTACAGTTACGACGGTGCGCGTCTCTTTCATGCTCTCGGTCCTTTCGACGTATCGATGTGCTCACATACTAGCGTATCTGGGCGGCGGCGGAGGCGTCGGATGTCCGCGAACTGCGCTCAGGGGCGACGGGGCCGTACGCAGCGCATTACTACATAGGGATGGAAGCCAGTTTCGAGTCGAATAATACCTATAGGTACTATTCCGACTTTGCGAACACTATTCTTACGTATATGTATGTTATCCTTGTGCTCAGCATAAATAGTACGAATATGTATGAAATGAGGTGCCAGCGATGACACCGGGAACTAGAATTGATTCCATGGCCGAACTCGGCCCCATAATCCGCAAGCGAAGAAAAGACCTCGGCTTTACGCAGACACAGGTCGCTCTGCTGACGGGGTTCAGCCCCCGGCTTATCGGAGAGATCGAGCGCGGACGCGGCACAGTGGGCATCGACAAGGTCATCACATACGCTCAAGGGCTTGGAATCGACCTTCTTGCCCACACACGGGGAGGGCAATAACATGGCAGAAGCAGGGACAGCAGGACGGCTCGTCGTGTCACGCGAGCATCACCATGAGTTCCAACCAGTCGGAATGGTGTTCTACAAAGATTCCTCCCTCGTTTTTTCGTATCACGATGACTACCTTGCTACCGCAGACGCGGCTGAAATCTCTCTGTCACTCCCCCTTGACGGAAAAGACGCGCAACCAGCAGGCTTTTTTGAGGGACTGCTGCCAGAGGGCGAGATGAGAGGCCTGTTCGCCAACTCAATGCATGTGAGCGCCCGTGACTACGCAAACATGCTCGCACGCTTGAACAGCGAATCGATCGGAGCGCTCGTTTTGAGCCGCGTCGACGAACCTCCATGCTGGCAAAATGAGTATGAGGATATCGACTTCTCGTTTCTGGAAGATTTTGCATCCCATCCAAAGACTGCCGCTCTGAATGCAGGCATGGCCACGCGGCTTTCGCTCGCAGGCGCCCAGAGCAAACTCGGACTGCATCACACAGGGGCGGATATCCTAGCCGACTGGGCGCTGCCCGTGGGGTTTTCGCCTACCACCCATATTTTGAAGGCCGCGGACGGAACATTTGAAAATCAAGTCCTCAATGAAGCAATCTGTCTCGAAGCGGCGCGGCTTTGCGATTTCGACGTCGCGAGCTCGCAACTGATACCGACCAGCAATGGGCCCATTCTTGCCACGAGACGTTTTGATCGCGCCATCGACGATGACGGAACAATCACGCGCCTTCATCAAGAAGACCTTTGCCAGGCGGCGGGTCTTCTTTCGGAGATGAAGTACGAGCCGACGGACGGGCATTTTGCCGCGCTGGCATCAAGCGTCATCTCGAAATCCTCGAATAATCCTTTTGGAGATCGAATCGTGTTTTTCGAGCGTCTTCTCTTCGATTACCTCATTGGCAACTGTGACAATCACCTGAAGAACTACTCGCTCGTATGGAACGCGTCGTGGACCGGACGCGAGCTTTCTCCTTCGTACGATATCTCCTGCACAACGATCTACCCCGTCTTAGACCGTGAAATGGGCATTGCCCTGTGTCCGTCGCGTCGCATCGACAATGTCACAGCGGAGAGCATCTTTGAAACGGCACGGGGGGCAGGAATACCGCGCGTGCTTGCAGAAAGCTCGCTGAAGCGTCTTGCCTCGCAGATCGGCGATGCGGTCATGCAAGCAGGCGCCTCATTCGAGGACAGAGGATTTCGTCAAGCGGCAGAAGTGGCACAGCTTATTTTCGATGATGCTCAGCGCAGAATAGCCATCTGCCTCAAATAGAACTGCAGCGTCTAGGCATTGTTCTTGAGCACCGACTTGTCGATCGTCTCGTCCAGGCGCGCACACGGCGCCGTCTCTTCCCAGTCCGCCGGGGGCAGGCTCGGGATAGCCACGATGAAGACCGCTCCATGGTCGGGCAGGTTCGCCGCCTCGACCGTGCCGTCCATCGCCTCTGCCAGCGCCTTGACGATGGCCAGCCCCAAGCCGCTGTTGCCGCTGCCCTTGAAGCGCGCGCGGCTCTGGTCCGCGCGGTAGAAGCGGTCGAAGAGGTGCTCGGGCACCTCGTCGCCAAAGCCGGGCCCGTCGTCTTTGACGGCGATGACGGAGTACCCGTTGCTCGACGAGGCGATCTCGACGCGGATGTGTCCGCCCTCGCCCGCATATCGGCTCGCGTTTTCTATGAGATTCACGAGTATCTGGTTGACCGCGTCGGCATTGCCGTTGACGTCCGGGGCCTCGCCCACGACCTCGAGGTCGACGCCGCGCTCTTCGACGAGCCCCTGCATGAGCAGCGCGCAGTTGTCCGCGACCTGGCGCAGGTTGATGCGCGTGAGCTCCATGTCCTGCCCCTGCGCCTTCTGCAGCGTGAGCAGGTCGTTTGCCATACGGGTCAGACGGTCGCACTCGCTGATAATCTGATGCAGGAAGCGCTGGGCTATCTCATGCGGGACGTCGCCTTCGGCGAGCGTCTCGGCTGCGCCGCGAATGGCCGTGAGCGGCGTACGGATCTCGTGGCTCACGTCGCTCACGAACTGAGCCTGCCGCGCCTCCTCGAGCATGATGTCGTTGAAGGTGTCGTGCAGGTAGGCGCACACGTTGGGCGGCATGTCGATGCTCTCGAGATAGTCGACGACTTCCGCCGGCATCTTCTGCTTGAACAGGTCGCCCGTGCAGTCACACTGCTCGCGCTCGCCGTACTTGATCTTTCCGCGCACGTTCGCGCTGTTGCCGAACCCCATGTTCGTCTCCTATTCGTTGCGCTCGAAGATCTGCCTGAGCCCCTTGAGCGTGAGAATCTGGTCGTGATCGGTGATGGTCTTGGAGAGCCGGGCAATCGCGTGCGCATAGCCGCCCGTCGCGACGACCGGCGCCTCGTAGCCGAGCTCGTCGAAGATCATGCGCACGAGTCCGTCGATGCGCGCGACCTCGCCGCGCAACAGGCCCGAGCGAATCGCGTCGTTCGTGTTGGTTCCGATGACGTGGGCGGGCATGGTGAGCTCGACCTCTGGCAGGCGCGCGGTCTTTTGTGCCAGCATGATCGACCCCATGCCAAGGCCCGGCGCGATAATGCCGCCGAGGAAGCGCCCCTTCTTGTCGATGACCTCGATGTTCGTCGCCGTTCCCAGGTCCACAACCACCACGGGGGCGCCGTATTCGCTGATGGCGGCAACGGCGTCTGCGACACGATCCGCGCCGACCTCTGCCGGATTGTCGTAGCGCATGGGAAGCCCCGTCTTGACCCCGGGCCCCACCACAATGGGCTTCTTGCCCGTGATGCGCTCGCCTGCTTGCGCCCAGCTCAAGGTGAGCACAGGCACTACAGAGGCGATGACCATGTCGGTGACATCGTCGAGCTCGAAGCCGCTGAGCCTGAGCTGGCCCGCCAAGCTGAAGTGAATCTCGTCCACCGTGTCGACCGAGCGCGTGGTAAAGCGCCAACTGCCCTGCAAATCGGGCCCTTCGAACAGACCGATTGCCGTTTGGGTGTTTCCGATGTCGACGGTGAGAAGCATGAGACTCCCTTGCTGGCTCTGCATTGCGCGCACCCCGTTCGGGCACGCTACGGTTTCGTTACAGCGTACCTTCTGCCCCCGCTCCGATGCGTACAATGACAACAAAACGTAACAGGGCGCGTCGTGCGCCCGTTCCCTGGAAGGGGCATACATGGACGAGAACAACGAGCAGAAGATTCTGGTAGTCGACGACGAGCCGTCTATCACGGACTTCGTGAGCTACAACCTCTCCAAAGAAGGCTACGAGGTGGACATCGCCAATGCGGGCGACACCGCCGTCGAGATGGCACTCGGCAAGGAATACGACCTGGTCATCCTCGACGTCATGCTCCCCGGCATCGACGGCTACGAGGTATGCCGGCGCATCCGCACCAAGAGCAACGTGCCGGTGTTGTTCCTTTCCGCCCGCGACACCGAGCTTGACAAGGTCGTCGGGCTCGAGCTGGGCGGCGACGACTACCTGGCCAAGCCGTTTGGCATCCGCGAGCTTCTTGCCCGCGTGCACGCATTGCTGCGCCGCGCGCCCCAAGGTGGCGCCGAGGCGGTCGAGGGCGCGC
>OLRR01000807.1_pt1 | contig 22693 bp, 23 predicted proteins | sample 1671941 | NCBI WGS metagenome assembly OLRR01 (sample SAMEA3136628, study PRJEB25190) | human gut metagenome
GAATTGCTGTGTTTTTATATCCGGGCTAAAAATCGAGTTTTTTCCCAGACACTTCGTCATTAAGAAATCTTATTTAATTATATGAAACATTTCCTAATTAGCTCAATTCTTTGATGATAGCTTCCAAAGTCTTCTTAGCCTCATCTTGGATTGGAGTTTCTGGGTGTTCTTCATCGTACTTGTTGAGCCAGTTCAAACGATCTTGCATTCTCTTGGCCAAGGTCTTTTGGTATTCTGGGTCTTCAAGGTGAACTTCGTAACCGTCAATTGGTAAGTAGCTTACACCCTTGAAGTTACCGAATGGCTTGAAGTCGCTGTCCTTAATGTTGCCGTTAGCCAAGTCTTCGATTAACTTCTTAGTAACTTCCTTTGGAATATCCTTGCCCATGAATGCGTCAGTGTTCAAGCTGTAGCAACTAGCGCCACGCTTAGTGAACAATTCTTTGAAGTCTGTGTAGTCGCCTGATACAGGGTATGCACGGAATGGGTCTGCGAATGGTTCGATAACCAAAGTGTTCATATCGAAGCCCTTTGGCAAGTTTTCAGCAGAAGTTCTCTTGGTTGCTAAAGTACAACCCATAGTAGTTGCCAATACTGGGTCATCGATCTTGATGATTGGAGGTAATGAACCGTCCTTCATGATCCAGAACAAAGCAGTAATTGGTGACTTTTCAAAGTCTACACGGTGAGGACTAGTGTAACGGGTCTTGATAACACGACCGTTGTTGTTACGTAAGTCTTCAGTAACGATAACCTTCTTGCCGTTTTCGTCAAGAGTTACATCACAGTTCATAATAGTGGTGTAGTACTTAGTTTCGTGGTGACCTGCTGGGTAATCGTGAGTCTTGTCGAAGTATGAAGGTTCAAGAGCTACCGATGAACCATCTTCACGTGAAATGATGAATGCGTCGTCGTGCAATACAGTGATGTCGTATTTACCATCGTACATTTCGTGAGTCAAAGTTGACTTACCTGAACCTGACAAGCCGTAGAATGCGAAGGTCTTGTCGTCTTTGTCGTTGAAGTGGAATGACTTTTCACCACCGTGACATGCAGTGTAGCCGTGACGGTGAGCAATAGCCCAAGCTAAAGTCAAGGTACCCTTCTTAAGTTCACCGAAGTAACGAAGGTTAAATACAGCGGCACAGTTATGAGGAGCGTCAAATACGCCTAAACCCTTAGGGTAATCTTCATCTTGAACATTTGGATCGAAGTAGAAGTAGATGTCTGGTTCGTTGTAGAACTTGGACTTTGCGTACATCTTTTCAGCTTCTTCGTCAAAGAAGTGGAAGTTCAAAATGTATGAAAGTAAGTTGAAGGCTTGGTCTTCTGGCATCATGATGTGGGCCTTAACAGTGAATGATGGGTCAAGACCTACCAAAACAGTAGCCTTTAAGTACTTTTGATCGTGACCTTTGTAAATGTCTTCACGTAAATTACCGTTTAAGGCTTCTGCATCTTCGTTAGGATTGTCAACAAAGTGACGTGCACTGGCAGTTCTACCTAAGATTTTACCATGGTTGTAAACCAATTGGGTTGCGCCGTAAGGTAAGCCTAATTCCTTGGTGTGAAGGATTGGTAAGTCAGTAACGATAACACCTGATTGCTTCTTAGCTAAATTGTAAGCCTCAGCAACACTGGTTACTTCGTGTACGTTGTTGCCATAAAATGCACTCTCGATTGTTGCACGGGTGCGGCTAAACATAGGATTTGCTTTTCTAAGTTCATCTTGAGAATAACGTTCTTTTGTACTCATATTAAGATTTTTCCTCTCTAGGAAGCTTGTTAAAACGCTTTCATTAACTTACATCACCTATGATAACATAAAAGTTTGTTAATAACCACACAAATGTCAAAATATCGATTTTATGAAAAGCAAAAACTTATACTTATGCCCGAGTTTACTAGGAGACCGCGCGTTTAAAAAATGTTATAATTAGAACACATGTACGCAAGAAAGGAAGGCAAAATGGATTCGAATCAGCTGTTTAAATACGTCTATGCAAAATATGGCCTTAAGTTTGAACCGATTATTCCAGGTTCGGCTGAGACTTATGTGCTCATGTCGCCAGTAGATAGTGGCTATTTTGCCATGCTTTCGCGTATCAAGATCAACGGAGAAATAAGAGCTGTCCTTGACTTAAAATGTGGTGACTTTGCAGGCACCATCCGCGATTTACCAGGTTTTACTGATCCAGTTAGAATCAAAGACGCAGCTTGGATAGGTGCTGTTTTAGGAAACAACGATAGTTCAGTCAAAAAGGCGCTCGATTATGCCTTTAAGCTAGCGATGAACGGCAAGCAGGTTAACGTCGCGCAGGACCAATATTTTTATATTCCGCCTGATGATGTGGAAGAAAAGTACAAGGCTCAGCCAATTAAGCCACGCAAGAATTTGCAAAAGCAGGCCGATCCAAATATTCCGGATAAAATTAGACAGATGCTCAAACTGTATGATTACAGTCTTTTGCCGCAAAAAGGTAGAGCCAAGAATTTTTATGTGCAAGCACGTTTTATGGCGGACTATGAGGATAATTATGCAGAATATTTTGCCTTTAAACGCTTTTATCCGACCTACCACGACATGAATATCGGTCAGTTGCGCAGTTATTTTACTTGGCGGAGTAAATTGCGCAAGGGCGATTATCAGAAGACGAGTACGTCGTGTGCGTTTGTATATCTTTATGAATTACTGAACAATGTCGGCGTGAATCCACAAGAAGGCTATGACAAGCTGCTTGATTTTAAGCATAACTATGTGGAAAAGTATGATTTGGCGATGGAACCTTATCTGAATGATTGGCTAAAAGACTATGTTTTGTACTACCAATTAGGACAAGATGAGATCGATAATTGTTTTGCCCAAGAAATTAAAGAAGACCATGACTATCTGATTTTGCGTCATCCCGAAGATTATTCGACTGAGAAATTAGCCGCTGTTTTTGCAAATAGATCATCGTATTGGAACACTTCCAAGGTGATTAAGCAGAATCAGGCTAAATTTACCAAGCTTTTAAAATGCGTGTGGCAGGAATTACTAGATGCTAAAAAGTTTGGCATTGCTTATTACAGCGCCTTTGTAGCTAAGCCGCAGGTTAAGCAGCAAGATGTGTTTTTAGGCAGCGTTTTTTATAATCGGGAAAAGAAAATTCCCACCCAAATGGTTGATGCCGCAAGAAAATATGTCTTTATGAATGGCACTTGGCAAATTCATTTTGATGAGCCGGTGAAAAAGCAGAAGACCAATTTAAATACTTTTTTGCATGAATTGGACCGCATTGCCCGTGAGAAATTAAAGCTGGGGCGTCCAATCAAGCCACGTTTTATCGATCAAGCGGTGTTAAAGGCGATTGACGCTGGCATTGCTGTTTATCAAGAACAACAAGAAAAAGCCAAGATTGATCAGATTAAGATTGATTTCTCTGACTTGGATAAAATTCGTGCTAATGCTTCGGTAACACGCGATAGCCTGTTAACTGATGAAGAAAAAGAATTAGAGCAGGAAGAACAAAAGCAAGTAGAGCAGAAAAAAGAGATTGAGAAACCAGCAGAAGTTAAGACAGATAATGAATATGGTCTCGATAAAAATGAGATGTTCTTGCTTATTTCTTTACTTAAAAATCAGCCGTGGCAAGATTACGTTAAGAAAAATCATTTGATGGTATCGATTCTGGCTGATAGCATCAACGAAAAGCTGTTTGACGAAATTGGCGATAATGTCATCGAATTTGATGAAGATAACCAACCACAAATTATTGAAGATTATAAAGAAGATTTAGAAGATATGTTTTTGAAGGGATGAAAATATGCCGCAAAAAAGAAGAGTACCTAAGAGAATTGCCCAAACCGTATTGAATTCGCTCAAAGGTGGGGTAGTGCCACGAATTGGTTTGCCTTATATCACAGTTGGCCGTAAAGCAGAAATTGAAGCATTGCTGCACGATGTCGACGTCATTCAAGAAGGCGGTGCTAGTTTCCGCTTCATCGTTGGACGTTATGGTTCCGGTAAAAGTTTTTTACTGCAAACCATCCGCAACTACGTCATGGACAAAAACTTTGTGGTCGTTGACGGCGACCTTTCGCCAGAAAGACGTTTGCAAGGTTCAAAAGGCCAAGGGCTAGCCACTTATCGTGAATTAATTCAAAATCTTTCTACCAAAACCAGACCTGAAGGCGGCGCCTTAACTTTAATTCTGGATCGCTGGATCAATTCGGTGCAGACACAGGTTGTTAGCAAAGGAATTGCCAGTGATGATCCCAAGTTTGAAGCAGCAGTGGATCAGAAGATTTATGGCGTAATTTCATCATTGACCGAACTGGTTCACGGTTTTGATTTTGCCAAGCTGTTGAATATGTACTATCACGCTTACATGAGTGGTGACGACGAAACTAAGGCCAAGGTCGTTAAGTGGTTTAGAGGTGAATACAGTCACAAGACCGAAGCCAAAAAAGATTTGGGTGTTGATATCATCATTTCCGATAGCAATTGGTATGAGTACTTGAAGTTATTTGCGACCTTCTTTAGACAAGCTGGTTATGCTGGCCTGATGATCATGATTGACGAATTAGTGAATATCTACAAAATTCCTAACGCCATTAGTCGACAGTACAACTATGAAAAGATTTTGACCATGTACAATGATACTTTGCAGGGTAAGGCCAAATATCTGGGCATTATCATGTGTGGTACGCCGCAAGCCGTTGAAGATCGGCGCCGCGGAGTTTATTCATATGAAGCTCTGCGCAGTCGTTTAGCCTCAGGTAAATTTGCGCAAGAAGGCGCCCGCGACATGTACGCTCCAGTGATTAGGCTTGAACCATTAACCGCAGAAGAAATGCTGGTTTTGACAGAAAAACTAGCTGACATGCATGTCAATTTGTACGGCTACGAGCGCACGATTACTGATAATGACCTAGCTCAATTTATCAAGATTGAGTATGCCCGCGTCGGTGCAGATACTAGTATCACGCCACGTGAAATTATTCGTGACTTTATCGAATTGCTTGATATTGTTTGGCAAAATCCAGATAAGAAGATCACGGACTTGCTTAATTCAGATCAATTCAGCTATACCAAGTCAGAAGCCGTTTCGGATAATGCGGAAAAGGATTATACCGAATTTAAGATTTAAAGGATGAACTATGGACGTTTTTTCACATTATGCGCCATTTATTCAAGATTATATTTATGAACATGGCTGGCAAAATTTAAGACCAATCCAGGTTGCGGCTGCCGAAGAAATTTTTAACACTGATCATAATGTGCTCTTGTCAGCTTCGACGGCATCAGGGAAAACCGAAGCGGCCTTTTTTCCGATTTTGTCAGAGATTTACAATGAGCCGGAAGATTTGGTTAAAGTTCTCTATATTGCTCCGCTTAAAGCGTTGATCAATGACCAATATGATCGTTTAACTGACTTATGCACAGATGTGGATATTCCAGTTTGGCGCTGGCACGGGGATGTGGCTCAAACACAAAAGCGTAAGCTACTCAAACATCCTTCGGGTATTTTACAAATCACGCCCGAATCGCTTGAAAGCTTCATGATCAACAAGCACATGGATATTCCGCATCTTTTTGGCGGCTTGAAATATATTGTCGTTGATGAATTGCACTCATTTCTTAGAAGCGACCGCGGTGGACAAACTTTTTGTTTAATTGAGCGTTTGTCTAAACTAGCTAACGTTAATCCACGTAGAATCGGGCTTTCTGCGACTATCGGCAATCTGGAAGATGCCAGCAAATTTTTAGGTGCCGGTTCAAATAGAAAAACTGTGGCTCCAAGGGTGCAGAATGAACCGCAAATTTGGCATCTTTCCATGGAACATTTTTATAAAACCGATCCACAAGCTAGTTCCAAGGATTTTGATCCCAGTCAAATTGAACCGAAAACTGATAAGGCACCAGAATTGGCTGATCCCGGAATTGGCTATATTTTTGAACACACGCGTGGCAAAAAGTGTCTGGTTTTCACCAACAGTCGTGAAGAATGTGAGGCTGTGTGTCAGGAACTTAGAGCCTACTGCGCCTATAATCATGAACCGGATCGCTTCATGATTCACCACGGTAATCTTTCACCAGCCTTGCGTGAAACTGCAGAAGCTGCAATGAAAGATGACGATGTTTATATGACAACTTGTGCGACGGCCACGCTGGAACTCGGAATCGATATTGGTCAGCTGGAATCTGCCTTTCAAATCGATGCGCCGTTTACTGTGTCAGGCTTTTTGCAGAGAATGGGACGGACAGGACGCCGCGGCAATCCGCCAGAAATGCACTTTGTGATGCGCGAAGAGCACCCTGAATCAAGGGCAATGCTGCCAGAATTGATTCCATGGCCATTGCTGCAAGGAATTGCCTTGGTACAGCTTTATGCCGAAGAAAAATGGGTTGAACCGCCTGAACCTAACCGTTTGCCATATAGTTTGCTTTACCACCAAACGATGAGTACGCTGGCTGCAGGTGGTGAAATGACACCGGCAGAACTGGCCTCTAGGGTATTAACTCTGTCATATTTCCACAACGTGAGCCAAGAAGACTATCGCGTTTTGCTTAAGCATTTGCTTAAAACGGGACACATCGAATGGACCGAGAATGGTGGCTTGATTGTGGGCCTTGCCGGCGAAAAAGTTGTGAATAACTTTAAGTTTTACGCGGTTTTCCAAGAAAATGAGGAATTCAGCGTCCATGCTGGCAGCGAAGAATTAGGTACCATCGTTAAGCCGCCTCCTGTAGGGGACAAGATTGCGATTGCCGGTCGTGTGTGGATTGTCGAAGACGTTGATATCAAGCGCCACCAGGTATATTGTTACGAAGTAAAAGGCAGAATTCCTGCCTACTTTGGGGATGTACCGGGCGATATCCAACCGAAGATTTTGCAAAGAATGAAGAAGGTACTCGCTGAAAAAACGATGTACCCGTATTTGATGCAAAACGGCAAGGCACGTTTAACGCAGGCCCGCGATACTGCGGCATTAGCTGGTTTGCCAAAGAAGAACTTAATCAAGCTTGGCGGTAACATGTGGTGTCTTTTCCCATGGACTGGGACTTACGCATTTTTAGCATTAGAGCGTTTAATTCGCATTAAGTGCGGCAAGAAACTAAATATCCGCGGCTTTAATTCATCACGGCCATACTTCATGTATTTCGCGATGGATGCCGATGAACATGACTTCTGGTGTATTCTTGGTGAAGAAGCCGCAAAGGACTTTGATCCACTTGATCTGGTCTACCCAAATGAAGTGCCGGGAATCGATAAGTACGATCAATATTTGCCCAAGGAACTGCTCAGAAAAGAATTTGCCTACAGTATTCTTGATATCAAAGAAATGAAACGCTGCGTTAAGCAAATGGTCAAAGACAATTTGGTATAATATTAACTAAAAAAAGAAAAGAGTAGGTAACATGACTTTAAAAATTAACCAATCAGTTTCTAAAGATGCACAAGCAAGAACTTTGTTAAAAGAACTCTTGAAGGTTCACCAAATTCACCAAGCATACAATGTGCGTGATTTGACCGACGCAGATGAACAAATTTTGGAAAAGGCATTTAACACTACCCGTGAAATGATGCCTAGAATTTCCGCTAAGGAAATCAAGTTTGAAGACAAGAAGTGGGATTCATTATTCAACTTCTTGATGGCTGAACAAATCTCATTTGCACGTGTGCTTACTAACGGTGACGACAACTTGAACGAATATGTTCAAGCAAAGAACCAAGCTCACCAAGCATACGCATTGGTTGAAACTGCAATCAACAATCTTGAAAATGAAGGTAAATAAGCATGAAGGCACACAGAAGTATATTTCCTGTTTGCCTTTATTTTTGCTATAATGGACTTACTAATTAATAGTAAGAAGGACGAAAATGATTCATAACGAAACTATCGATACACAACTAAATCACCGTTCTATTAGAAAATTTAAAGATCAAACTTTGACTAAAGAACAACTGGAAACTTTGTACTCAGTTTTTGGTCAAACTCCAACCAGCATGTTTATGCAAAATGCTAGCTTACTGCACGTTACCGATCCTGAAGAAAAGAAGAGAATTCAAAAGTTATGTAACCAAAAATATGTTGGTGCAGAAGGCGATTTGTTTATTTTTATCGTTGACTTGTACCGTAACCAACAAATTAGAAAGCAACTTGACAAAGACGACGGCCGTGTTCACACGACTGATATCTTTTTCCAAGCGATGGAAGATACGCTGCTTGCTTTTCAAAATGTCGCTAATGCGGTAGAAAGTATGGGCTTAGGCTATGTGCCACTTGGTACGGTTAACGATCATCCGTTGGATTTGCTTAAGACGCTTGATTTGCCTGAGTTGACTTTTCCAGTGTTGGGGATGCAAGTAGGTGTGCCTGATCAAAAGCCACAATTGAAGCCACGTTTGCCATACAAGTTCACTTGCTTTGAAGGCAAATACAATAAAGATTTTAATGTTAAGGAGCTTAAGGACTACGACCAAGTGGTCACTACTTATTACGATTTGCGGGATGCCAACCGCAGAATCGATTCTTTCACCAAGCAAATCACTGGTGCCAAGCTTAATAATCACGAAACTGACCGTGATCAATTATCAAAAGAACTTCACAAACAAGGTCTCTGTTTAGACTGGAAGTAGCAAAAAATTGACACTTTATCTCTTTTCGTCAAATAGTTGACGTTTGTATATTTATTGGCTATTGCTTATAAGCCTAGTTGAAAAATATAATATATGCGTACATTGAAAGGAGAGATAGGTTTATGTTTAATGCTATTTTTTGGATTTTGCTTATTTGGCTGTTAATCAATGGTATTTGGATGTGGTTCAAACTTGATGACCAAAAGTTGCAAAAGACTTTCGCATGGATTAATGTAGTTGCCGTAATTGTCGGCTTCTGGGTATTCTACGGTGTAAGTCACCCAGCTGGTACATTAGCAACTTGGTTCTTAGTTGTTAACTGGGTCAACGTGGTCATTGCCATTTTGCAATTCTACTTCGGTTATCGTAAAGCAAACTAAATTTAAATAAACTAATAAATTAACTGAAAAACTAACACACTATTATGAATAGAATGGAGTCTCCATAACCGATATAGTTATGGGGACTTTTGTGGTGTAATGATGAAACAAGATTTAAGAAGCATTCGTTCAGTAGCGAACATCAAAAAAGCATTTGTAGACTTATTGCAAGAAAAGCCTTTTGAGAAGATCAAGGTTAGTGAAATAGCTAGAAAAGCCGGGATTGATCGTCAGACTTTTTATCTCCATTTTGTGGATAAATATGACTTGCTTGATAAGATGAATAAGGAATTTCTCCAGGTGTATAAGACAATCTTGGTTGAGCGACTAGAGGGCGACAACTCCTTTGCTTTGGAAAAATTGGAGAAGATTTATCAAGGTAATTTGCCATATTTGAAAGAACATCGTCTGGAAGTTTTGAGCTTGCTTAAGATTGACACTGGTAGAATTTGCTTAAAGCGTGATTTAAGAAAAATGTTAATTGATAAGTATCAGGAAATAACTGGTGAAGCTTTGACTTCTTTCCAGCAGGATATGCTGGCCACTTTATATGTTGATAGTTTTATCACTTTTATTAAAGAAGATAGAAAGATCAGCGAGAAAGAAATTGAGGATTTGTTGATTAAAATTCGTGAGTTCATCTCCTAGCATTTTTTGCCAACTGGCGCTAGTTTTGGTATAATGCTAGTGTTATGTGGTTGGTTCGCTGAATTAGCTCAGTTGGTAGAGCATCTCCCTCGTAAAGAGAAGGTCGCCAGTTCGATTCTGGCATTCAGCACTATAAAGATTCATTTAGTGTTATAAAGCTTTGTTTATCAGCGTTTTGTGAAGATAAATGAAGCTTTATTTTTTTGAATTAAAGTAAATGAAGCACATGATTCTGCACACGTTTTTGACTGTGTGCATGAAAGAAATTTTGAGAATGCTAAGAATGCTATAATGACGCGGTTTATAAGCAATATTTTGTGTGCAGTGGTAAAACTTTTTAAGATAATTCAGATAATAACTTACTTGAAAGATTGATTAAATAAGAGTTGAAGTTCAATTTAGAGTAAGAAAAGAAATAATTTTTGTACATGGGTTAAATCGTGTGCATGTTAAAGTTTTTAAGGATAGAATGCATGTTGTAATGACGGGCTTAAAGCCCGTTTTTGTGTGTGCACGAGTAACTGTAGTAAAGTATGTTTTTCTAGATATATATGGAGGCCAACATGGCTTATACAATTTATACAAGAGGCGTGGTAAGTAATTTTCCTGAAAAGGGAGACGTTAAATTAGGTTTTTGGTGTTATTACCTACGTACCATAAATCATACCGAATTAAAGTGCGAAGTAGTTGATAGTAAAACTACTACTCCAAGAATGCAATTAAAAGCAGTTATAGAAGCTTTGAAAGCATGTAAGAATATTGGCCCTCAAAACACAGTTAAGGTATATACAACCGATCAACAATACTTTGATAATTGCTTTAACGATAAAGCAAATAGAAGAAAAAATAAAGATCTTTGGGAAGAAATAGATAATTTACAAATAGATAAACAACTAATGATGTTCCCAGCTGATAAAGATAATAGTATTGAAGAAAGTAGGGGTATGAGAATATTAAAGAGTGCCCTTAAAGATACTCAAGAATATGATTCAAATTGGCAAGGTGCTAAATCTCAACCTAATATGGGAAAATATTTTGGTGTATAGATTTATATGTGGGCTTTAAGCCCACTTTTTTTGTGCAAAATAAAAAAGCTTATACATTAGAAGCATAGGCAGGAAAAATAATGAATTAAATTTTAAAGTTCAAGTATAGTACACCGCCGCCCTTCATCTGTTTTAAGAATGGAGAAGCATCAGCGGTAATGGTTTGACCACCACTTGCATCTATACCGCCATTAGGACTACCAAAACTTACTTTAGCATTCTTAACGGTGCTACCGTCTAAGTAGCTTGGCAAATGATCGGTAATTGTTGCTGCAGAATACTTCTTCTTTTCATCAGCAGTATCTTGCAAAGCTTTAATTCTAAAGGCTAAACGGTAGTGTAATTCTTGGCCGGCAACAACTGTACCATTGTCGTAGTTGGACATATCCCAACTGTGTTTACCAGCTGTGCCTTCTTTGCGTTTGTAAACCCATTTAGCACCTTTACCGGGGCTATCAGGTAGGTATTCAGGCTTTGGTTTTTCGCCACCTGTAACAGTTACGTTAACTTGGTTAGTCTTACCGGTCCAAGTAAGCTTACCCGGCTTATTTGGATTAGGTTGAACAACATATTGGGCCTTATTGTGAACGATACCGACAAATTTTGCACCTTGCTTACGGTTATAATTAAATTTATTATTTGGAGTAACTTTAATTACTACATTGTAGATACCGTTGTAGAATGTGCCTTTCTTAAGAGCACCCGGCTTTGCCAAGACTTTAACACTGTGTTTGCCCTTGGAAATATTAAAGAAGTCGGTCTTATCAACCATTTTGCCGCCGTCATAGCTTTGTTTATAAACTCTAACGCGGCCAACGTCAAGGCCCGGATCAAAGTCATTATCAGCAACGCCGTAGTTCTCTAAGTCTCCAGCCGGCTCCCAGTAAACAACGTTTCGAATGTTGTAGTAGAAGCTGCCTTGAGGCTTCGGAACTTTTAGGTTTTTAACCCAATCGCTGCCAACTTTAGTACCTTTTTCTTTCAAGCCGGCATATTTGCCAACAAGGTGATTACCATTTTTGGTAGTTGGTGGAGTCCACGGCATATTTTTGTTGGAGTCAATTCCAATCCAGTTACCAAATGAGCCCAACTTAACTTTTTTATTGATGTTACTTGTTTTGCCAATCGTAGCACCGGGCTTAACTGGAAATGGATGACTTACAGTCTTATTAAATTTTGTGCCTTCATATTCATGTGAGTTACGTCCATATGAAAAATCAAGGTTATTCGAATTTACTTTAACGGCAAACATACCTTTTGGGTCATCACCATGAACAGTACCTTCTTTAGGACTGATTACTTTGCCCGGAGCACCGCCAAACCAGTGATCATTTTCATAGACAACTTTAGTTGGTGTTCGATGATAAGCTTCGATAAGTTTTGGTACACGAATGTGCTGGCCATAGTCGACATCCCAAAATGAAAGTGGAATCTTTTTATTTTTCACGCCAATAATATCTACATGGAAAGTAACAACACCATCGCCACGTGCGCTAAGACCAATATTGTGTGGGTGGAATCTAAAATAGTGTAATGCTCCATCTGTTGCTCCCCAAGTCCATGAAGGATCAGTCCAGTTAGTAACAGTCAATCTGAGTGATACCAATTTGGGCTTCTTCATAGACTTATCGTAGTAATAAGCGGCATTCTTGTAATAAATCCCGATATGGCCTTTGTCTTTGTCGGAGTACTTATAAAGTGGTGTATTGTCATCAGCAGTATCAACCGACCAATTTGACTTAGTTCCACCAAATAAATAGTAGCTAAAACCTTTTGGTCGACTGCTTGCCTTTTTCAGGTTCGGGAATTTCAAATACCCGTCAAAGTCTTTGCCCGGAATCATTTTACCTTTACGTGTATCAAAGGAGTGGCCCTGTGGCCACTTACTCCAAGAAGCATCAGCTAACTTTTCGCCGTTGGTAAAGTTTTTTGAGTTTTTCGCGGCAACGCTGTCAAAGTCGCGCTGTTTACCTTTAGCTAAAGCTTGGTTACTTGAGCCCGCTAAGCCAGCTCCGCAGCCAGCCATCATGAGCATTACGGTAAGTAGCGTTAAATAACGTTTGCGCCGCTTTTTAACATGCAATTTTGTAGTTTCTTGCATAAATAATCTCATATCCTTCCTATTTTATTTAAACAAATAATATAATTTTGTTTACAGATATTATTTTACTATGTCGAAGGCTTTTGTGATTTCAAAAAATTGTCTTAAAAAGGCACTGTATGGCATTTTTTTAATTACCCTGAAATTCTATTTTATTTACTAAAGCAAGTGTTAACATATAGAGGGATCTTGTTAACTCCCTACTACTTTTGTAAATTTAAAAAAATATAAAATAGAAATACGAGGTATTTATGAATTATGAATATTTTAGAAAAACATAATCTTGCTAAGAAGTTAGTTAGTGCTGCCGCGATGAGTTTTGCATTGCTTGGCGGTACTTATTTAGTTAATAATCAAACTACTCAAATGGTTCAAGCTGCCAGACGTGTTGTTCATGTTAATACGGTTTCAGGTTATAACCATTATCGTAAGTTAGCAAACCGTAAAGGTACTCATTACTTTGGGTATACTGCTAATATGGCTGAATGGGCTATGGGAGCCGATAATTACAATATGAACGGCCAGCATTATGGTGACTATGATGGTGGATTCGGTGATACTAATATTGTAGGTACCAAGACAGTTAATGGTAAGCACTTCTTTATTGTTGATAACCATCCAGGTCACTTTTTAGTTTTAGCTAAAGATTATTATGCACCAACCAGTTATCAAGTTAAGCGTGGCCAAACCGTACAAGTTTGGGGCCAAGAAGAAACCACTAATGACAACGGTGACATTGTTTACCATAATACCGCCATCCGCTATTTAAAGTTCCACGGTGGTAAGTACTTCATGGTTCTTGATAAGCGTGGCTCACGTAACACCTTTACTGATGCTAATGGTGTCGTATATCGTGCTGTTGTTGAATCTGATGGTACTGCTAACTTTATTAAGCAAAGTGATTTAGCTAAGATGCACAAGGCTGCACATACTTACCGTATTAATGGTGCTAAGTTTAACAAACATGGCAACTTAGTTGGTGGTATTAATTAAATAACTCCATGTAATATGGGTAATTCCGGCCGCTTAATTGGTTGTATTAATTAATTTTATTTCATATATCAACTCCATGTAATATGGGTAATTCTAGGGCTTTTTAGAAAGGCATTTCTATGCAATACTTAAAAATTTAGACGTACAAATATTTATTATTTGTACGCTTTCTTTGCGGTTCTTTCTTAATGTTGCATCAGTCTTGAAATTTATATATAAGATTGCAAATTGCAATCTTATTTTTTGTAGCCCCAAATTTTCGTTAAATTTACAAGATTTGTCGATACGTAATGTTTCTTAACGTTGCGGTAGTTATTTTGAAACAATTATGTAACATTTAGAAAGTATTATATTGACAGTTAAATGATTAGAGAAATCAGTTAAAAACAATATTAAATAAAATATAATTTAAGGGAGATTATTAATTTTGAATTTTAAACGTACTTTAGTTAAATACACAGCGGCTTTATCAATTTTCTTTACAGGTATCTCAACTATTAGCGCGGCAGCTACTGTTCACGCTGACGAAGTTTCAACTCCAGTAGTAACTACTGTTAAAAAGACTTCAGATGTTACTAAGAAGCGTAACGCAATCGTTAAGCTTGCTAAGAAGGAAATCGGTAAACCTTATGTTTGGGGTGCAACGGGCCCTTCCGCATTTGATTGCTCAGGTTTAACTACTTACGTTTACAAGAATGCCGCTAACCAGATTTTGCCAAGAACTACTTACGGCCAAATCACTCTTGGTAAGACTATTCCAGTTTCAACTAAGACGCTTAAGAAAGGTGACTTGTTATTCTGGGGCAACTACCACGTAGGTATCTACATTGGCGGTGGCAAGTTCGTTCACGCTCCAGCTCCTGGCCAAAATGTTAAGACACAAACCTTAGCATCATTCTTCCCATCATCAGCTAAGCGTGTTATCGACTAATCACATTTAAAATTATTAATAAAAAGATGTTTGGTAAATAACAAATTATCAGATACTAAAAGACGATCAATCCACCTTTTAATTTGAGTGGCTTGACCGTCTTTTTATTATAATTTTGGCTATGTTAGAAAAGAATTGCAAAAAAAACATAATTCTGTTAAAATATAAGTGTAATGATTTTGCAAACAGCATTTGTTATGGTTATGCGCAAGTGTTGTTTATTAAGTGAGCGTAGGCAACTTACTTGGTTTTGCTGGTTGGTTTGGCTGCGAAAAGCAGACCAGCTTTATGAAAGAGCAACTTATTTTTTAAGTTGTTCTTTTTTTCTTTGCAGTTCTTTTCATGCACAATAGGAGTGGCTGCTCTAAGATACATATAATAAAAGAGCAACTTTTTTAGTTGCTCTTTTTTGCATTTTAATAGTCGCTATCGTCATCACGGTGCGTCTTTTCTGCAGCCTCTTGGGCATTTGCTACGGCTTGATCAAAGTACCCATTAGCTAAATCTTCCCAACTGTCACGCATTGCTAGGAATTGACAAAAAGCATCAGTAATTTTATAGGCACGACTTGGATCGGCTTCTTGGGTGCGTTTAGCGGCAAGCGCGGCATGTTCAGAATGCGGAGGCGAGCTGTCGTTTATTTTTTCTATTGGATATCTCTAGTGCAAGATTTTATGGCCGCTGCAAGACTTCTTATGTGCTCCGTCTCTATTGTTTTACATGGCATTAAGGCGTTTTCTGATTATCTCCATGTAATCTTTGTAATTTAATTAAAATAAAAATTAAAAAATTATTGACAAGAGGTGATTTTATGATTATAATGATCGAGCCGAAGACGAGAATAGCAGGGTAGTCAGGGTACCCAAAAACTTAAATTTTATAGGGAAAAGGAGGCAAATTTTTAACCGTCTCCTTCTCCCATAGCTTATTATGAAGGACCGTTAAGCAAAAGGCTTAGCGGTCCTTTTTTTGTGCTTAAATGGAGGATTTCTAAATGAATTCAAGTGCAAAAGAAATTCAAATGCAATACGTTTCAATTCGTCGAGTAATTGAAGATGCTAATAAAAAGTATAAATTATTTACTGGTAATCAAGTTGAAGATGACTATTTAATTAACACTATGCAAAAAACAATCATTGCAACTATAAAAAAAGAAAGTAATGGTATTGATTATTACAAAGAAAATCAAGGTAAGAAAAAGTATAAGATTGCAAAGAATCAAGTTAATTATTTAATTGGTGTCATTCTAAGAGATTATTTTTCCAAAAAATCTCAAGCCTTTGATGTGTCGATACTCCAAGCTGAAGATAAAAAATTAATTGATGATAGTTTTCAGAAATTAGGGCGAACAAAACAAGAAAAGGATGCTGCTTTGTCCAAGATTGAAAACAATCCACAATATATCAAAGCTAAGGATATGGCAAAAGTTGAGAAAGAAGTTACTGAAAGTATTCAAAATTCCGTAACTGACGACTCAATAGATCCAATTAATCAAATTGACACTGACCTTTTTACCAAATATAAGCAATTGAATATAAACTTTAAGCAAGAATTCAATCATGATTTGAAGGAGGTGAAACGGAATATTATTTTTAAAAATAGTTTGCAACACTCTATTAGTAATTTCTATGAGGTTGAATATGTAAAGGACTACGTCCTACGTGAACTTCATACTATAAATTGGAATGGTCAAAGACTAATAGTGAGTTATGGCTATTCTAAATATGATAAAAAATTACATGATCCTTTAAATTGGTATTGCGAGTAAGAGCACTAAGTAAATGAAAAACTTAGTGCTCTTTTTCTGTAAAAACTATCTTTTCTTCTTGGTAGTCCCTTAAAATACCATCAAAATAGGATTTCAATTTCTAGAAAAGAGGGATTCTTTTTCTAGGGAAATCTTCGTATTCTAACTATGTAAACAAGATAAAGGAGGCTAAAAGCCATGAAAAGAAAATTAAACCCTAGTGGTTACAGTTCAGCAGCAGTTTGGGAGAACTTAGATAGGAACCGACCTATCTACTCTTTAAGTACTGAGTTAATTCCTCAGTATGAGTGGGTAGATGGCAAGCCTACTAAGAAAGTTGATGCCTATAAGGCAGGCTTTACTCAGGAAGGAGCAGAATACTTCCAAGTAAAGTTTGCTAAAAAGGTGGAGCTCCCAAAGTATATGTCAGTAGTTAGCTTTGACAACATTACTGCGTATGAAACACGTTATGATGTTTATTTTAAGGCTGATGATGTAAAAGAGGTTAAATAGCTGTGATGAAAAAAGATCAACTCATTAACTACATTACCCAAAGCGTTGATATGGCCTTAGGGTCTGATATGCAGGGTGAAACTAGTTATACTAATAGCTTTTCTATTGATTTAGATAAAGGTGGCGTTAAGTTTATCCCGCGGATGCCCGCGGGATATCTTATCGACAACAATTTGTATCAAAGAATTTTTAAAATTTTGAATGCAGCATTATATCCAAGATTTACTTTACTTAAGCAAAATAATGCTTACTTTATTCCATTAAATACAGATGATATTCACGTTCAACGAGCTTTGTACTTTCCTTGGAAAATAGGCGTTGCTAAAAGACTAGTTATTCCTGATCTTAAGAGTTTTGTTACTTCAAATACTAACCAAATTCCGATTATGAAAGATCTAAGTATTAACTATAATAAAGTAACATCTGTAGCGATTGCAGGAAATTCAGGTTCAGGGAAATCCTACCATTTAACTTACTGGTTAGAATGTTTAAAAACAATAAGTACCTTGATAGTGGTTGATCCAAAGATGGATGAACCGACTCGATGGGCAAAAATTAATGATATAAAAGTAATCTATCCAGAAAATAATCGCTCGAAATCAGATTTTGTCGCTCAAATTAATAGCACGTTAACTGAGTGCTTAAACCTAATTCATACGCGCCAAAGAGAATTAATTAAGAATCCTGCTTTACCGTTAAAGCACGTGACAGTAGTAATTGATGAAATTTTAGCACTTTCAGAGGGTATTAATAAAAGCATAAAAGATTCATTTTTTGCGCTATTATCACAAATAGCTCTCCTTGGTCGTGCTACGCATGTACATTTGATACTAGTAGGCCAACGTTTTGATCATCTTTCTGTACCTACTTCCATTCGTGAGCAAGTGAACGTTTTGATCCAACTAGGCAATATTAATCGAAAAACAACTCAATTTTTATTTCCTGATTTAGATCCAGAAGGAATTGTAATACCCACTGGTAAAGGGACGGGACTAATTCAGATTATAGATGATGAACACCCTTACCAAGTGCTGCCGTTACTGTGCCCAACATATTATAGTAAGGAGAAATTATTATGAGTTGGCAAAAGATTAGATATTTTATATTTTCATTAATACAACGTAAGCAGTTAATTGATTTTTTAAAGTTACCTACTACAGGACTGATTAAAAATAGTCAAGCCTATTACGCCGCTTATGATTACAACTCTTATATGAAAATGTCAAAAGTTAAACTTTCCCCAAAAAGACTTGAAGTTAAAATTCGTATTCCAGAGACTTTAGATGGGATACCGCTACTTGAAAAGAATTGGCCTAACATCATTGATAAGATTTCACGGCTAAATTTTAGAAAGTACGCTTTGTCTAGCGATAAAACAAGTGATCCATATTATTACATCATTGAAGGAACTCGTAAGTGATGGGCATAATCTTATGCCTATCACTTTTTTTCTAGAAATAAGACATTATTTTCCAGATCCTAAACTTAAAAGCTCTTGAAAAGCTGTTAAAACGGGAAACTTAAAATTACTAAGTTTCCCGTTTTATCTGTCCAATTTCTAGATTTTATTAACTAGTATATAGCGTGTAAAGAAAAAGAAGTCCATTAAGGACATTGAATCAAAGAAAGGATTTTTTAATTATGCAAAGACTTTACGAAGATTACTTATACGACACTGAAAATTCAAAAATTATTGCTGAGTATGAAAGCCCATTTTTTCCAAGCAATTTTAGATACTACAAAGAATGGCTGTATCAAGCACCTAATGGCAAATTCTTCTTATATGGAGAAGGTAATGGTTCAAGTCCATACGGCTGTCCTGCTTATGATAGCGGAATGGAAGAAGGAGCTGATCTTCGCCCATTAACATTTGATGAAGCTAAGAAATGGTATCAAGACACTTTAGATAAGCTATATCGTGTGGACGATATTATGGATAGCAAAGATCCAGAGCCTAACTATCCTACTTATTGCCGTTTATTTAAGAAGAATAATGAAAAAGAAAAGGAATAAAAAATGACTAAAGATAAATTAATTGCGGCGCGTCCGCCGCCCGTCGAGGGCGAGGCGAAAAGCGCCGCAAAAAATAAAATTATTATTGTGTGCAAGTTATACAAGCCCTTATAGGACAACTAGTTGGGCTTGTTATTTACTAGTTGTCACTAACTGTGCAACTGAACTGCATACTACTCAAGAAAGGAAAGTTAATTATGAAAAGACTAAATCCCTTTGCTTCAATTCCACCATTGATGTCTTCAGATGATGAAGTAACGGTGGTTAGAAAGTCATACGAGTACAACAAGTTTGAGCCAGATACTTACTTTCGTAATGACTTACGAGTAAATTATCTAATGCTTCGCTATTTACAGGATAATATTCCGCTACCAGTTTTAGAAGTAAAGCAAGGGTACCAAAAATTGATTATTATCAATGATCAAGATGTTATTTACGCTGCTAAAGCATTGAAATTGCCGGTTTATTACTATGAAACGTTTAATACTGGTCAGTATCAGAGTAAAGACACAAAAAAGTTAAGCATTTCAGATGCTCAATTAAATCGTTTACGCAGATTTATTGAAAGACGTAAAGAAAAGGGGCTTACCATTTTATGAAAACTAAAGAAGTTTCAAAAATTTATCAAACTACCGATTATAGCAAGTTTATTGTAAATGCTGAATTTTATAATAATGCACGAATCAACTTTTTAATGTATAAAACACTGATTAAAAATGAAAAATTACCGCTTGTCATTGTGAGAAAAGTGGATTCAAAGCTAGAAATCGTTTCGGAACAGGACAGCTTTTATGCAGCAAAGCAAATGGGTCTCCCCATTTACTATTATGAAGCATATCAATCGGTTCCACGAGCTAAACAAACAATCGATTTTTCCTTTAATGATATGGAGGAATTGTTAAATTACTGTTTGAATAATGGGCATTTTGATTAGAAGGTGAATAAAGATGAAGAAGGAACCGCGTGCACGACAATTTATGTACGTTCAAGACTTAGATCATTTAAAAATAAAAGAAAGTGATCTAAACAAGGTTTTAAAAAAATCTGGTGCACTTGAATGGGCCTATATTGATCATGATAAAGATCCTAAGAAAGACCAAGAAGGCAAAATTATTCGACCACACATCCACGCAGTACTCAAGTATGAAAACCCACAGAAGTTAAGTACTATAGCAAATTTATTTAATGACCAGGCACAATATGTAGATGTCTGGAAAGGCAGAATTGCCAATGCTTATTCCTACCTTCTTCACGAAACGGAGGAGGCAAGAGAGCAAGGAAAGCATGTCTATAAAGATACTGAGGTTGTAGCTTCATTTGACTTCCCGGCAAGGATGAAGAGTATTAGATCCAAAATTTCTAAAAGTCCTAAGTATATCTCATCCTTAATTAATCAATATGCTGAAGGAAAAATTCAGTATCAAGAGTTAGAAGATCAAATTGGAATTTCCCAACTTGCTAGACGTAAAAAATTGATTGATCAGATTGATGAATTGAAGGCTGATAAGGAGCATGAAGAATGGCTAAAGAAGTTTAAAGGTAAGCCCATGCACACTTTGTGGCTTTATGGAGAAGCTGGTGTAGGTAAGACTCGGTATGCAGAATACCTCTTGCGTAAGAAAAAATACGTAATTCTTGGAAGTAGCCGAGATTATTTTCAAGACTATAATGGCGAGCATTTTATCATTTTAAATGATCTTCGACCCAATGATTTTAATTACTCTGATTTATTAAGAATCCTAGATCCTTATCAGCACGACAAGGCAGCCGTAAGCCGTTACCGTGATAAAAAACTCAGTGCGGAAGAAATTTTAATCACAACGCCGTACTCCCCCAAAGATTTTTACAGAAATACTAAAATTGATGATCGACAGGTTGATACGGTTGACCAACTTCTACGTCGTATTCAGCCAATTCATGTAACTCCTAAGTTCATTAAAAAGCGGCTAAAAATAAAAAGGCCTAAGCATACCGACCAAGATGATGCTTAAGCTTTGAAAACATATTTCACTATAAATTTTAGAAGATGAGGCACTATGAAGCAAACAATTTTAAATGCTAAGCAGCTTTGCCAAGCTCTAGGCATTAGCACTACAACTTTCTATAAGTTTAAAAAAGCAGGTATGCCGTATCATCAATTACCTAAAAGCAGAGCATACTTCATTCTAAATGAAGTAGAAGATTGGCTAAGTAAAGCAGGTTATCATCAAGCAACCACATGGACTAAATAAAGCTTAAAGGATAGAATGTAGATACATGCATTCTATCCTTTCTTAGTAGGAAGGATTAAATATGATTACAAAAGTTAAAAATGGTAAGCATGTAGGTAAGTGGAAGGTTAGAATTCAACCAGTTGATAAAGTAACTGGTAAACGGATTAGCTTTCCTGTTAAATATGCGGATTCTAAAAAAGAGGCGGTTAAACTAGAGCGAAAGTTATGGGCTGAGTATGAAGATGGTTTTAATCTTAGTGATGGCAATGCTATTTTTGCTGATGCTTTTCAAAAGTATGTTAATAGACGGGCTAAAACAATTAGCCCTGTAACTTTAAAAGCCTGGCAAGAGTCGGCCAATGACTTTAAAGCATATTTCAAGCAAGCTAAGATTAGTAATATTACTACTTCGTTAGTTTCAAATTATGCTCATGATTATGTAAATGAGCATAAGCTTACTGTTAGTAAATCTTCAATAATAGCTAAACGGCTTATTCATATGAGGAACTTCTTTAAAACACTTGAAGGAAAAACGATAAAAGAAAATCCAATTCCAGAAGGTGCTTTAAAGCTATTTTTTAAACAAAGTGATTTTTCGGTTCCGAAAGAATGGTATATTCTTTCTTCTGATGAATTAAAACAAATTAGAGATCTAATTATTAAAGATTTGAATCATAGTTCTGTAATGAATTGGGGTAGTAAGCTGGCAATTCTCATTGAAAGCTATACTGGTATGAGAGTTGGTGAACTTCAAGCATTAAAGTTTAATAACGTAGTGTTTGAAGATTCGGTTTGGACTTTTCGTATTAATAATAGCTGGTCAGACTATACTAGATCATTTACAGGTGCTTTAAAAGCGCGTCCTAAAGGATACTCAAGATTGCTGTTACCTTTGCCACAGGAAATAGTAAATTTAGTTAAATGCTATCAAGATAAGCAGAGAGCGTTTCTAGATGAGCATAAATTAGATAATCCATTGGATTTAGTATTTATGAATTTACATGATTACAAGGCTGTAGCAAATAACCAACCTATCAAGCAAAAGAGTCTTAATGCCATGTTTAAAGTTATTTGCAAAAGATTAGATATTCAGTCAGGTGATAAGCAATTAAGTATGTATTCATTTAGACATACTATCTGTACAAACTTAGCTAATACACCTGGTATGTCCTATCCATGGGCGGCTGAAAAGATGGGACACTCATTGCAAATGTTCATGAATACGTATGTAGGTGTTGACCCAGATATGAATAAGCAAATGAATAAGCTATGGGTTAGCTAAATTTGATAAATTATTCAATGCACACAAAATGCACACGCTTTTATGGTTAAGGTGCTTCAAGTACTGATAAATAAACAAACTGATTAGAGGACTTCTGATCTGGCATTCAGCACTCAGAGTACTAACAAAAAAGGCCTGTAATGATGAACTGAGACCTAAAAATTAGACAGTTTAAAATACAGGATTAATAGAGGCTTGA
>OLRR01000811.1_pt1 | contig 22634 bp, 27 predicted proteins | sample 1671941 | NCBI WGS metagenome assembly OLRR01 (sample SAMEA3136628, study PRJEB25190) | human gut metagenome
GGTTTTTCAAGAGGTGCCACCCGGATTTGAACCGGGGATAGAGGTGTTGCAGACCCCGGAAAAAAACCTCGGAACCCTCTAAAACTCTAAGGTTTTCCAAACTGTCCACCTTATATCCACCCTAATTTTCATGTTGCTTTCATGCCATATCAGGTATTTTACTGTGCCAAATCTATGCCACTTAGCACCCCTATGGGCATATTATAAACATTTTAGTATCTTTCGTCTACAATTATTTTACTACAACTACAATATTATATGGAGGTTTATCGTGAATTATCAATTAGAATTAAAACAAATTGTGGATTTTCCACGCTGCCGGATTTACCGGGAATTTATACAAACCCTTATGAAAGACAGAAGCATCCGTACCAACGGAGGTTCCTGTCTTTTTTATTTTCTCATTTTATGTTCTTATGCAAATTACAGTTCCTCTTATCGGAACATCGAACACCTTACTTACAAAGTTGTTCCTGGAGAATGGATCTGTTCTCTTAAAGAACTACAGATTCACTTCCGCCAAAAATTCCAGCACCAGGTCATATCCATACTGGATACCCTGGTAGAGCAAAACCTTCTAACCTACTCACTACACGAAAAAAATAAGATTATCCAATACAAGATCAAAGACTGGCCAAAAGATAATACTGCCCTTTCCTATAATTACCCATGCAAAAAAGACATCGGGTTTTTCTTTTTTCCAATCGCAGATGTTCATAAACTAATCGGACTAGGAAAATGTTCGGAAATGGATGCTCTTTTGGATCTTTGGATTCATGCAGTCTATAATGATCCATCTGTGCAAGGCTCTGATGCCGGTCCGGTAGTATATTTTCGCAATCAGACTGGAAATCCCTTGTTCAGTTATCAGGAACTTGCCAGACGTTGGAAACAGTCGAAATCTTCTGTGTCCCGTCTGCTTAAAAAACTTGAAGATACCGACATGATCACACTGATTTCCTATTCCGGGAAACATGGCAGCATGGTATATCTACGTAATTATCTGTCCGTTATGTTTAATATCAGTGATGTCATGATTGATAAGGAGGAAATTGCCATGAAAATGCAACTGCCAATACATATACCCGAAGACACCTTGCCTGTTGAAAACAATTCTGAATGCGTTTCAGAATCTATTACTGACGAACAAATCATCGTTTCACAGGAAGGCTCCTGCGTTCCAAAATCACACATCAAAGCCATTGTTCGCAAAGTCGCTGAAATACTGGAAATACAAGGCATTTCTTGTTGTAGATGCCCCAAAACAAAGTATATATTATCTCCTTTATCAGCCTGCAAGGATAGTATATATCTATATTCACTACGTATTATCTGCCCCTGGGGGAAAGCAGCCTATCAGTTTGAGTTAAAACTAAAACCGGAAAATCACGCCGTCACCAACGTCCCAGGGCATACTCCGCCTCTGCAGCATACCTTACCTGCCTTCGCTGAAATCCCAGAAGTTCTGTTGAAAGGAGGGGTTGTATAATGTCAAAGAAAAATCACCACCCTGTTTCTGCTGAAGTAGAAAATAATCCGTTGTACCATGATACCTATAAGCTGCTCCGTTGTTACCGGGATTCTACTTATAGCCTGATGGTTGCTGTCCGGCAGGTAGAAATTCAGTTCCAACTGGAATACAACACCAGTGTAGACGAATTTCTGGATTCCATCTATGCTGCAGGAGCAGATCTGGGAGACAGCCAGATTGAAGAATGGGCAAAAAGCATTGCCCGCAGTAACAAAATGATAAAGCTGCTTCTCTCTTCTGTGGATCTGCTCCGGAAAAATCATAAACATGGGGAAGAATATTACTGGATATTATATTACGCCTTTCTGTCTCCCCATGAACTGAAAAACACAGAGGAAATCCTGGAAGAGTTGGAAAAGCACGTTCCCAGTATCTCCTACCGGACGTACTACCGAAGGAGGCAGGCTGCTATTAACGCTCTTAGCAGCATACTATGGGGATTTTCTGCAAAGGGGACACTGGAAACTTTAAATAAGTTTTTCCCAAAATAAAATCGACATTTTCCATATAGGCACTCATAATTGAAAAAAACAAAGGAGGGTGCCTATTATGGATCAATTATCAAATTTTATATCCGAATATCTCAAAACATGTGAAACAATAAAAAAATTAAATTCAAAAACCATCAAAGCATACCGTATAGATTTATCACAATTTCATACCCTTTGAATCTGAATAATGTTTGTCGCTTTTTATTTTATTAAAAAAAAGTGCATATCCTGAAACCGAATATGCACTCCAAATAGCATTATATATTTATTTTCTTTTGCACAAAAAAGCACGATATTTTCTAAAACTCTATCTGTGTGTCAAAGTAAAAGCTTCTTCCACTTCCTAATCTTTGTCCGAAATGTTCCAAAGGGGGCTACTGTATTTACATGAATAAACTTATAAACTTCCCATACTGCTGTTTTGGTAGCTTCATCTGCCCACTTTCTTTTATGTGGTAAAAATAGCTCCTCTTCCGTCATAGAATCAATCATTGTAAAAATTTTCTGTATATTATCATCCAGCATGCCCATTAGTTCTTTTAGAGATAAATTGGCATAGGTATTGGTAAACCACTGATACAATTCCCCCAATTGATTCCACTTAAAACCATCCGATGGTGTTTTCACTGGAAGTCCAGCCTGTTCATCATTTTCCCATTTCAATACTAATGTGGTCCACCCAACCTGATATGCAAGATTTTCTGCAGGTGTTCGATCCACCTCCATACATCGTTTGTCCTTCAAGGATTCTGGGATATCCTCAAACTCTGCAATATATTTGTCGTAAGCCCTCTTGATTTCTGCCTTTAGTTCCTCTTTATTTTCATACGCCTTCATCATTTACCTCGCAGTCTTCCGTCTTTACTCCTTGTTCCACACTCCAAAATTAATTATCTCCTACGAATTTCAATAAGCTGAAGTACATCCGCAAACATTTCTCCTTGATCTTCTAAATCAATCATAAGCCATTTTTGTCCATTTCCCCATCTTGCTTTTTCGTAAAGTTCTCTTAATTCTGAAGTACATTCCCATAAAATAGCTTCAACTGCTTCTTTTTCTTTTTCTCCAACCACAACCAGTACCGTAAAATATCCTTCCCTGGGATATACGGTACACAGGCTTTTTCCAGACTTTTTAAATTTTACATTCCAACCACGTTCCCAACTACAACGGCTAAATTCTATTTTCTCATTGCACCTGTACTTCTTTTTAATCTCGGAGCAAAATTGCATAAATACCGGATTTCTAATATATGCCTCAAAATCCTCTAAGATCGGAATTTCCTCTTGATTCTGCATATCAATCATGACCATTCTCCTTTGCTCTTTATAGAAACTGGAATTTTTTGTTGAAACACTTACACAAATGAAGCATAAATAACATAAATTTCTGCAATCAAAATAATTCCGAGAACACCATCTATCATCAAATTATACTGTATATCTGTCAAAAATGTTTTTGAATGTGTCAGGAAATATTTAATGTTTTCTTTCCCAGTCAAAAGTGTAATTATGAGTAGCAAAATAGGAAATAAAAAAATCTCTACCTTATTTCCAAAATCATCTGCTATTCCATTTGCAAAATGAACAGGAATAATCTGAGGTAAGAAAAACACACTTACTATTGCTAATAAAACACCAATACTGCAAATTCCCCATGTTAATTTTCTGCTTCCTACAAGTTTCATAAAAATGCCTTCTTTCTGCAAAATTTAATTTTATAGTTTTTCTCCTGGATATCCCTATTTCTCCACAAATCTAATAATATGGACTTCAGTATATCATAGCATTTATATCGCATCAACATCCAATCTTGCGAGATACATCTGAAATAATTCCAGCTAAATATTTCTTGCTGTCTTGCCCCCGTCTACTCTGTACCGGATTTCTCTTGATCTGCGTCTTCTCTTTTATTCTTCCTTTTCGTTAACCTGTTTTTCACTTCAACTAAACCTACAAAGGCAACAACCACTGTAGCCATCCCCATTCCTATCCCTGAAGCAATATCATTGATGATATTTTGAGCAGGAGATAACGCCACTCCCAGTAAAACGCCATATACCATCGCAAATAGTAGAACAGAAAGAATGTCTTTGGCCTTACGTTCACGAAATGTCTTCTTATACTTTTCCTCCCATTCTTCTTTCATACTTTGCAATTCTACTTTCCCTTTTTTCCCATCCTCTAATAATAATGTAAAAGGTACATAAGCTCCGATCAAAACGCTAATTGTTATATTTGGAATTTCTAAAGCCAATTTCGAAGCATCACGACTTGCAATAATAAATCCCGATATGCAGGCACCCACATACGCCATAAAAATATAGCGTTTTTTTTCACTTATCCCCAAATCACTTTTTTTAAAACATAAAGAAAACAGATAGTCCATAGCCCAAATCAAAAGAAGTAATAGCACTGCACATATCACAGCATTAAAGTTAGCCTCTATGAGTAACGAAAAGCAAATATATGCATACGATGATATGAGCATAAGCAAAACATAAACAAGTTGTTGTATCGGCTTCTTGATTTTATTTACAAATTCAAAAACCCAATATTTCTCCCTATAAACACAATAAATAAAGCCTACCATAAGTATCATACTGATAATATAAGATATTATTAAAACTCTCTCCATGTATTTCTCCTTTGTAAAATCTATTTGATATAGCCAATATTTTCATTTCTCAAATGAGCTATCCACTAATTATAATTTCTACACCTCAAAATACTGTATATCTATACCCTCATACTTTTATCCATAAGTTACCAAATATATTGTACTACACTGCGGTAAAATTCTCCGAATGTGATTGAGGCAATATTATTTTTTCCTTTCAAAAATCACTTCATATCCAAGAGTACAATAGATTCCTTTCTTTTCATCAAATGGGATAACAATTTGCTTAAACTTCCAATCGTTGTCCGTCATAGAAAGAAGAAAATCTTTCACCATATAGAAATCGTCTTTACAATCCACATTAGAACCCTGTGCTTTAGTTTCTAAAGGTACTCTGTAAAATTTATATTCATACAGCACATTTTCCTTTTCATCTTTTTCAAAAATTAATTGATAACACCATGGAAAAAAGGCGCCTAATCTAAGACGCTTTTTACCAGATATGCTATGCTTTCCTTTATTGGGTATTATAACTTGAGTTAAACGCCAGCCATGATTTGCCTCACTTTCTATAGTTTCTTTTACTTGATCATAAAGGAAACCTGACTGGACTTTTCGGGACAAAATTAATGTATTTTTGATTTCTACAAATTTATAAATACGTCCTTCCTCCTCCCATGATATTATTGATAGAACTGTGCTTGCATGTTAAATAATTCAAAATACTTCCCATGTAAATTCAGCAATTCTTGATGTGTACCGTCCTCTATAAGTTTTGCATTTTCAAATACTACAATTCTATCGATCAACTTCGTACATGCCAAACGATGTGAAATATATATACAGGTTTTACCACAAAATAACTTATCAAACATGCTATAGAGCTCATATTCGCTTTAGGAGCTAATGCTGCAGTAGGCTCGTCCGATATTATTATTTCTGAGTTTCGGTATATAGTTCTACTCATAGCAGGCTCTTGTCCACCACCTGATAGAGTGTAGTCAATAACACCAATTGAATATTACGGATGACTTTCTATCACCTGTCCGGTGATATGAAAATCGCCTTTAAGAATCTATTTTGTGTATTCTAATTTTTATTTCTACAAAGATATTAGTAAAGGCTGCTACGCACCGTAGATACGGCAAGGCCTTGACAAATATCCCCATAGAAATTTATTAGTGGTCAAGCACAAAAAGGTGATTTCCAAATTGCCGGATTTATGATTTCGAATCACCAGAATATTCACCAATCTCATAATATTGTGTTTAAACCATTGCTTATATTGCATTAAACCAAAATTTAAACTGTTTTCAATCCTTTTCTTTATCCTTTTTCTTATTTTTCCCATAGCGATTTCTCCTTGGAATTCCTACAAAAAGAATAAGACCTACAACGATTAAAATCGTCAAATCCATATAACCATCTCCTATATCTCTTTATTCTTCATAATCCTAATAGAAATACATATTGATACTGTGTAGATTAAAATAATACCAAATGTTATCACAGCCGCTAATATACCCAAATTACTAAATATACTTATTGCAAATCCATTTTTACTTAAATTAACTTTTTCCATTCCAAACAACACAAGTAAAAAACCAATAATCGGTATATACATAAACATCCTTCCATTAATAGATCCGTATTTATAGTATCCTGGCAATTGAAAAACTGTATAAATGCTATACAAGAGTATTCCATATAGAAATGTAAAAATTATCTGCTGCCATGTCACTTTATCGCCTAATATGAATAATACTATTGGATGAACAATACAGGAAAATAGAACTGCAATTCCACCCATAATAATTGTATACAGATATCTCCCTAAAACAAATTCTTTTTTTGTAATAGGCAATATCCCATATAAGCGCTCCATTCCATTTTTTTCAGAAATTGAAAATGTGTATCCAGATGCCATAGCAATAAAACATGTAGCAAAGGAAACACTTGTCATCAATGAACGATTTATTATTGCAAACACTACTGGAATTAGTAATGTAAAGCAAATAGCTTTTACATATACCTTTACCAAATCAAAATCCAATTTCATAGCCTTTATAATATTTGCCATATCTATTCTCCTTTACTTGTAAAAACAACTATATCGTCTAATGTAGCTTTTTCAATCCTACCCAAGCCGCTTATCTCTTTTATATACTCTTTCTTCAAAAGCGCCTGCACTCCATCTTTCGTTTTTCTTACACCAATTAATTTTTCTCTAATCCCAATAGGTATTTCCTCTCTTACATTTCGAATTACATAAAACTCTTCTAATAATTTCTTTTTTTCTCCACTATATATCAACTCTCCATAATTGATATAGGTAATATAATCAGCTACTTTTTCCAAATCACTTGTGATGTGTGTAGAAAATAGTACACTATGTTTCCCATCCTCTACATACTTCTCAATAATCTCAAGAAGCTCATCTCTTGATACTGGATCTAATCCACTAGTAGGCTCATCTAAAATTAACAGTTTTGAATCATACGAAAACGCACATGCTAACATTAACTTCATCTGCATTCCTTTTGATAACTCTTTTACCTTTTTTGATTTTGCAATTTTAAATTGTTCAATATATGAATAAAATCGTAGATGGTTCCATGTCTTATAAAATCTAGACATTGCTTTTTCTACCATCTTCATATTCCACTCATCCACAAAGTAATTGGAGTCAAAAACAATTCCTAAGTTTTCTTTAGCTATCTGTTCTTCTTTTATGTTGTCATATCCTAAAATTTCTATTTTCCCCTGATTTTTTTTCAACATATTAAGAATAAGCTTTATTGTCGTAGTTTTCCCTGAACCATTTGGTCCAATGAGTCCCATAACACTTCCCCGAGGTAGTTCAAATGAAATATTATCAAGCTTAAAATCCACAAACTGCTTTGATAAATTTTTTACTGTTAAATCCATTGTCTTCACGTTTTTTCACCTATATTCCTTTCTAAATATATCAAGATATCTTCGTCACAGCACTAAACAGTAACTCCCTTAATTGTTCTTGGCTTAAATAAGAGGTACTAATAATCATATTACTAAAATCATATTCTTGCCATGAATGTGCGTGTATAGAAATTCCCAGTTTATCCTTATGCTCATATAAAGGCGTTCCCGGAAATGGTACGCATCCAGCAACCGAAACCTCTATTCCAGAATTTCTTAATATTTCCATTAAACTAATCGTTTCTTGAATTGTGCGTTCTGTATCACAGAAATGACCAATTATAAAACTCGCAACTACATGTATATTTTGCTTATTCGCATAACACATTATTTCCTTTGCCCAAGATAAATTAATATTCTTTCCAATCTTTTTAATTATCTCTTGTGAACCACTTTCCACTCCAAAGTGAATAACTTCACACCCTACCTTCTTCAATGCATCTATATCTTTTTCTCTAACAGCATCCACGCGCGACTCAATTCTAAATGCATACTTTTCGTTATACTTAGAGAGTAATAAGCAAAAATATTCTAATCTTTCCTTATTAGCCGTAAATGTATCATCTAAAATTAAAAACTTTCTGGAATTCAGCTTTTCACTCAGAAAATAAATTTCACAGATAATATTCTCTGCGGAACGCATTCGATATTTATTTCCAGACAACGCTCTAGATGCACAATAAACACAATTTCCAGGACATCCCCTGCTTGTAATCAGTGTAAATGCTGTTGAATACTTCTCTGGGTCAATAATTCCAATTGCTTGTAACGGTAATGCATCAAGATTTTCTATATATTCTATTTTTTCTGATATGTATATATCATTTTTAATCCTATAACTAATTCCTTTTACTCTACTGATTGGATATTGTACAGGATATTTTAAGCTTTCAAGGAGTTTTAAAAATGTAAACTCACCCTCCCCCTTAATGACAAAATCTGCTCCTATATCATCAAGCATTTCTCTTTCATTAAATGATGGATGTGGTCCTCCAACCACTGTAATTCCCTCATACCCTATCTTTTTGTTTAGCTCAACCATCCTTCTTAAAAACGGAACAGTTCTTGTATATACAGAATATCCAATCACATCTGGATTAAATTCTTCTAATATTTTCTTATATTGCTCTTTCTTTATTGGATCAGCAAAAAAATCTAATATTTTCACATCATATCCATGCATTATCAGTACACCCGCAATTGATAGCAGACCTAAATTGGGTGATGATACTACATTATGAATCTTAGCCCTACTATGCTTATCCAATGTGCAATTAATCAATAAGACTTTTTCAACCTTCATTCTAACTCCTAATACATTTTGCAACTGACCGGATCACAAGCCAGTATCGAACCATTAATAAAATATGCCCTTGCCCTACAACCGCCTTTACATACATTTACATTTTTACAAGTATTACACTTTTCTATATCTGCTATTGTATGACTTCTATATTCCATTAATATTTTACTATTTTCCCAGATATTTTCTATTCCATCCGTTATAGTTCCAAGTTGTATATTTCCCAATAATGGGCATAAAATAATCTTACCAAAAGAATCTATGTATAAACTATAAATTCCAAACCCACAATAACCTATAAAACGATTGGAAAATGACAAAGAATATTTGATTTTATCTGACCAAATATTCTTATTGTTCTCAAAACATTCTTTTAGCTTTTCTACTGTTTCTTCGCTAACATCTACAAATCTATCTCCTTGATAAGTCTGATGATAGTTAATATATGGACTAATTACAATTTTCACGTTAGGAAACTGCCTTGCTTCTCGTATAAAGAGATTAATTTCGTTTACATTGTAATCTGTTACTGTAAATGATAAAATCACTCTTATTTCAAATCGGATCAAAATAGGAAGTGTTCTTAAAATATGTTTATAATTACCAGGAGCATTGCGAAATGTATCATGCGTTTCTTCAGTTCCACCATCTAAACTAATCTGAATCTCTGAAATTCCCACTGTTTTCAAATTCTCCACTGTTTTTTTATTCAAGCAAGAACCATTCGTATATAAACGCATTGATATCCCATTTTTATTAATATATTTAACTATATCCCAAAAATGGGGATGCAGCATTGCTTCTCCACCAGTTAATTTTATTAAACCTACTCCTAAATCTTTACAGGAATCAACAATCTGAAACCACTTTTCTAATCCTAGCTCCTTTTTCTCAATCTCCTTTGGTATATAACAGTGATGACATCTTAAATTGCATTGTTTTGTCAATTCAAAAAATACTTCATCCAAAGTCCATTTAGCTGACAAATCAATTTTTCTAGCAGAGTTCTTAACTAAAATTCCTTTATCAATAAAATTCTCGTAAATTTTTATAATGCTCACTTCCCTGCCCGGAAGTATTGCTAGAATCTCCTCTAAATCTCTACCGCCATTAAACTCCTGCAAGACTATAGATTCAATTTGACTTAGCACCCAATTGCCATTATTTAAACCACTTATCACTATCTTATTATCTATTCTCTTCTTTATAGATAATTGTTCTGCAAAGCCATATATATTTTCCATTTTTCAGATCACTCTCCGCTTCGTTTCTGTGTGGCTTTATCACTGCAGCATTAAATCAAACACTCTGTTCCTATAATTGTCACAATTTCTCTCCTGTCCATATAAGTCGCCTGTTTCATTAAATGCGATTGCTCTACATCCTCCGCCACAATAATATTTAATCTCACAGTTCTTACACTTAGATAACATTTCGACATCTATTTCTCCATATTTTTGTTTACTTTTTTCCATAATCTCAGTAATATTATCTGTTCTTATATTACCCAGTTCAAATTCTTCAATGTGTAAGGAAGGACACAAATATACGTTACCATTACTATCAATACTAATCTGGTTGCAATTAACACCGCATGATGTTTTTCTTCCTTTTGAGTATACTTGATTACATAAATCATTCGAAACATCTATATTAAATATAAATTCCTTATTTTGTTTATAATAGTTAATATAGATATTTCGCAAAAAATCATATCCTCTATCCACCCATTTATAAAACTGCTCCATATTTAATTTATTTTCAAAAGTTTTAGCTCGACCATAGGGAACAAATCTATTGATATGTAATTGTCTAACATTCATATTTAGACAAAATTTTATCATTTCAACGATATCCGGCATATAATCTGGAGTTGGTGTCATTGCAACTATCACTTTTTTGTTATTAATGTGTGTTAGAGTTTTTACCGTATTTACAGCGCGCACAAAACTTCCCTTTCCTCTATTTTTATCATGATGTATTTCTTCATAAGAGTCTAAAGAAATTTGAATTGCATCTACTATCTCCATAATTTCTCTATATAATTCTGCATTTCCAATAGTTCCATTTGTTAAAATTTGAACTTTTCCATACTTTTTACAAGTTTTTAAAATTTCAACTATATCTTTCCTCATCAAAGGATCTCCACCGGTAATGACTATTTTATTATAATTTTTCGGTTTTAATTCTATAAGAAGATTCTCTATTTCTTCTATCGTTAATTCGTTAGCTTCTCCTTCTCCAGAATCCGCATAGCAATAGCTACATCTCAAATTACATCTATTAGTCACTTTAATCCAAATCCCATTAGACGTCTGGTGACAAATGGTTTCCTCTGTTTCTATTCTAGAATAATCACCATCTTTAACAAAAAAACCTTTTTCGATCATATCATCCAAAAACTGTTGAACCTCCTCTCCAAACACTTCTTCAGGAAGTTCATATAAATCCGATAATTTTAGAAGTAACTCTTCCACTGATATTTCGCCATACTTATTTAAAAATTTAGAAATGGTGAGACCAGAACTGTTGACTTTCCTGTAATCCGCTCTTTCTACATCGATTAATAGCCCTTTGGTTTCATAGTCTTTTATAATAACGTTTTTATTTAATGAAATTTTCATTCCTCTCACTCCTCTATTCTAATTTCATGCTTTTTAACAATTGATTTTATTGGACACCAAACTTTTAATCCGCTTTTTGTATCTGTTTCTACCAATATTCCATTTTCACCTTCAATACATATCTCACCTTTATCCACTCCACAGAAAGTTAAATTTCCCTTTAATTCTACAACAATTCGTTCCATAATTTCCTCCTCTAAATCACCATTGATTGAATTTCATAATAATAATTTTGCAACTCAGCTCTTGTAATATTAGGTGTACTAAATACAGCCTGAACTAAATCGAATGAAGACCAATTTTTGATTTCCAAATTAATTCCTAAATCCTTCATATGATTATATAGATATGTGCCTGGGAAAGGGGTATTGATGCTTATACCTACAGTTGCTTTATACTTTTTACGAAATTTCAGTGCCATATCTATTGTTTCTTTTATTGTCTCATGTGTATCGCAATGATGCCCTATGATAAAAGAACACATTACTTGAAGCCCTTTTTGCGACATATATGCAAGTAATTCTTCAGACCTTTCTAAACTTATATGTTTATTAATTTTGTTAATAACATCTTGAGATCCGCTTTCTATACCTATATGTACGGATGTACACCCTACTTCCTGCATTTTATCAATCATTTCCTTTGATAAAATATCTGTTCTCGAATCACAACGCCATATTATATTCATATTGGCTTGCTTTAGATAATCACAAAACTGATACAATCGCTTCTTATTTGCTGTAAAAGTATCATCCAAAAAAGCAAAGTATTTCTCTCCTTTTATACTATATTTATAATGTATTTCACTGAATACATTTTGAGCGCTTCGATTTCTATAACGTGTTCCCGATAGAGCAGCTGAAGCACAATAGATACACTTTCCTGGACATCCTCTACTTGTAATAATCAATTGCTTGATATCATAGCTTCGCATTTCAATTTCATCGAGTTCTGCCCACGGTAAATTATCCAGATTTTCAATATATCCTCGATCTGCATTATGTATAATCTCCTGTCCTACACGATATGAAATTCCTTTCACTTCTGACAAATCAATCGTATGATAATTAAGGCACTCCAATAGTTGTACAAAAGTCATTTCTCCTTCTCCACGGCACACATAATCAACTGTATTATGATGCAAAGCTTCTTCCGGCAAAAAAGTCACATGTGCTCCACCTAAAACAATAATTATTTTTGGCAACACCGATTTAATTATCTTTGTTAAATGGATAACCGCATTAATATTTTCTGTATATGCACTTATTCCTATCATATCCGGATGTGCATTTTTTATTTTATCTATAAATTCCTGTTTCCTTATATGATTTGTAAATAAATCAAGTATTTCTACCATATAACCGTGCATTTTAAGATATCCTCCAATGGAAATTAGACCTAGAGGAGGCATTGTCATCTTCTCTGAATATCCCACCTGCTTATTCTTATTACTGTTTGGCATAATAAGCATAATCTTTTTTATAATAAGTCATCCCCCCAAAACATATCTTCGTTAGTTATAATACCAATTTTAATAAATTCCTCTAACCTGTCTTCAACCTGATTAGCACTCATTGTATCCTTCATATGACGGATAATATCATCCACGGTATCATCGTCATTGATTATTTTCCAGATATCAGAATCTTTTTTATTTAAAATCACCCTACTGCCATCATTTTTTATGATACTGGTATATTTTTCATTTTCTTTCCAAACATAAGTTGTTTTATGTAATATGTCTTCTCGTTTAATCATATTTTAATGAATGTATAATTCTAAAAAAGCGTTTCTCTTTTCTGAGAAACGCTTTCTCACCATTACGTTGGTCCTGGTAATGGACCAATCATTGCAATCGCTATGCCTGCTCCGAAGCCCCAATCACAGTTTACTCCACAGCCTAAATCAACACGTTTTTTCTGCTCTACGCCTTCGCTTTTTGGTGTTTCATATACACTCATTTTGTCACCTCCTTCACATTTTGTCTTTCCAATACTTTTTTATGTATTAGTACATTCTTTATACCATGTCAGAGCATTTACAACCATATTTATTGTTTTTTTTGCACTTTTTTTTATCTCTTTGGACATAGGCAACACATGGCTGATTAATTTCAATTATTATAAAATAATCTATACATAATTATTTTGATGAAATATATTTTCATAGTCATTCATTGCAACATAATTGTGTCACTACATTGGCACACTTCTGCGATTGAAGAGTAATTTTACCCATGTTACAATTGATATTGCTTATAGTATTCCTATTTTCTCCAGCACCTTAATCGGTGCTTTTTTTGTACCCGTAAACCTTTCGCTGACAGTAGCCAATACTTACACAGTACGTACAGCGTACTTCCCCTAAAATAAAAACGTATTCTGTGCGTACAGTGTAGGTAAAACTTCCTATTATATAATGAAGGGAGATTACCATGAAAACAAGAAATGAAATCTATCAAGGGGAAGGTGCCCAACTGCTCCGGTTCATTACAACTTACCATTCGCTGCAATATGAACAGATCTTACGGCTCTTTTCCAAAAACAGAACATCTATCAAGTCTCTGATCACTAGTCTGGTAAAACAAAAACGTATTATCTATGATAAGGAGAACGGGCTTCTCTGCGACAGCCAGGAATCTGCAAACAATCCTGATTATGGGATGATTGCATCTTTTTGGGTGCTTTTGGACTTCAAAAACGCCATTGTGTACCATACTGACGGTGAATTTCCTGTGAAACTGAACTTTTTCTCTAAAGATGAGCGGTATGAAGTCCTCTATGTCCCCCAGGAACAGGAATATCTTATCAATCATGTCATGGAAAGCCAGACAAAAAGCGATGCAAAACGGCTGGTTGTATTAGAATCGGAAGAACAGGCTTCAAAAATCCATATCACAGGTGTGATTGCCTTTTGCCTTGTAGACTCCTCTACCGGATCTGTCAGCTATTATGCAAAGAAATGAGGTATGTATGAACACCAAAACTGTTTTTGACCGTTTACAGAGCATTGATGATGAAGTCCAAAAACTTCACAACACTATTTTTGCATTGAAAACAACAGATATTCAAGCGTATGCCGACAAATACGAAGAGCTGAGTATCAGTGCTGCCCTACGTTCTGAAAGGATTACCTGCCAGCTCAGAAATCTGGTATATACCACAACTGATACTGGAAAGAAAGACTATCTGAAACAGGCTGCGGCTGTGCAGGGAATCAAAATCTCTTTTTCAAATAGTGTTCTTTCTATTACCATGCCAGGGCTACTGCCCAAACGTAAATTGCGAACCAACACCGCTTTTCTACATGAGCCATTAAACCTTGCCTTGCAGACTTATGTGGCAGAACATTCTATTCCGTTATATAAAAGATGTGTGGTCTGTTTCAGTCAAATTTATGACCAGAGCCTTTCTTTACAACGAATACGTGATTACGATAATTTGGAGTTCAAACAGATTTTAGATACTATCGCTTCCTATGTTCTGGTTGATGATACGGGACTCTTTTGCGACTCCTATCACACTACAGAACTGGGTAATTACGATCACACCGTTATCTTTGTAATGGAACCGGAAATCTTTCCTGGCTGGCTGAAAGATAGAAAAGCGTCTATCAAAACCATATCGGAAATTTCCTGATATTTTTCTTTCTTTTTCCGATATGGGTAATTTTTCTGCAAAGAAGCCATATTCTTTGCATTTTTTATGCTTAATACCGCCCTTACTTTACCCAAGTATAGGCTGTCATAGGTAAAAAATCGAACTGAGGTGATGCTTATTTGATAAAAACCGATTCTATAAAATATCAGCTTTTGGAAATGGTTGGACTATGTGGGGAATTCCCTTCCGGACAGCTTAACAGATTGATTGAGAGTGATTCCTATGCAGAGAAGGTGGTTACAGATTTAAAGCAGAGTAAGCTTATAAGAACACACTATAAAGATGGCCTACGAGGTTATCGCCTTACCAAACGGGCAAAAGAACTGCTGCTTTCGCAAAATTCCTGTCGTTTTCAAAACTATTTAACCGGAAATGCAGAAACCAACCTCATACGTAGCGAATTACCAAGACGGCTGCGACTTCATCAAAAAGCAGAAACCTATTTGACGCTTTCCCATGCTGGAATCCCATTCTTTCCAGATGAAAAGCCCCTGCTTTTTTCTGAATCCGGCGAAGCGGCTACGTTTCCTATACGAAGCCTTCCTCTGTTTTACTCTTCCAGGGAAATAAAAAATCTTGGAGCATCCACTACAAAAATCAAAAATTCCCGTAGTATGGGAATCCTGATGGCTCCTCACTGTGTCTATGCTGTTTATAATACCGGAAATACACTTCTAAAATGGGAATACAAAACGGAAGTCCGACTCAATGCTTTTTTGCAGCACTATCTTCAAGGACTTCCTTACCATGGCCCGCCTACCGTTTATGCCATCATGACCGGCAGTGATATGGATATGGCTTTCCGTCTCCTTACCAGTACCGGGGGATACAAAAAAACTCTGTTCATGCTGGATACTGCGTATGAACATTTTTATTTTCTGCCCAATAACAACTACGGAGAATACCTGCTCCGTTTATTGGTACAGCCCCAGCGTATGATACAACTCAATCAGCTACTACTGTCCGACTGTTTTCCCCCGCGTGAGGCTCTGCCAATTGAACATGATGGAATAGACAGCCAGGAAAAGCCTATTTTGCTTGCGTATGATTTTGACATGCAGCGTATCAACCGCTTCAATACTGGATTAAATGTATATGGGTTATCCGGGAACCTGATTTGCTTTGACTTTCAGCTTCCCTGCCTGAAAAAATACCTGACTGCAGATATACACTTCTCCAGCATTGATTTTCAAAAGTTTAAAAGGAGGTTTTTCAATGAACCGTAAATGGTGGAAGTTCCTGTTTTTGCTTCCCATAAGCGTCTGCACTCTGTATGCCGGAGGATACGCAGCACAATTTATTAAAAACTATCAGGAATGGACTTCTGCCGGAAACTTTGCCGGCAACGGAACCTATCCGCAAGCAGCTTCTTTACACCCATTAGTCTGCTTTCATACTGCCCTTACCGATTTCCCATACAATTTGTATGGGATTTTTCTTTGCCTGGTTCTCTTTGGGCTTCTTACTTTTTTACTTATGCGTATGGGATATGACAGAAACGGGGAGATTAGTGACCATGACCGGAACTTAAATTACTCTACAAAAGGAACCTACGGTACATCCGGATTCATGACTCCAGATGAAATGATGAAAGTTTTGGAACTGACCGGAGATGTAAAGAAAAATAAAGGAACCATTTTAGGCAAATTGAATGGCAAAGCCGTATGTCTTCCATATCAAACACGAATGAATAAAAATATCGCCGTGTATGGTGCCAGCGGTTCCATGAAATCCAGAGCATTTGCAAGAAATATGATTTTCCAGTGTGTCGCCAGAGGGCAGGAAGGCAACAACGCTTCCGGGGAAAGTTTAATCATTACCGATCCAAAAAGCGAACTCTATGAAAGCATGTCTGTTTATCTGGAAAACGAAGGCTATGTAGTAAAAGCATTTAATCTGGTCAATCCGGAAAACTCCGATAGTTGGAATTGTCTGGGTGAAATCAATGGACAGGAAACGATGGCTCAAGTATTTGCAGATGTCATTATCCAGAATACAGGTTCCGGAAAAGGAGATCATTTCTGGGATAATGCGGAGATGAACCTGCTAAAAGCCCTGGTTCTCTATGTGGATCAGGGATTTCCGCCGGAAGCCAGAAATATCGGACAGGTTTATAAGCTGCTGACCATGAGTTCCGAAAAGGAGCTGAACAGTCTTTTTGATCTGCTCCCAGTGTCCCATCCAGCAAAAGTTCCTTACTGCATCTATAAACAAGCCAGTGATACCGTGCGAAGCGGAGTTATTATCGGATTGGGTGCCAGACTTCAGGTATTTCAAAATAAACTCATTCGGCAGATTACCTCTTATGATGAGATTGATCTGACACTTCCAGGGAAACAGAAATGTGCTTACTTTTGCATTACCTCAGACCAGGACAGCACCTTCGATTTTTTATCTTCCCTGTTTATGACCTTCATCTTCATCAAACTGGTCCGTTATGCAGATAAATATGGAGAAGAAGGAAAACTTCCTGTTGCTGTACATATACTGGCTGATGAGCTTGCCAACACCGGAGCTATCCTGGAACTGAATAAGAAGATCAGTGTAATCCGAAGCCGGAATCTCAGCATTTCCTGCATCTTTCAGAATTTGCCTCAGATGCAGAACCGCTATCCTTATAACCAATGGCAGGAAATCATTGGCAACTGTGATACCCAGCTCTTTTTGGGCTGCACAGATGAAGTTACTGCTACCTTTATCAGCAACCGCAGCGGCGATGTGACCGTAGGGGTAAGCAGCGAAGCCAAGCAGCTCAATAGCTGGCGGGTATCCGACTATACGCCAGAATACCGGCAGACAAAATCCATCGGCAAACGGAAACTCTTAACACCAGATGAAATCTTGCGGCTCCCTCTTGATACTGCTTTGGTTATCCTACGTGGGCAAAAAGTCCTAAAAGTAGAAAAATACGATTATACCCTACATCCAGATGTCAAAAAGCTGACACCAAGAAAAGCATCGGAACACATACCTGAATGGTGCAAAAATGGGTCCTTGGAAGAAACAGAGTATCGACCACAGCCCTCATTCGGATCAGCCAAAAGGAAACGCCGTTCATCTTCTGCGTCAATAGCAAAACAGAAACCACATTTTACATCCGAACCCGTTTATCAGGAACCTACTCCCGATGATTTTATGGAGGATTTCCTTCAGGAAAATTTTATAGAAGATTCCCCTGACTCTGGCATGGTTCCTTTAGATAAAGATTCCATCATGTCATAACACATTTTGAAAGGAGATAACATTTATGGCAAACGAAACTATGAACCTCAATGCACCTATTTTAACCCTTGATTCTGACACCATATTAGAAACTGCTCAATCAAAAGCGGATTTAATCTGGCATGACATCCAAAATGCCTATCGTACCCGGAAAATTCTCACTGGTATTCTGGGAGGTATTGAAAAGACCGAAGCCGGCAGCTTAATAGCAATTATTTACTATAAGGATTACCGGGCTGTCATCCCTATCTCGGAAATGATGATCAATCTGGTCCAAGATGAAGCCCATGACTACGGTGACATTTCCCTCCGCCAGAATAAGGTTCTGAATAATATGCTTGGCTGCGAAATTGATTTCATTATCAAAGGTCTGGATACCAAATCCAGAAGCATCGTTGCCAGCCGGAAAGATGCTATGCTGAAAAAACGTCAGATTTTCTATTTTGATCAGGACTCTTCCGGGCAGACTAAAATCCATGAAGACCGTATTGTACAGGCCAGGGTCATTGCCGTTGCTGAAAAAGTAGTCCGGGCAGAAATCTTTGGTGTAGAAACTTCCATCCTTGCAAGAGATCTGTCTTTTGACTGGCTGGGTGATGCCAGGGAGCGATTCCAGGTAGGGGAACACATTTTGGTACGTATTCTGAACGTAGATGGAGATTCCCCTGAAACGCTCTCCATCCATGCAGATGTAAAAAGCGTGGAAGGCAACACCAGCAAAGAAAATCTGAAAAATTGCCGGGTACAGGGAAAATATGCCGGCACTGTGGAAGATATCCACAAAGGAACGGTTTTTGTCCGGCTAGAACTGGGTGTCAACGCCATTGCTCACAGTTGCTACGACAGCCGCACCGTTGGAAAGAAAGATAAGGTATCCTTTGTTGTGACACATATTGATGAAGAACGCAATGTTGCAGTGGGGATTATCACACGGATTATTAAGCAAAACATTTAAACTTTTCTATTTCTTAATTCAAAAAGCACACTTCATATCATAATTGAAGAGTGCTTTTTGAATAATACTATATTCTAGATGCCTATATTTTAATATCAAATTTTCTATTTGTTCAAAAGCCTCCTTCCTCATTTCTTCTATATATTCTCCATACCCAAATAGATAATAACGCAATAAAAACTCCTACTAAAATCAGCAACTTATCAACTGAAATTATGCTTCCTATTAGTCCAAAAATTATAATTCCTATTGTTGTAGAAACAGTAGATAAGATATTCAAATTTGCAAAGACGCGACCTAACATATCTTCTTTAACATTTTCTTGTATCAATATGGTATTAGATGTATTAAACAACGGAAGAGCTATCCCCGAACACAACATAAACATGATATACAGAATAAAATTATCTGCTGTTCCTAAAAGGCAAATGAATGCTCCAAATAAAGCAGAGGAATATGTCATAAGCTTTAGCTTATTAAGTTCTTTAAATGAACAAATTAAAAGTCCTCCCAGCATTGTCCCTAATGACCAGACTAATTCGTTGATAGCCAAAGCATTCACGCTATCACTAAACTTCAAATTTACCAGAATAGGTGTTAAAAAAGCTGGCGCCGACATAAAAAAATAAAAAAGTAAATAAAATAAAATCAACTTTCCTAAAAAATCATGTCTTTTAAAATATTTTACGCCTTCTATAAAAGCAGATGCAGCGCCTAACCTCTCATCAAAGAATATTGTTTTTTTATATTTGAGTTTAAACAAAACTATAACTGCTAATACTGCTGTAAAACAATCTATTAATAACGTATATCCAAAATCTATTAAATTAAGAAGCAGTCCCGCTATAGCTGGTGATAAAATATTAATTGCGGCAGTTGCAGTCGCATATATACCATTTACCTTTGTTAATTTTTCCTCTGGGCAAATCAAAGGTAAGAAAGCATTTTCTAATGGAGTCTGTATACCCGTTCCTATTGATCTCAGTATGATGATACTATATAGAAAAAGTAAAGAATCAAATCCATTTATAAATAAAACAGCCAATATCAACGTAGAAATACCGGTTATAATATCTCCAATCATAATCAAATACTTTTTATTATATCTATCGCCCCATGTTCCCGAAAATATTGAAACTAAAATTTGAGGCATATAAGTACAAACAATTGACACAGCCAATGCTACTGTTGAAGACGTTTTCATTGTTATATACCATACAATAGCATACGATACAATGCTCGAACCAAACAATGAAATAATTTGGCTAATGAGAAAAACAGAAACACTTTTTATATTCTTTTCTTTCATTTTATCTTCTTCTTTATCTTCTAATCTCACAACTTTTTGATTTTTCGTGTTTTGATAATATCTTTCTGCTCATCTATTTTATCGCACAAGATTTCACTATTTTTATTATAATCCCTATGTTTAGTTTCTAAAGTTTTATAATCTGTAGCATAACAATACATACAGCCATTCATACAGGTATGATACATACCAATATCTATACTTTCTGAACAGAAACAGCCCTCTCTCTGACCTATGGCCTTTTTCAATTTTAAAGGGCGATTGCATATTCTTTCTATTAGCTCCCTATCAATGCAAGCACCTTTTTTTATTCCAAAACATTCAAGATCATAGTTCTCACAACAAGTTTTAATAGGAATTTTGTGTGTCTGACTTATCTTTCCAATTTCCTGGGCAAGTATATTTATATCTTCTATGCTTAACTCTTTAAATTTACACTGTCTATTTTTTTTATAGGAATCAATAAAACTGATTACAACATGATTTACTGCTGTACGTAATTGGACACACATTTCCTCAAATATTTTAATATGATAATCTATTGTATAATTATCATTTAATAAAATCGGATCGTATCTCCAAACGATACGGTCTTTTCCAATGTTATCAGATAATTCTAAAATATTTTTAATTATTTCTTTTTTATCTGGTAAATTTTTCTCAATTGCTCTATCGTACGGCGTCACTGTATACTGAAACATATACATGTATCCCATACGTTCTAATTCATCTAAATAGTCCATCAAAGGTATTGCATTTTTCGTCCAAAAAACAATGCACTCTATGAGTTCAGGAGATATTTCTATACGACTAACCTGATGACAGTTCATAGGATTCCTAGTCATAACATATCCATCTCTAAGTCGATTCATAAACCACTCCGGATAACACCCTGGTATATCTGTTCTCCTTGATGCGGACAAAATCATTCTTTCTCACCTGCATTCCTGTCTTAATCATTTACCTCAAGTTTTATTCTTTTTATTATATCCTGTACTGAATCAAAAAATTCAATTTCGACATTTTTCCGCTCATCCATGTACTTCCCAAGATATAAAAAACTATGTAAGCGGCTAATCATTTCACTACTATCTCTTAATATCCATATTGGTATATTATTAAGATATGCAAGAGTAATTTCGTTCAATGTGCCATTACACCCACCTAAAACAATAAGAACATCACATGATTTTACAGCCAAAACACTTCTTCCATCCCACCCCATTTCAGTTGCTACTCGAAAAGTAGCAGGTTCTGGAGTCGATTCGCAATGTCCCTCATTGCTATAAGCAATACAGATTCCATCTGCTGCTAGTGCACCTTGAGTTGCAGCAGATGGAATCCCTGTACCCCCACCAGTAATCACTATATGACTCATCTCGGCAGCCATTTTAGCAATTTGATACGCAACTTCTAATAATTTTTTATCTGTTTCATCCCACGCCCCTGCTATCATAAGCTTCATTTCGTATTCTCCTCCAAACTTGTAATTAAACGGCTATGCCCCTTTCCATCACTCTTTGCTTTCATCTTCAAAAGTCTATCTAACTTTTCAGAAGTCAATCGAATGATATCAATGTCATACGCTACGCAATTTCCCAATAATAGGATAAGTAAATCAGCATGTTCTTCCTTAAAATTATCCTTCTGCTTAGTCAATGACTCACAAATCTCTCCTAATTCTTCCATTAGTAAAGCCATTCTAAAGTATTTATCTTCACCACCATTACTTTTAAAATCATTCTGTATATGTAATAATCTTACCTTTTCTAAAGTAAGCGCTTAAATTTTAGGCATGGATACTAAAAATCCCCGGTCACATTTCTGCAACCGGAGCACCTTGACAATTCACATATGATTGATTATTGATTTGAGCCGTTTGCACGGCATTCGATTTCAGCTTTGACATCTTCGTTCCATGGGGCAAGCCTATCTAACTCTTCATCGCTCATCCTATCATTCG
>OLRR01000819.1_pt1 | contig 22480 bp, 20 predicted proteins | sample 1671941 | NCBI WGS metagenome assembly OLRR01 (sample SAMEA3136628, study PRJEB25190) | human gut metagenome
TGGGTATCCTGCAGAACGATGCCCAGAGAGCGGCGCAGGTCGTCCTTTTTGATCTTGCGGATGTTGATGCCATCATACCGGATCTTGCCGTCTGCGATATCGTAGAAGCGGTTGATCAGGTTGGTGATGGTCGTTTTGCCGGCACCGGTGGAGCCGACAAAGGCGATCTTCTGGCCCGGGCGGCCATAGAGGTTGATCCCGTGCAGAACGGTCTTTTCAGGCACATAGCCAAAATCGACATCGGTAAAGGTGATGTCACCCGCCAGCTTGTGGTAGGTGGTGGTGCCGTCGTGGTGGGGATGCTTCCAGGCCCAGATGCCGGTGCGCTCGGTGGTCTCCACCAGCTCGTCATCCTTGCCATACTTGACGTTGACCAGGGTGACATAGCCCTCGTCGGCCTCGCTGGTCTCGTCCATCATCTTGAAGATACGCTCCGCACCGGCCAGTGCCATGATCACGCTGTTGGCCTGCATGGATACCTGGCTGATGGGCATATTGAAGCCCTTGTTCAGGCTCAGGAAGGCCATCACGGTGCCCAGGGTCATGCCGCCGACATTGCCAACGGCCATGGCCGCGCCCGCCAGAGCACAGACTGCATAGCTGATATTGCCCAGCTGTGCGGTAACGGGCATGATGATGTTGGCGTAGTTGTTGGCCTGCTTGGCGCTTTCCTTCAGCTTATCGTTCAGCTGCCGGAAGCCATCCAGAGCCTTCTGCTCGTGGGTGAACACCTTGACGACCTTCTGGCCCTCCATCATCTCTTCGATGTAGCCGTTCACCTTGCCCAGATCCTTCTGCTGGGCCACAAAGTACTTGCCGCTCATGGAAGTGATCTTCTTGGAGCAGAACAGCATCAGGGTCACCATCAGCATGGTGACAACGGTGAGCTGCCAGCTCATCAGGCACATGCTGGTGAACACGGACACGATGGTGATGGCGCTGGACACCAGCTGGGGGATGCTCTGGCTGATCATCTGGCGCAGGGTGTCCACATCGTTGGTGTACACCGACATGATGTCGCCGTGGGGGTGGGAGTCAAAATACCGGATGGGCAGGCTTTCCATGTGGGTGAAAAGCTGGACGCGCAGGTTGCGCAGGGTACCCTGGGTCACGTTGACCATGATACGGGCGTTGAGCCATGCGGCCAGCACGCCGATGGCGTAGATGCAGCCAATGCGCACCAGTGCGCCTGCCAGCGGGCCGAAGTCCGGCGTGGCCTGCTTGGTCATGGGGACGATGTAATCATCGATCAGGGTCTTGAGGAAAAGGCTTGCCTGCACATTTGCCAGCGCGCTGACGATGATGCAGACCAGCACAAGGATGCAGTGGGGCAGATAGTGCTTGAACACCTCATCCATGATCCGCTTGAGCAGCTTGCCCGGGTTCTCGACCTTCGGCTTGGGGCCGCCCATCCCACGGGGGCCGGGGCCCTTTACTTCTTTCACCTGTGCCATTACTGCTCACCTCCCTGCTTATCAAAATCGCCGCCGCCCTGGGTCTGGCTGTTGTAAACTTCCTGATAAATCTTATTTGTCTTGAGCAGCTCCTCGTGGGTGCCCAGGCCGTTGATCTGGCCGTTGTCCAGCACCAGGATGCGGTCTGCATCCTGCACGGAGGAGATGCGCTGTGCAATGATGATCTTGGTGGTGCCGGGGATCTCCTCCCGGAAGGCCTTGCGGATCTTGGCATCGGTGGCGGTATCCACGGCGCTGGTGCTGTCGTCCAGGATCAGCACCTTGGGCTTGCGCAGCAGCGCGCGGGCAATGGTCAGGCGCTGCTTCTGGCCGCCGGACACGTTGGAGCCGCCCTGCTCGATCCATGTATTGTACTTATCCGGGAAGCGCTGGATGAATTCATCCGCGCAGGCCAGCTTTGCCATGCGGATGCACTCTTCCTCGGTGGCGTTGGCATCGCCCCAGCGCAGGTTATCCAGAATAGTACCGCTGAACAGCACATTCTTCTGCAGCACCATGGAGACCTCGCGGCGCAGCACGTCAAGGTTATAATCCCGCACGTCCACGCCGCCCACCCGCACGGTGCCGCTCTCGGCATCGTACAGGCGGGGGATCAGCTGTACCAGACTGGATTTTGCGCTGCCGGTGCCGCCGATGATGCCCAGCGTCTCGCCGGGTTGGATGGTAAAGCTGATATCGTTCAGCACCGGCTGACCGCTGCCGTGCTTATACTTGAAGGTAACGTGGTCGAACTGGATGCTGCCGTCTGCCACCTGCTGCACCGGCTGCTTTGCCGGGGGCAGGTCGGTGTGCTCGTCCAGCACCTCCACGATACGCTTGGCAGAAGCGGCGGACATGGCGATCATGACAAAGGCCGTGCTCAGCATCATCAGTGCCATAAGGATGTTCATGATATAGCCGAACAGGGCGTTCAGCTGGCCGGTGGTAATGGCACCGTGCAGCACATACTTTGCGCCGAACCAGCTCAGCGCGATGTTGCAGCCGTACACCGCCACCAGCATAGCGGGGTTATTGAAGCTCAGGCGGCTTTCGGCGTTGACGAACTGCTTGTACAGGCTCTCGCAGGCGGCAGTGTATTTTTCGTTTTCGAAGCCCTCGCGCACAAAGCTCTTGACCACGCGGATGGCAGAGACGTTCTCCTGCACCGAGGCATTGAGGTTATCGTAGTTCTTGAACACCCGGTCAAAGATGTGGAAGGTGGGGATCATGATGGCAGCCAGCACCGCCACCAGAAAGGCCATTGCCACCACGAACACCAGCGACAGCGGGCCGCCGATGACCACAGCCATGAACATGGCAAACACCAGATGCACCGGGGCGCGCACGCACATGCGCAAAATCATCTGGAAGGCGTTCTGCACGTTGGTCACGTCGGTGGTCATACGGGTAACAAGACCCGCCGTGGAGAATTTGTCGATGTTGGAAAAAGAGTAATGCTGGATGTTTTCATACATGGCATCGCGCAGATTTCCGGCAAAGCCGGTGGATGCCTCGGCGGCGTACTTGCCCGCCAGCACGCCCAGCACCAGCGCAATGGCTGCCACCAGAAAGGTAAGCAGGCCGTAGCGGATGATGGCGTTCATATCGCCCTTTTCAATGCCCTGATCGATGATAAAGGCCATGATGGTGGGCAGCAGCACATCCATAATGGCTTCCAGCGCAGCAAAGAGCGGTGTCTTGATCGAGGCGGCTTTATACTCGCCCAGATGTGACACAAGCTTTTTGATCATCTGAATTTCCCTCCCATTGAAGTTATTTGTTTGGTACAAAACAATTTTATACAAAACGATCTGAATGTCAATAGCTTTCGAAAAATGTTCATAATTGCTAATTTATCAAGACCTTTTTCGGCGCTTTGACGGAAAAGATCGTTATTTCAGTGCTTCCCGCAGCTTGTTCAGCAGCCGCAGCAGTTCTGCGTTCTCCTCCTCGGTCAGCAGTCCGGCCACATAGTCGTCGGTCTGGTGGAAGGACAGCAGGGTCTTTTCGTGCCGTTGGATGCCCTCCTCGGTCAAAACCAGCTGCTTGAGCCGGGCATCCTGCGGCACGCTCAGCCGCTGGATGTAGCCCTTGCGCTCCATCAGCTGCAAAATGTTCGTCACCGTGGAGCGGGTGATGGAAAACTCCCGCTCGATGTCCCGCTGGAACACCGGCTCGTCCCGGTGGCGGTAGAGATACTCGATGATCCACCCGTGCATGGGGGTGGTCTGCTCTACCCCGTTGGCGCGGGAAAACTGGTTCAGCCTGCGGAAGATCAGGTTATCCACCCGGCGCAGCTGGGCGGGAATGACCTGCGGCCCATCCCACGGCGGGTCCAGCTTGCAGGGCTCTTCAATAGGGTGCTGTGTACACATAATGGTTTTCCTCTGTTTCGGTCAAATCGTTCGATGTGAAACTGTTTGATACGATACATATATTACTCATATCCCCGCTCAATGTCAAGGGGCGGGGCGCAAAAAAGGCCGCTTCGGAAAATTTTCCGAAGCAGCCTTGATTTTTATGGATACGGGATACGCTTACAGCTTTTTGCCGGTCAGCAGCTCGTAGGCCTCCAGATACTTGGCAATGGTCTTGTCAATGACATCCTGCGGCAGGTCGTAGTTGCTGTCAGGGTTGGCCTTCAGCCAGTCGCGGACGAACTGCTTGTCGAAGGAGGGCTGGCTGTGACCCGGCTCGTAGCCCTCCAGCGGCCAGAAGCGGGAGGAGTCCGGGGTCAGCATCTCGTCACCCAGCACCACGTTGCCGTCCTCGTCCAGACCAAACTCGAACTTGGTGTCGGCAATGATGATGCCGCGGGACAGTGCATACTCGGCGCACTTCTTGTACAGAGCAATGGTGTAATCGCGCAGCTTGGTGGCGTACTCCAGACCGTGGCCGGGGAACTTCTTCTCCAGCACGTCGATGCTCTGCTCGTAGGAGATGTTCTCGTCGTGGTCGCCGATTTCTGCCTTGGTGGAGGGGGTGTAGATGGGCTCGGGCAGCTTATCGGACTCCTGCAGGCCCTCGGGCAGCTGGATGCCGCACACCTTGCCGGTCTTTTGGTAGCTTGCCCAGCCGCTGCCGGTAATGTAGCCGCGCACGATGCACTCGATGGGCAGCATGGTCAGCTTGCGGCACATCATGCTGTTGCCGGTGAACTGGGGCTGGCGGAAGAACTCCGGCATATCCTGCACATCCACGCTCAACATGTGGTTGGGCAGCAGATCGCGGGTGTAATCGAACCAGAACTTGCTCATCTGGGTGAGCACGGTGCCCTTTTTGGTGACCTTGTTTTTCAGGATGACGTCAAACGCAGAAATGCGGTCGGTGGCAACCATGATCAGGCTGTCGCCATTGTCGTAGATCTCGCGGACTTTGCCTTCTTTGATGGGTTTGAACTCAGTCATAATCAAACACTCCATTTTTCCATGTTCTCAGCAGCGCAGCAGCGCAGCGCAGTTCTTACCCTATTATTCTACCATACTGCCGCGCGGTTTAAAAGGAACAGAATAAAAGAAAAACGGGCAAGTTTTGTGTTTTTATCGTGAAAAGTGCGCAAAAAACAGCAGGAAATTTCAGCGTTTTGACGATAAAAGTCGTACTTTATCCCCAAATACACGCACCTTTGCAAAATGCAGTCATGGACAAGCGCCGCCGGTTGCGGTATCATAATAGTATGCGTATATCTGCGCTCCGCAGGGGCGCAAAAGTAAACAAGGAGGTAAAGAGTATGGGCAAATTTCCCAAGGGCTTTTTGTGGGGCGGCGCTACCGCCGCCAACCAGTGCGAGGGTGCATGGCAGGCAGACGGCAAGGGTCTGGCAACGGTGGACGTGACCCCCTTCGGCCCGGACCGTTTTCCGGTGGCAACAGGCTATATGGAAATGCTGGGCTGCGATGCTGCACATTTCTACCCCAGCCACGAGGCCATTGACCTGTATCACCATTATAAAGAGGACATCGCCCTGTTTGCAGAGATGGGCTTCAAGTGCTTCCGGCTGTCCATTGCATGGACTCGCATCCTGCCCAACGGCGACGATGCTCAGCCCAACGAGGCAGGACTGGCCTTCTACGACAGCATTTTTGACGAGTGCCATAAGTACGGCATCGAGCCGCTGGTCACCATCTGCCACTTTGACACCCCCATTGCCCTCATCAAAAAATACGGCGGCTGGAAAGACCGCCGCATGGTGGACGCCTATGTCCACTACTGCGAGGTGCTGTTCGACCGCTTCAAGGGCAAGGTAAAGTACTGGCTCACCTTCAACGAGATCAACATGCTGCTGCACCTGTCCTTTACCGGCGCAGGGCTGGTATTCCACCCCGGCGAGAATGTGGAGCAGGTCAAGTATCAGGCTGCCCATCACGAGCTGGTGGCCAGCGCAAAGGCGGTAAAGCTGGCGCACGAAAAAATGCCGGACGCCATGGTGGGCTGTATGCTGGCGGCAGGGCAGTTCTACCCCCGCACCTGCGCCCCGGAGGATGTGCGGGCGGCGCAGGAGGCCGACCGGGACAACTACTTCTTTACCGATGTACAGGTGCGCGGCGCTTACCCCGTGTGGGCTAAAAAGCGGATGGAGCGCGCCGGAGTGCAGCTGCACACACAGCCCGAGGATGACCGCACGCTGCGGGAGGGCACGGTGGATTTTGTATCCTTCAGCTACTATTCCAGCCGCTGCATCACGGTGGATAAGGAGCTGATGGCGGCAGAGAATGCGGAAGGCAACGCCGTGTCTGCATCGGTGAAGAACCCCTACCTGAAAGTCAGCGAGTGGGGCTGGGCCATCGACCCGGTGGGTCTGCGGGTGACCCTGAACACCATCTACGACCGGTACGAAAAGCCCATGTTCATCGTGGAGAACGGTCTGGGTGCGGTGGATACCGTAGAGCCGGACGGCTCCATCCACGACAGCTACCGCATCGACTATCTGCGGGCACACATCGAGGAGATGGAAAAGGCCATCAACGAGGATGGTCTGCCGCTGATGGGCTACACCACATGGGGTCCCATCGACCTTGTGAGCGCCTCCACCGGCGAGATGAAAAAGCGGTACGGCTTTATCTATGTGGACAAGGACAACGACGGCAACGGCACCCTTGCCCGCAGCCGGAAGGACAGTTTTTACTGGTATAAAAAGGTCATCGCTTCGGACGGCGAGGACCTGACCTGAGCAAGCGCCCCGGCACTGTTTGCGGTATGGCAGCGCCGGGGCGTAAACGTGTGAGGACGAACCGATAACGGAGAAAATTTATGACACCACAAATCATTGCACACCGCGGTGCTTCCTATCTTGCACCGGAAAACACCCTGACTGCCTTTAAAAAAGCCATGGAGATTGGCGCAGACGGCGTAGAGATGGACGTACAGCAGACCATTGACGCCGGGCTTGTGATCCACCACGACTATATGATCGATCTGCACACGGATATTTCCGGCAAGATCTATGATATGACCATGGGCGATTTAAAGGAACTGGATTTTGGCAGCTGGAAAGGCGCCATCTTTCAGGACGAGAAGATCGCCACCCTGCAGGAAGCCATGGAGCTGTGCAAGCAGATGCCGGAATGCACCGTGCATCTGGAGCTGAAATCCACCATGGACAACGACCCGGACTTTGTACCCCGGGTGCTGGAAGTGCTGCAGCAGACCGAGATGGTAGAACAGGTGATCCTTGTTTCCTTCAACCACGCGCTGCTGCGGCAGGCAAAGCAGCTGCTGCCCGAACTGCGGGTAGGTGCACTGGTATACGGCGAGCTGGAAAGCATGCTGCTGCCGCCGCCCATCATCTGGAAGGATCTGGGACTGACCAACGGCATGGAGGACATGGATGCCATGGACGCTGCCCTGCCGGAGAGCGCAGCCGACGAGGAAAATTGCAGCTGGATGACCCGCTGGATGAGCGATAAGGTAAGTATGCTGCGGGCAAACTTTCCCGGCGAGAGCCTGAACGAGATCTACAAAAACCTGATGGCGCAGCGGGATCTGCCCGCCTACATCCGCAGTCTGGACTTTGTGCCGGAGTGGGTCAGCTGTGAGTACCACACCGCCTACAAAAACGCCGGTTTCATTGACAAACTGCACGAGATGGGCATCAAGGTGTCTTTGTGGACGGTGGACACGGAAGATTCTGTCCGCAGCCTGCTGCGCACCAGCGCCGATGCCTACATCACCAACCGCCCCGACCGCGTGCGGGAGTGGATGGAAAAGGAACAGGCGGCGACCGCCCCGACAGAGTCTGCCCCCACTGCTGAAGCAGACACCGGGACAGCTGCCGCAGAGTAAACCGACCGGAACAGACACAAAAAAAGAGATAGGCTTTCCCGAAAGGGATCGCCTATCTCTTTTTACATTCATTTTATTCCGCTGCGTCGGTCAGCACAAAGGTCAGCTCTGCGGTGACGGCGCACTTGCCGTCCACCCATGCCGAGGCCTTGCCTACGCCCACAGCGCCGTGCTGCTGTACCAGCTCGCAGTGGAGGGTGAGCACGTCCCCGGGGGTGACCTGCTTGCGGAAGCGGGCACTCTTGATGCCGCCGAACAGCGCCAGCTTGCCCTTATTTTCCGGCAGGCTCAGCGCCGCCACAGCGCCGGTCTGTGCCAGCGCCTCCAGCAGCAGTACGCCGGGCATGACCGGCTGTGCCGGGAAGTGGCCGTTGAAGAATTCCTCGTTGCGGGTGACGCACTTGCGGCCGATGGCCCACTGCCCCGGCTCGTAGTCCAGAACACGGTCCACGAGGGCAAAGGGGTAGCGGTGGGGCAGGATCTCCGCGATCTGCACGCTGCTCAGAGTGTTGGCGTTTTCACGCACGGTACGGGGCTCTGCCATGGGTCAGCCCTCCCATCTGCGCAGGGCGATGCAGGCGTTGTGGCCGCCAAAGCCCAGACTGTTGCTCAGCGCATACTGCATTTCCTGCTGCCGCCCGGTGTTGGGCACATAGTCCAGATCGCACTCCGGGTCGGGCTGGGCGTAGTGGATGGTGGGCGGGGCGAACTGGTCCCGCAGTGCCAGCGCGGTAAACACGGCCTCGATGCCGCCCGCGCCGCCCAGCAGATGGCCGGTCATGCTCTTGGTGCTGACCACGGTCATCTCCTTGGCGTGTGCGCCGAACACGGCGTGGATGGCGGCAGTCTCGCAGGCATCGTTCATGTGGGTGCCGGTGCCGTGGGCATTGATGTGATCCACCTGCTCCGGTGCGATGTCGGCATCCGCCAAGGTCAGCTTCATGCAGTCGATGGCACCTGCGCCGCCGGGAGCCGGAGCGGTAAAGTGATAGGCATCGCAGTTGGCACCGTAGCCCACCACCTCGGCATAGATGTGTGCGCCGCGTGCTCTTGCGTGCTCCAGTTCTTCCAGCACCAGCACACCGCTGCCCTCGCCCATGACAAAGCCGCCGCGGCGGGCATCAAAGGGCAGGCTGGCAGCGTCCGGGTCGGTGGCGGTGGAGAGTGCCTTCATGCTGGTAAAGCCGCCGATGCCCAAGGGGCTGATGCAGCTTTCTGCGCCGCCGCAGACCATCACCGGCTCGTAGCCGTCCCGGATGCGGTGGAAGGCGTCGCCTACGGCATTGGTGCCGCCGGCGCAGGCCGTGACCGGGCAGGTGCACATGCCCTTCAGACCAAAGCGGATGGCCACCTGCGCCGCTGCCATGTTGGCAATGGCCATGGGCACAAAGTAGGGGCTTACCTTCTCCATCCCCTTTTCCTCGCCGCGGGCGTGCTGCTCCTCGATCGTGGGCAGACCGCCGATGCCGCTGGACAGGATGACGCCGATGTCCTTGCCCTCGGCCTCGGTATCAAGGCCGCTGTCTGCAATGGCTTCGGCGGCAGCACCCAGTGCCAGCAGGGTGAAGCGCGCCATTTTGCGGACTTCCTTTTTGTCCACCACGGTCTCGGGGTCAAAATCCTTTACCTCACCAGCCAGCTTGCACTTGAAGTCGGTGGTGTCGAACTGGGTAATGGGGCCGATGCCGCATTTACCGGCACGGGCTGCCGCCCAGCTGTCCGCCACGTTGTTGCCCAGCGGGTTCACCGTGCCAAGACCGGTGATCACAACTCTGCGTTTTTCCATAAGGGTTCTCCTTTACATTGCCATGCCGCCGTCCACACAGAGCACCTGCCCGGTGAGATAGCTGCTTTGTTCTGCGGCAAAAAACGCCACTGCCTGTGCCACATCCTCCGGCTGGCCTGCGCGGCCCGCGGGGATGCCCTGCGTCATGCCGGTGCGCACCGCCTCCGGCAGCACGGCAGTCATGTCGGTGTCGATAAAGCCGGGTGCTACCGCGTTCACGGTCACGTTCCGCGCGGCCAGTTCCCGGGCAAGGCTCTTGGTCAGACCAATGAGCCCCGCCTTGCTGGCGGCGTAGTTGGTCTGCCCGGCGTTGCCCCGCAGCGCCACCACGCTGGAAAGGTTCACGATGCGGCCATAGCGCTGGCGCACCATGCGGCGGGCGGCCTCCTTGCAGCAGAGAAAGGCGCTTTTCAGGTTGGTGTCCAGCACTGCGTCAAAATCCTGCTCGGTCAGGCGCAAAATCAGGTTGTCCCGGGTGATGCCCGCGTTGTTCACCAGCACATCCACCCGGCCAAAGGCCTCTGCAGCGGCATCGAACAGCGCCTTGCAGCCCTCGGCGGTGGATACATCCGCCTGCACGGTCACCGCCTGCACGCCCTCGGCGCGGCAGAGCGCTGCCGTCTGCTCCGCAGGCTCTGCGCCGTGGCAGTAATTCACCACCACATTGCAGCCCTGCTTTGCCAGTGCCACGCACACTGCGCGGCCAATGCCCCGGCTGCCGCCGGTAACAATGGCGGCGCGGGTCAGCTTTTCTTCACTCATTCTGCATCCTTCCATGCGGTCAGCACCGCATCCAGCTGTTCCGGGGTCTCCACTGCGGTGCAGACCACCCCGGGCAGGGTCTTTTTCACAAAACCGCTCAGGGCGCTGCCGGGGCCGACTTCCAGAATGTGGTCCACGCCCAGCTCGCCCAGACGGCGCAGGGTATCTTCCATGTAGACGCTGCTCTGCACCTGCTTTACCAGCAGCTGCGGGATGCTGTCGGTCTCGGCCTTTTCATGTCCCAGACAGTTGAACAGCACCGGCGTCTCCATGGCGCCGAAGTTTTCGCCCGCAAAGCGCTGTGCCAGCGCATCCCCTGCGGGAGCCATCAGCCTTGTGTGGAAGGGGCCGCTGACCTTCAGCGGGATGCAGCGGCGGGCACCGGCTTCCTTTGCCAGCGCGGCGGCCTGCTCCACAGCGGCCTTTTCGCCGCCGATGACCAGCTGCCCAGGGCAGTTGTAGTTGCAGATCTGCACACAGCCCGTCTCTGCCGCCTGTTCGCAGCAGGCAGACAGCTTTTCTCTGTCCAGCCCCAGCACGGCGGTCATGCCGCAGTCAAGGCCTTTTGCAGCTTCGGCCATGGCCTTGCCCCGGAAGGCGGTCAGCTCGATGGCCTGCTTTGCGGTGAACACCCCGGCTGCCTGCAGCGCGGAGTATTCGCCCAGCGAAAGCCCCGCCAGATAGGCGGGCTTTACGCCCTTTTCGGCCAGCACAGCGGTCACGCCGCAGGCAAAGGCCACCATGCAGGGCTGGGTGTACTCGGTCTGGTTCAAAACGCCGTCCGGGTCCTCAAAGCAGACGCGGTGCAGGTCAAAATCCAGCGCTGCGCTGTCAAAGGCCGCCCGGAAGGCGGGAGATGCTTCGTAAAATTCCTTGCCCATGCCGGGGTGCTGCGCACCCTGACCGGCGTAAAGTACGGCAAGCTTCATAAGTTCTGCCTCCATTCGGTCACAAGTTCGTCCATCAGCTCGCGCACGGTGCGCATCCGGTCAAGCCGACCCACGTTTTCGCCGCAGAAGAAGAGCCCTTCCTCCACGTTGCCCTTCACCGCCTCGATGAGGGCGTGGGTGATGCAGTAGGGCACGGCGGCGGGGTCGCAGGTCTTGAGACACCGGGCGCAGTGCTTGGGCGGGAAGCGCTTGCCCTCAGCCAGCGCCTGCACCAGCGGGGTGTTCAGCGCGCGGCCGGGCATTCCCACCGGGCTGTGGATGATGCGCACATCCTCCGGCTTTGCCGCCAGCAGCACGTCCTTGTAGGTCTGGGAGGCGTTGCACTCGTAGGTGGGGATAAAGCGGGTGGCCAGCTGCACGCCCGCAGCGCCAAGCTTTGTAAAGTGTGCCATATCGGCACCGGTGTACACGCCGCCCGCCACAAATACCGGGATGGCGTGGCCGTATTGTTCCTCGTAAGGCTTTACCTCGGCCAGCACCCCGGGCAGAATCTCGTCCAAAGTCTGGCAGCGGTCGGCCAGCAGGTCCTCCTCGGCAAAGCCGAGATGTCCGCCCGCCTTGCAGCCCTCGATGACCACAAAATCGGCGGTGCGGTCAAAGCCCTTTGCCCAGCGGCGCAGGATGAGCTTTGCTGCCCGGGCGCTGGATACGATGGGCGCAATGGCTACCTCTTTGGTGCCCACAATGCCCGGCAGCTCCAGCGGCAGACCCGCACCGGAGACCACGGCATCCACCCCCGCCGCCACGGCGGTGCGGATAGCCTCGACATAGTCCCGGGTGGCTACCATGGCGTTGATAGCTACCAGACCCATGCCTCCAGCTATGGCCTTGGCCTTTTGGATCTCTGCGGTCAGGGCGCGGTGGTTTGCTGCCGCCGGGTCACGGGCAAAATCCGGCTCGCGGTAGCCTGCATCGGCGGTGGAGATGCACCCCATGCCGCCGCAGGCTGCTACCGCACCGGCCAGCCCGCCCAGCGAGACGCCTACGCCCATGCCGCCCTGCAAAATGGGTACTTGCAGGGACTTGCCGCCAAGGGTCAGCATTCGGTGTTCAGCGCGGCAATGCGCTGCCTCCCGCCCTGCCACAGATCGGCAAGGATGTCGGCCACGGGGCGTACCTCGTGCAGCATTCCGGCCACCTGACCGGCCATCAGGCTGCCGCTTACCGTGTCGCCCTCAAAGACGGCGCGGCGCAGGCTGCCCAGCGTGTATTTCTCCAGCTCCATCTTATCGGCGCCCGCCTTTTCCTGACGGACATACTCCCGGCTCATGCGGTTTTTCAGCACACGCACCGGTGCACCCACGGTGCGTCCGGTGACGATGGTGTCACTGTCCCCGGCTTTGAGCAGCGCGGCCTTGTAGTTGGGGTGAATGGGGCACTCCACGCTTGCCAGCAGGCAGGTGCCCACCTGCACCCCGCAAGCGCCCAGTGCCAGCGCAGCCGCCAGCTGACGGCCATCGGCAATGCCGCCTGCGGCGATGACCGGCACGCTGACCGCATCCACTACCTGCGGCACCAGCGCCATGGTGGTCATCTCGCCCACATGGCCGCCGCTCTCGGTGCCCTCGGCAATGACGGCGTCAATGCCCAGCGGCTCCAGATGCCGTGCCAGCACGGCAGCAGCCACCACCGGAATCACCTTGATACCGGCAGCTTTCCACATGGAAACGTATTTTCCCGGGTTGCCTGCGCCGGTGGTGACCACGGCGACTTTTTCCTCCACCACGATCTGGGCAAACTCATCTGCCTGCGGGTGCATGAGCATGATGTTTACACCAAAGGGCTTGTCGGTCAGCTCTCGGCAGCGGCGGATGTTCTGGCGCAGGGTATCGGCATTCATGCCGCCCGCACCGATGATGCCCAGTGCACCGGCGTTGGAGCAGGCGGCGGCGAACTCGCCGGTGGCAATGTTGGCCATGCCGCCCTGAATGATGGGGTATTTCGTCCCCAGGATCTCGTTTAAAAGTTTCATGGTCTTTATCCTTTATATTCCACGATCATGCCGCCCCATGTCAGGCCGCCGCCGAAGCCGATGCAGGCAAGGGTCTGCCCGGGGAGCAGCTGGCCGCTTTCAGCCAGCTCGTTCAGCGCCACCGGGATGCTGGCAGCACTGGTGTTGCCGTGGCGGTCCATGTTTTTGTAGAACTTTGCACCATCGGCGTGCAGCGCCTTGACGCAGTGGTCGATGATGCGGCTGTTGGCCTGATGGCAGACCACCCAGTCCAGATTGTCCAGCGTAAGGCCGGTCTCGTCCAGCACGGTGTGCAGGCATTTGGGCAGGGCATCCACCGCAAAGCGGAACACTGCCCTGCCGTCCATGCTGATGGGTGCCGAGCCTGCGCGGCTGGGGCCGCCGGCATGGATGGCGGCATCGCCCCGGGCACCCAGCGTGATGGCAAAGGGCGCGGAGGTGTCGGTCAGTTCAAACACTGCCGCACCGGCACCATCGCCAAACAGTACGCAGGTGGAGCGGTCGGCGGGATCCATCAGGCGGGAGAGTGCCTCTGTGCCGATGACCAGCGCGTACTGCCCGCCCAGCGTAGCCAGCAGGCCGCGCGCCACCGCCGTGCCGTACAAAAAGCCGGAACAGGCGGCGTTGACATCCAGCGCGGGGCGGTTTTCCGGCAGTGCCAGCGCCGCCTGCACCTGACAGGCCACGCTTGGGGTGGCGTCCGGTGCGGAAAGGGTGGCGCAGACGCAGCAGGCAATGTCTGCCGGGGCAAGACCGCTGCGCTGCAGCGCCTGCTTTGCGGCAGCAATGGCCAGTGTGGCGGCGTTTTCGCCCTCGGTGCAGTAGTGCCGGGTGCGGATGCCGGTGCGGGTGGTGATCCACTCGTCGCTGGTATCCACGGTGCGGCTCAGCTCTTCGTTGGTGACCGTGCGGCCGGGCAAAGCCCCGCCGGTGGCGATCAGACGCAAACCCTTCATGCTTTCCTCATTTCTCCGATCTGACGGAATTTCTGGTAGCGCTGCTCGGCCAGCTGACGGCCGTTCATGCGGGCAAGGCTGCGCAGCTGCCGCTGCAGTGCCTCGTCCAGATTGCCGAACAGTACCCCGTGGGCGCGCTGTGCGCCGCCCACCGGCTCCGGGATGATCTCCTCCACGATGCCGTCCTTGTACAGATCCTGTGCGGTCAGCTTCATGATCTCGCAGGCTTCGCCGCTGCGGGAGGAATCCTTCCACAGGATACTGGCAAAGCCTTCGGGGCTCAGCACCGAGTAGACGGCGTTTTCCAGCATCAGGATGCGGTTTGCCACACCCAGCGCCAGCGCGCCGCCGGAAGAGCCTTCGCCGGTGACCACTGCGATCACCGGCACAGTCAGGCCGCTCATCTCCATCAGGTTGCGGGCAATGGCCTCGCCCTGTCCGCGCTCCTCGGCGTCCTTGCCGGGGTATGCGCCCGGGGTGTCGATGAAGGTAATGATGGGACGGTCAAATTTTTCCGCCTGCTTCATCAGGCGCAGGGCCTTGCGGTAGCCCTCCGGCCCGGGCATACCGAAGTTGCAGCGCAGGTTTTCCTCCAGCGTGCTGCCCTTGCGGTGGCCGATGACCGTGACCGGCTGGCCGTGGAACAGCGCCACACCGCCCAGAATGGCGGCATCTTCCTTGCACTGGCGGTCGCCGCACTGCTCAAAGAAGTCGGTGAACAGTGCATCCACGATCTCATCGATGTGGGGGCGCTCCGGGTGGCGTGCCAGAAAGACCCTGTCCTCTGCGGTCAGTGCCCCGCAGCCGGACAGCAAAGCGTCCTCCTGTGCGGAAAGCTCTGCCAGTTCGGCAGCGTGGTTGGTGATATCGGTCATGTTCTCGTCCGCCGGGTCGCCGCGCAGGGCGGCGATCTTTTCATCCAGCGGTGCGAGCTGTTGTAAGATGTCCTTGATCATAAGGCGCTTCCTCCTCAGGCGTGCAGACGCAGCAGCTGCGCCAGTGTTTCGCGCATTTCGGTACGGGGCACTACCTTGTCCACAAAGCCGTGCTCGTACTGGAACTCGCTGCGCTGGAAGCCTGCGGGCAGCTTTTCGCCGATGGTCTGTTCAATGACCCGGGGGCCCGCAAAGCCGATCAGCGCCCCGGGCTCTGCCAGCATAATATCGCCAAGGCTGGCAAAGCTGGCAGTCACGCCGCCGGTGGTGGGGTGGGTCAGCACGCTGATGTACAGCCCGCCCCGGGCGGAGAACCGCTCGATGGCGGCAGAGGTCTTGGCCATCTGCATCAGGCTGAAAATGCCCTCCTGCATCCGGGCACCGCCGCTGGCCGAGAAGATGATCAGCGGCAGGTGCTTTGCGGTGGCGTGCTCCACGGCGCGGGTGATCTTTTCACCAACGGTAGTGCTCATGCTGCCCATAAAGAACCGGCTGTCCAGCACTGCTGCCACCACAGGGGTGCCCTCAATGCGCCCCGTGGCGGTGATGACAGCCTCCTTCAGGCCGGTCTTGCCGGTCTGTGCTTCCAGCTTTTCCGGGTAGCCGGGAAACTGCAGCACATCCTGCGGGGCAAGGTCGGCATCCAGTTCCCGGAAGCTGCCCTTGTCAAGGACGAGGCTCAGGCGGTAGTACCCGCCGATGGGCAGGTGCACCCCGCAGTTGGGGCAGACGTACTGCGCCTTGTTCCAGATCTGGCGGGTGGCGCGGCGTCCGCACTTTTTGCATTCCACGAACTGCGGGTCGTTCCACACGGCACCCGCATCCCGCCGGGCCTTCAGCTGGAAGGTGCGCTCCCGCATGCTGCCCGGCAGCAGGTCTTTGATACTGTTCATCTCGTTTCGCCTCGGTCAGCCTCAGACATGGGCATTGATGTAGTTGAAGATATCGCCCACGGTCTTGAGGTTTGCCAGCTCCTCATCGGGGATGGACACGCCGCAGGCCTCTTCCAGTGCCATGTTCAGCTCCACAGCGTCCAGGCTGTCGGCCTCCAGATCCTCGGTCAGGCTGGCCTCCATGGTCACCTTGTCCTCATCGCAGCTCAGGGTATCGACAACGATCTTCTTCATTTCCTCGAAAGTCATGGTAGTATTCTCCTTTATGTTCACTGTTTGTTTTTAATTATTTACCTAAAATTTATGAGGTATCGAACACGACCATTATAATCGAACCGTTGGATAAGTCAATGGTTTTAGTTAAAAATTTTTATCTTTTACATTTTCGACACAGTTTGCTTCCTCTTTATATAGGGGCTCCCACAGACGCAAAAAGGCCGCTGCACAGTGCTTTGTGCAGCGGCTTTTCCCGCAATAATAATATTATTTTCTTATTCCAGCCCGATCTGCTGGGCGTATTCTTCCAGCAGTTCCCGCTCAAGGAAGGGGGTCTTGACGCCCTCGCGGTCGCGGTAGGTCTCGTGACCCTTGCCGATGACGGCGATCAGGTCACCCTCCTGTGCGTGATCCACTGCGTAGTGCAGCGCGTCCAGACGGTCGGGGATCTCCACGAACTTCGCGTCCGGGTTGCCCTTGTTCATGCCCTCGCGGATATCCGCAATAATATCCTCTACCTTTTCAAAGCGGTTGTTGTCCTCGGTGAGGATGGAGAAATCGGCCATCTTGGCGCAGATCTCGCCCATGCCGTAGCGGCGCAGCTTGGAGCGGTTGCCGCCGCAGCCGAACACCACCACCAGCCGGTGGGGGTGATAAGCCCGCAGGGTGGTGAGCAGGCTCTCGGTGGAGACCTCGTTGTGGGCGTAGTCCAGCAGGATGGTGAACTTTTTGCTGATGGGCACCAGCTCCACACGGCCCTTCACCACGCACTTGCCCAGACCATCGTGGATGGCGGCATCCGGCAGACCCAGCACCTTGCCCACAGCCAGTGCGGCCAGCGCGTTGTACACGCTGAACTCGCCGGGCATATTCACCTTGACGTCCATCTCGTCCTTGCCGGTAACGTGGAAGGCAACGCCCAGAAAATCGTGGGTGCGCAGCAGTTTGTAGCCGGTCTCGCGGTAGTCGGCCTTTTCATCGCGGCCATAGGTGACCAGCTTGCAGGTGTGGCCTTCCAGCAGGGCGGCGGTGTTCTCGTCATCGATATTCACCACGCCCACATCGCAGCGCTTGAACAGCTGTCCCTTCCAGCTGCGGTACTCCTCAAAGGTCTTGTGCTCGCCGGGGCCGATGTGATCCGGCGAAAGGTTGGTGAACACGCCCACATCGTAGTGCACGCCCGCCACGCGGTCCATCATCAGGCCCTGACTGGATACCTCCATCAGCGCGGTATCGCAGCCGGCATCCAGAAACTCCCGGAAGGTCTTTTGCAGCTCGTAGCTTTCCGGGGTAGTGTTGGCGGTGTCCTTGTGGCGTCCCATATAGTAGATGCCGTTGGTGCCGATCATGCCCACCTTGCGGCCTGCGGCCTCCAGCACGCTTTTGATCATGTGGGTGGTGGTGGTCTTGCCCTTGGTGCCGGTGACGCCGATCATGGTCATCTGGCGGGCAGGATTGCCGAAGAGGTTGGCGCTCATCAGCGCCATGGCATAGCGGCTGCTCTCCACCTTGACCACGGTCACCCCGGGCAGGGTAGAAAGGTCGATGTCGTGCTGGATGACCAGCGCGCTGATTCCCTTGGCAGCGCAGTCAGCGGCAAACGCGTGGCTGTCCCGCTGGGTGCCCACGATGCACACGAACAAAAGCCCCGGGGCAGCCTTGCGGCTGTCGTAGATGATATCTGCGATCTCAGTATCCAGACTGCCCTGCACAAGGGTAAAGGGCACGCCTTCCATCAGTTGTTCCAGCTTCATACAGTCTCCTCCAAAGAGCTTCTTTACATGGGGTTTTCTTCTTCGTTGGCCGTCATGCGGTCAGGGTGGGTCAGGGGCAGCTGCTCGGTGTCCGTTTCAGCCGCCGGTTCGGTGGTGTCGGCAGTATCCGTGCTTTCTGCACTGTCGGTGCTGTCGGCAGTGTCCTCTGCCGGGGCGGGTTCCTCTGCCTTGGGCGGCACCACATAGCCGGAGGGCAGGGTTGGCTCGCCCTGTGCAAAATAGATCTTGCGGGTGCTGCTGGCGCTTGTATGGCTGAAATCCAGCCGCCCGGTGTCGGTGGGGCCGCAGCCCTTGCCGTCGGCGTTGGTCAGTACATAGCGGGCGCGGTCCAGCTTATAATCCAGATCGTTCAGCGTACCCAGCAGCACGCTGATGCGGTCCTGATACAAAAATGCGAGCTGCTCGGTGTCTGCCACTTCCAGCCGTGTCACGTCCTGCGACAGGCCGTATTCCTCCAGCTTGCTGCGCAGTGTGCGCAGCGCTTCCATACGGGCGGTCTCGGTGCTCACCGTGCTTTCACTTTCGGCACTTTCCGACCCGGAGGCGCTTGCCGCGTCCGCATCGTCCACGAACCAGAAGCCCTGTCCCGGGGTGGTGTCCTGCAGCTTGCCGCCGTACAGGGTGCAAAGCCCCTCGGGCTGGGTGCTTTCCTCGGACAAAATCTTCCATTTGTCCGAGATCACAAGCCACTTGCTGCCGTTTTGCACCGCGTAGGCGGGCACAGCCTCGGTCACCTGCACCACCACGGTGTTGGGGTAGTCCCGGATCACCTTGATGGAGCCCAGCAGCGGGAAGTTCTGCTCCAGCACCGCGGCCTTTTCGCCGGGCTCAAAGCTGAAGATGTTTTCCTCCAGCTGCACGCCCATCCGCTGCAAAATGCTGTCTGCGGAGTAGCCCGCGATCTCGGTCACCTGCTTGCCGTCCGGGGTCTGCACCTGAATGGAGTTGATGCGGAACAGCATGGTCATGGTCAGGTAGATGCCCGCGCCAATGACGCACAGCAGCATGGCAAAGGCGGTCAGGCGGCGCAGTATCCGGCGGCGCCGCAATGTGGCGCGGGTCACCTTGCGCTTTTTGCGCATTTCCCGCCGGGCAGGGCTTTGCTGCGGGGCGCTTTGGCTGCCTGCCGGGTGCTGCCGGTTCGGGCGGTTTTGCGCGTTCTGGTTTTTCCGGCTGCTCTGCCCGCTGCGGGCATTGTTTGCCGGGCGGCGCTGTTTGCCGCCGGACTTCGCGTTTTGGGGTCTGCTGCCCGCCGGGCGGTTACCGGCGGGGTACTGGGTGGTATTGCTCCCCTGCCCCTGCGCCGGGCGGCGGGGCTGAGATTGGGTTTGGGTGGGGAACTGGATGCTGTTATCTGCCCGGGAGGAGCGCACACTGCCGTTGGCACTGCGGGAGGGCGGGCGGCTGAGCGGCTCGCCGTTGTAGCCGTAGCGGCTGCTGCCGGTGCTCCGGGGCGTATTATGATTCTGCGAAGGCGCAGAGGTGCGCGCCACATCCCGGTTCAGGTCATAGGGTCTCGTGTTCCGGGGTCTGCCGTTGCGGTCACGGTTCTGCTGCATCATTCGCACCTTCTTTCCTGTTTATTCCGGGGCTGCATCACGGGGTCTTTACCAGCTTGAGCAGCGCCGCAGTGATGCGGTCCAGACTGTCGTCCACAGACAGGCTGCGGGCGTTTTTGCCCATCTCGGCCAGCTTGCCGGGCTGTGCCAGCATGGCAGAAACAGTCTGCACCAGCTTTTCACCGGTCAGGTCTTTTTCTTCAATGACCACAGCCGCCCCGGCCTTTTGCAGCTCCATGGCGTTGTAGTACTGGTGGTTTTCCGCCACATTGGGGCTGGGGATCAGCACAGCGGCGCGTCCCACAGCTTCCAGCTCGGCCAGCGTCAGCGCACCGGCGCGGCTGATAACGAGGTCTGCCGCAGCCAGCAGCTCCGGCATATTGTTGATGTATTCCTTTACCACAAGGCTGTCGCCGGGGGTAAAATCCTTCTGCTTTTGCAGCTGCTCAAACAGCTGCACGCCGTACTGGCCGGTGGCGTGCAGGTGCAGCACCGGCTTGTGCTCGTGCTGTTCCCAGGCGCACAGGTCTGCCACCACCTCGTTGACCCGGCGTGCGCCCAGGCTGCCGCCGAAGGACAGGATGACCGTGCGGTCGCCCGCACCCAGCTGTGCGCGGATGGCCTCGCGGTTGGCGGCCTGTACAAACACCTCCGGCCGCACGGGGTTGCCCACCACAAGGGTCTTGTCCGGTGCGCCCAGCTTTTCCACGGCGGCGGGCACGGCGGCAAACACGATATCCACATCCGGGGCCAGCAGCTTGTTGGTCACACCGGGGAAGGCGTTCTGCTCGTGCAGGGCGGTGTGGATGCCCATTTTGGCGGCACAGCGCACCACCGGGCCGGACACATAGCCGCCGCAGCCGATGACGAGATCCGGCTTTACTTCCTTCATCATGGCCTTGGCCTTGGGGCCGGAAAGCGCCAGATTCCACAGGGTAATGATGTTGCGCTTGATGTTGTGCAGGCTGAGCTTGCGCTGAAAACCGGTGATCTCGATGTGGTGGAAGGGGTAGCCCGCCTGTGTGACCAAACGGTACTCCATGCCCTCCTTACGGCCTGCAAAGTGGATCTCGGCGGTAGGGTCGGCCTTTTTCAGAGCACCGGCAATGGCCAGTGCAGGGTTGATATGTCCGGCGGTGCCGCCGGCTGCGATGAGAACACGCATGGTGATTCCTCCTTATAAACGCCCGGCCTGCGGATCTTGCGGTTTGTTTTACTGTTCTGTACGGGCTGCGCGGGCAGAAGCCAGATCAATGGTCTTGCGTGCAAGCTCTGCTTCCCGCTCGGCGCGGGCGGCCTCCCGCTGGGCACGCATCTGCTCCCGCTGCTGCGCTGCCCGCTCGCCGTTGCGGCCAATGTTCACCATTACGCCCATCTCTGCCAGCAGCAGGATCAGGCTGGTACCGCCGGAGGAGAAGAAGGGCAGGCTGATGCCGGTGTTGGGCAGGGTGTTGGTGACCACGGCGATGTTGCAGAACACCTGCCACGCGATCTGCGCCATAATGCCGATGCCTACCATGGTGCAGTACAGATTTTCCGCCTTATAGGCGATGAGCAGCCCCTGCACGATGAACAGCACGAACAGCACGATGATGAGCACTGCGCCAATGAAGCCCAGTTCCTCGCACACCACGCTGAAAATGAAGTCGTTGGTGCTTTCCGGCAGCCAGAGCTGCTTTTCCACGCTGTTGCCCAGCCCCAGCCCCTTCAGTCCGCCGGAGCCGATAGCATAAAGGCTCTGCACGGTCTGGTCGGTCATCTGGCTCAGATCCTGCGTCCAGCCGTCCAGACGCTTTTGCAGGTAGGGGATAGAATCCACATGGGAGAGCAGGGTCTCCAGCAGGGTGCCCGCCGTGATGGCACCCGCCCATGTCAGCACACCGCCGCTGCCGGACAGCAGCAGGATGGTGCCCACCACCGCCACCGTCAGCACGATGCCGGACATGTGCGGCTCCAGCGCCAGCAGGATAACCACCGGTATAAGGGGCAGCACCGGCACCACCAGCTGCTTCCATACCCGCACCCGCAGCCACTCCCGGGGGGTAAGCAGGATGCGGCGCTCCGGGTCCAGCCGCTCCACCTGCGGTGCCTTGGCTGCAAGATGGGAACTGAACAGGATCATCTCAAACTTTGCCACCTCCGAGGATTGCAGCGTAAGGCCTGCAAAGCGGATCCAGCGGCGGCAGCCGTTCAGGGGTGCCATGGTCAGGGTGACGGCCAGCATGGCCAGCACGATGAAGTACCCCGGCACCACCATCTTGCGCAGAAAACGGTGATCCACATAGCTTATCAGGAACATACAGCCCAGCCCCAGTATCATGCACAGCGCCTGCTGCTTGATGTAGTGGAAGCTGTCGCCCATGCGCAGGTAACCGGTGGTGTAGCTGGCGCTGAACAGCATCACCAGCCCAAAGATCATAATAACAGCCAGCGTGGCCAGCCAGTCGATCAGCAGCCTGGACCACGGGCCCGGGTCTCGCTGGAACACCGGCACCGGCGCTCTGTGTTTTTTGCGGTTAGTCGCCATCTGCGCTCCCTTCCCTCTCTGTGCCCGGTCAGCACCAGCGCAGCAGCGCCAGCGCCAGTACATAGCCGACAGCGCTCAGCGCAAAGCTGCACAGGAACACCGTCTCCGGGCTCATTTTATGCTTTTTTACCCAGCAGCGCAAGGGCTTGCCGGTGCGTTTTGCACCCAGCAGCTGCGCTGCCAAAAGACCGCCTGCCGCCCAGAAGGGCAGCGCCAGCGGCACAGTCAGGCTGGTCATATCCAGACTGAGCGGGATGCAGCCGATGGCACCCGCCGCCAGCAGGCTGCCGCAGCAGCCCACCCCCAGCCTTGCCGGGGGGAACGCCCACAGCAGCAGTGCCACCAGTGCCCCGGCAAGCGCGCCGGATATGCGTCAGCCCGCCCGCGTGGAGTACTGGGACGACGAGATCGAC
>OLRR01000832.1_pt1 | contig 22315 bp, 19 predicted proteins | sample 1671941 | NCBI WGS metagenome assembly OLRR01 (sample SAMEA3136628, study PRJEB25190) | human gut metagenome
CGCGCCGCCAGCGTTCGTCCTGAGCCAGGATCAAACTCTTTATAAATGGTATTTAATCGCCATTTAAAAGCGTTAAATCGCTGTAATCACTCAGACACAATCGCTTGCGTCCTGTATGAATTACTTGTAAATTTGGAATTGATTAACGTGGGTTTCCAAACCCACGATCAAGGTTCCACAAGTTTCAGTTTTGTTCAATTTTCAAGGTCCTGCTGTGCTGTCGCGTCTCCGTGACAGCTTGTATATTATATATCAGAAACGCTTGATTGTCAAGGGGTTTTCTGAAAGTTTTTTGAAGAAGTTTTCTTCAAAAAACATATACAGGCTGTTATGAAGCGCTTTTCGCGGCGTGTCCGCCGCGAGACAGCTTGATTATTATAGCAATGTGTATGACTATTGTCAAGGGTTGTTTTTGATTTTTTCGACAAATTTTGAGGGGGATTTTTGGGCAAGGTGTATGTTGGGGATTTGCTGCGCATTGGCCACAAGTTGTGGTATCGGGTAGGTTGCGGGCCGGGCATGCCCGGCCCCTACAGGGGGACGGAAGGTAAGGTTAGCGATAGTGGCAGGGTGCGCGGGTGAACCGTTGGGTGGGTGGCTACCGCAAGGGTTACGGCCGGGGAAAATATCTGCTTGCGCAATGTGCGGAAAAGCTTTATACTGATATTATAATAATGTATGGGTGGAACGAGCCATGATGAAGATTTACCGCACACAGGATAAGCAGCTGACGCGGGTCGATGATATGAGCGAGGGGACCTGGATCTGTCTGAACAGTCCCACGGACGATGAGGTGCGCCGGGTGGCGGCCACACTGGACATTGAGCCGGCCGACATCGTGGCTGCGACCGACCCGGAGGAGTCGGCGCGCATCAGTCTGGAGGACGGCTACACCGTCATCATCGTTGACATCCCCATCAAGGTCGAGGGTGCCGGCGAGGGCGTCTACTCCACGATCCCGCTTGGCATTCTGCTGACGCAGGAGCTGATCGTCACGGTCTGCTCGGCCGATACCGCCGTTATCGGGGATTTTGCCGCCTGCCGGGTCAAGGGGTTCTCCACCCGGAAGAAGATGCGGTTCGTCTATCAGCTGCTCTACCGTGCGGCTACGATGTACCAGCAGGAGCTGCGCCTGATCGACCGCCGCCGTCAGGCCATTGAGAAAAACCTGTCCGGCGAGTTGAAGGACAGCGACCTGATGGAGCTGCACGCACTGGAATCCACGCTGGTCTACTTTGCGACAAGTCTGCGCTCCAACGCTACTGTGCTGGACCGGCTGACCCGCTACAAGCGGTTGGAGCAGTACCCCGATGACCGTGAGCTGCTGGACGATGTGATCGTTGAGATCCGGCAGGCCATTGAGATGACCAGCATCTACCGCGATGACATCAAGGGCACGCGGGAGCTGTTCAGCTCAATTTTGGACAACCGCCTGAACAATGCGATGAAATACCTGACCAGCATCACCCTGCTGATGGCCGTGCCCACCGTCATCAGCGGTTTGTACGGCATGAATGTCCAATCCGATGGTATGCCGTTTGCCAACACCACCGCCGGGTTTGCCATCGTGCTGGCGCTGACGCTGGCTTTGTGCGTGTTTGCGGCGTGGGTGTTGCATAAAAAGCATATGCTGTAAGCGCCGCTGCAAGCACGATTTCAAAAGTCTGCCCCGACCGGCAGGCTTTTTCTGTAACATTTGCGATTCTTTTCCTACTATACTATTAAAAGGAGGGCAAGATCATGGAGGATGCCGCCATCGTAGCGCTCTACTGGGCGCGGGACGAGCAGGCCCTGAGTGAGACCGCCGCCAAATTCGGCGCCTACTGCCGCAAAATTGCCGACAACATACTCCACAGCGCCCACGATGCCGAGGAGTGCGAAAACGACACCTGGCTGGCCGCCTGGAACAGCATGCCCGACAACCGCCCCGCAAGGCTGGCGCCCTACCTCGGGCGCATCACACGGAATCTTGCGCTTGACCGCTTTGACAAAACCACAGCGCAGAAGCGCGGCTGCGGCCAGAGCTTTGCCCCGCTGGACGAGCTTGCCGAATGTGTAGCCGCGCCGGGCAGCGTGGAGGAAAGCTTTGACGCTGCCGAGACCGGGCGGCTGATCAGCGCGTTTCTGCGCACGCTGCCCGAGGAGACCCGCAACATATTTTTGCGGCGGTACTGGTACTGCGATGCCACCGCAGACATTGCCGCGCGGTACAGCCTGACCGAGAGCAAGGTGCGGGTGACGCTGCACCGCACGCGCGGCAAGCTGGCCGCATACTTACAGGAAAGGGGTGCTGCACTTTGACAGAGCGCGAATTGTTTGAGGCCATCGGCCATCTGGACGATGACCTGATTTTGGCCGCCGACGCGCCGGTGAAAAAGCGCCGCAGGCCGCCGGTGTACTGGCGCAGCCTTGCCGCCGCAGCCGCCTGTGCCTGCATCTTTTTAGGCGGCATAACGGTTTGGCAGCGCAGTGCCATCCCCCACGATGCCGTGATGCTGAGCGCCCAGCCGCCTGAGGCTGCGGCAGCCGAAGCCGACACCGATGAGGCGATGGCCGACACCGCCGCCCCGCAGACCGCGGGCGACGCAGAGGCCAACGAGGGGGCAGCCGCCCAAAGCGCTCAGGACACCGCCGAATCGTCCACAGCACTGGGCGTGGCGCGGTGCGTGCAGCTGGACGGTGTGCGGTATTTTGAGTCACCCGCCCAGATTGACTTTGCCGCCAACCGCGACCCTGACGGCGTGATTGCGGACAGTGTGGCGCGCGATGCTTTTCCGGAGACGGACGGGTGCTCCAACTTCGGCGCGGGGTATTCCTACTGGATTACCGGGGAGAAATCCATCGTTGTGGAGATCAACGGAGAATATTTGTTGTTTGAAGCAAATTAAAAAGCAATGACCCATGAGCCTGCCCGCTCATGGGTCACTTTTTATTCTTCCTCAAACGCCAGATACCGCTGCGGGTCCCAATGGCAGGCCGATGCCATGTGGGCCAGCAGGCTGTCGCCGGGTGCCAGCGTGTCCAGCTGCAGGTCCTCCGCAATGCGGCCGTCATGCAGGATCAGTGCGCGGTCCAAAAAATGCTCCACATCCTCAATATAATGGGTCGAGAGCAGCAGCGTTTCCCCGCCGGTCAGCGTGGCGCTCATCAGCTTGATGAAATCCCGCCGGGTGAAGGGGTCCTTACCCAAAAACGGCTCATCCATCAGGTAATACGGCACCCGCTTGGCAAAGCCGGCAGCCAGCTCCACCCGTGCGCGCTGCCCGGTGGAAAGCCGCCCGATCGTATCCGTGCCGTGCAGGGCGAAAAATTCCAGAAATTTTTCGTACCGCGCAGGGTCAAACGCGGGGTGCAGGTCGGTCAGCAGCTGACCGTAGGCTGCCACCGTCAGCGCCGGGTAATAGCTGCCCTCGCCGGTGATATAGCTGATGCGCTCGTACTGCACCCCGGCAGGCCGGCCGTCCAGCAGCGCTGTGCCCTTGTGCGGCAGAAGCCCCGCTATGCAGCGCAGCATCGTTGTTTTACCGGCACCGTTCTCGCCCAGGATGCCCACGATCTGGCCATCCGGCACAAGGAAATCCGCACCCAGCAGGCCCACAGCCGCGCCGTGGCTGCGGTAGGTTTTCTGCAGGCTTCGCACCTCGATCATAGCTGTCTCCCCCTGTCCTTTTCGTAAAGCTCGTAGCTCATATAGCGGCGCAGAGAGCCCCTGTGCCAGCCCTCGCCCAGCTGCGCGCCCCAGTCGCGCTCGGCCCCGGTGTTCAGGCGGCCCCGGTAGCGCGTGCCGCTGCCGTCCAGCGGGCAGACCAGCAGCAGCGTGCCGGTCTGGTATATGTTGTAGGCATTGTCTGTGCCGCCCTCGCCCACCGTGGTGTATTCGGGCGTGGCAATAAGCAGTGCATCACCGGCTGTGTTCAGCACGGCCGCCTCGGCGTTGCGCAGGTAAACGCTTTCCCCCACCGGCAGGCATTGGTGCAGGGCAAAGCTTCCATTCTCCACGCGCAGCGCAGTCAGGTAGCCGCTGTAGTCATCGCCGTAGATATGCAGCACGGCATCGCGGTCGGTGCTGCGCGGGCGGGCCACGGCGGAAAAGTCCGATTGCCCGGCGAACTCCGCCAGTTCCACATGATCGACCCGCACACCGGCCGCATTGACAAGGTCAGCGCAGGCCTTTTCTTCCTTATTTAAATAGACACACAGCGTCAGGCCGTCAGCCATCGGCAGGCCGCAGGCAACCAGCCGGGCATCCTCGGGGCAATAGAACGGCTCCAGCGTGCCAACCTCGGTGGTCGCACACAGTACCTCGCGGTCACCGGCTTTGCCATCGGCGGGCAGCGCCTCAAGCGCCTCGTAGCTGACCGGCGTTGCCCTGTACAGACCCGCCCTGCGGCTGCCGATGGTGCGCTTCCAGACAAGGCCCTGCCCGCCTCCCAAGCCGAACAGCTGCCCGGCAATAAAATCGTAGTCCGTTTCTATGTTCTGCAGCTGCTCGGGGCTGTCGGCCTCATAGTCGTACTGGGAGCTGGTGCGTGCCAGATATTTCGGTACCTCCGCGCAGGTGGTTACCGTAACAGGCTCGTCCGCCACTGCATCCCGCAGCGCTACGCGCAGCACGCCGTCGGCCATATAAATTTCGCCCATAACGCGGAAGGCGGATGCGGCGCTCTCCAGCTGCCAGCTGTCTGCGTAGGTATGCACACGGCGGGCAGCGGCGTCAACGGCGGCACGGCTTTCCGGCGTCAGCGCGTAGATTGTCCGCATGGTAACACCCGGTGCACCGTAGCGATACTGCTCCTCGTCCCCATCAGGGTCCAGCGCAAAGGCGGTGTCCAGATACCCATCGTGCAGTTCCCAGTAGGTGTGGGCACTGTCCAGCCTGCTCTGGCCGCGCATCGTAAAGCCGCGCAGCGCGGCGGGGTCACCTGCCAGATCGGTGAGGGTGACATCCAGCGCACCGCGCCAGCCCAGCAGCACCCAAAGCGCGCCTGCGGCCAGCAGGGCGGCGGCCAGAACGATTGCTGTCACAAAATTACGCAGAGATGTTGATTTTTTCGTTTTCATGTCTGGTCACTCCCCTTTCAGGCTGCCTCGCCGCGGCGGATGCTGCGCACCGCCCACCAGACGGTGAGCACAGCCAGCACAGCGGCTGCAGCGATACGGAAGGCATAGCGCGGCTCGTCAAGCAGCCATTCAAGATGCTGCTCGATGCCCACGATGCCGAAGCACACCCAAGCGCAGAACAGGCCGCTGGCAAAGACGGGCAGCTTGCGCCAGCCGCGCACCGTGTCCAGCGCGGCCAGCATCGCGGCGGACAGGGCCAGAATCCCCAGCAGGATCACTATCTGTGCCGGGCGGCGCGGCAAAAGGCGGGCGAACAGGTTGTTGGCAACGACCTGCTCATACAAGTTGGCGGCAGGCAGCACCGCGCCGTACAGCTGGCGGCGGTGCCAGCTTTCCAGCGCTGTGACGGGGTAAAACTCCACGATGTACCACACAAGCTGCCACGCGGCAAAGACCAGCTCGGCAGCGGCGATCGTGATGGCCTTGGCCGCAAACTTCTGCCCCGGCGTGCCGGGCAGCGTGGCCCATGTATAGCCGCTGCGGGCGCGGCGGCTGTTGTGGGTGGCTGCCCCCGCTGCCAGCGCGGTGAGCAGGTAGAACCCCAGGTAGGCAAAAATCTGCATTGTAGCGTAATAATGGGACGCCAGCCCCAGCCCGGCCGCCCCCGGCTGCGCGGCCCGCCACAGGATGACCGCTGCCTGCTGGGCGGCAAAAACGCCCCACAGTGCCAGCAGATAGCGCCGCGCCAGACGGAAATTCCACGCGGCAAGGGTGAAGGTATGCTGCATCTGGATTCCTCCTTGTGTATTATAAGTATAGTACGCTTAACTTAAAAAAACGAAAGCCTCGTCCTACGCCTCGTCGTCCCAAAGCTCGCTGACCAGCGCAATGACCTTTTTGTAGCTCAGTCGGTTGGCCTTGGCCCGGGCCACAAAATCCTCCACAAGGCCGCGGGTCAGCTCCTCATCAATTTTCTCCCGCAGGGCGGGGGTCAGCCGCAGATAGCTGCCGCTGTTGCCGTCCGTGACGACATAGCCCTCCTCGGTCATCAGGCGGTAGGCCTTTTGGGCCGTGTTTGGGTTGATGCCGGTCTGCGCGGCCAGCTCCCGCCGGCTGGGCATCGGATCGCCGTCCTGCACCGCGCCCGTCAGGATCTGCCGTTTGAGGTATTCCGCAATCTGCTGGTAGACCGGCGCGCCGTCATGAAATTGCAGCCCGCTGAAATTTACCAAGTGTTCCGCCTCCTTTCCCGGTTTTATATTGTGCTTTAAGTGTATTATACGCATAATACACTTGCTTGTCAATAGGTGCAGCCATACTTTGTCCGCGCGCTGCGGTGCGCGGATGCCCGCTGCTTGTGGTTCGGGCCGCTGCGCCCGTCATTTTTTATCCTTATCGCGTTCCTTGGCGGCGCTCAGTGCCTCGGGCTTGCGGGTGTCGGGGGTCAGCAGTGTGGCGCGGGTCACGGCAGCGCCGCCAAACCTGCGGCGCAGCGCATCGGCGGCGCGGTCGAGCTTTTCCTGCTTGTCGATCCGCGCGGCATCGGTAAAAAGGTCCATCTGCTCAAAGTTATCCTCGCCGGTCTTTTCGGCGCTGACGCCCACCAGCCGCACAGGGCGGGCCGGCCACATCTGGCGCATCAGCTCGACCGCCACACGGTAGAGCCGGTCGGTGGAGTTGGTCGGGTTGGGCAGGGTCGTCTGATGGCTGGTGCGGCGGAACGCATTGTCCACCAGCTGCACCGTCACGACACGGGCGGTCTTGCCGTCCGCCCGCAGCCGCCGCCCGACCGAATCGCAGAGCGCCAGCATCGTGGCGTCCGCCTCCTCAGGGCGGGGCAGGTCGCGGGGCATTGTCACGCTGTTGCCGTAGCTGTTGTCGCGGCTGCCCTGCTTGGTCACAGGATCGGCCTCGCGGCCGTTGGCGTAGTTCCACAGCGTATCGCCGCGCGCCCCGAACAGCGAAACCACCGTGGCCCGGTCCTGCGCGGCCAGATTTCCTATTGTATAAATGCCGCAGCTGTTCAGCTTTTTGGCCGCGCTGGGGCCGACGCCGAACAGCTCCCCCACCGGCAGCGGCCACATCTTTTTTTCCACCTCGTACAGATAGAGGGTGTGGACCTTGTCCGGCTTTTGAAAGTCCGAGGCCATCTTGGCAAGCAGGCGGTTGGGGGCGATGCCCACATTGACCGTAAAGCCCAGCTCACGGTGCACGCGGCGGCGGATCGTGTGCGCCGCCGTCAGCGGCGGACCGAACAGCGCCTCGGTCCCGGTCATGTCCAGAAACGCTTCGTCAATGCTGTACTGCTCAACATCGGGCGTATAGTCGTTCAGGATTTGGATCAGCGCCTTGCTGTTCTGCACATACCAGTCAAAATCCGGCGGCACGACCGTCAGCCCCGGGCATTTGGTGCGGGCCGCGAACAGGCTCTCCCCCGTTTTGATGCCGTACTGCTTGGCAGGGCCGCTCTTGGCCAGCACAACGCCGTGGCGCTTGGTTTCATCGCCGCCGACCACGGCCGGGATCGTGCGCAGATCCACGGTGCCGCCGTCCTTCAGGGCCTTGAGCGCCGACCAGGAAAGAAACGCCGAGTTCACATCGACATGAAAGTAGATTTTTGCCATACCGCTTTCCTCCTTGCCGGGCGCTGTTTTTTTGCATGGTATCATTATATCACAAAAAGCTGCGCTTGCATATCCGCGGAAAATGTGCTATAATGTATGTATATTTATACACTATCAACGAATTTTTAAAAGGAGAATGAATATGGACCTCGTAGGGCATGATTTTTTGACATTGCTGGACTTTACCCCCGCAGAGATCGGCGGCCTGCTGGAGCTGGCAGCCGAGCTGAAGGCCAAAAAGAAGGCCGGCATCCCCCATGACACGCTGCGCGGCAAAAATGTTGCGCTGATTTTTGAAAAGACCTCCACCCGCACCCGCTGCGCGTTTGAGGTAGCCGCCCACGATCTGGGCATGGGCACGACCTATCTGGACCCCACCGGCAGCCAGATCGGCAAAAAGGAATCCATCGCCGACACAGCCGAGGTGCTTTCCGGCATGTTTGACGGCATCGAGTACCGCGGCTACGGCCAGTCGATCGTCGAGGAGCTGGCGCTGCACGCCCGCGTGCCGGTGTGGAACGGCCTGACCAACGAGTACCACCCCACCCAGATCCTGGCCGACCTTTTGACCCTGCGTGAGCGCTTCGGCAGCCTGCAGGGGCTAAAGCTGGTCTACATGGGTGACGCCCGCTACAACATGGGCAACAGCCTAATGATCGGCTGCGCCAAGATGGGCCTGCATTTTGTGGCCTGCGCGCCGAAGGCCTACTGGCCGAACCCCGAGCTCGTTGCCCGCTGCGAGGAGTTTGCACGCCTGAGCGGCGGCAGCGTCACCCTGACCGAGGACACCGATGCCGTAGCCGGGGCCGATGCCGTCTACACCGATGTGTGGGTCAGCATGGGCGAGCCGACCGCCGTATGGGAGGAGCGCATCAACGCGCTGGCCCCCTATCAGGTCAACGCCGCGCTGATGGCCAAGGCCAAGCACACCGCCGTCTTTATGCACTGCCTGCCGGCCTACCACGACCACAAGACCGCCATCGGCCGGGAAATGGGCGAGCGGTTCGGCCGCGCCGAAATGGAGGTAACGGACGAGGTGTTCACCGGCCGCCAGTCCATCGTTTTTCAGGAGGCCGAAAACCGTATGCACACGATCAAGGCTGTCATGGCGGCAACCTTAGGTGCGTAACTTCCTTGCCTTCCCCGCAGGGGGAAGGTGGCCGAGCGAAGTGAGGTCGGATGAGGGGCGGCTGTATTGCAGCCGCCCTTTCATGGGCCAGCTGCGGAAAGTCCGCCCCTCATCAGTCAGCGGGCGGAGCCGCTGACAGCTTCCCCCGCAGGGGAAGCCGCGCAAACAAAAAAGGCACATCCCAGCGCGGGATGTGCCTTTTCTTTATAAGGAATTACTCCTCAACATAGCCGTACTGCAGGTACCAGTAGCCGTAGGGGCTGTGCCAGGTGCCCTTCAGAGAGGGGCTCTGCAGCCAGAAGTCGTTGTAGTAGGCCACCGGGATGCAGGCGTAATCATTCATCAAGATGTCCTCAGCCTCATGCAGCTTCTGGAAGTGGACGCTCTTGTCAGCAACCTTGGAAGCCTCGACTGCGGCATCAAAGTCAGCGCTGGAGTACTTACCATCGTTGTTGCCGTTGCCGGTGGTGAACAGCTCGATCATGTTGGAGGGATCGTTGTAGTCCATGACCCAGCCGTTACGGGAAGCGTCATAGTCGCCGGCGCGGCGCAGCGGGGTGAAGCTGGCCCACTCGACCTTGTTGATGTTCACGGTGATGCCCAGCTCGCCCCAGGCCTGCTGCAGATACTCAGCAACGGGGGTGTGGTAACCGACATCGTTGGTGCTGTACTCGATGACGGGGAAGCCTTCGCCGTTGGGGTAGCCGGCATCGGCCAGAGCCTGCTTGGCAGCCTCGAGGTTGGCCTCGTAGTCTTCGCTGATGTAGGTCTTGCCGCCGTTGGCGTTGTCGTAGAACATGCCGTTCTCATCGACGATGCCGGGGCCGACCAGATTGTAAGCGGGAGTGTAGGTGCCCTGCATGATGGTGTTGGCAACATAGTCACGGTCGATGGCCAGGCTCAGAGCCTTACGGACATTGACATCGTTGAACGGCTCCTTCTGGTCGTTCAGGCTGACATAGTAGGTGCCCAGGATGGTGTCAACGTAGAAGTCGCCGCCGTCCTCAGCCTTGGTCAGGCTGGGGATCTCATCGGTGGGAACATCCTTGATGAGCTGTGCCTCACCGCTGTTGTAAGCGGCGTAAGCAGCGCTGGAATCCTCAAGCAGGAGCAGGGTGATGGTGTCGGAAACGATCTTGGAGGAATCCCAGCCGCCGACATAGTTCGGGTTCTTGGACAGAACAATACGCTCGGAGGGGACCCAATCGGTGATCATGTAGGGGCCGTTGCAGACATAGGTGTCGGGCTGCGTGCACCATGCATCGCCGTTGGCCTCAACAGTGGCCTGCTGCACAGGGCTCATGGCGGCAAAGGCAGCCAGCTTGTCAAAGTAAGCGCAGGGGTAGCTCAGGGTGACGGTCAGGGTCTTGCCATCCTCGCTGGCAACGACATTCAGGGCGTCGAAGTCAGGCTCGGTGGTCATGTTGCCGACTGCATCGGGGTTGCCGACGGCATCCTCATAGCCGTCGATCATGCCGACAACGGTCTCAGCATAGGGGGCAGCGGTGTCGGGCGCGGCCAGACGCTTGAAGGAGTACTCAAAGTCCTTCGCGGTCAGGTCGGAGCCATCGCTCCACTTCAGGCCGTCACGCATCGTGAAGGTCCAGACCAGACCGTCATCGCTGACAGTGTAGCTCTCAGCCTGACCGGGGATGACCTCGTTATTCTGATCGATGAGCAGCAGCGGCTCAAAGACAGTGATCAGCGTGTTGGCGCCGTCGATTGCGCTGTTCAGCGCGGGGTCCAGAGTCTCGGGGTTAGGTCCGTACTCGACAGTGAAACCGTTGGCAGTGCCAGTGCTCTCTTCGCCGGTGGCAGCCTCGGTGGATGCAGCGGTGCTGGTCTCGGTGGAGGCTGCGGAGCTTGCAGAGCCGCCGCAGGCAGCGAGAGAAGCAGCCATGCAGCCGGCCATAGCCACGGCAGCAATGTTCTTCATCTTCATGTGGAATACCCTCCAAATTCATTATACTTTATACCCAATCCCCCTTGGGGGCGCGGCCCCCAACGGAGTGAATATTTATACTTTACCACCCTAAAGCGGCATTTGCAAGTGTTCTGTAACTTTTGTAACTGTTTTGATAGAAAATCCGTTTGTGTTTCACTCGCGCACAATTCTGTGACGCACAAATGAATGTTTCTCCGCCGCGCACACTTTTGTCAAAAACGCAAGGCGGCCGCGGAGAGCCGCCCTGTATAAGTATAAGTCTCAGGCCAAGTGAAGTCAGTCGGCGGACAGATTCTTACTTTACCTTATCCAGATGGTGGCAGGCTGCCCAGTGGCCGCTGCTGACCTCCTTGAACTCGGGCACCTCGGCGGCGCAACGCTCATCGGCGTAGGGGCAGCGGGTGCGGAAGCGGCAGCCGCTCGGCGGGTTCAGCGGGCTGGGCACATCGCCCTGCAGCACAATGCGGTGGCTCTGGCGGGCCGTCACAGGGTCAGCCACCGGAATGGCCGAGATCAGGCTGCGGGTGTAGGGGTGGACGCTGTGGGCGATCAGCTCAAAGCTGTCGGCCAGCTCAACCAGCTTGCCCAGATACATAACACCGATGCGGTTGGAGATATGCTTGACAACGCTCAGGTCATGCGCGATAAAGAGGTAGGTCAGCCCCATCTCCTGCTGCAGATCCTCAAACATATTGACGACCTGTGCCTGAATCGAGACATCCAGCGCGGAGACCGGCTCATCGCAGACGATGAACTCCGGGTCCACAGCCAGCGCACGGGCGATGCCGACACGCTGACGCTGACCGCCCGAGAACTCGTGCGGGTAGCGGTTGGCATGCTCACTGTTCAGGCCGACACGCTCCAGCAGGGAGATGATCTTGTCGTGGCGCTCCTTGGCGTTGGCGCACAGGTGGTGGATGTCGATGCCCTCGCCCACAATGTCGCCGATCGTCATGCGGGGGTCAAGGCTCGCGTAGGGGTCCTGAAAGACGATCTGCATACGGCGGCGGTAGGGCAGCATGTCCACCGCGATCTTCTTTTTCTTGTCAAACAGCACCTTTCCGTCGTAGATGATGGTGCCGTCCGTCGGCTCATACAAACGCAGCAGGGTGCGGCCGGTGGTGGTCTTGCCGCAGCCGGACTCGCCGACCAGACCCAGAGTCTCGCCCTTGCGGATGGCAAAGCTTACATCATCGACAGCCTGCACATACTGCTTGTTCTTGCCCACGCCGCCGGCAGGGAAATACTGCTGCAGGTGCTGTACCTCGACCAGATTCTTCTGCTCACTCATTCGGCCTTGCCTCCTTTCTCAAATTCTTCCTTCTGGCGCAGCCAGCAATAGGTGTAATGGGTGTCGCTCAATTCGGTCTTGGGCGGCATCTTGTTCAGGCAGACCTTCATGCAGCTCTTGCAGCGCGGCGCAAAGGGGCAGCCAGCCGGCGGGTTGAGCAGGTCAACGGGCTGGCCCTCAATGGGCACCAGACGCTCCTTCTCCTCGGCGTTCAGCTTGGGGATCGAGTTGATCAGACCCTTGGTGTACTCATGCTGCGGGTTGTAGAAGATCTCATCGGTCGTGCCGTACTCAACGATGTGGCCGGCGTACATGACGGCGATCTTCTCGCACATCTGGGCAACAACACCGAGGTCATGGGTGATCATGATGATCGACATGCCCAGCTTGTGGCGCAGGTCGTTCATCAGCTCAAGGATCTGCGCCTGAATGGTCACATCCAGCGCGGTGGTCGGCTCGTCAGCGATGAGCAGCTTCGGCTCGCAGGCCAGTGCAATGGCGATCATCACGCGCTGGCGCATACCGCCGGACAGCTCATGCGGGTACTGCTTCAGGCGGCGCTCCGGCTCGTTGATGCCGACCAGCTCCAGCAGCTCCTTGGCGCGGGCCCACGCCTCCTGCTTGGTCTTTTTGGTGTGCAGCAGGATGACCTCGACGATCTGGTTGCCGATGGTGTACACCGGGTTCAGGCTCGTCATCGGGTCCTGAAAGATGATCGAAACCTCATTGCCGCGGATCTTGCGGAATTCCTTCTCGGTCATCTTGTCGATCTGGTGGCCGTTGAACCACACCGTACCGCCGACCAGACGGCCGGGGTAGGCGGTCAGGCCCATAATGGAGTAGGCCGTGACAGACTTGCCGGAGCCGGACTCGCCGACAATGCCCAGCACATCGCCCTGATTCATGCTGAAGGAAACGCCGTTCAGCGCCTTGACCTCACCGGCAGGGGTGAAGAAGGACAGGCGTTCGTCCTTGATCTCAAGAATTTTTTCGCTCATGATTCTTCCTCCCTTCCTTTAGCTCTTCAGTTTCGGGTCAAAGGCATCGCGCAGACCATCGCCGAACAGGTTGAACACAAGGATCATGATGCTGATCATCAGCGCGGGCGCGATCAGCAGCATGGGGTAGGTGTTCATGCCCTTGACGGCATCGGTTGCAAGCGAGCCCAAAGACGGCATGGGCGCCGCAACGCCCAGACCGAGGAAGCTCAGGTAGCTCTCGGTAAAGATGGAGGACGGGATCTGCAGGGTGGTGGTGACGATCAGGGTGCCCATGCAGTTCGTCAGCAGATGCTTCTTGATGATGCGGCCGCCGGACGCGCCAAGCGCGCGGGCTGCGGTGACATACTCGCTCTCCTTCAGCGTCAGGACCTGAGAGCGGACGATACGCGCCATGCCGACCCAGTACAGCAGCGCGAAGATGATGAAGATCGACACCATGTTGGGGCCGAGCTTCTGCATCCAGCCGAAGCCGGGCTTGGTGGCCAGACTCTCCAGCGGTTCCTTGATGGCCATGGCCAGCAGGATGATGAGCAGGATGTCGGGGATGGTGTAGAGAATATCGGTAATACGCATCATGATGTTATCGATCCAGCCGCCCGCAAATGCGGAGATGGCGCCGTAGGTCGCGCCGATGAGCAGGACCAGCACAGAGGCCAGCAGGCCGACGGACAGCGAGACGCGGGTGCCCATCATGACACGCACGGCAAAGTCACGGCCCATACGGTCGGTGCCCAGAATGTGCGGAAAGACCTTCTCGCCCGCGTCGATGAGCTTCTGCTCGGCGGCAGAATACTCGAACGGAGCAAGGTTGTTGCTGCCCTTGATCTGCAGCTCATAGCTGTAGGGCCACAGGGACGGCAGAACATAGGCCATAAACGCGATGAGCAGAATGACGACCAGGCTGACCATGGCGATCTTGTTTTTGCGCAGACGGCGCATGCCGTCCTTCCAGAAGTTGACGCTCTCGCGCATGATGACAAGGCTCTTTTTCTCCTCGTTGGATGCGGGGGCGAAATCCTCCACGTTGAGTTGCAGGCTCAACGGATTCTTTTTCAGATTTTCCATTTTGTCTGCTCCTCCTTACTTCAGCTTGATGCGCGGGTCGATGATCTTGTACAGAATATCAACGACCACATTGGCCACAATGACGAGGGCGGCCAGCAGAATGGTGGTGCCCATGATCATTGTGTAGTCACGGTTGGTGATGGCGGACACAAAGTCGCGGCCCAGACCCGGGATCGAGAAGATCTTCTCGACCACGAAGGAGCCGGTCATCAGGCCGGCCAGCATCGGCCCGACATAGGTGACAACGGGCAGAATGGCGTTGCGCAGCGCATGCTTAAAGAGGATCTTCACGCTGGAAACACCCTTGGCGCGGGCGGTACGCATGTAGTCCTGCCCCATGACATCGAGCAGGCTCGAGCGCATCAGGCGGGTGATGTAGGCGGTGGGATAGATCGCCAGCGCCGTGACCGGCATGATGTAGGCCGCAGGCTCGTTCAGGCCGACGGTGGGCAGCAGCTTCAGGTTCATGCCGAAGGTGTACAAAAGCACAACGCTGGAGATAAAGCTCGGGATGGCGATGCCGCAGGTGGCAAAGACGATAATCAGGTTGTCAGCCCATTTCCCTCGGTTATACGCAGACAGACAGCCCAGCGGGATGCCGACGCAGAGCGCTACCAGCACGGCCAGACCGGCGGTGCGGGCAGAGACCGGCAGCTTGGAGAAGATGATCTGGTTGACGGTACGGCCGCGCTGCTTTAAGCTCAGGCCCATGTCGCCGTGGACAAGGCTGTTCATATAGTTGAGGTACTGCACCCCCAGGGGCTTGTCCAGACCGTATTTCTCGGCCAGAGCCTGCTGGGCTGCCTTGCTGATGGACTTTTCAGCCACGAACGGACCGCCGGGGACCAGGTTCATGATGAAAAAGGTAAGGGTCGCAACAATGAACACACTGAAAATGCCCATTGCCACGCGCTTGACGATGTACTTCGCCATGGTTTAGTGCCACTCCGTTTCTTATTGGAATACAAATTGGGGGCAATTCCGGGTCAATCCTTCCCTATCCCGCGCTGTACGCACACGCTTGTTCGTGTACGGCGCACACATTGAAGAATAAAAAAGTCGATGGCGGCTGCGGCCCGCAAACGCCATCGCCAATATCCAAGAATTTATTTTATTATAAAATGTTGCAAAGTATTTGTCAATTCTCTGCACCCCAACAATCAACGACAAATGGCCGAAATGCTCTCCCCCGCCCCGCGAAATTTAGGGCAAGTTGCCCATTTGCCTTTTTTTCAAATTTTTTTGAAAAAAAGGGTTGACTTTCTCCCCGGATGACGCTATAATAAAACATGTTCTCGAGCGGAACGCACAAGAGAATATGCGCCGGTAGCTCAGCTGGATAGAGTGTCTGACTACGAATCAGAAGGTCGGGGGTTCGAGTCCCTTCCGGCGCACCAAGGTCACTTACGAAAGTAAGTGACCTTTTTTGTTTTGTTCGGACTGTCCGACATTCCGCATTACACACAACACCCCCGCTTGCCTTCCATTTATATAAGGAAGGCGGGCGGGGGTGTTGTGTACGGTGCTTACTTTTCAAACTCCTTTGCCACATCCTGCAGCAGCTTGCGGATGGGCAGGTGCTGGGGGCAGATCTGCTCGCATCTGCCGCAGCGGATGCAGTCCGATGCGCGGGTGCCGGGGCGGGTGTGGACATCCTCGTAATAATAATCGGCGTTCCAGTCGTGGTGGATGTTCTTGGTGTTCATGATTGCGAACAGGTCGGGGATGGCGATCTGCTGAGGGCAGCCGTCTACACAGTAGCGGCAGGCTGTGCAGGGGATCAGGTTCTGCTTGCGGAAGATCTCCACCACCTTGGACACGGCGGCGCGCTCGGTGTCGTTCAACGGCTGAAAGTCCCGCATAAAGCTGAGGTTGTCCTGCATCTGCTGCATATTGCTCATGCCGGACAGCACCATCATGATACCGGGGAAGCCCGCCGCAAACCGGATGGCATAGCTGGCCGGGCTGCCGCCGTGCAGCGATTCCAGCACAGCGGCGGCGTCCTTGGGCAGGTTGACCAGATTGCCGCCTTTGACCGGCTCCATGACAAGCACCGGCTTATTGTGCCGGCGGCAGACCTCATAGCATTTGCGGCTCTGCACGGCGATGTCATCATAGTCCAGATAGTTGAACTGGATCTGCACGACCTCGATCTGCGGGTACTCGGTCAGGATCCGGTCCAGCACCTCGGCGCGGTCGTGGAAGGAGAGGCCGACATGGCGGATCTTGCCCTCGGCCTTGAGGTCGAACGCCGTCTCATACGCGCGGCACGCCTTGAATTGCTGAAAATTCTCGGCATTTTGGGAGTGCATGAGGTAAAAGTCAAAATAATCCACACCGCAGGCCGCAAGCTGGCGCGCAAAAAACGGGCGGATGTCGGCCTCGGTTTCAAAAAAGCCTCCGGACAGCTTATCGGTCAGGACATAGCTTTCGCGCGGGTAACGACTGGTCAGGCAGGTCCTGAGCGCCGTCTCGCTTCTGCCGCCGATGTAGCCGTGCGCGGTGTCGAAATAGTTGAAGCCCTGCGCCAAAAATTCATCGACCATCTGCTTTGTCTGGGCAAGATCGACCTCCTCGCCCTGCATGGGCAGCCGCATACAGCCGAAGCCGAAATTCCTTTTGATTTTTTCCATTGGCAAACGCTCCTTTCGCTTATCCTTATTGTAGCAAACCCGCGCCCCGGGTGCAATACGGCGGCGGTAAAGTCCCGCCCGTATTGTACGCCGGGGAAATGCGTCTTTCCACACGAAACGCCCCGCACCGGTGGGTGCGGGGCGCTTTGGCGTATTTTGCTGTGTTACAGCACCTTGCTCAGGAAGTCCACCGTGCGGGGCTGCTTCGGGTGGTTGATGACCTCATCGGGGGTACCTTCCTCCACGATGTAGCCGCCCTCCATGAAGATGACGCGGCTTGCAACCTCGCGGGCAAAGCCGATCTCATGGGTGACCACGACCATCGTCATGCCCTCGGCGGCAAGGCGCTTCATGACCTGCAGCACCTCGCCGACCATCTCGGGGTCCAGCGCCGAGGTCGGCTCGTCAAACAGCATGATGTCCGGGTCCATGGCCAGCGCGCGCGCAATGGCCACACGCTGCTTCTGCCCGCCGGACAGCTGCGCCGGGTAGGCATCGGCCTTATCGGACAGGCCCACGCGGTCCAGCAGCTGCAGCGCCTTCTCCTTAGCCTCGGAGCGGGTGGCCTTTTTCAGCTCAACCGGTGCCAGCGTCATGTTGCCCATGACATTGAGGTTGTTGAACAGGTTGAAGTGCTGGAACACCATGCCGACATTCTCGCGCATCTTGTTCAGGTCGGTCTTTTTATCGGTCAGGTCGTGGCCGTCCACGATGACCGTGCCGCCGGTGATCTCCTCCAGCCGGTTAAGGCAGCGCAGGAAGGTGGACTTGCCGCTGCCCGAGGGGCCCAGCACGACAACGACCTCGCCCTCATAAATATCAGTCGATACATCGCGCAGAACCTCCAGATTGCCGAAGTTCTTCTTCAGATGCTCAACATGAATTTTTACATTGTTCTTATTGACGGCCACGGTTGAGCCTCCTTTCCATCCGCTTGGCAAAGCGGGACAGCAGCGTGATGACAATCAGGTACATGACGCCGACGATGAACCACACCTCAAGCGAGCGCATTATGTTGGCGTTCACATTCTTGGCGGTGTTGACCAGCTCGGGGAAGCCGATGACCGACAGGATCGAGGTGTCCTTGAGGGTGATGATGAACTGGTTGATGATCGAGGGGATCATTGTGCGGATGGCCTGCGGCAGCACGACCTTGTACATCGCCTTCCAGTACGGCAGGCCAAGGCTGCGGGCGGCCTCCATCTGGCCCTTGTCCACGCTCTCGATACCGGCGCGGATGATCTCGGCCATATAGGCGCCGCAGTTCAGCGACAGGCAGATGATGCCGGCCTGCAGCGCCGTAAAGGTGAATTTGCTGCCGGTCATGGCTGCCCAGTTCAGGTTGTCGTTCATCAGCATCGGCACGCCGAAATAGACGAAGAACGCCAGAACGATCATCGGCACGCCGCGGATAATATCGACAAAGATCGTGGCGATGATGTTGCAGACGCGGCTTTTCAAAACGCTGAGGATGCCCACAAACAGGCCGATCAGACAGGCGAAGAAAAGGCTCCACAGGGCCAGCAGCAGCGTTTGGCCCATGGCGGCCAGCAGCAGCGGGCCATAGTTGGCAAGAATCTTAAAAATCAAGGCGCAGAACTCCTTTCGGGGGTTGGATTTGCAAGAGCCGCTCTCCGCGCAGGGGCCAAGAGGGATCCCGGGGTCGCAAAAGCGGGGCCGCCCGCAAAAACAGGCGTCCCCGCGTATTTTTCATGGTTTAGCCGAGGTACTTTGCCAGAATCTCGTCATACTTGCCGTTGGCCTTGATGTCGGCCAGGCCCTTGTTGAACATGTCCAGCAGCTCCTGGCTGTCCTCGCTGAAGATGGCAAAGCCGTAGGGCGCGGGGGCGCTGGCGGTATCCTCCAGCACCTTCAGGGCCAGGGCGCCGTCCTTGATGGAGGCCTTCATGATGGGGGTATCCTCAAAGCAGCCGGCGCACTGACCGCCCAGAACGGCCTGATACATCGTGGGGGAATCCTCAAAGTAGGTAATGGTGAAACCGTACTCGTCCTTGAGGCTCTCGGCGTAGGACGCGCCCTGCGTGCCGGTCTTGACGGCAACATTCTTGCCGGACAGGTCGGCAAAGCCGGCAATGTCGGAGTCCTCGGGCACGGTCAGCGTCTGGTTGGAATCATAGTAGCCGTCGGAGAACATCCAGCCGCTCGCCTTGCGCTCGTCGGTGATGGAGGCACCGGCGATCATGGCGTCCGCCTGACCGGACTGGCAGGCCGCGATGGCGGCGTCCCAGCCAAGGCTCTTCAGCTCATACTCAAAGCCCTGATCCTCGGCGATGGCGGCGAGGATATCCACATCAATGCCGACAAAGTTGCCGGAAGCATCGGTGTACTCAAAGGGCTTAAAGACCGTGTCAGTAGCCACGACCCACTTTTTGCCGGTGGCCTCGGCGGTTGCCGCAGAGGAGGTGTCCGCAGCATCGGAGGCTGCAGAGGAGGCGGAGCCGCCGCAGGCAGCGAGAGAGAGGGCCATGACGGAGGCCATACCGAGTGCAAACAGTTTTTTCATGAGACACTTTCCTTTCCACTCCACAGATTTTCCCGCCGCCGCGCGGCGGAAAGCAGACATCGGGCAGAATAACAAAAAAGGACAATAGCGCCGTGGTTCCTGTGCTATCGTCCCGGATCATCCTGCCTGATCCTACTTATTATTATAGCACACCGGCTGAAAAAGTCAATACAAAATCCGCGGCATGGCTTTATTAAATAAAGTCTGTCACGGATTTTTGCGGTGTTTTTGTAACTTTGTCCATGCATTGCGCACACAAGGCCGTTTATGGCAGTCTCGCCGCAGGGGGTCAGGCGCGCTTTTTCTCGGGCAGCTGGCTGGCCACGATCGCGCCGAACATCAGCGCACAGCCGCAAAGCTCGGTCGCAGAGAGCGTCTCACCGAGGATAAGCCAGCCCGCGAGGGCGCTGAATACGCTTTCCAGACACATGGCAAGGCTGGCGATCGTCGGGTCAAGGTCCCGCTGGGCAACGATCTGCAGCGTGAAGGCCACGCCGCTGGACATAATGCCGCAGTAGGCGATGGAGACCGCCGCACTCCGGAACTGGTCGATTGTCGGCGCTTCAAAGACAAACATAAAAATCGTGGACAGCACTGCGACCATCAAAAATTGGGCGAAGCTGAGCTGGATGCCGTCCAGCTTGGGGCTGAAGTGGTTTATCACGAGGATCTGCAGTGTGAACAGCAGCGCGCAGAGCAGCAGCTGCCACTCGCCGCCGGTCAGGCTGAGCGTATCGCGCCCCGCAAGGCAGAGCAGGTACAGCCCCACAACGCTGACCGCCACGCAGCACCACAGCTTGATGCCGGGGCGGCTGCCCAGAAAGACCCCCGCAACCGGCACCAGCACCACATACAGCGCCGTCATAAAGCCGGCCTTGGCGGTGCTGGTCGTGCCGATGCCCATCTGCTGGGCCGCCGATGCCGCAAACAGCGCCGTGCCGCAGCAGATACCGCCCAGCACCAGCGTTTTGCCGTGGATCCAGAAGGGCAGGCCGCTGCCGCGCTTTTTCTGCCCGGCGCGGCGCACAAGCAGCATCCCCAGCAGAAAGACGCAGGCCAGCCAGCTGCGGCTGGCCAAAAAGGTGTATGCGCCCATGTAGCCGCTGCCGACGCTTTGCGCCACAAAGGCCGTGCCCCAGATGAAGGCGGCGCAGATCAGCAGCAGTGTGTTGCGCAGCTGTTTTTTATCCATAGTGTAAAATCCTCTCTCGTTGTACACCCTGCCGGGCAGGGCTGTCCCCTGCCCGTCCTCTTTGTGTATACTTTCCCTGTGCTTCAAAAAATACCGCCCGGCCATCTGCGGCGCGGGCGGTATGTGTTATCAGCTGTTTGTGCTTTCCTCGCCGTAGGTGTTCAGCTCTTCGCTGCCCAGCCCCTCGACCTTGAGTCCGCCGGTGACATAGTACTTGTTGCCGTTATCGTAGCTGATCGTGATCTTGTACTGCTTGCCTGGGGTCAGGCCGGTGACATTGTACTGGTAGGCGCTGCCGTCCGCACAGTAGTAGATCGTCGAGCCCTGCACATAGCTGGTGCTGGTCTTGTCATCGCTCAGCTCCCAGAACGCGATCTTAAAGTACATATATTTCTCGCTGCTGGCCTCGGTCGTGGCGCAGCCGGTCACCGTCATGCTGTCGCCGCCCGCCACAAAATACTCGGTGGAGCGGTTGGCAATGCTGTTGAAGGAGACATACAGCGTGTTGTCCTGCGGGTAGGTCACAACGCGGGCCGCGCTGGTGTCCATCCCCTCGGGAAATTCCACACTGCCGCCGGCGGCAGCCTTGGTGGTGGTGTCGGTGTCGTCATCCTCGGACTCCTCGACCAGACCCATCGCCTTGACCAGCTTGACAACGGTGTCCTGTGCCCACGCCTTGGGGGAGCATGCAGTCAGGGTGAAGGCCAGCAGCACCGCCATTGCCAGCGCCGTAAGCTTGCGGGTAAGTTTCATATCGTGAACCTCCATTGGGTGCTTTGCAGAAAATCTCCGCAGCAATCCCGCAGGCAGCGGCAGGGCGCACGCCAAGGCTGCGCCGCACCCGCACCCGGAATTATGCGGTAATGGTTTTATTATACCGCAATTCCGGCCCATGTACAAGCGTTCCCGCCGTTTTTACACATTTGTTTTGCCGTTTTTGGGGGTGTACTCCTTCACCCAGTCGATAAGGAGGGACGACACCGTGACCGTGACGAGCGAAAACGCGATGCGGCGCACCGGAATGTAGGACAGCGATGCAACCAGCACTGTCAGATCGGTAAAAAGGTACGCGCGGGATAGCTTCCACCCGGTCAGCTTGTGGATGACGAGCGCCAGCGCATCATCACCGCCGCTGGAGCCGCCCTGCCGCACGATCAGCCCGACGCCGATGCCGACAAATGCGCCGCCCAGCAGCGCCGCCGCCAGCGGGTAGGGCGTCAGGTCGGGCAGCATCGGGGGCAAACACTCCCAGAGGCGGTAAAACCCGGCCAGACTGACGCTGGCAATGCCCGCCGAGAGCAGAAAGTCCCACCCCAGAAATTTGAACGCCAGCGCGTAGCTGGCTGCATCCAGCAGGGGCGAGGCAATCGAGGCCGGCACCCCCAGCCAATGGTTGATGAGCAGCACCAGCCCGATGATGCCGCCCTCAGTGATGGCGGTGCGCTGGTGAATGTTGTGGATGCCGAAGGACAGGATCGCCGAGCCCAGCATGATAACGGCGATGCGCCCCGGCGTGAACCGCCCCAGCGCCCGCTTTATTTTTTGTTGCAGCGTTTCTTTTGCCATTTTCTCCCCCTTGGCAGTAATACAACCAGTATACCACGGCTGTCAAGGGGGCGGCCTCAGCTGCGGGTGTTTTCCAGCACCCGGCGCAGTGTGGCAAGAGCCGCCGCGACATCATCGGCGGTCAGGATCAGCGGCGGCAGCAGCCGCAGGCGGGTCTTGGCGGTCAGCACCAGCAGACCCTCACGCTCACAGGCGGCGCGGACCTCGGCGGCCTTGATGCCGTCCGCAAGCTCGATGCCAACCATCAGGCCGAGGCCGCTGACCTGCTGCACATGCGGCAGCAC
>OLRR01000859.1_pt1 | contig 21803 bp, 20 predicted proteins | sample 1671941 | NCBI WGS metagenome assembly OLRR01 (sample SAMEA3136628, study PRJEB25190) | human gut metagenome
CAGAAGGGAAAAGGCGCAAGCAGATGGCGCAGGTGAATCTGGAAATAGTATTAGGCCAGAAAAGCGGCAATCTGGGCGTAATCCTCTTCCTTCGTACATTCCAGCCCGCTGCTTTCAGGGCTGGTGTGTGCAAGCAATGAGATGAACACATATTGAGACAACACGCTTTTCAGATCAAGTTGATCGTTTTTCGTAAGGAAGAATACATCGCCGTCGCATTGCTTGACGGCCTTCATCAATGCCACCGGGTCAATGCCGGGTTTGAGCTTCTTCACCAGTAGACCTCCTATTGATTTTCTTCTTCCTGGGCCCGCAGCTGCTTGCGGTAGGCGCTGGGCGTCATGCCGACCTTCTCGCAGAACACCTTGCCAAAGTAATTCCGGCTGTTGAATTGCAGCGTTTCGCTGATTTCATCCACGGACTTCGAGGTGGTCACCAGCCAGATCTTGGCCAGGTTGATGCGCTCGTCCTTGATGAAATCCACCACCCTGATGCCCATCTCCCTGTTGAAGTGCTTGGACAGGTAATACTCCGAATAGCCAACATGCCGCGCAATCTGGGACAGCTCCAGGGGCTGAAGAATATGGCGCCGAATGTAGTCGCAACACTGCTGCACCGGCTTGGAAACGTCCGGAGTGGCTCGAAGGTCATGTACCTTGCGGATGTAATCCTCCATCATGCGGCGATTGACCGTCAGCAAATCCGTCATGGTGGCAACGCGCTCCAGGCGGTCGCAATGTTCTGTTTCCATCGCGAATGCGGTCTGCTGGGGCATGCCGCCCTGAATCGCGGCGCGGGTGCATTGCCCGCAGAAAATCATCAGGGCGTTTTTCAGGCGCCGGAACTGTCCCGCCGCCGGGAACTGCACGGGAAGCTCCAGTCCGGTGAGCCGATCCAGCACGTTCCTGTATTCCAGATTGCCCTCCCGAATCATTTGCAGCAGCGTTTCCTCCGTCATGTGGATGCGCTCCACATTCGTGGAATCCCAGCCACCGTCCGCGTCCATCTCGTCGCCCAGGTGACGGTAGATGTTTTTCCCGTCCTCAATCACGGTTTGGAACTGGAATTCCTGGCGCTGAATCTCCTCCTGGAACAGCATGTAGTGCAGCATCTGCACATACTGGCCGAAGTTTGCCATGGACAGCACGGGTATCTTTTTCATTTTTTCCAGCAGCATGTTGCGTGCCTGTTGGGAGAGCGTCAGGCGGTGCAGCGCCGTCTCAATGCTGCGGAAGGAGCTGCTGCTGTTGAAGATGGGGCCAATCATAATCAGCTCTTCCGGCGCGCCGTTTTTCCACATGTACTCCGCGCCCCATATGATGCCGATGGAATCGCTGAGAATGACCGGGCGGTCGCGCCGCACCTGTTCCCCGGTCGCGTAGTCCAGGCATCCGCTGGAACGAAGGAACAACAGGAACTCTTGCTCATCCGGGCAAGTGGAAAAGAACAGCTTCTCCCCCGTGACGGAAAAGCACCAACAGCTGAGGCCGCAGGCGCTGTGTATCAGGCCGGAAAATACCCGGCTGCGCACATAGATATTCGTCAAAAGCATTTCTTCGTTCATCATGTTCCCCCACGATTTCATGGTGAGGATGAGGCGGAGCCTTCCGCCCCATCCCATGAGAACATTATAGCAGGTTCTTTTTCGTCTGGCAACGGGTTATTCCGCGTCGCTTTCCTGGAGAAGCTCGTTGAACGATTTCAGCACCTTCTGGTAGCCGCGCTTCTTCAGGTCGGCGCAGTAGGTATCCCAATCGCTCTCCAAATTCTTCTTGCCCGTGATGAACTGCGGCACCTGCACATACATATACTCGTTGACAATTCGTGAATACACCTTGTTGTTGCTCTGCACAGCCTTGACGGGCAGCTGATGGTTGAAGGGATAGAGCGCCATGAAGCCGATTGGCTTGTACAAATCCCATTGTCCGATGCAGTGCTGAACATAGGTGTCTGTATCCCCGTAATCCACCAGCATGGGCGAACTCAGTCCCATCACGCGGGAGCCGTTCATGGCTGTGCGGATGTTGCCGTCATTGACCTTGAGCAGGTCATGGAAGCGCACCATCTGCTGGCCGTCGCGTTCCACCAGCGTATAGGCTGCGTCAACGCCGAATCGGAGATACGTCGCGTCCTGAAGCTGAGCCTGCTGCTCGGCACTGAGGCCGTAGTTGTACAGCATGGCGCCTTCTTCCGTGTAGAAGTAATCCAGCCAATGGAAGAGCAGCGCCAAATCCTTCTCCTTGGCCTTGTCCGTCACCACCACAGAGCCGCCGTACTTGGCCGTGCCAAAGAAGGTATTGGGGATTTTCAGCTGTTGCTCGGGCCCGCCATAGACGTCGTTGATGGGGTTGGCCGCGCCAAAAACCACCGCGCCCTCCGTATAGGGCAGGGACGCATTGCTGATGCGGCTGCCCAGGGTGGATACACTGCCCTGCCAGAAGCCCACCTTGCCGGAACGCACCGTTACATCGTCGATCTTGTAATACATATCGCCGGAGCGCTCGGCAAATTGCTTGTCAATCCAGCCGCGGTTCCACCAGGCGTTCATGCACGCCAGATACGTCTTGAAGGTGTCGGAATCGCCGCCGAACTTGACTTCGTTATGCTCGGCGTCATACCAGAGCCAGGGGCTGCCCCCGCCGAAGGAGCTGACCAGATCACCGTTCTGATTAAAACCGGGATAGTACACGCTGGTCACATAGCCATCGGCGATGCCCTGCTCCTTCAGTGCCCGTTCGAAGATTTCAAACATCCATTCCCAGTCGCTGATGTAGATGGGGTCGGTGTTTCCGCTGGGGAAGATGACGTCATCCACCCAGCTGTCGCCGTTGACGTTTTTCTCCAGCGTAGCGGATTCGATGGCGTTGCCGTCCTTGTCCAGGGTGTAGTGGCCGGAAAACGCCTGGCCTGCCTTGGGATTTGGGCGGGGCTCGCTGTCCGCCATGGGATCAAACAGCATATCCGGCTGCACGCCATAGCGCACAATCCAATCCCGGCGGTAGCACCAGCCAGCGAACAGATCGTAAGCGGATAGATTGGCCCGGATACCCGTGAGGGTCAGGTGGAGGTCCTGATCGCCCACCGGCGTGGTGGCAATCACTTGGGGATTCGCCTCCAACCATGCCTTATAGTTGGGCATATACTGGTCGATGTAGGGTCCCAGGTCGAGGATGTTGCCCGCCTCATACAATTCCGCCAGGGAGCCGCCGAAGTAGGTCATGCTCATCACATCCGGGTAGGATTGGGTGGAAACCAGCAGGCTCAGGTTGTCGGCCTCCTTGCCGGCGGGCGGCACCTGGAAGCTCATCAACACCCGCTGCTGCGTGCCGTCCGAGGCCTCAAAGGTCTTGTAGTTGGCAATATAGCGCATCACGGGGTTATCCTCATAGTTCAGGTAATACTCCGTGCTTTCGCCCTTGTCCAGCAGATAGGTGAAGGAACGCAGCGCAGGATCGCTTTCGTTTTCAAGGGGCGCAGCGCCCTGGGACGCGGTCACCGGCCCGTTCAGCTGGGACAGTTCGGCATGGTCCGCCCGGTAGAAAATATAGACCACCGCGACCAGCAGCAAGCAGACGAGAATCATTTGCATGATCTGCTTGAGGCTGAATTCTCTTTTCATATTTTCCCGTCCTTTCACGATCAGCCCTTGACGCCGCCTTGCAGCTGACCGGCTTCAATCTTATCCTGGAAGAAGGGCATCGCCACCATGATGGGCAGCGTGGCTACCACGATCACGGCAAACTGAATCAGGTAACGGCTGTAGTTCGGGGTGGCCGTTTCCAGGAAATTGACGTTCGCACTCGTCATTTCATTGATGAAAAGCTGAATGGGCCACTTGGTCTTATCCGCAGGCACATAGATGGAGGCGTTGTACCAGGAGTTCCAGGCACCGACAAAGGTGTTGAGCAAGGTGATGAAGAACATACCCTTCGCCTGGGGCAGCATGATCTGGAACATCACCCGCAGATGTCCCGCACCGTCTATCCGCGCGGCCTCCACCGTGGAAAGCGGCACTGCCGCAAAGGCCTTGGCGGCGAAAATCAGGTAGAAAGTCTGGGTTGCCTCCAACAGAATGATGGAAAGCCGGCTGCCGGTAAGCCCCAGGGTATTCATCACCATATAGGTGGGCACGATACCGCCGCTGAACAGCATGGTGACAAACAGGAAACCATACATGATGCCCTTGCCCTTGGTGGGCTGGCTGAGGGCGTAGCCGCCCAGAACGTTCAGGACAAAGCCAAGCCCCACCGTTCCGGCGACATAGATGATGGTGTTCTTGTAGCCAATCCACACGGAAGCGTCCCGGAAAATCAGCCGATAGCCCTCCAGCGTGGGCTTGCCGATGGGGACAACAGCCACGCCCTTATACGAAAGCAGGCTGAAGCCGTCGGAAACGGAGGACATGAGCACATGCCACATGGGCAGCAGGGAAATCACCGCCACCATGATCAGGCAGAAGTGAATGATGCAATTTGCAATGTGATTGCCAATGGTCAGATGCTCCACCATGCCCTCGCGAATGCGCTTTTTCTTTCTGATCTGCATGTTTCTTCCTCCTTTAGAACAACCGCGAGTCGGGGTTGATCTTCCCGGCCAGCACATTGCCGCCGATGAGCAGCACGGTGCCCAGCACGGACTGGAACAGGTTGCTGGCGGCAGACAGGCCCATATCGGGAGAGGAACCGAAAGCCATGCGGTGGGTGTAGGTGTACAGACAATCGGCTACGGAGTAGGTTTGCGGCATATACAGCAGCAGCACATTGCCACCGATGGTGCGGAAGGAAATCGCGATGTTCAGCACAAAGGACATACCGAGAATCGGCGCGATGCAGGGAATGGTGATTCTCAGGATGCGCTGCATCCGGGTGGCGCCGTCGATGGCGGCAGCCTCGACAATATCCCCGTTGATATTGGCAATGGCGGACATGAGGAGGATAGAGCCGAAGCCCAGGCTCTGCCAAATGCCCATGAAGGTATGAATCAGCCAGAACACAGGCGGATTGGCATTGGCCAGCCAGTTCTGCTGGGGCAGGCCCAAAGCGGTGAGCAGCGCGGTCAGGGGGCCGTCATTGCCCAGAAACAGCTTGACCAGGTTGGTCACGACCACCGCGGCAACGAAGTTGGGCAGATAGGAGATCATCTGGATGGTGCGCTTGAAGGTTTTGTTCCGCACCTCCGAGAGCATCAGCGCGAAAATGAGTCCGGGGAAGAAGCCCAGCACCAGCGAGAACGCGGCCATGATGGCCGTATTTTTGAAGGCGTTGAGGAACGCGTCGCCGGTGAACAGCTCCACAAAATTATCAGGCCCGACGAAGGTGCTGCCGAAAACGCCCTTGGACAGGCTGAAATCCTGGAAGGCCATCACAATGCCAAACATGGGCAGGTAATGCGTGACGATGATGTAGATCGCCACGGGGACAAAGACGAGGTAGACGGTCTTGTTTCTGGCCCAATCCCGCTTCCAGGTGTTCTTCACCTTGTCATGGGGGTTGGGCGATGGCATTGTCGAGCTTCTTACCATGGGGTACCTCCTCAGAAAATAACAATGCGGAAGGAAACGCGTCGGCTTTCTTCCGCAAAAGCGTGATTATTGAGCGATGGAAGCCGTGCCAGCCAGCTGGGCATCGATCACCAGATCGGAACCCATCGCCTGAACGGTGGCCGCGTAGGGAACGTTCACACCGATGCCGGAGGTGGTGGCGCTGGCCCAATCGGGCTGGCCTGCGATTTCACCGGCGGTTTCAAAGTTGAAGGTGTAGTTGAACACATCGGCCACCGTGTAGGTGCCCTTGTCGGCCTCCAGCTCCATGCCGATGGCGGTGATGTTCACCAGCAGCACACAGGTGCCGTCATCGTAGCAGTTCAGGGTCAGATTCGCACCCATGGTCGTATCGGCGGTGGCTACCTGCACATTCTCGGCCTTGAACACATTGAACGCCACAGGGCCAATGGAGGTGGTCAGGTCTTTGGTCTCGCCGTCCCCAAGGCTGTAGGAAGCGGTGCCGTCCTCGTTCCAGGTCAGGGTAAAGACGTTGTCCTCGTCATCCTCATCCGTCAGGGTGTAGGAGCCGTCCTCATTCTTTTCCCAGGTGCCGTAGATGCCCATTTCGCCCGTGTAATCCACAAAGGATTTGTCATGATACAGCGTCAGGGTGTTGCCCTCCAGATTATCGGCATACAGGTTCACAACCTTGATGGGCGTTTCGGTGGAGGCGTCGTAAGCCTTGCCCTCGGTCAGCGCCATGGTGCGGTGATTCGCCATGCCAGCCAGAGAGATGTCCACCAGCTTGCCGTCCACATAGGCCACCTTGACGGGCGTGGGATTCACATAGGAGACCAGCTCGACAATCTGAGTCGCAGTGGCCATTTCGTCATCCTCGGTACCGGCAGTTCCGTCTGCGCCTGCGCTGACCATGTATGCCAGCTCCTCGTCCTTGATCTCATAGGTGCCCGCGTCGGTCACAGCGCCCATGAAGAAGGATGCGTAATAGGTGCCGTCGGCATTGAAGTGGTAGAAGGTTTCCATGCCGAAGTCGTTCTTCTCCAAATCATATACGCCTTCAAGCACAGGATTTCCTTCCGCCGTTGCAACACTGACCAGGGAGAAGGTCAGCAGCAGAGTCAGCAACAGGGAAATGCTTTTTCTCATCGTGTTCATCATGAAATTCGTACCCCTTTCTCACTTGGATGCTCCTTTGCATCCGGTTTGTAGCCACATTATACAAATTGCAGACTTGCTCCGATATAGAAAAATTAGCGAATAGGGGCACTTTTTCGTTCAATTCTATCACTTGCACCAATTTGTTTCCTTCCTGCCGATTTATTGCATTTTCTTTCATGGCGTAGTTTTTTATAATAAACCCATCCTGTATGATAGGCGGTGTATATGATGGAGAAACTGATTTATCACGCGCTGGAGGACCCCACCTATGCGCGTCCGGTGATTGATGAAAAAGAAGAACGCGTTCGAACACTGATGGATGGCCAGAAAATTCCTTTTCTCTATATTCACGGCAGCTTTGAGGGAACAAAGGTCAAGTTTGTTTTCTGCTTCCCCAGGAAGGACGCCTATCGGGGAAGATTCTTCCAATATCTTTCGCCGTTCCCTGGGCCGGACGAGGAAGTCGCGTCCTTGGAGCATCGCGGCCTGCAAGATAACGTTTCCTTCGCGCTGCTCCATGGCGCGTACTTCGTGGAAACCAACATGGGTTCCTCCGCCATGTTTGCCGGAAGGCCGGATTCCACCATTGTATATAAGTCCAGTGCGGCGGCAGCGGAGTATTCCCGGCAGGTTGCCATGGAGCTGTACGGCTGCCCGCGGCCCTATGGCTATGTGTTCGGCGGAAGCGGCGGCGGATACAAAACCATGGCCTGCATTGAAAACACGAATGCCTGGGACGGCGCCTGCCCCTATGTGATTGGCTCGCCGGTATCCCTGCCCAACACCATCACCATGCACGCTCAGGGACAGCGGGTGCTGCGCCATGCGTTTTCCAAAATTGTGGATGCGATGGATGCGGGCGGCAGCGGCGACCCCTACAAGGACTTAACGCATGACGAAGCGCAAATGCTGCGGGAGCTGACCCGCATGGGTTTCCCGCCCAGGGCGTGGTTTCTGGAGGCAGAAGGCAGGATCGACCCTGGCTCCCTGCCCGTCCTGCTGCCCGGCATGAAGCAGGCTGACCCCAGCTATTTTACGGATTTCTGGACGTTGCCCGGCTACGAGGGCGCAGACGGCTTGTGTGGCGCGGTGACAGATCGGGTGCGCTTTGAGGGCGTGATCAAGTCTGTTCATCTGCCGGAGAAGGAGGAAACGGACAAGACGGGCTTCAACGGTGTGGACGACGCCTGGAAGAAGCTACTGGCCAGCGGCAACAGCGCCTATCTGGAGCTTGAATCCGTGCCGGAGCATTCTGATTATGTGGAGGGCGTAAATATCACCATCCTGTCCGGCGAAGCGCAAGGCAAGGTTCTGAAACTCGATCACGACGAGGAAAACAGGCTGTATCTGGGTATGTGTTTCGGTGTGGACGATATTGCCGCCGTGCTTGCCCTGATTCAGCCCGGCGACAGGGTCGCGCTGGACAATTCCGACTTCATCGCCATCCAGTCCTACTATCGACATCAGGTGCCTGCCGACCCTGCTTTTCACGCCTGGGATCAGTTCCGGGACGCTGAGGGTCAACCAACCCTGCCCCAGCGCAGGAACGTGTTCGGCTATTCCATGACTGGCACTGGCACCGTGCAGGACGGCCAGATTCAAGGCAAGGTGATCGTGATTCAATCGCTGATGGATGAATCCACCTGCCCCTGGTGCGCCGATTGGTACAGAGGAAAGATTGCGGAAGCCCTGGGTTCTGACAGCCATGTGCGCGTGTGGTATATGGATCGCTGCCTGCACGGCGATGACGGCATCCAGCGGAACACGCAGGTCGTGAATTATCTGGGCGCGCTGCATCAGGCCCTGCTGGACGTGAGCGACTGGGTGGAGCGCGGTGTCGAGCCTCTTCCCACCACCAATTACCGCCTTGAGGACGGGCAAATTGTTGTGCCGGACAGCGCCAGGGAACGGCGCGGCATCCAGCCGGTTCCCGTGCTGCTGGTCAATGGTGCGGTATGCACCCATGTAAAGGTGGGGGAAATCGTCACCCTGACCGCCTCCGCTCAAGCGCCGGAGCAGGCAGGCAAGATTACCGCGCTGGATTTCGATTTTGGCGACCGCTCTCAGGAAGATTTCTTTGACGTCGTGGGCGTGCTGAACCACGATTCAGCTTCCGTTACCCATACCTATGCCAAGCCTGGCACCTACTTTGCGGCTGTTCGGGTAAAAATGCAGCGCAAGGGTGATTCGGACGCACTCTTTACCCAGGTGCTGAACCTGGCACGGGCTCGCGTCATTGTGGAGGAATAAACATGTACACATCCATTCGTCCCGGCCAGGTGTGGCTGGATACGGCAGGAAAGCGCATTCAAGCCCATGGCGGGTCGATTCTGTATGAAAACGGCGTCTACTACTGGTACGGCGAGAACAAGGAGCATACCGATGGGCAGAACGGCATCTGGCATTGGGGTGTGCGCTGCTATTCCTCCAAAGACCTGTATAACTGGCAAGATGAAGGGCTGATTATCCCGCCCGATGAAGGCAATCCTGCCTCGCCCCTGCATCCCACGTCCATGATGGACAGGCCCCATATCATCTACAATCGGATGACAAGGAAGTACGTTTGCTGGCTCAAAATCATGTGCAAGGATGGAACCCAGCGCTCCACCGTGCTGACATCGGAGAGACTGCTCGGCCCCTATACCATCGTCCGTACAGGTTTGCGTCCGCTGAGCATGAGCGCCGGGGATTTCGATCTGGCTGTGGCCTCGGACGGCAAAGCCTATTACTACTTTGAGCGCGTACACTCCGAGACCATCTGCGCTGATCTGACGGAGGATTACACCAACGTAACGGGCTATTACAGCACCCATTTTCCCCGCCCCTTCCCGCCGTTTGTCCGGGAAGCCACGGCGCATTTTACGCGCAGGGGAAAGCATTATCTGTTGACCTCCGGCACAACGGGGTATCTGCCCAATCCCTCGGAGGTCGCCGTGGCCGATAGCTGGCATGGCCCCTATACGATACTGGGCAATCCTCATCCAGCGGACAAAAGCCACACCTCCTTCCATTCCCAGATATCCTCCGTTTTCAAGGTGCCGGGGAAGAAGGACTTATACATTGCCTGCGCTGACCGCTGGCAGCCCGCGTATCAGCATCTGGCCTATGAGGATTACGCCGAGCTATACCAGAGCTGGTTTGACCCGGAGATGGACAAGACCATCCCCGAACGCAAAAAGCACATTCCGGAGGACGGCAAGGCCAACACCTCCATGTCGGACTATGTGTGGCTGCCCATCCGTTTTGAGGGAGACAAGCCCGTCATCGACTGGCAGGATGAATGGCGCATTGAAGACTACGAGTAAGGAGGCATTTTCATGAGACGCAAAGTGGATTTCTGTGCGGATTGGCGCTTTATTCGGGAAGATGTGGGCGTTGAGCTGGCTGACGCATCGGCCACGGAGCCCGTTACGCTGCCCCACACCTGGAATGCCCAGGACGGCACGGATGGCGGGAACGACTATCATCGCGGTCGATGCTGGTACGCCAAACGCTTTCCTATGCCAGCGCATTCCTCGGAAGAAGAAGTCTGGCTGGAGTTTGAAGGTGCGGCCATGTCGGCACAGGTGTTTTTGAACGGCAACCTTCTTTGCACCCATGATGGAGGCTATGCCACCTTTCGGGTCAACCTGACCGATCATTTGCAGGCTGAAAATGTTCTTGCGGTATCGGTGGACAACAGCAAAAACGACCGGGTGTATCCGCAGAAAGCCGATTTCACCTTCTATGGCGGACTGTATCGTCCAGTTTGGCTGCTAACGATCCCCAAAGTGAGCTTTGACTTGTCAGACAGCAGCAGCGGTCTGTTTGTGACGGCGGAAATGCAAGGCCCGGATGCGCTGGTGACGCTGGAAGCCCACACCCAGCACGCAGACGACGGAGAAACGGTCGTGTTTTCCGTAGAGGGAATCGGTGAAGTGCGCGACGCGGTTCAAGGGAATCAGGCGCGGGCACAGATGCTGATTTCCAATGCGCATCTGTGGGATGGTAAGCGCGACCCCTATCTGTATCGCGCAACTGCAACGCTTTCCAGCGGCGATCAGGTTAGCGCCTCCTTCGGCTGCCGTTCCTTTGCCTTTGATCCGCAGCAGGGCTTTTTGCTCAATGGCCGCCGCTATCCCCTGTGCGGCGCAGCCCGGCATCAAGACAGACAGGGCGTTGGCAGTGCCATCACGGAAGCCATGATGGAAGAGGATATGAACATCATGCTGGAAATGGGGGCCAATACCATTCGCCTGGCCCATTATCAGCACGCGCAGGCTTTCTATGATCTGTGCGACCAGAAGGGAATGATCGTGTGGGTGGAGATTCCGTACATCACCGAGCATATGGCCAACGGTCGCGAGAACACGCTGTCCCAGATGCGGGAATTGGTTACCCAATGCCGCAATCATCCATCCATTGTCTGTTGGGGGCTGTCCAATGAAATCACCGCGTCTGGCGGTGTGAACGATGATTTAATGGAAAATCACCGGCTGCTGAACGATCTTTGCCATCGGCTTGATCCAACCAGGCCAACGACCATGGCTCACGCCTTTATGCTGGATCACCATCATCCCCTGGTGCGCCTGACTGACATCCGCTCCTATAACCTGTATTATGGCTGGTATCTGGGGGATTTGGAGGATAACGACGCCTGGTTTGACGCCTATCACGCCGAGCATCCGAATGAGGTGATCGGTCTGTCGGAATACGGCGCGGACGCCAATCCCGCTTATCAGTCGCCTAACCCGGAACGTGGTGATTGGACGGAGAGTTACCAGGCGGTGTATCACGAACACATGCTGAAAATGTGGCAGGAACGCCCCTATATCTGGGCCATGTACTGCTGGAATATGTTTGATTTCGGCGCTGACGGCCGGAACGAGGGTGGAACGCCCGGACAGAATCAGAAAGGGCTTGTCACCTTTGACCGCAAAATCCGCAAGGACGCGTTCTACATCTACAAAGCCTATCTCTCCGACGAACCGTTTGTCCATCTCTGCGGCAGGCGATACGTCAACCGTGCGGAGGCCGAAACGGAAATCAAGGTGTACACCAATCAGCCCAAGGTGACCTTGCTTGTGGACGGACAGTCGATAGGCGAACAGGAGGTTGACAAGATTGCCCGCTTCCATATTCCACTGACCGGAGAGCATGAGATTCAAGCCATAGCAGGAAGCTGCACAGATTCCATCCGCGTTTGCAAGGCGGACGCGCCTGATCCGGCTTATCGCATGGAGGGCAGCGAGGTGGTCAACTGGTTTGATCAGCCCGAGGAGCTAATGCGTGAAGGCTATTATTCGATTATGGACACCATGGCTGACTTGAAGCGAAACCCGGCTGCCGCCAAGCTGCTGACCGTCATCATGGCCAAAGCGCGCAGTTCCTACGGCGACGTGGCGAAGAACGTTCAACTTCCTGAGGCCGCTCAACGCAAGATGGATCAAATGCCTCTGCAAAAGCTACTCAAGCAGACCGGAAAGGCTATCACGCCGGACGTGGTCAAGGAACTGAACCATGCCTTGAATCAGATTCCCAAGGAGGTATAATCATGCGTCAGGAAAGCATCTTCCCCGGTCAGCCCTGGCTGGACACCAACGGAAACGCCATCCAGGCCCATGGCGGCGCTGTCTACTATGAAGACGGCGTCTACTACTGGTACGGCGAGAATAAGGAGCATACCGACGGTGCCAGCGATGTATGGACCTGGGGAATCAAGGTTTATTCGTCCCGCGATTTGTGCAACTGGCAGGACGAGGGATACCTTGTTGAGCCCGATGTGGATGATCCCGCATCGCCGCTGCATCCGTCCAAGCGGGTAGATCGTCCCCACATCCTGCGCTGTCCGCAAACGGGACGCTATGTGCTGTGGCTGAAGCTGTCCGGGAAAGACGCCTGCTTTGTCGTACTGTCATCGGAGCGTTTGCTGGGCCCTTATCAGATGGAAAATCCCTGTCTGCGGCCGGAGGGCGGCGAGGCGGGTGATTTCGATATGGTGCAGGATTCTACATCCGGGAAGGCATATCTCTATGTCAGCATCAATCACAGCGATGTGGTGGGCTATGCGCTGACAGCGGATTATCTGAACGTACAGGAAGAGGTCAGCCGCCAATACGGCGGGCTGCATTCGCCCTTTACCCGCGAAGGAATTGCCGTGTTTGAGCATACGGGCAGAAAGTACATGCTCACCAGCGGCATGAGCGGCTACATTCCCAACAGAAGCGACAGCGCCGTATCGGGTTCCTGGGAAGAGCCCTTTGTTTCCCTGGGAAATCCGCATGTGAACGACGATAGCCGCGCCTCCTTCAACAGCCAGATTAGCAAGGTGTTCCGCGTGGAGGGTACAGACCAGCTCATCGCCATGGCGGATCGCTGGGTACCGGATTACCCGGTGGATGCCCACAGAGCTGACCTGTTCGAGCGGGCGATTGCCGCCCATTTTGAACCCGAAAAGTATCATGTGCTGCCAGAAGAGAAGCGGGAACTGATGAACAGTCCCATGCTGCAATCCGCCAACACGTCCAAGGCGCTGTATGTATGGCTGCCCATCCGCTGGGAGCGAGACATGCCCAAAATTGACTGGCTGGATTGCTGGCGGCCTCAGCTTCCGTAAACAATCAAGGAGGGAATTCCATGGAAAAGTGTGTTCATTTGGATCATATTGCCCTGGGCGTATGCTATTACCCGGAGCAATGGCCCCGAACAATGTGGCAGAGCGATCTACGCCGCATGAAGGCCCACGGCATCGAAACCGTGCGGGTGTTTGAGTTCGCCTGGAGCGTGATTGAGCCTAAGGACGATACGTGGGATTTCTCGCTGTTTGACGAGTTCCTTTCGCTGGCCGCAGAGGAAAAGATGCAGGTCATTATGGGAACTCCCTCCGCCACGCCGCCTGCCTGGCTGACCCATGCCCATCCCGAAGTGCTGAACTCCCGGCAGGACGGCACCCTGTACCGTCACGGCCATCGCCGGCACTATAACTACAATTCCCCGGTATATCATGCTTATGTGCGCCGGGTTGTTACCAAGCTGGCGGAGCGTTACGGCGATCATCCTGCCATCATTGGCTGGCAGATCGACAATGAGCTGAACTGTGAAACCAACGTATTCTATTCCGAGGCTGACCACAAGGCCTTCCGGGCATGGCTGAAAAAGCGCTTTGGCACCGTGGAGGCGCTGAACGATGCCATCGGCGGCCGGTTCTGGAGCGAGAGCTTTTCCGATTGGGAGGAGGTTTTCCTGGAACGCCCGGTGATTGCGCTGGGCAATCCTCACCTGTCCCTGCTGGAGAAGGAGTTCATCTCCGACAGCGCCATCGCCTTTGCCCAAATGCAGGTGGATATTCTGCGGCAATATATTGGCAACCGCTTCATCACCACCAACGGCATGTTTGGTCATCTGCGAAACGACGAGCTGACCAACCGCGTCCTGGACTTCTACAGCTACGATAACTACCCAAACTTTGCCTACGGTCAAAGCGGCATCAACGGCGGCGACGGCGAAGATATGAAGGACCGCGCCAGTTCCTACGCGCTAAGCACCGTGCGGGGCTTCTCCCCTAATTTCGCCATTATGGAGCAGCAGAGTGGCGCTCACGGCTGGGATCATGTGATGCTCAGCCCCATGCCGCTGCCCGGACAGATGCGGCTGTGGACAATGCAGGCCATTGCCCACGGCGCGGATTATGTCAGCTACTTCCGCTGGCGGACGGCCAGCTATGGAACGGAAATGTACTGGCATGGCATTCTGGATTATGACAGCCGGGACAATCGCCGTCTTAAGGAGCTTGGCGAAATTCACCAGGACACGAAGCGATTGAACGGCCTGGCAGGCAGCCGCTATCAGGCCCGGGTGCTTCTGCTGACGGACTGGCTGAACGAGTGGGACGGGGAACGCGACAAGTGGTATGGCCCCATGAGTTATCAATCCAGCCGGGCCATCTTTGCCGCCGCGCAGCATACGCATACGCCTCTGGACATCAAGCCCTGGAGCGAGCAGATGACGGCGGACGATCTCGCCGATTATCAACTGATTTTCCTGCCCCATGCAGCTATCCTGCCAGAGAAAATGGCGGAAGTTCTGACAGCGTACTGCCATGCTGGTGGCAAGCTGGTTATGGGCGCGCGAACGGGGTACAAAGATCAATATGGCCGATGCGTGACCATGCCCATGCCGGGTTATGCCGCTGTGCTATGCGGTGTGACAGTGGAAGAATATTCCCTGCCCCGTCCAGAGGAGCAAGCCGCGCTGCTATGGGACGGAGCGTCCTATGCTGCCACTGGATTCCAGGAAACGCTGAAGGCCAACGGCAGCCAGGTCTTGGCCAGGTATGACAGCGGCTGGCTCAAAGGGGAGGCCGCACTGTGCGAAAAAGTCTATCCGCAGGGCGGTTGTGCATGGTACGCGGGCACCGGCTTTACCGAAGCGCTGGCTGGAGCTTTCTTGGAAAGGGCAGGGGTTGCGCATCCTTATGCAGAGATGATTGACTGCCCGGAGTGCGTGGAACTGGCTGTCCGCTCCACAAAGGATACTGAGTGGTTCTTCCTGCTCAACTACACCCAGCAGGCCCAGCAGGTTCATGTATCACCCCTGTTAACAGAAGTGATTGGGAACGGGGAAAATCTGCTGCCGTTGGGCGTTTCCGTTTGGGTGAGAAAGAAATAAGCAGATGCATCTCTTATGAAGTGGGATCAATCAACCTTCCTTCATATCGGAATTATACACTTCTGTCGTGGTTGAATCCAGCTTTTCGCACCCGCTCTGTCCACTGTTCAGAGATTTTGCTCTCTGCCTGTCCACAATATGGAATTCTATGCGCCCTCACTGTCCGCATGTCGGGATTTTGCACCCACTCATCTGTCCATTTTCAAACGAAAGCTCAGTGCTGCGCCCACCGAGCTTTTTTTGCACCCAACCGCACCCGTTTTGCCACCAAATGCACCCAATGCAAAACGAAAGGGCTATTGCAAAACGATAACCGGGAATTCTATTAGTTTTTGAGTCATTTCACAAGACTGATACCGCCCCTGATACGGAGCCGCCTGAGGAGGTGAAGCCCGGCACTGCCATTCCGGAGGGGATGAAACCTGCTGGCAGGCAGGTCATGATCTCCTGCGTCAGCGGCACTGTCAACATTCGCACCGGCAACGGCACGCAGTACAGCCGCATCACCGCTGCCAAGAACGGTGACACCTTTGAATGGGTGGCAACGGCTGAAAACGGCTGGCACGCGGTGGTGGTCAACGGCTGCGTGGGCTGGGTGTCCGGGAAGTACAGCAAAGCAGAATAACTCTTTCACATTGGCGGTTGGCTTTGGCTGACCGCCTTTTTCTTTTGGTACCCCCTCAAAAGCCTGCATGTTTCTCCGTATTGCGGGATCGCCGGACGATGCCCCGGAAGGAGGTGCCGAATGACAGCACAGGAAAAGGAACGGATCACCCGGCTGCGATGTGAAGGCAAAAGCTATGGGGCTATTGCCACACTGCTTGGCATATCGGCCAGCAAGGTCAAGAGCTACTGTATCCGGCATGAACTGGGCGGTGCCCGATCCAGTGTCGGCAGACACACTGCCAAGGGTGGCTGCGAACAATGCGAAGCCCCTGTCCAGCAGTTGCCCGGACGCAAGCACAAGCGCTTCTGTTCAGATGCCTGCAGGATGAAATGGTGGGCAGCGCACCGGGACCAGATGACGCAGAAAACCACGCATACGTTCACCTGCAGGAAGTGCGGCAGGACATTCGAGGTATATGGTGTCACGCAGCGCAGCTACTGCAACCGTGAATGCTATGCCGCCTTTCGCACGGGAAAGGGGAATCATTGATGGATATGAGCATGTTTCAGCGGGAACAGGGCTACCGTCTCTGCCTGTCCGTGCTTGAGCGACTCAGCGACAAGGGCCTGCTGACCGCCGAGGAATTCGTCCAGGCAAGGGCTGTTCTGATCGAAAAATACGAACCGCCAATCAGTTCTTTATCTCTCGAAAACCCTTGATATTGCTTGACTTTTCGGGTATTCAGAGCGAGTAAAACGGTCGAAAGGAGGCTTGATACAATGGCCAAATCCATAACGCGGATCGACGCGAAAAAGCCGGACCTTCTACAGCGAAAGCGCGTCGCGGCCTATGCGCGTGTTTCGATGGATACGGAACGGCTGATGCATTCGCTGTCCGTGCAGGTCAGCTACTACAGTGAGCTGATCCAGAATACGCCGGGCTGGGAATACGCGGGCGTCTATGCTGATGAAGGCATCACCGGCACGAAGATGGACAGCCGCCCGGAGTTCATCCGGATGCTGGCAGATTGCGAAGCCGGGAAGATCGACATCATTCTCACCCAAAGCCTGTCACGCTTTGCCCGAAACACAGTGGACACGCTCAACGTTGTCCGCAGGCTGAAGGAGCTGGGCATCGAGGTCCGATTTGAAAAGGAACGCATCAATTCTCTGGCAGATGAAGGCGAGCTGCTCATTACCATCATGGCATCCTTCGCGCAGGAAGAGGTGCGCTCTCTGAGCGAAAACGTCAAATGGGGGCTGCGCAAGCGGTTTGAGCAAGGCATGCCCAATGGGCGCTTTCATGTGTACGGGTACCGCTGGGAAGGTGATCATCTGGTGATTCAGCCTGATGAAGCCGCAATCGTTCGCCGCATTTTTCAGAACTTCCTTCAGGGCAAGTCCCGGCTGGAGACTGAACGCGAGTTTGCGGCAGAAGGCATCACCACAGCCAAGGGCTGCCGATTTCGATGAGGAAACGCTGAAGCAGCTGTTCCTCTCCGCGCTGAACAAGCTGGTCGGGAAGCGCAACGAGATCAGGGACAGCTTTGACGCCATTCGCAGCACGGTGTTCGACACGGATGCGCTGGAAGCAGAGCTGGCGCAGGTCGAAGCAGAGATGAGTATCGCCGCAGAACAGGTCGCCCGAAGCATCCGCGAGAACGTTATGGTCGCGCTTGACCAGTCTGCCTACCGGGCAAGGCACGATGCCCTCTGCGACCGCTACGAAAGCCTCAAGGCACGCTGCGAAGAGCTGAAGGAGACCATCTCCGACAAGCAGACCCGGCTGGCTGCCATTGATGATTTTCTGAGAACGCTCATGAAGCAGGAGGCGCTTCCCACAACCTTCGACCCGATGACCTACCATATCCTTGTCGAACGGATGACGGTCTACAGCAAGGCCAGGGTGATGGTTCGGTTCAAGAACGGTATGGAAATTCAGGCCTGACACTTCGGCTCCCGTGCAAAAGCGGGAGCTTTTCTTTGTTCCCAAAAAAACAAAAAAGGCGCAGCGTGCATCTTCAACCAATTTCCGAAACTGCTACCAATTCTGCTACCAATTTTCTATCCGCATATTGCTTGTATTCAACACGCCACCTTGATTTCATAACAGGAATAGGTGGCGTCCTTGATCTGATCCGCGATGGGCGCAAACACAAGGTCAGCCATCAGCTCCACAACGTCGCGGGGCGTCCAGTGCTCACCGGCTTCCTCATTGTTGGCCTCGTTGAAGCGGCGCACAAGCTCCTCGAAGATGGTGCCCATAGCATGGTTGTCCAGACCGGGGAGATTGCCGCACGGCTTCGGGCTGAGGTTAATGTCCTTGCTGATAAACTTCTGGATGACCGCGCCGAGAATGTCGGCTTCGATCATCGTGTCGATCTGATTGCGGAACTTGAACTTTTCCAGAATCTCCTGCACGTTAGGCGAAAAGCCGTCGAGATATGCTTCAAAATCCGCCCTGAGCTTTTGCGGGGTTGGGCGGCTGGTCAGGTCGCGCAGGCAGAAGGGCGAAGCGTTGCAGAAAGCCTGCCCAGCTGTATTGCATAGCGCGCCCCATTGGTTAGTGATGCCTGCCGTATCGAGCCTCTTCTTCATCGCCAGCACCTGCGGTTTGGTATCCTCGAGCACAGCATCAAGGCGACGGATGACCGTCATGGGCAGAATCACATCGCGGTACTTGCCGCGCACATACACATCCCGCAGGCAATCATCGGCGATACCCCAGATAAAGTTTGCAATCGTGTTGAGCATACGAGCGTCCATCGGTTTGGCCTCCTGAATCTCTGTTATGCGTTAATCCTCGTCATCGACAAATTCCATGATATCCCCAATATTGCAGTCGAGAGCTTTGCAAATCTTGGCAAGCACTGTCGTGGTGACGGCTTCACCTTTGCCCATCTTGATGATGACGCCTGAGCTGATGCCTGCGGCGAGCTGCAGGTCCTTCTTGCGCATCCCTTTGTCGATGAGCAGTTTCCAAAGCTTATTGTAACTTGTTGCCATCAAGGTTCACCTTCCTGCTGTCGAGCGGTATCACCATCATTATACGATATATGTTGCATCTTTGCAATCGACAGACATACGAAAAGAAGAATTACTCTTGCTTTTATGTGAATAAAGCGATGCATAGAGATGTCGGGTAAAGGCAGAAATGAAAAACGTGAAACAGCATGAACTGCTCGCGTCTTTCCGTGATGGGTGTTTGAAATATGATCATTTTGATATGTGCTGAGGTCATGACCTGTTACGCGATCATCCCAAAGAACCTCAGTGCATCTTCAATCGCCTTTTCCTTATCCGGCGGGCAGATCAGCATCTTTGCGCTCTCGGATTTTGCCTTGTTGTAGCACTCGCGCTCGATAATCCCATGCTTTCTTTTCACCTGCGCGATGTACAGCGGCGTGACGTTCAGGCCGGTCTGTTCCTTCACGCGCGCCTGAATCTCGCCATAGGTCGCCTTGCTTTCGGCCTTGGTGACGGCGAGCTTGTCTGCGTCGATGCCGACCTTGACGATATCATCCGGCTTTTGTTGGACCAATGACATAACCGTTTCGACGGTATTCCCTTTATCCCACAAGAGTTCCGAAACTTCCTTACCATCTTTAAACACGGGGAAGTTTAATCCAATCCGTTTTAGCGGACACTCGGACTCGTCGTTTCGATAAAGCTCTATTTCCTTAATCAGAGCTGTAACGACCGCTCTCTTTTCTTCATCGCTTATTATATTATAAACGCAGTCAAAATTCACCATGATTTTGTAAATACCTTCAAGGGTAATGGCCTGTTGGGCGATAGCGTCCCGCCTCATCATCGCATCCTCAATTTTTTCTTCCAATTCTACAATGATGTCATAAAGGGAATCTAACCGCAGGGCCATGTCATGGAGCTTTCTTTCTCGATACTTGGTGTCAATAGGAAGATTATCGATTTCTCGTTCCAGCCTTGATTTATTTAGATCTACCTCCTTCAGCTTTGCACGATAACCCTCAAGTTCTTTGTCTACTGCCTTCGTGTCAATCTGAACACCTATACGCTTTTTGATTGCTTGAGCATACTCTTTATTTCTTACAATCTCTCTAATCGCTTCGATAACCATCGGTTCTATATCGTTTTTTTTCAGCATGGCCTTATATTCACAGTGTTTACCTCTGACCATACGATTTCGGCTACATACATAATAGTATACTTCTTTGTATGTTCCGTCTTTATTGGTCCACGCGTGTTTATTGGTGTACATTGGGCTTCCGCAAACCGGGCATTTCAGCAAGCCGGACAATAAATGAACGCGATCCCGTCCAATTTTGGATGGCTGCTTCACACCTGTCCGAAGTCTTTTAGCATGAGCTTTCTCCCAGACTTCTTCACTGACAATCCCCTCGTGCTGTCCATCTGTCAGAATATAGTCATCATTTCTTTTCATCTGATAATCATTTTTTGTGCCTTTAACTTTCTCTTTGGTCCTTCTTCCATATGCTATTTTCCCGTAATAAACAGGGTTATCCAAAATCAATTTGATAAAATGGCCTGTCCAATCTTCTAGTGTACCATTTTGGCGGGGAATTTTTCTAATGCCTTCCAGATTCAACTGATTTGCCACGCCGCCCAAACCGATTTCCGAGGATGTATACAACTCAAAGATCCTTCGGATCGCCACAGCCTCTGCTTCCGCGATCACCAGCTTATTATCAACAAGAGCATATCCATAAGGTGCAAATCCGCCGTTCCAGCCGCCTTGCCGTGCTTTTTCTCGGCGTCCATTCATGGTCTGCTCTATGATATTCTCACGCTCAATCTCTGCCACAGCCGACAGAACGGAAATCAGGAGTTTTCCGCTTGTCTGGGAAGAATCAATTCCTTCCTCGATACAAATCAAATTCACTCCATACGATTGAATCAGTTCCAGTGAATTTAGTATATCCGCTGCATTACGCCCAAACCGGGAGAGCTTATAGACTAAGACGTAATCAATGTCCAAACCTTCTTCAATGTCTCTAAGCATTTTCTGAAAGGCAGGACGTCCTTCAATGGACTTTCCAGACTTACCGGCATCTTCGTAAGTATCGACAATAACCATTTCCTCACGGTCAGCAAAACGAGTTAACATCGTTTTTTGACCTTCCAGACTATATCCGTCTACCTGCATTTCTGTGCTGACACGCGGATATAGAACACATCTCTTTCCATATCGGTTCATTTCTATACCTCCAAAATTATTTTGGGGAAATATCCATTATGTAAAGCTGCGATTTTCACGCAGCTCCATCACCCTCATTAAGCACTTTCATGCCGTACTTTTCGACTATATGCGCCAACGAAGTGATAAACGCTTCAAACTTCTGGTTCGCCGAAATATTTTCTATCCGAACCTGGTCTGAAGTTGCCAACGCATCTGCGTTATGGATATTTTCCACGTAGAATCACCTCCGCAATTCCTAAGAATATTATATGGCATCTTGGTTACTCTGGAAATGATATGGCGATTGGCATTAGCTGCCCCGCGAAATTCCAAGACTTTGCAAAAGCGTCTCGTCTATGTTGTTCATATCTACAGCATTCAAATGGCCGATGTACTTTTTGAGTCTTTTCTTATCTATAGTTCTAATCTGTTCCAGCATAACAACAGAGGGCCGTGTCAATCCACATTCATTTTTCAAATGATAATGGGTAGGAAACTTTTGGCTTTTCTTATTTACACCGGTAATCGCTGCTATAATAATCGTGGGACTAAAACAATTTCCAATATTGTTTTGTAAGACAAGCACAGGGCGAAAACCACTTTGTTCGGAACCCACAGATGGGCTTAAATCCGCCGAGTATATATCACCTCGTCGTAATTTATCAAACATAATGACCTCTTCCTTCATAAATGCAAACAAGAACATGAGCT
>OLRR01000866.1_pt1 | contig 21717 bp, 26 predicted proteins | sample 1671941 | NCBI WGS metagenome assembly OLRR01 (sample SAMEA3136628, study PRJEB25190) | human gut metagenome
ATTCCAATCAGTTAAACTAGCATCAATCAAGCCTAAAAATCCCTTGCTATTTAATGTAAGAAGAGCACCCGTAACTGTGCCGTTTCCGATGCCGGATATATCTGTGTTCCCCATCAATTTGTTTAGTTTTGTAAGCGCATCATTAAGTTCTTTTCCTTGTCTGGCATCAAGTACGCCTCCCTCTGCGGCAGTTGTGAGATTATTCACTACTTTGCAGAATGCTGCAGTACCAAGATCTGCAAACCACTTTTTAACTTTTCCCCACAATACAGGCACTTTGTCCCCGTTTGTTACATTTTCCCGCGTTCTTGCTTCTGTGAATACCGGCTCATCAGAGACATTTTTCAGCAGTGTCAGCATCTGTTCAATTATATCCGGGTTATTATCAGCAACCGTAGTAGTTGCCTCCAGCCCTTCTATAACCTCACCTTCAGCTACGGTAGTATTCCATTCGTTCACAAGATTTCCGGAGCTATCGGCTTTCTTTGCACAAAAAATAAACCTGACAGTTCCCTTGTATGCTGCTACATTTCGACTCAGCACCCACGAAAACGTTATGTAATCACCGCTTACTGCCATATCCTGAATCATGTAAGAGTCTTTGTTTCCATTGCCATTCTGGTAATTGATATACAGATGCAGCGTTGATAAGTCTATATTGTCACCCACGATTTTAGGACACTTGAACTTTTTTCTCTCGACATTTTGATCAGATTCAACTCCAAAGAATTTTTCTGACTCAGGAACGTATATTGATCTCGTATCTGCGTCAATGAGTAGTGTTCCAGATCCATCTATGCCTGCCTGAGCCAGCATTAAAGCTTCCTGTTCTGTCATTTCTGTAATACCTCCACTTCATTCGTAGTTATTTTATAATTTTTCTTATGACCGATTACAGATATGTATATCCGCGCATAAGTAAGAATTTCGTTTGGTATGTCGCATACATTCTTGCCGTTGATTTCGCATACCGGTGCGGATTCTTTCACGCAACCAAATTCGTCCCGGAATTTTACGATTTTTGCGCATCCATCCCAATCCTCATCAAAAGAAAAGGATGCTTTCAGATATCCTTCACTTCCCTTCACCAAGCCGGCAAATGAACATGTGCTGGATTTTTCAATTCTCTGTCCGTGTACTATAAATTCTAATCGTCTCATACAAACAACTCCTTATATAGCCATAATGATATAGTTAATACGCACCGGCAGTGATATTCCGGAGGTGTTGCGCCCGGCGAAACATGCGTACCAAATATTATCTTGATACGTACAGCCTTCCATATGAATTCCATATGCAGCTCCATCGCCATTAGATATGGTTACGGTCGCGTTCGCTGAACCACCATCAGTTATTCCGAGCAATGTTGCAACTTCGGCTGCAGTGAATAATGCCACTGAATCTTTCCCATTTGCAATCTTGACTACTTTCGAACCAGCGATCATGCCAGTTGCCTTCTGGATCAGATGATTCAAAGATGCGTAAATCGGTAAGACTGTATCGTTGTCTCCGTTCCACGGATCCCCTGCTCCAACCCACCAGTCTCCGTTCATCGGAGTCAGTGATGTTTTTGTTCCAGCAGCTCTGTCTCCATAGACCAGCTGATAATAATTAACAGCCAACTGTGCCGCATTTCCGGCTGGGTCCTTTCCCATGTAGCATGTAGATCCGGCTCCGTAACTTGACGATGATCCATTGGTATCGTTGTATGTATCGATTATGCCTTTTTCAACATCAAAATTAACGGTACCTTCTTTATTTTTTATGATGCCTGCTATCACTGTGCCTAAATTTGCTGCAATTGCACTTAATACCTCTACATCAAGATTTTCTACCGACAGATAATGCACTACCCATTGCGATCCAGTCCAACGCTTTATAGGCTCGCCTGATGCAGTCTGCCATAGTTGATCGATCTCCGGTTTTTCCGGCGCTGTCTCTGATATCAATATGGCATCTTTCCCAGGCGTTCCGTTTTCACCGTCTTTTACAGTTTCTACATGATCCCCGGTTCTATCTGTGATGCTGATCGTCGTCACATTTCCGGATTTTGTGATGTCTACAGTTGGAGATATTCCATCTTCTCCCGGCTCACCTTTCTCACCATCCACACCATCCACGCCATCTTTTCCCTTTGGGCCCTGGAATTTTCCCCACCGGTATCTCGTCGGATCTTCAGAATCAGCTTTTTCAAAATCTGCATACTGTCCCATGTATGTTTTCCCGACAGTATCTGTTGTCGAAAATCCAGTTTTTCCATCCGCACTGGTCGCATAAGCGAAATGCACATAACTCGTCTCTCCGTTCTCTCCGTTTTTTCCCGGAATTCCATCTGCACCATCTTCGCCGTTGTCGCCCTGAAATTTTCCCCACGTATATTTCGATGGATCTGTACTGTCATCCAGTTCATAATCTGCATAGGTTCCAATATATTTGTTTGGTGTTTCCGTCATGTCACTGTATGATGTCGGGTTCGGTACCGCCGAATATTTCATATGGAAATATGTCGTTTTACCATCTTTACCCGCTGTTCCCGGAATGCCCTGCTCGCCTTTTATCTTTACCCATGTGTACTGCGTCGGATCGGAAAGATCAGCTTCTTTCGTAAGCCGGTTCGTAGCGATTCCGAGATAATCTTTTCCGTAAGCATTGACCGAAATTCCCGTTCCATTTTCATCATCTGCAAAGGCTGTCCATGTATAAAAATTACGATTCTTAGCAATCTTCTCAAATCGCTCTGCCAGCTCAATGACTTTTTCATCAATTCCGCTTTCCTGTCTTACATAATCACCCAGCTCTGCTTCTTTCGTATCGTTCGATTCCGAGGTCTCTAATTTTAACAACCTTGCAGTAAGATATGTATTATCGTCATCATCAACAATGGATACCGTATCACCTACCTTTACCCCATCCGGAAGATATAACAACTCAACCTCGTAGGTAACAGCTTCATCACAGATCTTCTTAAGGCTGGACACGGCACGATTGCACAGTTCTGATTTTGATGTCGTATCGTACGTAAATGACTTCACGATATGCCCCACATCATCCTCTTTCTTTTCCGTCTTGATCTGATACCGACTCCACTTTTCCAGTGCTTTTCTGGACATCACATAGTTCCCGAATACGTGAAAATCACCGTCATCATATTTATACCCATCAAGTGTGATCGGATTTTCTGATCCTTCCGGTGTTCCGCCGGTACAGCGGTATGCTGTTGCAAGATCTGCGATAGAACTCTTGATTCGAAATCCACTAACCTCTTTACCAATGGTCAAAGTTACACCTGAATCATTCCCCCTCTTCTTATACGCATTGATGTATTTTCCAGTCACAGCCATATTCTCGACTTTGAAGCTGAATTCAATCTCAGCATTATCAAACTGCGTAGCTACGCTCAATAGCCTTTCCGTAGCTGTAGCTTCACCGTCCCAGGATAACTTTCTTGTAAGATTGCTTACTTCGTTGATCCCGATTTCGAATCCGGAATCATATGCAAATTTATTAATATAATGATCAATGCTATATGCTTTGTCTGCAGTGTATGTTCCAACCACTTCGTTCAGCAGGTCCAGTCCCGCATCTTCAGCATAGATGGATGCATCCTTTTGAATCGGATCTATCGTCGAATCAATAATCGTATAAACTTCTGCCTTACCGTCGTCTGCGCTCTGTTTTAAGATGAAATTCCCGACTGCTGCAAGCTTCTTCACATCAACTTCCTGTTCTTCGTCCTCATCCGGATTTACAAAATTGTAATCCAAATTACATTCGAAAATTGCTACACCTTCTGATATTTCTTCTGTCTTTTTATCATTTGTGATCATCAGTCCTTTCGGCAATCCGGTTGATGCTGATCCTAAAATATTCATTGCCCTGTCAGCAAAATATATGATCACAAGAACACCTCCCTGTACTTCATTCTAAACGTCGGTTTCTTCGCCCAGCTGGAGCACAGGCATTGAACCTGATTAACTCCCGGCTTCAGACAAAATGTTTCCCAGTCGTTACCAAGAGCTCCCAGCTCCGGTTTCGGCAGCCCATTCATAGTTACCGAGGCTTCTTTGCAATCAGCAACAACTTTGCTGGTTCGTGCGAATTTATTCGGTACGTCTCTCCATTTGTCTACATGCAGCTTTTGGAACCAAAAATTATTGATTCCGTTATATGTCAGATACCTGCTTCCGGATCTAGTTCCCCATTGCTTGATTGCTATCTGTATTTTGGTGCATTTCATGTCCTCGATCTCCGGTACCGTAAAGCTTGGGTACCCACCCCAGTAGAAGAATGTAAGCTTACTTCCTTCTTTCCGGATATCGCAATGTCCCCAATCCCAATACCAGGGGTTTTGCGTGTGTAAATGACTGGTCGTGTAGCTATACTCTTTCAGCACTTTTCCCGCTGCTTGGCGATCCGTATCTTTTTTGTTCGCGTTATAGCATACCAGCTCATAGTGTCCTGTATTTCCTGACATATCTATCTTATACCAGTTCACGCCGCAGATTAGCTTGTTATCCTCTGTGAGAAAATTGATACACATTTCTCCGGTCTGCCCCATCAATCCTGCATAAAACAAGATATGGAAATATGCGTAGAAATTTTTACATCCACTTTTATCCCCATTGGAATCTGCTGGTAAGATAACTGTCCTGAGACCTCCATTCGCACCGCCAACCTGCGTCCCTGCTTCTTTTAAGCATAGGAATTTGTTATTAAACCAAGTTGTCGTTCCAAGTTTTCCTTTTGCTCCATAGAGAGGATGCATATAATCTGTTCCTGATGTATCATCTGGTGCATTAAAAAAATCCTGTAGTGTTGCAAGAGTTTCATTCGCCTTGTAGTTCTCTCCATCTGCTTCCTCAATATTTCCAAACTGCAAAATATGTTTATCCTGATCAACGAATCCGACAAAACCGTTCTCTCCGTTTTCCATCACCGCTTCGAATGTTGGGTGTGCTTTATAAGTTCCCTTGTAATCAACAACAAATGTTGTTCCATCATCTGCAGTCGGTATAACCTCGTACTCTTCCACGGAATACTTAAACGGATCTGCACAATAGAACTCAATTTCTGCAGTGATCGCATTCCTTCCATGCGGCACATCGCCGGCATTTACCTTTGTTCCGACATAATACTTATCCGGTTCATCCAGGAAGATCAGCTTCGCTTCTGCCACATCAAGTAATGAATTCAATTTGTTATACGCATTCCGGAATTCTGCGTTGCTCTTGGCAATCAGTTGGTACCCGACAGTAATGGTCCTTGGCTTATATCGTTTTCTCCGATATCTAGATCCGTCCATAATCTCTGTAGATAGATCTGTTATTTCTGTTTCAATCATTTCCCGGCCGGACACATACAGTGTCCGATATCCGGGAATTACATTTTCAAAATAGACTCCGTTAAAGTTAAGAGCTTCGGAAGGCAGTATCTGCTCTTCCTGTCTCTCTGTAGTGTCTACAAATTTATACATATCTGCCCTCCTTATCTCATGCCTTTCTTTCGAAGATCTCTTTTCTGCTGCTGTTCAATTTCTTCTTTGGTGTATTTCGCCGTTGCCTTTGCCACCTGCCGGCCATCTACTTCAACAGGGACGTAAATGGTATAGATTTCGTTTCTGGTGTAGTCATAATCATCATTCAGATCTTCGATGCCAATTCTTAATCCAGCTCCAATTTCCGGAACAGGAACTAAATCCGGAATGTCTACCAGTTTCCATGCTGCCTTTTTCGCATCTGTGACCCTATCAGAAATTCCATTTACCCATCCTTCACCGAAATAACCTCCAAGCTTATCTGCTACTTTTGACGGACTATGAATCTGCGCCTTCGCCCGGATTGCCGCCTCTGCTGCAGCCGCCAACTGCGCTGCGACAGATCTTACACGTCCAATCTGACTTGCCATACCATTTGCAAGGCCAGCTCCTATATAAACACCGCAACTGTACGAACCGGATCCGGCTGATCGCATTGCTGACACTGTGGATGTAGACATAGATCTTGCTGTGGATACCGCTCTGTTCATTCCATTGCAGACTCCGTTATTGAAGTTATTTCCAACAGCGTTCCCGGAACTCCTTGCTTTTCCTTCTGCGTTTGAAAATTGTCTTACCAATGTATTAACTGCCGACTTTGCTCTACTTCCCAACGCATCCAGTCCGGAATTTACCACATTCACACTGGCTCGCATACTCGTGAGCGAGCTTTGGGCGCTTTTGGCATTACCGGCTATGGATTTCATGCTTGAATTGACAGACTTTAATGCTACCACCATTGCAAGGGTGCCAACTGCGCCACCTGCCATAGCTGCTCCAAACGCAACCACTACAACAACCGATGCTCCCATTCCGGCCGCAAGACCTAATGATAATGCTGTTAAGGCTGTCAGTGCTCCTACCGTTGCTAAAGCTCCGGATGATACGGCAGGGAATGCAGCTCCCATCAACAGAAGTCCTGCCCCAGCTACTGTAAGACCGGCACCAAGGGCCAGTGTGCCTGCTGCCAGAAGCAACACACCCGCTGCCGCAATCAGGACAACTGCACCTACCACCGTAAGTCCGGCACCTACCACTACAAGTCCGGCACCAAGGACAATGCATCCCGCTCCGGCCACTGCAGCCCCAGCGCCAAATACGATCATGCCTGCTCCGAGGATTGCGATGCAAGCCGCTCCCTGAATTCCATATTGCACAATGGTCGGAAGCACACCTGCTACTATGGCAAGCCCAACACTTGCCAGCAGCGCTCCAGTTGAAACCAATAATATAGCTACACCAAAGGCAACGAGACCTACCGCTCCGGCTGTCAATGCCGGTCCAAGTGCTGCTGCGCCAAGGGCAAGTCCGGCAATTGCCGCAACCATACCAACCATACAGCCTATAGCAAGCGGTCCCGCATTCGCCAGATTAACAGCCGCCAGTGATAATATAGCAATCCCCGCTGCCGCAATCAGGACAGCTGCACCAAAGGCAATGAATCCGGTTGCTCCGGCCGTCATAGCAGGAGCCACATTTTTGGCAACAACCATTAAGCCTGCCACTGCAACCGTCATGCCGATCAGTACTCCTGCTGCCAGTGGTCCAGCTTGTGCGATTTGCACGGCTGAATATGCCAAAAGGGAAAATCCTGCTGCAATCAATGCTACTCCTGCTCCGATCGCTACAAATGCTTTTGCTGATTCTACGATAGTCCCTGATGATTCTTTACTTGCAGTGCCTACCGCTTTTTCACCCGCTGCTACGCCAAATAACTTACCTGCCAGTGTCGCTATTCCTTTTCCTGTCATGCTTACAATTGCGCCCGCAAAAGTTTTGACACCAGGGGCAACTGCACTGACTATTTTAAAGCCTTTAAAAGCAACATATAATTTCGGTAACAGCGTAATCGCTTTTGCCACTTCTTTATCGTGATTTTTTAAAAAATCTGCAAATGTGGTCAACGCACCTGTTGCTGTTCCCATGCTTTCAGAGAAATTATCCACACTTTCCTTTTTTCCAAATGCTCCAGTAAGTTCCTGTACTTCGTCAATAATCGCACCAGCTGCCTCTCCAAAGGCTGTCCCTACCTCTTTTGCATCTGTTTTCAGCACGTTCCAGTATGGAGATATAAGTTCGATTGCTTTTGGAATTCCAACGGACAATTTGTCAAATCCCGCCTCCACCTTACCGGTCATCCCATTGATTGCATCAATCACTTTAGGCTTTGCGAACGTATCATAAAGCTTCATCATTCCGCTTACTGCAGATGCCTCCAAGTTACCCATAGCGCCTTCAAATGTTGTTACGGATGTGGCTGCTTCTTTCGCCATGTCGGTCATACCAATGTTATTGATAGCCTGTCCGAGCATGTCTGCGGTAATTGCACCCTTTTCCATTGCTCCTTTGAAGTCGTTCCCTAATGTTGGATTCAGCTTAATCAACTCTTTCCGCAAGCCTCCAGCAAGCTGCGGACTGGCATTAATGATCTGGTTCCAATCCTGCGCATGTAAAGCTCCTGCCGACATTGCCTGTGAAAACGCAAGTGCTACCGAGGAATATTCCTTCGCTCCTCCGCCAAATACAGCAACTGCATTACCGACTGCTTCCGTCAACTTGTCTGCGTCTTTGATTCCATTTGCCGAAAGTGAGCCGAATGTACTCATAACATCCTGCAGGGAGAATACTGTTTTATCCGCATACGTCTTTAACGTACCTGTTGCTCCGGCTATTCTCTGTATTTCCGCTTCGGAATACCCGGAAAATCTCATAGCGGCCTGTAGTTTATACATAGAGTCTGATGTCTCTATTGTTTCTTTCGACAAATCACTGACTGAATTCGTCACCAGCGACATCGCCTTCCCGCCGATTGCAGCCATTGCACCGAATCCAAGACCACCGGTGAGAGTGGTTTTCAGATTATTTGCGTATCCCTGGCATGATTTCATAATGGACGAAAAGTTCTTGTCCTGCGCTGATAATATTGCTTTTACACTATACGACTCTGCCATCCTCTCGCTCCTCTCTATCCAGCAGTTTGGTTATTCCAGCAAATCTGGATGGTTTCCTTCGATTCTTCATTTTTTTCAATTCTTTATCAAAATCAAAGAACTGCCGGAATCTCTTGTAAACTGGTTTGGTCTTGCCTTTACCGGCTTTCTTTTCTGCCTTTACCGCAAAATTCAAAAATGCCTGACGATGTTCATGTAAACTCTCGTCAAGCATCCGAAGCTCTAAAGCCTCCATCATAAGTTCATATTCTGCCAATGTCAGCTGATCCACCTGTTTAAATGACGTGAAGCCAAAATACCGGAAGCAATTCCTTGCTACGGCTGTATATAGGTCTTCCTCTTCTACTGCTCCTGAGCCTGCTGTTTCTTCGCCATCTGTTCCTCGTACTCTTTCATAATCTCTTTCACTGCTTTCTTGGTAGCATTTGCTTTCGATAAAAAATCTTTTGTTTTCTCCATGAGTTCATCGATGTCTACCTCTTCCGAATCAATGTAAGAATCTAACATTGCCTTTGTTACTCTTGGATTCTCTCCCTTATTTGCCAAATCTAACAGATCTACCAGTGCATTCGGTTCCTGGTCAACCACAACACTAGCGATCAGATACCTTGCTCCTATTTCTTTTGTTGTTCCCGGCATTCCCTGAACCGGAACTACGGTAAGCTTATTTGCTTCTCTTAAGAATCCCATTCCGAATTTAAACTGATATACTGTTCCGTTGATAGTAAGTTCCATCATATTATCTTAGCTCCTTCCCGTGCGACGTCGCACATAAAAAAGAGAGCCTGTTATTACGACAAACTCTCTCTCCACCTTTTTATTATTTAATATTGTTTTTGTATCATATTATATTTTGTATCACACAGTCGATTCCAATCATCAACCAAAATCGGAACAACGTCCATTGCTGACGATCTCATGTTTTTATATGTCTTTTCATCAGTATATCTTATACATCTCTGTAAAAGGACATCCATACATGTTAAATCATCCCGCAATTTTTGAATCGCTTTAAGCATTTGTGGATTCTCAGGAATATCTACAACTTCTCGTGTAAGAGGTTTTTCTTTCTTTACAACCGGTGCTGGCTTTGTCTCTTTCGGTTCTTCTTTTGCCCGGAAGTAAAAGTCAACCAGGTAATCGTATACTTCCCATGCTTTGTCTGTATTTAAGGATTTGGCATGGAGTAACGCGCCTTTTTCGGTCCAAAGATACAATGTTTTAGCATATTTAAAGGAGCTTTGAATTTCACATGTCCTTTTCAATCTCCTTAATTCTTCCCCAAGCACTTCAATATAATGTTTTCCAAGAACATATCGATCTTTATTATAATTAAAATTGTAAATTATTTTATCCTTAGATACTCCATACGCTTCAGCTATTTGCCGAGTTGTAAGAACCTTCATTCCTTTTACTTCTACTGTTGCTGGTAACTGCATTTTATTCTCCTCGCTTTCTCATTGCAAGGAATCCCAAAGCATGCTAAAATATTTCATGAAGGGATTCCTTCGTTTGATAGAGATTCAATCTACTTTGGTCGGTGGGTGAATCTCTATTTTTCTTGATGATTTTTCAAATACTCCTCAACTGCTCTTCTAATTAATTCAGTCTTAGTAAGATTGTACTTTTCGCAATACTCAATCAACATTTCATGCCCTTCTTCATCAAATCTTACCTTTACATCTTTATTTAGAGGCTTATCAGTTTTCGGTCGTCCTGTACGTGGACTCATCTAATCACCTCACTTTTTGTGTTCCACAAATTCATTTTATTATCTGTGTTCCAAAAAGTCAAGCATTGTTTTTTTGTCCATGTACTTTTTATATCATCCTTTTACCTATCTTGCAAATTTCGCCTTTCACTCTTTTATACATAGAGTATACATATTACACAAAAATATCTATTTCAAAATTATCATATATAGCTGATAATTTTATTTCTCTTTGCGTTCAAAAAAATCATATTTTTTGTGCAATAGTAGAAAATTTGACTTTTTTACGCTCCTGTCTTCTGAGTGTCTGCAAATACATAAGCTGCTACTTCCTGCTGTTCTGCAGTAACCGTTGCATAGCCATCTACGCCTTTTCCTTCCAGCCCAAATGTCAACGATAACTCAACATTATCCTCTGCATTGGATGTCTTATCAATTTCCGTAAGATATCCCTGGAAGTATTTTGCCTTAAATTTATCAGTCGAGCTCGCCTGCGGCTCTGCTAAGTTTACTTCCCAGATCTCCATCTTTTCGTCATCATCGAGTGCTGCTTCCAGCTCATCGATGAACTTATCTCCTTTTTTTAAAAGGCTTGATGCTGTGATTTCTCCTTCTGCTGCTCCCGGTGTACGTACTGTGCCGTCTTTTGTCACTGTCGAATCAGCGTCCTTCGACTTTGTACGTTCATTTTCTGTCGTAAATGCAAGTGCTGTTGCATCATGATCTTTCTCTGTACTCAGGATACGGTACAGATATACGATCTTTTTTCCTGCTACTGCTTCTGCAAATAACTGCAGTCCAAATAACTTTCCGTTCTTCACTATTGTCATCTCCTAACTAAATTTATAGTCCACTTCTAAAATTCCCATAAGAAGCGGCTGTTTCGTTGTATTATCCGGCCGGATCCTTTGTGTCGGTCTCTGCATATTCCAAGCATAGTGTGCTGTATGTTCGATAGACCTGCAGATGTTTTTGATATCTGCTAAAATACCAGATACCGTTCCTCTCTGCCGTATATTATCATGCCAGACTTTCAACGTCAGATTAGCCTCGCCGATAATCTCATTTTTTGTAGCCTGATCACTCTCGGAGCAATCCGCCAGGTAAACAAAGGGATACGGCGTGTCCTCCGGCGGTAAATCCGTGTCATACACACCAACTCCCGTATCCTCATATTTTTCTTTCAATGCCATCAAAACAGCACTGAACAATTCCTGCTGTGGATCCATCTTATCACCTCACAAGTTTTCCCAAATCCGACTTAAATTTACCTTTCTGCTCGTCAAATGCCGGACGTATATGTGGCTTTCCTTTCATGAATCTCGTTCCATATTCCTGATAACCTGCATATTCCGCTGTTGATTCAACCTCTGCAGTCATGCCGCCATCTGTAATTTCCAATCCGATGCTACGCTTTAATGTTCCACCCACATATCCAGGTATCCCTGTACTTTGTGGAGTTCCTACCGGTGCATTCTTCTGTGCTTTTTTATGCATTTCAGCCCCATTTTTTTTCACAGTTGCTTTGACTTTCGATAAATCCATGTTTTTAGTCAGTTTAGCCTCTAACTTTTCAAAACCAATCAGCTTTACTCCCATCACATCACCTCCGACACAACATATACCTGCTTCGTCCGAAGCTTCCTGCTGAAATCTACACCATATGTTTTATTCCCTACGCGAATCCTGTCAAATGGCCGGTCGTAATGATTCTGCAGGTGAATGGTAAGGCTGCCTTCCTTAATTCCGGAATAGACAAGCATCATCGTATTCGTACCGGTATCCATGACTGAGGCAGACTTCATATCTTCCGATATCGCATCTTCCCCGTAATTACCGGTAGCCGGATCATACTTTCCAGGGGTGAGTTTCTGGAAGTATATTGGTGTGTCATATCTCATAGGAATCTCACCTTACCTTTCTTTGATTCTTTCTGATCATCCAGATATGCCCGGATGTCATCCATGTATCCCGCAAAATCATTTTCCGACCAGGAAAGGCTTTCCCCCTCAACACTGTGAGAGGAAAGTCCTTCTGAACCGATTCTGTTGAATCGTATGATTGACACATCCAGGATGATATAATTCATCTCTTCCGGAGGCTCTAACCCCCCGAGAAGAAAGCGCAGTCTTTGCTTGGTGGCCTTTAAAATCAGCAGTAATTTATTTTCCAAGGCTCCGTCTATTTCTTCCGGCAGTCCCAACAAGGTTTTCAGATCTTCAATCATACGATCCTCCTATTCTGCCGGCTCTTTATTTTCGGGTTCCTTCTTTCCGGCTTCTGGTGGTTTTTCATCGACATCTGTATCGGTCACATTATCCTGATCCTTTTCTACCAATTCGATCAGCGGAGTGTGCTGTTTGTTGTTACTGCCGGCCAGCTCCTCGATTCTTTCTTTGCTGACATCTACTCCTTCACGAGGGAAGATATCTCCCTCGTTATAGGAATGATCGTTATCATGGAGATCAATAAAATGCTTGATTACCTTATACATACTTTTTTTACCTCCTATGCTCCCGGATTAACCGTTACAGTCACATCACCGGAACGAACAGCTTTGTAGTTCTGATCACACTCAACTAAGGTGATGTGATGACCTGCTGTTGAAGTAATCTCTGATTCACCGTCCCACTTAGACCAGTTCTTAACATCCATGCCGTAAGTTACTGCTGTTGCAGCTGCAGCATCTTTGTACTTCCAGCAGTTTCTCATTGACATTAACTGCTCTTTCACTGTCAGCTTTGTGGTTCCTGCTTCTGATCCAGCCTCTGACGTTACGTTTAACGTTCCTAATGTCTGTGTATCAGCTTCTCCTACAGAGATGTAAGCAATTGCATCCAGATACTCGCAGAACAGACGTAAGCCCATGATTGCGTAGTTATCCGAAATCATACGGTTGTATGTTCCTTCTGAGTGGAATCCGATAAACCCTGTCTCTGAATCCGTTGTGAATCCAAGTCCAGCTTTGGCAAACTCTGAATCTCCCGGATCAACATAATATGCAATCATGTTGTTGAGCGGTGTTGCAATTACAACATTCTGCGGGATCTCAGAAGTAACAAATACCACATCCGCTCCAAGGAAATTTGTCAGATACTTGAAGCCGAATGCTGTCTGCAGTGTAATATCTGCTGCACCGAGATACTTGTACACATCCAGAGTATTTACCCAAACAGCTACTCCGGTTGCCGTTCTCTTCATCTTCTGGAACTTAGCCACAACCTTTCCGATTGCCATTGCAACAGCCATCTGCCAAGTTGTTTCGTGTCCTGTAAGAGATCCGGCTTTTAACTGTGTGTAGAATTTATCAGTCACTACATTCTGCAGATCGGACTTGAACTCATCATCCGTATCCTGTACTGCCGTCTCATAACCTTTTTCCAAAATGGCTTCAAGAGATACGCCTTTACGATATTTTTCAATCTTGATCGTATCAAAAGGCTTTTCTTCTACTGTGTATCTGGACATCGGGATTTCTTCGCCTTCTCCAACATCCCCTGACTGCAGTTCACCTTTTACCGTTTTGGTCTTTAATACCGAATTGTTTTCCTTCCTGATCATTCTGGTAATTCCCAGAATATCTAACAGTGCCTTCAGGTTCTTACCGAAGGATGTGACAAAGTCAATCTCTCTGGCTTCTACATGGATCTGCGCTTCTCCTGTCAGGTTATTCGGTGCTGCAAATACCTGCAGACCTAATCTTCTAATATCATGCATGTTTCATACTTCCTTTCTTACCGAAATAATGTGATGTTCTCAGCAATCAGCTTCTGTCTTTCCGACGGATTCTTCACTGCTAAGATCTGTCCTTTTGTCATCGGTGGTTTATCTCCACCATTACCGGCTTTTGGAGGTTTTCCTTTTAAGGCATCTTTCACTGCATTCTGTACCGCTTCCTTGTACATAGTTGCAAAAGCTTCTACTGCTGCCTTGGTTCCATCTGCGTCCTCTGCTACTAGATTCATAACTAATTCATCCGGAATAGTGATATCCTCATCCGCCAGCATCTTACGTGCTTCTTTCGCCATGTCTGATCTGGCGTTCTGGCGCTTCATTTCTTCTAAAGCATCCTCTGCTTTCTTCGCCCGGTAGTTCGCCTTTTCTTCATTGGTCATCTGAGCGAGCTTTTCAGCCTCTGACACTTTATCGTCCGTCAGTGTCTTCCATTTGGTCTGTGCATTTGTCACAGCCGTATTAACTGCCTTCTGGACACGCCGGTCGAACTCTGACTGATTGCCTTCCAGTGCCAAAAACTCATCAAATGACATTGTTGTGTTGTTGTTATTTCCAGGATTTCCCCCAGCTCCAGCGTCGTCCCCTCCTTCGGATCCGCCGCCGTCTCCTCCAGGCTCTGTAAATAACTGCAGGTTGCTCATTGGAATTCTCCAGTGATTATTCATGTATTTCATCTTATCTATCCTTTCCGCCCCGCCCCATTCATTTAAGCCCAGGTCGTTGCATCTTGAATGTGTAGTTTAACGACATCCCGGTCACATTAAGTTACATGATCCGGACATACTCCGGAAACTCATCGGCGATCATGCAGATGCCAATGAAAAAGGAATCCACCAGAGTTTTTGACTTCTCCGATAGATTCCCATACTTTATATCCACCCTTCCGGGAGATATCTCATATTCAATTTTATCGTCTGTCAGGTCCTTTATGGACTTGATCAGTGTCTGTGCAAGTGCTGTTACACCGGCACAGACGATATCTGATCCGGAAACAGCATAATTTGCATGTCCGGATATCTTTATTTCATCCTTGCGGACGGTTACTTCAATCAAATTGCATCTATCCTTTCTGAGAAAAATGAGTATAAAAATACCACCAATCATTATGATCAGTGGTAATTAACCCCAAGCTACAATATCTTCTTTTGGGAAAGTGTTCTTTTCACAATATTCTTCCAGACGTCTCAACGCATGTGCTGCATAGCTCGTATCATATCCGTCCGCTTTTTCTTCAATATCTCTTTCCCTTGTTGTTTTTCTAAAAATAACAATACCGTATTCTTTTGAATCTTCCGGATAATATCTGTATTTTACATCCGCTTCTGTAATTTCAATCAATTCAAGTCGCAGCATCTGTCTACTTCCCTTCTACAAATTATTTTTATTTTTGAACTCTTTTAAAGCTTTTTGATAATTATATTTTTTCTCTGCCAAACGGTGTGCTTCCTGATAACTCATATGTTTTTTATTCATCAACTCGTATTCCAACCGTTCATGCTTCAGCATTATCAAATCATGCTCTTGGATGTTCTTTCCTTCACGCAATCTTCTGAACGACTCCGCCATATCATAATCTGGATCAAATCTTCGCTTTCCACCGTATAGTTCATGTTCTTTTATAAATACGTGATCATATACCTTGTTAATGTTCTTTTCCGATATTCCCGTATTATTCGCAATGGTCTTGACCATATTGTTCTTTTTGCTACGTCTCACGGATTCATAATATTTAATAGCGTGTGCATCTCTTTTAACATATAATGGATCATTCTTATCTGTAAGAGCTCCTTTCACAGCTCCTGAATTTATTATATCATTTCCTTTACCTTTTGCAATAGAGTTCTGATGTCTTCCGGTGGAACTGCTACGTTTTAACGTCTTTTCCAACTCTTCTTTAAATATTTTTGCAAATTTTCTTGGGTTCTTACATGTATAAGCCTCTGCAAATGCTTCTGCAAATGCTTCACGTGCATCTTTACTTCCATATGATCCCAAAACGTCTACCAGATTACTTGTTTTTGCTTTAAATATGTCTCCATCAAAATACCTAAGTAAACTACTTTGGACAATATCATAATCCTCCACTGAAAAGTTTTTATTCAAGCTATCTGCTATATAGTGGCCATACTCATGTGCAAAGAAATGTATTTTATAGTCATCCGATTTTGAATATGTTATCAGTTTCGATGTTGGTTTGGATTCAATAGATTTCTTCATAAGTTTGATTGATCTTGATTTACTATAATACGCACCTGCTGCCGTTTTTCCATTTTCTTTTAAATCATCAACGACAGATATCGAATTTAGTTGCAATTTATTTTTATTAAAATAGCTTGCGTGCTTGGCTTCAAAATCCGAAACAAAGTCCGCATATTTGTTTATGATTTCCTCTGGTAGCTCATTCGATGAATTGTTTCTAAACTTTATGCCACATGATTCGAATTTCGCAATCGGATCTTCTTTGGCATTGGATTTATAATTCTTTTTTTCTTTATCATTAAGGTTCTTCCTTATTTTCTCAATTTTTTCAGCAATTTCTTTTGCTTTCTTTATTTCATTAGCATCAGAACCATCAAAACCTTCTTCTACACTACCAAAATCATTTACAAACTCATCATAAGAATATCCTTCTGTCAGTTTTTCGAAATCTTTTTCATATTTGCTTAATTTATCAACCAATTTTTCAGATTCCATAGAAGACTGCCAATCTTCGAAATTCAATCCGTGTTCCTGATAGCTGTTTATCCATTCCTCATAAGCCTCATTATCCATATATGCGGCTGTGCTGCAATGACAGTTCGGATGTGTTCCATAAGAGACAAGTTATTAAGCTGCATTACTGTAGCTTCGTCCCTCTTGGAAATTCCCGCCATTTTATTTGCCAACTTCGAATAGGTCATGTACAACTTATCTGCATGTTGGCTTCCTTGCCCTTTCGCATACTCAACAAGATTCTTGATAGTATCTGTCTCCGCTTTACGTGTCAGCTTGCCGGCTTTCCTTGTCTCAATCCAAGTCTGAGTCTGTTTCTCTCTGATGAATTTCTCCATCTGATTGAAAGCTTTTATGTACTGTAATTTCCAATCTAATGCTTTCTTACCAGTGAATCCCATAACTAATAATGAGAATCCATCTCTGTTCATCAAGTACATCGGATACCTCTGATTGTTCTGTTCTTCTATATATGAACTATTTTTGAACATTTCATGGGTTTCCTCATTTTTGAGGAGACCCTCTATTGAACGCATCACATTGTCATGTCTCTTTTCAAACTTCTCAGCTACCTGCAAACTACTGCATACAGCTTCATCATTTCTTAGATATACAAGTTCGTCCATGTGTCCTCCTTTCTCTATGTTTAGCTCAACGCTATTGAACTTTTTGCTTAAAAAAATAATCTGGTATATCATCAACTGTTAGCTTAAGTAATCTAACAGCCTTGAAAATATCTGGTTGTTTCCAATCCCTGTTTCCACTCATTTTCAATGATAACGTACGCTCGGACCATCCCATAGCTTCTGCAAATTTATATCTCGTTCCAAAGATTTCCACGATACGTCCAGATAATTTACTATAATCATACAAATTTCCGCACCTCCTCTTTGCTCAATTCTTTGAACATCTTTACTTTAGCATACGCCTTTTAATATGTCAATTGTTTTGCTCAATTTTTTTGAATTTTTCTCATTTTTATATTGAACTTTTGTACAATATCTTATATAATGTATCTTACAAAGTGAGGTGATCAAATGAAGAAACAAACTACTTCAAATAGATTAAAACAAATAATGTCAGAAAGAAATTTAAGACAAGTAGATATACTTGAAATGTGTAAACCGTATTGCAAGAAATATGATATAAAACTCGGTCGAAATGATTTGAGCCAATATGTTACTGGAAAAGTTGAGCCAGGTCAGAAAAAACTTACTGTTTTGGGAATGGCACTAAATGTAAGTGAAGCATGGTTAATGGGATTTGATGTTCCTATGGAACGAATGGCTTTTAAAGACACACCTAAAAACTTTCACTCTTCTTTCGATAATATAGAAGAATTTAAAGCTTCTTACGACAAAAGTAAATTGCGTGGCGATAAACTATTAAATGCCATAATCGAAAACGTTGAGCACCTTAATAACGATAATAGGAAGCGTTTATTTGAATACTCACAAAATCTTCTTACTAATCAACAGATGGAAGAAGAACTCATGCCGAACGCAGCACATGAAAGCAGAAAACCATACACTGCGGAAGAACGGCAAGCTGATGAAGATATGCTCGACTAAGTCCATTTTATTGGACAACTAAACATTTATAATATCACTGGAGGTGTTGACCATGAAATACAATGCTTTACTAAATGAAGCCAATGCCGAAGGTATCTCTATCAAAGAACGTCCTTTTAAAACCTATGATGGACGGATAAAAGGCAAAGATATTTATTTACGAAAAGATATGAATACAACCGAGAAATCCTGTGTACTTGCTGAAGAACTCGGACACTATTACACCACTGTCGGAGATATTCTCGACATGAATGTTCCCGAAAACCGTAAGCAAGAACGTCAGGCGCGGCTCTGGGGTTATAACCGTGTAATCGGACTATTCGGTCTGATCAGAGCCTATGAACATGGCTGTAAAGATAAATATGAAATTGCAGAATATCTGGATGTTACAGAAGAATATCTGGAAGACTGCATTGATTGTTATCGTGATAAATACGGGGAATGTAAAACTGTAGATAACTACACAATTTATTTTATCCCCAACTTGATGATATTTAAGAAAATATAATATATAACTTGATTCATCCAGTATCTCTAACCATAAATACACTGCCCTCTTGATACGAAAGTATTTGTATGGCGGAGATATCTGATTGAATAAATGAACTCTGGAAAATAACAAGAGGCGAAACATTTTGAAACAAATAAAATGAAAGGAAAAACATATGAAAAAGAAAATCGTAGCATTATTACTGGCATCATCTATGGCATTGTCATTATCTGCTTGTGGAGGATCTGGATCTGATTCTTCAAGTTCTAAGTCCGACACTAAGACAGAGGAAACAGCAAAATCTGATACTTCTTCTGATGATTCTTCGGCTGATCAGTCAGAAGAAACTACATATCAGAGTATTCTGGATGAATATACTCAGAAAATTACTGAAGCAACTCCAGGAGTTGTTGACGAATTCAATACAGAAGCTCCTGAGAAAAACGGTGACGTAAATGCTCTGGCAGAACTTTGCAACGCAAAAGTCGAAAAACTGGCTACAATCTGTAACGAAGGTGTTAGTAAAATGGCTGAAATCAAATTAAAAAATGGTGACAGTGATGATACCTACAATGAATGGGCGGGAAAATTACAAGAAGTGTACACCACCCAGGCACAGCAAGTACAGGATGCATACACGAGTGTTGCTACAGGACAATAAAATAATGTAATATAAAAAATCCCCGGTGTCTACCAAACACCAGGGAAAATCCCGAGTAATATATACGGCGAAGGATTCGCTCGATACAGTACTCCCTCAACAAGAATATTGTATCACAAAAATCCGGCACCGTATAGGTGTTATTTTTGTACCCATTTTTGTGCGACGTCGCACATATAATTACAGGAAGGTGATACAATGAGCGTAAAATATGCATACGGCTACATCCGGGTATCCACTCATGATCAGGAAGAAATCTCTCCGGACTCCCAGGAGCACCTCCTTCGGGACTATGCAGCCAAGAGCAATATCGTAATCCTGAAAATCTTCACGGATCTCGGCATCTCCGGAAGAAAAGCTAACAAGCGTCCCGGCTTTCAAGAGATGATCGGACTGGCCAAGGGTGATGATCATCCGGTTGATCAGATCCTGGTATGGAAGTTTTCCAGGTTCGCCAGGAATCAGGAAGAATCTATCGTCTATAAATCTCTATTAAAAAAGCAACATAATGTAGATGTCGTGAGCGTATCTGAGCCACTCTCCGATAATCCTTTCGGCAGCCTGATCGAGCGTATCATCGAATGGATGGATGAATACTACTCTATCCGGTTATCCGGCGAAGTTCTCCGCGGCATGAAAGAAAACGCTGCTCGTGGAGCTTTCCAGGGCGCTGCACCATTTGGTTATAAGACGGTTGATAAAACACTTGTTATTGATCCAGAAAAAGCAGATATCGTCCGGCACGTATTTAACATGTATGTAAATGAAAAATTAAGTGTATTTGACATTGCCCGGTATCTGAACAACTTGGGATGCCGGACAATTCGTGGAAATCTTTTCGAACGGCGCACGGTCGAATACATGCTGAAGAATCCCACCTATTGTGGAATGATCCATTGGAATAAGACGGAAAACGCAACACACAGTATTAAAAATAAGGATGAATGGATTGTAAGCCAGGGGCAGCACCCCGCTATCATTTCACAGGAATTATTTGATGCCACACAGGAACGGCTGAAAGCAACCCGCCGACCATCCCGACGGCGAGAACGTCCATCCTCTACATATAAGCACTGGCTTTCCGGACTTATGAAATGTCCTGCTTGCGGAAAGACATTATCTGCCTGCACTCAAAAAAGAGTCAATGGCGAAAAGTACGCCTACTTCTCTTGCTACGGATATGCTCACGGACAATGTGATAAAGCTCACGGTGTGAGTTCATTGGTGCTGGAACCGGAAGTTTTAGCCAGTATCAAAGAGATCCTGGATACTGGAAATATTTCCTATGAATTACACGATTATCAGCCCACAGAAGCCGTTGACGAACGAAGTATTATAAGAGATCGCTTAAACAGTTTAACAAGCAAAGAGGAACGAATAAAGGCTTCCTACAGGGAAGGAATCGACACTCTGGAGGAATATAAAAGCAATAAAGCAATTCTTCAAAAAGAACGAGAAAATTTAGAAGAACAGTTAAAAGAGCTGGAAGAACAAAAGCCGGAACCAGATCAGGATCCGACCTGCGATATGCTATTGAAAGTCCGAAGCGTCTATGATATTCTTATTTCAGATAGTTATACATACATTCAGAAGAACGAAGCTCTGAAACAGATCGTTGATAAGATTATTTATGATAAAGAGTCAGATTCTTTGAAAATTAATTTTTTTCTATGTCGTTAAGAATGCCCGCAAACCCTTGATTTTACTGGGTTTGCGGGCACTTTATACGTTATTGAAGTTCGGTGGACCGGATGGAGAATTAGGAGCTTCTTTGAGATATTTTTCTCAGAGATATACCATGCCTTATAATGAAGTAATTGGCACACTAACAGACATTGCTACCGAGGAATTTGCCCATATGGAAATCGTATGCGCCATTGTACACCAGCTCACACGCAATCTGACTCCGGAACAGCTTGAAAAATCCGGTTTTGATAAATATTATGTTGACCATACACTTGCTCTTTGGCCACAGGCTGCCAGTGGAACTCCTTGGAGTGCTACAACTTTCCAGTCTAAAGGTGACCCTATTACAGATCTTCATGAAGATATGGCTGCCGAACAAAAAGCCCGTACTACCTATGATAATATTTTGCGTCTTATCAAAGATCCTGAAGTCTGTGATCCGATCCGATTCCTTCGCGAACGTGAAATTGTTCATTATCAACGTTTTGGAGAAAGCCTCAGAATTGTCCAGGATAAATTAGATAGTAAAAACTTCTACGCATTTAATCCTGAATTTGATCATAAATCTTGTTGTAAATAAATATAAAAATTCTCTCACTGATATTTTTTCTGTAAAAAATAGGCTTCGCCTATTCAACTCCCCTGCCCCTCAATCATGAGGGGTGGG
>OLRR01000869.1_pt1 | contig 21692 bp, 11 predicted proteins | sample 1671941 | NCBI WGS metagenome assembly OLRR01 (sample SAMEA3136628, study PRJEB25190) | human gut metagenome
CCCCCCCCCCCCCCCCCCCCCCCCCCCCCCCCCCCCCCCCCCCCCCCCCCCCGGGGAGCTTGCCCTTCTCGCGGCGCTCTGCGCACAGGTCACACAGCTTGGTGAACGAAGGAATGAAATCGTAGACGTACTGGTCCGTCTCGTTGCCCTCGGCGTCTTTGATCGGCCAGGGGCCGTTCTGCATGACCTTCACGCCCCACTGGCCCAGAGGGAGGGTGTGCTCGGATTGGCATGCCACCTCGCAGGAATAGCAGCCGGTGCAGTACTGGTAATCGATGAGAATGCCGTTACGTGCCATTAGAGTTCCTCCTCCTTGCAGCGGTACACCTTGCAAAGCGTGCACTTGAGGTCAGCGCCAAATCCGGTCTTGCCGGGCTTGTTGGCGAGCAGCTGGTTGATGTTGGACTGACGGAATCCGTACAGGTTGGGCTCTGCACCGTCCTGCTCGGGGAACCACCAGCCGTGCTGAGCGGCAATCGTCCCCTCGTGGACCTCGTAGGTCACGCGAGCGCGCTGACGCGCGCGGCCGCGGTGGTTTTCCATCCACACCCAGTCGCCTTCGCTGATGTTGAGACGTGCCGCATCGCGCGGGTGAATCTGGACCCACGGATCGGGCGTGAGCTGGCGCAGGTAGGGAATCTGCCTGTGCTCGGAATGGAAGAACGAGGTCGTGCGGGCGCCGGTGATCATGATTATCGGATACTTCTCGTACAGGTCCGGCGTCGTGACGGGACCGATGCCGGGTTCCTCGATGTAGGGCAGCGGGTCGTAGCCAAACGCCTCGAACAAGGTCGAGTAGAACTCAATCTTGCCGGTGGGCGTGTTGAAGCCGGGCTGGCCGTCGGGACGCATGAGCCCCTTCTCGTACTTCTTGTACTCGTACTTCTGATACGCCGGGCCATGCTCCATCAGCTCGTGGAACGTCATGCCTGACGGCTTGACGATCTCGTCGTAGACCTCGTCTTCGGTAGCCCACGGCCAGGTGTGCTGCTTGCCCTCGGGGCGCTGGATCGCCTTGTTGAACTCGTCGTCGTTGTCGAAGTACTGTGCGAGCTCGCGGTTGATCTCGCAGTCGGACTTGGCCTCGCCCTGAGTGGCGCAGCCGCCGGTGATGGCGGACAGGAAGTAGTAGTGAGCGCGCACGGAGTGCTTCTCCGCCCAGGTCTGGACCGGCATGACGATGTCGGCGCACGCCTGGATGGTCGGCGTCATGAAGATGTCGCATGCGGCGATGAACTCGGGCTTCTTCATGGCGTTGTACCAGCGGTCGACCTCGCAGCTCATGCAGGCGATGCCGTTGGACGTCTGAATCCACACGCCCTTGACGAGCCCCTGCTCCATGTACTCGAGGCACATGTCGGGCATGGCCTGGGTGAGGCCGTAGCGATACATCGGGAACTCTTTCCAGCCGACGCGCTTTTTCTGCGTCTCCTCGGTGATGAGGTCGTAGATGCCCCACGCGCCTGCAGAAGGCTGGTCGACGCCCATGGGAGAGGCGGTGTAGCACATGCCGCCGGGGATATCGAGGTTGCCGGTGATGGTCCACAGCGCGGCGATGGCGGCGGCGCAGGGAGTGCCCTGGGACTGCATGTCGACGGCGAGGCCCCACACGACGTTGGCCGGAGACGCCTTTGCGAACATACGAGCCGCGGCGACGATCTTCTCCTTGGGAACCCAGGTCATCTCCTCGATCTTGTCGAGGTCCAAAGCGCATGCACGCTCGGCGAGCTCGTCGAAGCCGTAGGTCCAGTTCTCGACGAAGTCGTGGTCGTAGAGGTCTTCTTCCACGATGACCTTGATCATACCCAGAGCGACCGCCGTGTCGGTACCGGGGCGCAGCTGCAGGTGGATGTCGGCGTGGGCAGCCAGCCACGTCACGCGCGGCTCGACGGAGATGAGCTTGCAGCCGAGCTTCATGGCGTCGGTTACCCAATGGCCCATGAAGAAGTCGGGGTTGGAGATGGTGGGGTTGCAGCCCCAGACGATGGTGCACTCGGGGCACGTCCACTCGGGGTCGTCATAGCGCAGTGCGGAGAACTGCGAGAAGTCGGCGATGAGCATGCCGCCGTAGGTCATGATCATGAGCGACAGGCGGGGCAAGTAGCAGGCGGTGCCGGACAAGAAACCGTACTCGTTGGGGCTGCCCATGGTGTTGGCGATACGGCCGACCTGCCACTGGTTGTCGCGGGCGGTGCCGCGCAGGCAGTGGATGGAGTCTCCACCGTAGGTCATCGCGATACGGCGGAACTCCTTGTAGCAGGTCTCGAGCGCCTCGTCCCAGGTGATGCGCTGCCACTTGTTCTCGCCGCGCTCGCCGATGCGCTTCATGGGGTGCAAGATGCGGTCGGGATGGAACTCGACCTGCTTGAACGCCAGGCAGCGCGGGCACAGCGCACCGCGGTTGTACGGATCGTCCGGGTCGCCTTCGCACTTGATGAACTTGCCGGTCTCCTTGTCGGAGTACACCAGCACGCCGCAGCCCTCATGGCAGCCAGGAGCAGACCAGACGGACGTGCGGGTGACGATCATGCCGTCTTCCTCGTACTGCCACTCCCCCGGGTGCTTCCAGCGCGGGTCGATCTCCTGAGTTTTGCCAGCGCCGAAGTTGAACTGGTTCTCCTCCTTGGAGTTGCCGATATCATCGCGGTCGACGCCGTCGATGCTGGTCTCCACTGGCTCGGTTATCTCAGCCATAGACTCCCTCTTTCTCTCTTGCCGCGTCTCGCCCTCACGAGACGCGCGCCGTGCACCCGCGAAAACGGTTTCCTCACGCCTTTGGGTATCTGCCCCGAAGACTTTTTCCGAATGCCGGCAAGGGAGAGTTAAGCACCAACACACCTTCGCACCCTCACGTCATTGGTGTGCAGTTCTCGGAATCATGCCATTGGTATTATGCCTTGACCTGCGAAGATAGAAAAAACCCCTCACCCAAAGGGCAAGGGGCACTGACACGAGGGGCCGTGGGTATCGTCTCACTTTGGCACGAGGGGCCGTGGGTATCGTGTCATTTTGGCGCCCGGGAAAGGGCGCGGAGAAATCAGCTCCGCTCTTCCCCACCGTCGCCGCTCGCGTACTTCTTGAGCTCGGCGTCGGTAAGCGGGTACTCCTCGATGAAGTCCATGAGCTTTTGCTGGGAGTGAATGTCGAACTTCCGGTAGATGCTGTAGATGTGGCTCTTCACCGTATGCGGGGAAATGTTGAGCTTGTCCTTGAGGTAGGCGGCGTTACGCCCGCGCGCCAGGTAGCCAAGGATGTCGGTCTCGCGCGGCGAGAGCTCGAACATCTCGGCCGCCGCCAGGCACTTCGCGGAAAAGATCTCGTCCTGCGTGTAGTTGACGGTTACCACTTTTGGCTCCGCTGCGCTCGCAAGCTCCTCCATCGCCGTTTTGTCGTGGTGATGGGCATCGGGCAAGAATATCGCAAACACGACCACCAGCACGACCGCCATGGTCAGCCGGACGTAGCCGAACACCTCGGAATGGGCGCCATACACCATGCTCACCACCGTCGCGATGACCCACCCGATGAAAAACCCGACAGCAGAGAAGACGAGCCTGATGGGAATCTGCCGGAATACCGAGCATTCCCACGGGTCTTTGCACTTCTGGACGAGCAGGGCGTAGCTGGTCGGCGTGAGCGCGCCCCACGACATGAGCACGAGGCCGACGGTTACCGTCTGAAGCTCGAGCGGCGCAAACGGCGTCGCCACGCACGAGAGCACGGTGACGCACAGCACCACGCGCTGGACCACGGTGATGCCGATCTCCTTGCCCGCCGATGAGATGATCGCAATCGCCGCGGCTCCGGGCAAGACGAACAGCAGGCCGACGATCAAGGTGATGCCGCCCTTGTTGAACAGGTACACGAAGCACAGTCCGAACACGATGCCGAAGAATACCAAGGTGACCTCGATCTCCTTCGTGAACTGCCACTTGGGCCGCTGCGTCTCGGTGAGGGGCGCCCGCTCATTGAGCGGCGCCTTCTTGCTCGTGTACCTGAGCAGGATAACCGACCCGAGCCCATAGCCGATGCTCAGGAGCACTTGGAGCACGGCGGGCATGAAGATGATCAGGGCGAACAGCGCACCGCCGAAGAACAGCGAGAAGCTCGTGAACCTGAACTCTCCCCCATCGGTGAGTCTGCTGCAGGCATCCAGCCACACGACGGTCAACGCTCCCCCGACAACGCCCGTGACGAGGTTGACCACGAGGGCGACGGGCACGACAACGGGAACGCCCAGAAAGGCGAGTCCCACGTATACCGGCAGCAGCAGCGTCCCAACAGCGACAAGCGCATAGAACCCGGTTTTGAACGGAACGAACTTGTTGTACTTGCCAAGCACACTCATGAGCACGTACCCAAGCGTCACCCCGAAGAAGACGAACGCCTGCAAAAAGTCGCGGTCGCCCAGCGCCGCGTCTTGAAAGACCTCGGCAAAAAACCAGTAGAAACAATCGAACATCCAGGCGAAGAACAGAGCAAATCCGATGATTCCCACCAGCTCGATCGCCTCGAGGTCGCGAGCCTTCTTGCGCACCCGCCCTTCAGCATCGTTAATTGTCATTGAGTTCCCCCAGACAACGTGCCGCGCAGCACGTGCCTTCTCTCTCTAGACCCCTCTTGCATGCGCCCTTCATGGTACTTGTTTCAAATCGTTTTCGCATATGCGAAAACGGCCCTTCTCGCTCCTTTCGAAACCAGAAGGGCTGTCAAAGCTAACCCCCCAGGCACGGGGTCATGGTCGCGAGGCCAAAAGAGCCCAGCGACCATGAGACGTTCTTGCTATTGGGTATCGGGCGCTACTTGGACTGCGCTTCCTGCGCAGGAGCCTGCGCGCGCTTCTTGCTCGGACGAACGCCAAAGCTGAAGATGATGCCGACGATTCCAATCGGCACCAGTGCGATGACCGCGAGCATCGGGTCGATCATGGCGCCACCGCTTGCCAGCGCGTCCTGGATGGCCTTGCCGATGGCAGGGCCGAAGTCCGCCGCAGAGCCACCGGCCGCGATGACGGCCTGCTTCGCGTTGATGACGACGTTGGATGCCGCCGTGAGCCCCTCGTTGAAGGGCGCCATCACGTAGCTCGTGGCAATCTGACCAGCATACTGGCCCAGCGTGAGCAGCGACAGGCCGAAGGCGACTGCGGTCTGGCCGCCCTTGTAGACGAAGGTCGGGACGAGCGGCCTGCAGCAGGCGTTGAGCATCATGTTGCCAATGCAGAAGAAGATGACGAACGGGATGAAGAACGACGCGTTGAAGGACAGCGCCGAGCAGACGGTAAGTCCGATGATGCCCGTCACGACGCAGAGGTACTTCTTGTCACGTGGCGTCTTGTCCAAGATCAGGCCGCCGATCGGTGCGAGGGCACCGCAGGCGCAAATCAGGCCACCGACGACGCCCGCAACAGCCGCATCCCAGCCAAAGCCGCCGAGCTGGAGAGGTGCCTGCAGCCAGGTCTTGAGGTACTGCGAGAACGCGTAGTTCATATAGTTGAAAATGGCGAACATGAGGATGAGGCACCACAGCTGACGGCTCTTGAAGTACTTGAGCACGTCCTTGAGCGGCTTGCGCTCAGGCGAAACCTGCGAGCGCTCGTCCTCGCGCGGGCCGCGGAACACGATGGCGAAGACAACGCCGACCACCAAGATGAGTGCCGCCCAGACGAGCTGCAGCGCACCGACGTTCTGGCCGACCGCGCTGTAGACGCCGTCGTTCACGAAGTTGGAGCAGAAGATGCCGACAGGCGCCCAGATGGACCAGATGGCCATCGCGCGGCCGCGCGTCGAATCCGGGAACCAGATCGAGACGCACGTCGGGCCGGCGACGATGGTGGTCGAAAGGCCAAGACCCAAGATGAAGCGGCCGATGAGGAACGCGTAGAAGTTCGTGCCGACGGTCAGGGCGCTGAGGACGGTGCCGACAAGCGAGATTCCCATACCGATGAGCGTGGTCACCTTCGCGCCGAACTTGCGCACGATAATCGTGGTCGGCAACGCCATGATGAGGGCGCCGATGGGGACGAGGCCCATCACGTTGGAGAGCAGGCCGAACTTGGACGGGTCGGCGAACAGCGGGTTATTCGCGGCGAGCCAGGATTTGAAGACCGGGAACGTGAGGCCCGGAAGCCACATCCACGAGAACACGATGCTGACGGCTGCCAACAGCGAGACGATTAGACAGGGCCATGCGTACGATGGCGTCTTCGCAGGCGCCTGCTCGGCACCTGCGGCATTGGGATTTGACATGAGTTCCCCCCTTGTTTGTGGAGCCGGGCCGCACGCCTTTGCCCAAGGCTGCCCCTCTTTGCGAATCCGGCTCGAGCCCAGCTGCGGGGCAAGGTGCCCCGCAGCATTCCTTGCAATCGAGCGGTACTACAGGTTGAAAATCTTCTCGGCGTTGCCGCCCATGATGAGCGCCTTGTCCTCATCGGAGATGTCGAGTGCATTCACGGACTCGACGGAGCGCGCCATCCACTCGTAGAAGACGGGGAACGACGAGCCGAGCAGCAGGTGGTCGGCGCCGCATACCTTGACCGCGCACTCGAGCTGGTCTTTGCCCCAGCTCATGGGGTGCGTCATGTCGAAGTAGATGTTGTTCTTGAGGTAGCGGTCGTAGTCCTCGCGCGTGATGTTTGCCGTCAGGCGGTTCATGGCCTCTTTCTTCTTGGTCGACACATGCGGTGCGAGGATCTCCTGCAGTGCGAAGAAGTTGCCGCCGAACATCGTGTGGATGAACTTCAGGTCGGGGAACTCGTCGAACATGCCGGAGTAGATCTCACGCGAGACAGCAGCGGCCTGCACGTGGATTCGGCCGAGCTCGCGGCGCAGAACCGTGTACTCGTCGAAGTTGCCGTAGGCGTTCTGGCCAGGCGTGTGGTGGATGACCGCCGGGATCTTCTTGTCGTTGAGCACCTTGAGGTACGGCTTGAACAGCTCGTCGTCGAGGAACTTGTCGCCATAGCAGCAGGCAAACTGCACGCCGACCGCGCCCATGTCGATGCAGCGCTCGAGCTCCTTGATGTCTTCCTTGCGGCCCCACGGCGGCAGCACGGCGTTGAAGCGCAGGCGTCCTTCGGAGTCACGCTGCATCTGGGCTGCCTGGTCGTTCACGACCTTGCAGATGTCGAGCGGCAGCCACTCCTGCCAGACCGGCATGCGCAGAAGCGCCATATCAATTCCGGCATCATCCATCGCAGAGATCTTTGCCTCGAGCGTGTAGTCACCCTCGACGTAGTTCAAGATCTGCTTGCCTTCGGGGTATTCCAGGACCATCTGGCGCTTCTTGCCGTCAGGCGTCTTGTCGAGGTATGCCTTCATGCCGAACGTGAACGGCGCGGAATAGAGAAAGCCGTTCAGAATCTCTTCGTCGGTGAAGAGGTTCGTCGGCAGCATATGCATGTTGATATCAATTACCTTGTTGTCAGCCATTTGAAACTGCTCCTTGTCCAAGCCGTGCGATGCACATCGATCACACCGCACGGCTCAGTCGAGTTGGATGGGTGGGTATTACTTCTGGTAAATCGGGGTGACCTCGCCGCGCTCCATCTTCTTCATGTTCTCGCTGCAGCGGACCTTCCAGTCGATACGACCCTGCTCACGTGCCCATTCGGGGACCTTGTGGGAAAACTCGTGGCCAGCGCGCACGTCGACGTGCATGAGCCGGTCTGCCACCTCGTATCCAAAGTTGTCGTCAACCATCTTAAAAACCCTCCTTTCCAAAAAAGGACGTTGCCTAAGGTTTTCACGAAGCCTTTTCGTAGACTTCGATTTAGGCCTCTTTGATAGCCACCACAATCTGGTTGGGCGTCGTGACCTTGCTTGCCAGCTCTTCAATCGGCCCGAAGTCGAGGCACTGAGCCTGACAGTGTTGCACGCAAGTCGGGCGCTTGCCCTTTCCGACGCGCGCGGCGCACAGGTCGCACCAACGCGTGAACTGCGGGATGAAGTCGAGCTGCCAGTCCTTCTTGCCCTCGGTGATCTGGAGCGGACCGAGCTTGCTCACTTTGATGCCGAACTGCTTTTCCGAATATCCGTGCTCCTGCTGGCACGCGAGCACGCATGCCTCGCATCCGGTGCAGTAGTTGACGTCGATCAGGATTCCTTGAATAGTCATCTTCTTTCGCTCCTCCCCGCTAGTCTTCGGCCTTGTAGATCTTGCACATCATTGCCTTGTAGTTAGAGCCAAAGCCCGACACGCCGGCATCGAAGGGAACGAGGTTGTTGATGTTGGATTCCAGCACGCCGAACAGCCCCTTCTTCTCGTCCTCGACGTTTTCCTCCGCCTGATCCTTACGCTCGGGGAACCACCAGCCGTGGTCACACTGCATGACGCGCGGGTCGTAGGTCGAGTCGAACGCTGCGCGGTACTTGCAGCGTCCGTGCTTGTTCTCGAGCCACATCCAGTCGCCTTCGGCAATGCCGTGCTTGGCTGCGGTGTCGGGATGGAGATGGCACAGCGGGTCGGGATGCAGCGCGCGGAGCTTGGCGATCTGGCGCTGCTCGGAGTGGAAGAAGTGCGGGACACGCTGGCCGGAGGTGACGATGTAGGGGTACTCTGCGACGTCTTCGGGAGCGGAGTACGGGCTTTCCACCGGTTCGACGTAGCTCGGCAGCGGATCGAGTCCAGACCAGGCCGTGTGATGGAACACCATCGAGTAGACCTCGGCGCGGCCGGTCTCGGTCTGGAAACCGGGTTTGCCGTCGTCGCGCAGGTCGCCCGTCTCGTACTTGCGGTACTTGAACTCGGGATACTTCCAGACGCTCTCCTTGAGCTCTTCCCAGGTAAAGCCGCCGTCCTCAAGGGCGTAGTCCCACATCTCCTCGACCGTGTCCCACGGCCAGGCGATGTCGGCGTTCTCGGGCCTGATGGCCTCAACGAGGCGCTTGCCCAGCTCGAGGAAGATGGTGTTGTCGGGCTTCGTGTCGCCCACGGGCTCGATGGCCTTGGTGATGCTGCTGATGCGGTACGGGTTCAGGCCGCCAAAACCGTTGCGCTCGGAGTAGGTCGACGCAGGCAGAACCACGTCGGCGAGTGCCATCATGGTCGGCGTCATGAACAGGTCCTCGACGACGACGAACTCGAGCTGCTTGTACCATTCGAGCTGCTTTTCGGCCTGGGCTCCCATCGTGGCGAGGAAGTTGTTGGTGGCAAAGTACGCCGCTCTGATGGGATGACCGCCGTTTTGCCACTGCTCGATCGTCGCGTTGGACGACATGTTCTTGAAGCCGACGGCAAACATGGGATAGCGCTCGATGCCGATGCGCTTCTTCTGCTCTTCTTCCGTGAGGAGCTCGTCGTAGCCCCACGTGCCGGTCCAGTTAGGCTGCTCGATACCCCAGCAGGCACGTCCGATGACGTTGCCGCCCGGCACGTCCAGGTTGCCGGTGATGGTCCACATAGCAACGAGTGCATGCGCCGCCTGCTGGCCGCCGGTCTGCTGGTCGAGCGCGACGCCCCATTGGATTGCCGCGGGCTTGGAGGTTGCGTACGTGCGCGCGACGCGGACGATGTCCTCCTTCGAGACCCAGCATCTCTCCGCGAGCTCGTCCAGGTCGTATTCCTTGACGCGCTCGCACACCGCATCGAGGCCGTAAACCCACTTGTCGCAGAAGTCCTGGTCGTACAGGCCCTCGTCGCAAATGACCTTGAGCATTGCCATGGCGAGCGCGCCGTCGCCACCAGGGCGCACGCGCAGCCAGTCCTCGCCAGCGCGAGCGGCAATCCAGGTGAGGTTGGGGTCGACGACGGCGACCTTCATTCCGCGTTTCATCAGATCGATGATCCAGTGACCGTAGAAGCCGTCGGCGTTCGCGTAGAAGGGCTGGTGTCCCCAGATGATGCAGTATTCCGGAACGGTGTAGCGCGGGTCGTCATAGCGCTTGGGGAAGAACTGCGAGCAGTCCATCACGCATGCGTCGCCGATCATGCACGCCATAGATGCAATGCGCGGCAGGTAGCAGGAGTTGCCTGCAAAGTACGGAACGCCCTCGTTGGGCGAGCCGATGCTCGCGTTCAGTCGCGTGATCTGGTGGATGTCGCGGCCCGTCCCCTGGCAGCATGCGATCTTGTCGGAGCCGTAGGTGTCGGAGATGCGCTTGAACTCCTTGACGATGATGTCATATGCCTCGTCCCAAGAAATCTCGACGAACTTGTCCTTGCCCCTGTCCTCGCGGGCGCGCTTCATGGGATGGAGCAGACGGTCCTTGTGATACACGTAATCCGGTATGCACAGGCACCTGCTGCACAGACGACCCTGGTTGTACGGGTCTTCGGGGTCGCCCTCAACTTTGACGAGCTTGCCGTCTTTGACATATGACAAGATGCCGCAGACGTTATGACATCCTGGAGCCGAACGGGCGGTGCTCCTGATCACCGTCATCCCGTCCTCTTCCCATGTCCAAGGGACATCGGGAGTCTCGGCGCAGGGTGCGGGCTCGATGCCGAAATCGGATTTCTTCGGAAGACGGCTCCCGCGCTTGTACTGGCCAGGAACATACGTTGCCTCTGCCATTCCTTGCCTCCTCTTGATCGATCTCTCTCGTTCGCCGACGCAACTGCGCCGGCTCTTGCGATTCACTGCTGTGCATCGACTCGACCGAAGAATCGAACCAGTCGCCATCGCCAAATCGTCTGGCAACGACATTAGGGGGCGGAGCGGGGCAGCTCCCCCGCACATAAGATGAGGGTTTGCAAATCAGCACATCAGGCGTACCAAGATGGGCCTCTCAGCCCATTGGTATGAGTGCTCTACCTGCGCTGTTACCAAAATGACGCGAGGAGCCGATGACACGAGGGACAGAGGGCATCGCTCCAGTTTGACGCGGAGGGACACCTCCGCCCGGCTTTGGCTTCGCCCGCATGACAGACCGGACAGCTCCTGGCCGTATACGTGACAGACCGGTCGGGCTCTGGCCAAATATGGTCAGCAGCTCGCCGGTTTGTCATGTATATGGCCAATGGCTCGCCGGTCTGTCACAGGCACAGTCGCGACAACGACCGCGACCGCGCAGGCAACGCGAGGGCCGTGGGCATCGGACAAAAAATGAACCGACGCCCACGGCCCCCTTGCGCCATTGCGGGCAAAAAAATGCCCGGGTGCTGAGCGTGAATGAAGCACCCGGGCCAAGCTGCCGACCAGAAGAGGAAAAGGGAGATTCTGTCGGACACTTTGAGTCGGGAATAAGGATTTCCCCCGACCCAGCCAGACGGTCAAATCTGACTGGCTACACTATACGGACGCGCAGTGCGCGCAGCATCACCCATAGTGGGTGAAATCGTCATTTCATACCCGCCACATGACGAGAAGCACAGCTCATGCCATGGCTTTCAGCACTTCTAGGCCATGCAGGACAAACAAGGTCAGCCTACTATTCAGATAACGAATGCGGCGCACTTGCGAGATGCACCCATACGTCGAGCGTGGATGATCCGAGAGGAGAAGCAATGAGAATCGAGAAGAAACCCGAGGGCGAGTCGGTCGAGATTACCGCCCATGCAAGCGCGCAGGAAGTCGACGGGGCCTTCGCATCCGCCTACTACGACTTCGCGACCCGCATGAATCTACGGCCCGAGAAGGGCAAGACCGTGAATCAAGTCGCGCAGGAGCAACTCGGCATCAAAGACCTCGACTCCGTCGTGCGTCAGACCGCCCTCGAGGCGCTCGTGCCGCTCGCCATCGACAAAAGCGGAGTACTCCCCGCCTATCCACCCAGCGTGAAAAGCACGGACCAGCTGCAACGGGGCAAGGCGGCCACCTTCACGCTCAAGATGCTCCCGAAGCAACGCTACGAGCTCTCGTCGTATGAGCCCGTGAGTATTACCGCGCAGCCCTTCAGCGTCGACGAATCGCTTGTCGACAAGCAGATCGCACAGATTGCCGAGAAGAACGCCGAGTACGTGACCGCTGCCGAGCAGCACGAGGTGCGCCCTGGAGACAGCATCCTCATCAGCATGAGAAGCTTCCAGGAAGACGGCACGCGAATCCCCGGCCTGAGCGCAGCATCGCAGACCTACGTGTGCGGCAAGGGCTTCATGCCCGAGAGCTTTGACAGGGAAATCATTGGCATGAAGCCGGGCGAGGAGAAGTCCTTCAGCTTCGACGGCCCTGACCTCGACCCCCAGGGCAACGAGACGAGCATGACCGTCGACACGACGGTGACCGTCCTCGAGATCCAAGAGGAAAAGATTCCGGAGATCACCGACGAGTGGCTGGCAAGGCACCTGCCCGTCTTCAAGTCGGTCGCAGACCTGCGAGCAGACATCGCCTCCAAGCTCGAGGCGGAGACGAAGAAGGCCTACGACGACTACCTGCGCCAGCTGGCAATCGCAGAGCTCGCGCGCAGGTTCCAGGGGCACATTCCCGACGAAGCCTACGACGCCATGCGCGATAACTACTTCCGCAGCCTCGACCAGCAGCTCCAGGCCCAGCACATGAGCTACGACGATTACGTCGAGCAGCAGGGCGGCAAGCAGCAGTTCTCCATGATGGTGATGATGCAGGTCCGCGAGATGCTCGTGGAAGGCTATGCGCTCGACGCGCTGTTTGCCCACGAGGGCCTCGCGACGACCGACGCCGACTACCTCGCGGCGGCTCAGCAAATCAACCCGCAGGCAAAGCCCGAGGACACGCGCAAGCAGCTGGAGCGCTCGGGCCGCGGGTTCATCTTGCGCGAGACTGCAGAGCGCTACGCCGCGACGGAGTACCTGCTCGAGCACGCAGACGTCAAAATCGCGGAACGCTAACGGCTCATCGACGGCTCGTGGCGGGCAGCCGAGCCGCAGGGCTGCCCGCGAACAGGACTGCCCCAAACAGTGCAAGGGCGAAGAATCCAGCCCGGATTTCTTCGCCCTTGTTGCGTTTCGCGGCAAAAAGCGTCTCCCTTGCCGCGTTTCCTGCCTGCTCGTATGCCCGCAGCCGGCTACTCCTCGCTGAGGCGCCGGTAGCGCTCGTAGCGCTCCTGAGCCTGCTCCGCGCCCTTCTCGAACAGGCGCTCTGCCTCTTCGGGGAACGCCTTCTTGAGCGACACGTAGCGGTTCTCGCCGTTGAGGTAGTCGGCGTAGGGCATGCTCGGCTCCTTCGAGTCAAGCTGCATGGGGTGCTCGAGCCGCGGGTCGTAGCGGTACAGCGGCCAGTAGCCGCTCTCGGCCGCACGCTTCATCTCGCCTTGGACCCCTCTCATGCCGCACTTGAGCCCATGCGACGTACACGGCGCGTACGCGATGATCACGGATGGCCCGTCGTAGCTCTCGGCCTCCTTGATCGCCTTGACCAGCTGGTTGTAGTTGGCGCCCATGGCAACCTGCGCGACGTAGACGTTGCCGTAGGTCATGAGAATCGCGCCCAGGTCCTTCTTGTTGGTCTTCTTGCCGCTCGAGGCGAACTGTGCCACGGCGCCCGCCGGCGTCGCCTTGGAGCTTTGCCCTCCCGTGTTGGAGTAGACCTCCGTGTCGACGATGAGGGCGTTCACGTTCTCGCCGCTCGCGACAACGTGATCGAGCCCGCCAAAGCCGATGTCATAGGCCCAGCCATCGCCGCCGAACATCCAAAACGTCTTCTTCGCGAGCTGGTCCTTGTACTGCAGCACCTGCTCGGCAAGCTCGCGCGCATCGTCGGCAAGCGTCGCCGCCTCGAGTGCCTCGACCAGCGCATCGGCCGCAACGCGCGACGCATCGTAGTCGTCGAACGCATCCAGGTACGCGCGACAGGCCTCGAGCACCGCTGATACCGCCTCATCGCCGTCGAGCAGCGTGGAGAGCCTGGCGACGCGCAGCTTCTGCGCCGCGCGCTGCTGCTTGACGGAAAGCGCCATGCCCAGGCACAGCTCGGCGTTGTTCTCGAACAGGCTGTTCGTCCAGGCGGGACCGAAGCCGCGCCTGTTGACCGTGTAGGGGATGCCCGGCATGGCGCTTCCCCACGCCTGCGAGCAACCCGTCGCGTTTGCCCAGTACACACGCTCGCCAAAGAGCTGCGTGAGAAGCTTCGCGTACGGCGTCTCGCCGCAGCCGGCGCACGCCGCGGAAAACTCCAGCAGCGGCTGCGCGAACTGCGAGCCCTTCACGCTGTAGCGGTCGAAGAGCTCCCCTTTGTCGGAAAGCCCCAGACCGTAATCCCACAGGCGCTTCGCCGCGACCGTGTGGACGGCCGGCGTCATCGCAAGCGCGTCGGTCGGGCACACGTCAGCGCAGCTGCCGCAGCTCGTGCAGTCGAATTCGGACACCAGCAGCGCAAAGCGCGTCCCTTCAGGCGCGCCTTTCGCGCCCTTGGCGGACACGCTCACGAAGCCCTCGGGGGCATCTGCCGCCTCCTCTTCGCTCACCAGGTACGGGCGAATCGCCGCATGCGGGCACACGAACGAGCAGCGGTTGCACTGGATGCAGGCATCCGCATCCCACTCGGGCGTCGTGACGGAGATGCCGCGCTTCTCGTAGGCGGTAAGGCCCATGTCGATGACGCCGTCTTCGTATCCGGAAAATGCGCTGACCGGCAGCTCGTCGCCCTTCTGCGCGTTGATTGGCTCGAGGATGTTCGTCACGACGCAAGGCGCGTCCCCACGGCTTGCGGGTTGCTCGTCGGAAAGCTCCGCCCATGCCGCGGGCACCTCGACCTCGCGCACGCCCTCGCCACCGCGGTCGATGGCGGCCAGGTTCATGTTCACGACCGCGTCGCCTTTGGAGCCGTAGGTCGTGCGCACGGCCTCCTTCATCGCCGCGACGGCCTCGTCGTAGTCCATGAGTCCCGAGATCTTGAAAAACGCCGACTGCAGCACCATGTTGACGCGCTGCCCCAGTCCCAGCTCGGCGGCAATCCTGACCGCGTCGATGGTGAACAGGCGCGCCTTCTTCTGCGCGAGGACGCGTTTCATCTTGTTGGGCAGGTGCTCTTCGAGGCCCTTGGCGTCCCACTCGGTGTTGAGCAAGAACACGCCACCGGACTTTACCTCGTCGGCGACATCGTACTGGAAGACGTAGCTTTGGTTGTGGCAGGCCACGAGGTCGGCATGTTTGACGTAGTAGGTCGAGCGGATCGGCATTTTAGACAGGCGCAGGTGCGACTTGGTGACACCGAAGGACTTCTTCGCGTCGTACTGGAAGTACGCCTGCGCGAACAGGTCCTCGTGCTCGCTCAAGATCTTGATGGTGTTGTGGTTGGCGCCGACGGTGCCGTCACCTCCCAGGCCCCAGAACTTGCAGCTGTACACGTCGCTGTCGTCGAAGTCGGCAAGCTCGTGCACGGGAAGCGACAGGTGCGTCACGTCGTCGTCGATGCCGATGGTGAAGCTCTTGACGGGCGTCCCGGACGCGAGGTTCTCGAAGACCGCCACGATCTGGGCGACGTCGGTGTCCTTCGAGCTGAGCCCGTAGCGGCCGCCGATGACGCTCACCTCGTTCGCGCGCGGGCTGTCCGCGATGACGCTCGCGGCGTCCTGGTACAGCGGCTCGCCCGCACCGCCCATGACCTTGCAGCGGTCGAGAACGGCAACGCGCCGCGCGCTTTCGGGAAGCGCCGCGAGGAAGTATTTCGCGGAAAACGGCCGGTACAGATGCACTTGGATGAAGCCGTACGAGCGGCCGGTACCCTGCGCACGTGCGTTCAGGTAATCGCAGGCCTCCTGCACGGTGCCGGACACGCTGCCCATGGCGATGACGACGTCGGTCGCGTCGGGCGCGCCGTAGTAGTCGAACACGTGGTAGGTGCGGCCCGTGATGGCGCCTTCCTTGGCCATGTAATCCTCGACGATGTCGGGGAGCTCGGCATAGGCGGTGTTGTTCGCCTCGCGCACCTGGAAGTACACGTCGTCGTTTTGCACGGTGGCGCGCAGCATGGGATGCTCGGGGTTGAGCGCGTGCACACGGAAGCGCGCGAGCGCGTCTTGGTCCATGAGGCCTGCCAGCGCCTCGAGGTCGGGCATGTCAATGCGCGACAGCTCGTGGCTCGTGCGGAAGCCGTCGAAGAAGTGCATGAACGGCACCGAGCCCTTGACCGCGGACAGGTGCGCGATGGCCGCCAGGTCGGCGGCTTCCTGCACGCTGCCACTCGAAAGCTGCGCAAACCCCGTGTCACGGCAGGCCATGACGTCGGAGTGGTCGCCGAAGATGCTGAGCGCATGCGTGCCCACCGTGCGGCTCGCCACGTGCAAGACACCTGGGAGGCGCTCGCCGGCGATACGGTAGAGCACCGGCACCATGAGCATGAGGCCCTGGCTCGACGTGAAGCTCGTGCCGAGCGCACCGGTCTGCAGCACGCCGTGGATCGCGCCGATGGCACCCGCCTCGGATTGCATCTCGACGAGGTTGACGCGCTGCCCGAACATGTTCTTTCGCCCGTTGGCGCTCCACTTGTCGGTCAGGCCGGCCATGGGGCTCGACGGCGTGATCGGGTAGATCGCGGCGACCTCGGAAAACTCGTATGCGACGTTGGCCGCGGCGGTGTTGCCGTCGACCGTGACGTAGTTGCTCACTGCACTCACCTAGTCCCTGTCCTTGACCAGATGCGTCAGGCCCAGCTCTTCGGTCAGCGCCTCGCGCATCTTGTACTTGAGCACCTTGCCGGCGGCGTTCATGGGGAACTCGTCGACAAAGCGGATGTAGCGCGGGACCTTGTGACGTGCGATGTTGCTCTTCATGTACTCGCGGAGCTCTTCTTCAGTCGCGGTCTCGCCCTTTTTCAGGATAATGCACGCCGCGGCTTCCTCGCCGTATTTCTCGTCGGGGACTCCGACGACCTGCACGTCTTGCACCTTGGGATACGTGTAGATGAACTCCTCGATCTCCATCGGGTAGAGGTTCTCGCCGCCGCGGATGATCATGTCCTTCAGACGCCCGGTGACATAGAGGTTGCCGTCCTCGTCGAAGCGCGCGAGGTCGCCGGAGTGCACCCACTCCTGCGCGTCGATGGTCTTGCGCGTGGCGTCGGGCATCTTGTAGTAGCCCTTCATGGTGTTGTAGCCACGGCTGCAGAACTCTCCGATGGCGCCCTGCGGCATGTCCTCGCCGGTGTTGGGGTTGATGATCTTGCACTCCACGTGCGGGAACGCGTAGCCGACGGTCTCGGTGCGCAGCCACAGCGGATCGGTCCACTCGGACATCGTGCAGCCGGGCGACGTCTCGGTCTGGCCGTACACGCTCACGATGCCGCGCATCTGCATCTCGTCGGGCTGCGCGGCGCGCTTCATCAGGTCGGGCGGGCAGCCGGCACCCGCCATGATGCCGGTGCGGATGTGCGAGAAGTCGGTCTTCCGGTAGTCGGGATGGTTGAACATCGCGATGAACATGGTGGGGACGCCGTTGAAGCAGGTGATCCGTTCCTGCGTGATGCACGACAGCGCTGCCTTGGCGTTGAAGTACGGGATCGGGCTCATCGTGGCGCCGTGCGTCATCGACGCCGTCATGGAGAGCACCATGCCGAAGCAGTGGAACATGGGCACCTGGATCATCATGCGGTCAGCCGTCGAAAGCCCCATGCGGTCGCCGATGCACTTGCCGTCGTTGACGACGTTGCGGTGCGTGAGCATGACACCCTTGGGGAATCCCGTCGTGCCGGAGGTGTACTGCATGTTGCAGACGTCGTCGGGAACGACCTGCGCCGCCATGCGCTGGACCTCTTCGAGCGGCACGGACTCGGCGCGGTCGAAGGCCTGCTCGAAGTTGAGGCAGCCCGGCATGTCGAAGCCGACGGTGATGACGTTGCGCAGAAACGGCAGCTTCTTGCAGTGCAGGGGCTCGCCGGGCTCGCTTGTCGCGATCTCGGGGCAGAGCTCGTTGATGATGCCCTCGTAGTCGGAGTCGAGCGCGCTTTGGATCATGACGAGCGTGTGCGTGTCGGACTGGCGCAGCAGGTACTCGGCCTCGTGCTTTTTATAGGCGGTGTTCACCGTGACGAGCACGGCGCCGATCTTCGTGGTCGCCCAGAACGTGATGTACCACGCCGGGACGTTCGTCGCCCAGATGGCGACCTTGCTGCCCGGGCGCACGCCCATCGAGACGAGCGCGCGGGCGAAGGTGTCCACGTCGTCGCGGAACTCCTCGTAGGTGCGCGTGTAGTCGAGGGTCGTGTAGCGGAACGCGTACTGATTGGGGAACGCGTCCACCATCGCATCGAGGACCTGCGGGAACGTGAGGTCGATGAGCTCGTACTTTTCCCACAGGTACACGCCAGTCGCGTCGTGGTTGGGGATGAAGGGGCGCTTGTTGCTCTTCGTGTCGTCGAAGCGCTCCATGTAGTTGACGAAGTAGGGGAAGATGACCTGCGGGTCGATGAGGTCGTTCATCCACTCCGGCTTCCACTCGAGCGAGACGAAGCCATCGTAGTTGATGGACGAGAGCGCGCGCATGAAGTCTTCGAGGGGCGCGGTACCCTCCCCCAGCAGGTTGTAGGTGCCGTCGTCGTTCGAGTCACGCATGTGCACGTGTTTGACATAGGCGCCCAGGTTCTTGATGGTGATGCCGGCCTTCTCCTTGCAGTCGCGGTACGGGTGGTAGACATCCCACAACGCCCCGAGGTAATCGCTCGCATACTCGTCGAGCAGCGCGGTCAGGCGCGCCGTGTCGGCGTAGATGCCGCTCGTCTCGACGAGCAGGATGGTGCCCTTCTCCTTGGCGTGCGGCAATGCGGCGGATATCGTCGCGCGCACGGCGTCCTCGTCTTCGGTCTGGGCCTTCACGCAGACGTAGGGGCAGGAGACGGAGGCCGCGAGGTCGATGAGCTCGCAGACCTGGCCGGCGTGCTCGCCCGACTCGGAGATGTCGAGCGAGGTGTCGATGGCAGGAATAGAAAGCTTCTTGGCGTGCAGGCCGCGGACGGTAGAACGCACGTTGTAGGTGTCGAGCGGCGCGCCCTTGCCGATGAGGGCATCGTCAACGAGCGGGTTGTACAGCTCGATACCCCGGAAGTCCATCTCGACGGCGAGGTCGACCAGCTGGTCCCAAGAATAGTCGGACCAGCCTCGCATGGAAAACGACAGTCTCATTAGTTCTGCTCCTCATAGACAATCTTGTTCAGGGCGTTGACGTAGGCGCGAATGCTCGAGCCGACGATGTCGGTCGAGATGCCACGGCCGGAATAGACCTTGCCGTTGCTCATGAGCTTGATGACGGCCTCGCCCATGGCCTCTTGGCCCTCGGTGACGGATTGCATCTGCCAGTCGTCCAGCTCGTAGCGCTTGCCGACGATCTGCTCGACGGCAGCAAGGGCGGCATCGATGGGGCCATCGCCCACGCTCACGGCCTCGACGAGGCCCGACTCGGTCTTCATGCGCACGGTCGCCGTCGCCTTGATGACGTTGCCGTGGTTGATGACGTAGCGGTCGAGGGTATAGGTCGGAGGAACCTGCATGGCAGCGGACGCGACGATGGCGTCGAGCTCGCGGCTGCTGACGCTGCCCTTCTTCGAGGCGATGCGCATGAACGCCTCGTACACGGCGCTCAGGTCCTCGTCGGAAAGCTCGTAGCCGAGCTTGGCGACATATTGGGAGACGACGTCGATATCGTCGTCTGCGGTGAGCGCGATCTCCGCGTCGTTGGGGCCCGAGGGGCTACTGAACAGCGAGCTCGTCACCTGGCCGCGCTCGCAGATGCGGGCGACCTGCGTGGTGAGGCGCTTGATGTTGGTCATGTGCACGCCGCACTGCACCTTGATGTCGTCCGCCTTGTCGGCGAGGATCTTCGCGATGTGGGCCGTCGACGAGATGCCGAGCGGATACGACGTCGCCTTGACCTCGCCCGCGCCCGCCATGAGCGCGGCGACGGCGCAGGAATCTGCCATGAAGAGCTCGTCGCTGCACGAGACGCCCAGCGTGACGTCGCGCAAGCCGGGCACGTCGTCGATGAGGTCGGCGACAAACTGGCCGAACTCCTCGGGGATCATCGTCCCCGCGGCGTCGGCGACGGTGACGGTGGTGGCGCCCGCCTCGATGGTCTTGCCGATGACCTCGGAAAGGAAGTCACGGTCGGCGCGGGTCGCATCGTCGGCGACAAGCTCGACGTCGTCGGTCAGGCGCTTGCAGGCGGTAACCGCGGAGGTCAGCGCCTCGACCATAGCCTCGCCCTTCTTGTGGTGGATGTACTCCATCTGCGCAGGGCTCACTGCCGCGTGCACCTGCAGGCGGGGGCGACGCGCCTCGGCGAGCGCTGCCCACACCAGCTCGATGTTTTCCTCGTCCATCTCGACGGGCACGCACAGCACGCTGTTTCTGACGATTGAGGCAATCGACTTGATGCGCAGACTGTCGACCTTCGTCTGCGTGATGCCCTCGATTTCGATGACCGAGGCGCCAAGGCGATCGAGGAGCTTTGCCGTTTCGAGCCTCTCTTTGAAGGTGAGGGAAAGGTCCTTTGATTTGGCAGCTCTGCGCAGGGTCACATCGCTGATGCGCGCTTCGTTCATCGGTACTCCTAGTCGAAATCGGGTTTTTATATATACCCGAGCATTCTATCGTTGCCTGCTGCCCCTCCACCTGCCATATCTTTAATCGGTATGATATATGCATCATATTTTTTGGACACATCGAATTCTTGTCGGCGCGGGGGCTCGAAGGGCCACAGCCGGGGTGTCCTCTCGTGTCGAAATGAACCGATACCCACGACCCCTCGTGCCATGCGTGCGACAGGGCGGCGAGGCATTGGCCATATACGTGACAGACCGGACAGGCATTGGCCAAAAACGGCCAGAGCCTTGCCGGTCTGTCGCGAATATCGCCAGAAGCATGCCGGTCTGTCACGGAGAGCTTGCGCGAAGAAAGGCGGGGGCGTTCCCTCGTGCCACAGGGGACGAGCGGTTAGTCCCCTTCGCCGCGCGCAGCGGCCGCCTCGTGCAGGAAGCAGGAAAGGAGCAGCGCGAGACGCATCGTCGGGTCGTTCGTGTCGATGCCGTAGCGTTCCTCGATGTGGTCGATGCGGTACTTGACGTTGTTGCGGTGCATGTGCATCCGCTCGGCGACGAGCGACGGCCTGCGCTCGCCAATCAAGTACTCGAACAGGAACTTGAAGTCATCGCTGCCCGTCTCTTCGTCGCGCTTTGTCATCGCGTCGATGACGCGCCCCGCAAACGTCGCCCGCACGAGGCGGTCGCCCCCTCTGGACTGCTCGACCAAAGAGTCGATGGCAAACTTGTCGAACGAGACCACGCGCTCCCAATCGTGTATGAGCGGCGTCGCGACGTTCTTCTCGTGCGCCCGCTTGCCAAACGCGCACGCCGCCTTCGCCTGACGGAAGGCCACCTCGGCATCCGTGAGCTGGGTGAACTTCGACCCACGCCCGCAGAACAGCCCGTAGCGCTCCATGAGGTTCTCGAGCTTCCACGAGATCGAGGCCTTGTCCATGGGACAGGTCCCCTTCGAGCAGTGCAGCGAGCAGCGCGGGGACTCGCAGTTGAAGCACAGGATGACGATTCCGCTTCGCACGATCGCCGCGCGTGCGGGCACCACGGCAGGTGACACATCGGCCAGCAGGCGGGCAGTAGGAGCAGATTCGGGCGGCGTCTCGATGTAGAACATGCAGAAGTGCGCCTCGAAGGGAATGTCCACGTACTTGCAGCGGTTCCGCACGTCTTCCTCGCTCATGATGTCTCCGGAGATGAGGTCGTGGATGAAAGTGTCGGTCGCGTTGCCCGAGGGCTTGTCGTCGGGGTACTCGCGCCGTGCAATCTCGCCGATGCGCTTGCCAAACATCGCGAACGTGTCGAGCAGATACGGCTCGGG
>OLRR01000871.1_pt1 | contig 21675 bp, 17 predicted proteins | sample 1671941 | NCBI WGS metagenome assembly OLRR01 (sample SAMEA3136628, study PRJEB25190) | human gut metagenome
CAGACGGTTGACACCCCCCTTGCCTCTCCCCTTGGGAGAGCCGAGGGGTTGTACTTCGGCACGAAAAATGGAGCGTATCGTTCCCGATACGCTCCATTCACTGTTTTACGACCACCCAGCAGACCGTTGGGTGATTTTTTTCTGCTTTGAATTATTTCTTCAGGTATGCGTCGATGGCAGCCGCGCCCTTCTTGCCTGCGCCCATGGCGAGGATGACGGTGGCAGCGCCGGTGACGGCATCGCCGCCGGCGAAGACGCCGGTACGGGTGGTCATCTCGTTCTCGTCCACGATCAGGCCGCCCTTGCGGTTGGTGTCCAGACCGGGCGTGGTGGAGCGGATCAGGGGGTTGGGGCTGGTGCCGAGGGACATGATGACGGTGTCCACGTCCAGCACAAATTCGCTGCCCTCAATGGCGATGGGACGACGGCGTCCGGAGGCGTCCGGCTCGCCCAGCTCCATGCGCACGCACTTGATGCCGTTCACGCGGCCATCTTCGCCGCCCAGAATCTCCACGGGGTTGCACAGGGTCTTGAACTCGATGCCCTCTTCCTTGGCGTGGTGCTGCTCTTCCAGACGGGCGGGCATTTCGGCCTCACCACGGCGGTAGACGATGTACACGTGCTCCGCGCCCAGACGCATGGCGCAGCGGGCGGCGTCCATGGCCACGTTGCCGCCGCCGACCACCGCCACAGCCTTGGACTTGATGACGGGGGTATCGGCTTCCTCGGTGTAAGCCTTCATCAGGTTGGTACGGGTCAGATATTCGTTGGCGGACAGAACGCCCTTCAAGGACTCGCCGGGGATGTTCATGAACATGGGCAGACCCGCGCCGGAACCGACGAACACGGCCTTGTAGCCCATCTCGAACAGCTCGTCAATGGTCAGGACCCGGCCGATGACCATGTTGGTCATGACCTCGACGCCCTGCGCTTCCAGCTTCCTGACCTCGTTGGCCACGATGGCCTTGGGCAGACGGAACTCGGGGATGCCGTAAACCAGCACGCCGCCGGCGGTGTGCAGCGCTTCAAAAATGGAGACCTGATAGCCCTTCTTGGCAAGGTCGCTGGCACAGGTCAGACCGGCAGGGCCGGAACCCACCACGGCCACCTTGATGCCGTTGGAGACGGCCTTCTCGGGCATGGCGTTGACGTTCTCCCGGTACCAGTCGGCAACGAACCGCTCCAGACGGCCGATGGCGACGCTTTCGCCCTTGATGCCCCGGACGCACTTGCTCTCGCACTGGCTCTCCTGCGGGCAGACACGGCCGGACAGGGCGGGCAGGGCGTTGGTGGATGTAATGATCTCGTAAGCGGCCTTGAAATCGCCCTCATGCACCTTGGCGATGAACTCGGGGATGCGGACGTTGACGGGGCAGCCCTCCACGCACTTGGGCTTCTTGCAGTTCAGGCAGCGGCCTGCTTCTTCCATCGCCATTTCGGCGGTATAACCCAGCGCAACCTCCTTGAAGTTGTGGGCGCGAACCTGAGGTTCCTGCTCAGGCATAGGGGTCTTGGTAAGGGTCATGTTAGCCATTTTGCATTACCTCCTTATTTGATCAGGGCCTTGCCCATGGACTCGATGCGGCAGACGTGGTTCTCTTTGACCTCGGCCTCCCGGTCGCGGTAGGTGCCGTTGCGGCTGGTCAGCTCGGCAAAGTCTACCTGATGACCGTCGAATTCGGGGCCGTCCACGCAGGCGAACTTGGTCTCGCCGCCGACAGTGACGCGGCAGCCGCCGCACATGCCGGTGCCGTCCACCATGATGGGGTTCAGGGAAACCATGGTATGGACGCCGAAGGGCTGGGTGGTTCTGCATACGAACTTCATCATGGGCACGGGGCCGATGGCCAGCACCTCGTCGAAGGTCTCACCGGCCTCCAGCAGCTCCTGCAGGGGCTGGGTGACCAGGCCGTGACGGCCGTAAGTACCGTCGTCGGTCATAAGAATCAGCCGGTCGGCTGCTGCCTTGAACTCGTCCTCCAGAATGACGATGTCCTTGCTGCGGAAACCGACGATAACGGTCACTTCCGCACCGGCTTCCTTGAACGCCTTGGCAGAGGGCAGCGCAATGGCACAGCCCACGCCGCCGCCGACCACGCAGACCTTCTTCTTGCCCTCCACGGGGGTGGGCTTGCCCAAGGGGCCTACAAAGTCGTGGATGTAGTCGCCTTCCTTCAGCGCACCCAGGGCGTTGGTGGAGAAGCCGACCTTCTGGAAGATAATGGTAACGGTACCTTTTTCCCGGTCATAACCGGCGATGGTCAGGGGAACACGCTCTCCCATCTCGTCGATGCGGAAAATGATGAACTGACCGGCCTTTGCCTTACGTGCGACAAAGGGCGCTTCGATCTCCATCAGGGTGACGGAAGCGTTCAGCTCCTGCTTGCGAACGATTTTATACATGTTCTGATCCGTCCTTTTCAGAGTTTTTCAGGGGATAGAGTAACACACACCTATCGGTTTCATTATAAAGCGTTCGGGGTATTTTGTCAAATGAGAATGTTCCTTTTTTGTGGAAAATGCTTACAAAACCCGAAACATGTCCCTTAGCCCGCCAGCGCGAAGTAAACCAGCACCACCACGCCCAGGATGATGCGGTAAACGCCGAAGGCGGAGAAGGAGTGCCTTCGCACGTATTCCATCAGCCCCCGGATGACGAGCAGGCTCACCAGGAACGACACCACGCACCCCACGATCAGCACGCCGATCTCGGTGCCGGTGGCGGCGACGCCGCTGAGCAGAAACTTCAGCCCCTTGATGGCGGACGCCCCCAGCATGGTGGGGATGGCCATGAAGAAGGAGAACTCCGCGCCGGCGCTGCGTCCCACGCCGATGAGGATCGCGCCCAGAATAGTGGAACCGGAACGGGAGGTGCCGGGGATCAGGCTCAGGCACTGGAAGCAGCCGATGAGCAGGGCGGTCTTATAGTCGATGGCGTACACGTCCTCCACCGTCTTTCCCCCCACGCGGCGGGCGTTGCGCCGCTCCACCAGAATGAAGGCCACGCCGTAGACGATCAGCGCGATGGAGACCACGGTGGCGTTATGGAAGTGGGCTTCCATCCAGTCGTCAAACAGCACGCCCACGATGCCCGAGGGGATGATGGCGGCGATGACCTTGAACCACAGCTGCCATGTCTGCTTCTTTTCCCCCTCCGTCTTCCGGGGAGAGAACGGGTTGAGCTTATGGAAGAACAGGACGATCACGGCCAGAATCGCCCCCAGCTGGATGACCACGTCGAACATGCTCCGGAATTCGTCGGAAACGTTCAGGGTGATGAATTCGTTCAGCAGAATCAGATGTCCCGTGGAGGAAATTGGCAGCCACTCCGTGACACCCTCCACAATGCCGAAAAGCACGGCTTTTAACAGTTCCATCAAATCAGTCTCCTTCTTTTAGCTTGGGGGAAACGTTGGCAGTCCCCCGATTTTCCGCCCCTATCATACCCGCAAAGCGCCGGATTTTCAAGTGCAACCTGTCCGTTCATAAATTGGGGTGGAAGTCTTTACAATTTGTTCACTAGAAAACGGAAATTCTCGCTATAATAAGGAGAAAGGGAAATTATAGAGAAATTGGATTGGGAGGAAAATAATCATGGCTGTTTCCGTTTTGATCGTAGAGGATGACCGCAATATTGCGGAGCTGCTGCAAATGTATCTGGAGAAGGAGGGCTACGCCGTCACCGTGGCGGCAGACGGCGGGCAGGGTCTTGCCAAATTCCGGGCCATCAAGCCCGATCTGGTGCTGCTGGACGTGATGATGCCCGTGATGGACGGCTGGTCGGTGTGCAAGGCCATCCGCGCCGAGGCGCAGACCCCCATCATCATGCTCACCGCCAAGGGCGACACCGATTCCAAGGTCATGGGCCTGAAAACCGGCGCTGACGACTATATCACCAAGCCTTTTGAAATGAAGGAAGTGCTTGCCCGGATCGAGGCAGTGCTGCGGCGCACCTCCGGCGTGGCCGCGGAGAAGAAGGCGCGTCGGCTTGTGTTCGATAAGCTTATCATCGACATGGACGCCTTTGAGCTGACCGTAGACGGCAAGAAGGTGGATACGCCCCCCAAGGAGATGGAGCTGCTTTATTACCTCGCTTCCTCTCCCAACCGGGTCTACACCCGCAACCAGCTGCTGGACGAGGTATGGGGCTTCGACTACTTCGGCGACTCCCGCACCGTGGACGTTCACGTAAAGCGGCTGCGTGAGAAGCTGGAGGGCGTCAGCGACCAGTGGAGCCTGAAAACCGTCTGGGGTGTCGGGTACAAATTCGAGGTGCTGTAAGCATGAAAAGTAGCTTCGGCCGCAGCTTTTTCACCGCCGCGGCGATCCTGCTGGTGGCCATGACCATTCTGGGTGCGTCCTTTCAGATAAAGGTCAACCAGTTCCTCACGGACACCACCGTCTCCGGATTACAGCAGAACGCGGACACCATCGCGGAACTGGCCGCCGCCTATTTTAACAATGGCGGAATGTACAACCGGTCGTTTCAGCTGAACCTGACCGTGGCCTCTCAGGTATCCGGCGCCGACGCCGTGGTCTGCGACAGCGAGGGGAACGTGGTGCTCTGCTCCGACGCTCCCTCCGGCTGTGAGCATCAGGGCTTGCAGCTGAATCAGGCGTATCTGCAAAAGGTCATTCGCAGCGGCGGCGACACCGCCACCGGGGTCATCAACGGCCTGTACTCCGACCGCCGCTACATGGTCTCCCGCCCCATTCTCGTGGACGGGAATGCGGGGGGCATCGTGCTGGTCTCCACACCGGCCAATGACATCACCCAGATCATGAATAAGATCTCCAACATCTTCCTCACCGCAGCGCTGTTCGTGGTGCTGATCTCCGTGCTGGCGGTCACTGCCTTTGCCCGGCGGGAGAGCCGTCCGCTGAAAGAGCTGGCGAAAACCGCCAACGCCTTCGGCCACGGCGATCTGGAAGCCCGGGTACGGCTGGACGACGATTACTCCGAGGAAATGGAGGAAGTGGCCGTCGCCTTCAACAACATGGCAGCCTCCCTGCAAAAGAGCGAGTACCGGCGTCAGGAATTCGTCGCCAACGTCTCCCACGAGCTGAAGACCCCCATGACCACCATTTCCGGCTACGTGGACGGCATTCTGGACGGCACCATCCCGGAAGACAAGCAGGAGCATTACCTGCACATCGTCTCCGACGAGACGAAGCGCTTAAGCCGTCTCGTGCGCAGTATGCTGGACATCTCCCAGCTGCAAAAAGAGGGCGGCATCCCCGAGGAAAAGAAGATGCACTTCGACCTTGAGGAATGCGCCGGGCAGGTGCTCATCACCTTCGAGAAGAAGATCAACGACAAGCACCTGAACGTCAACGTGGATATGCCGGAGCACCCGGTGTACACCATGGCGAACCCGGACTACATCACCCAGGTCATTTACAATCTCATCGACAACGCCGTGAAGTTCTGCCCCGACGGGGGCAATCTGGGGCTGCGCATCAAAGAGGGCGGCAGCAAGGCTTACGTCTCCGTCTCCAACGACGGCGAAACCATCCCGCCGGACGAGCTGCCGCTGGTATTCGACCGGTTCCACAAGTTGGACAAATCCCGCTCCCAGAACCGGGACGGCTGGGGATTGGGTCTGTACATTGTGAAGACGATCGTATGCAGCCACGGCGAGGATATTTCCGTCAGCTCCAAGGACGGGAAAACCGAATTTACCTTCACCATGCCGCTGGTGAATTAAGGAAACTCTGAATAAATCGGCAAGAGCTTCCTAAGGACCCTTTTTCGAGGTAACGATATGGACGAACGAAAAAATAACAATCATCCCTGGGATGACAGCGTGTACGGCACAGGCCGTACGGAGCCGCCGAAAAGCCATGGCGGCACCGTGGCGCTGTTGCTGATTTTAATTATCTTTCTGTGCGGCATCATCACGGTTCTGGGCGTTCTGAACGTGCGGCTGTTCCAGAAACTGAACACCCGGCGGGAAAGCGAGCAGTCCATTTCCTTCGCCACCGGCGCGGAGCTGCCCGCGGAGACCACCGCCCTTCCCACGGAATCCATTGACGCCACCTTGGGCGAGGACACTCCCACCATCGACTTGCAGAAATGCCCTCAGGGCGTGGAGAACATCCCCACCGAGGGCGCGCTGTCCCTTCAGAAAATTTACAGCCGGAACATCGACTCCGTGGTATCCATCACCAGCACCGGTCAGGGCACAACCGCCACCGGCACCGGCGTGATCCTGACGGAGGACGGGTACATCGTGACCAACTGCCATGTGGTAGAAAACGGTATCTCCATCACGGCGCAGCTGACGGACGGCCGGACGCTGCCCGCCATGCTGGTGGGCGCTGATTCCGTGTCCGACCTTGCGGTGCTGCACATAGACACGACGGGTCTGACCCCGGCGCAGTTCGGGGATTCCGATTCCCTCCGGGTGGGCGACACCGTGGTCGCCATCGGCGACCCGCTGGGCGTCAAATTCCGGGGCACTTACACCGACGGCATCATCTCCGGCATCGGGCGGGACATGGATATGGGCGGGCGCACCATGACCCTGATCCAGACCAATGCCGCCCTGAATTCCGGCAACTCCGGCGGCCCGCTCATCAACTGCTACGGTCAGGTCATCGGCATCAACACCATGAAGATCGGCGCGTTCACCGACTCCGCCGGTGTGGAGGGTCTGGGCTTCGCCATTCCCAGCTCCACCGTGAAGGAGGTGGCAGAGCAGCTGATCTCTCAGGGCTATGTCTCCGGCCGGCCCACGCTGGGTCTGGAGGGGGAGTCCCTGTCCTCTTTCGACCAGTATTACTACCGGCTCCCCGCCGGGCTGTATATCACCGACGTTGACCGCAGCAGCGACGCCGCCGCCAAGGGCATTGAGGAGGGCGACATTCTCCTCAGCGTCAACGGAACCAATGTGACCACCATGGACGCCCTGAACGGCGCGGTCTACAATCTGGACGTGGGCGACACGGTGGAGGTCGTGATCTACCGCAGCGGTAAGCAATACCGCGTCTCCCTCACCGTCACAGAGGACAAAGGATAGCAACTTTAGGGAAACTCTGGCGAGATCATCTGCGGCTGTGAGCGGATCTTTTCCGTCCACTCTTCGGTATCGAAAGCGGAAAATACACAAAGTATTTCTCCGTCTTCGATAGCTCGATTGGCCGAAAAATCCCCCGCTCACAGCTCTTGCCGATCTCGTCAGAGCTTCCCTGCTGCCGGCTTCCTCATGGGGACGCCGACAGACTTCATTTGGAGGAACAATTATGGAACCTATTTTTCAGCAGGATTTTCCCGTTCAGGAGCTGTGCGTTGACCGCTATGGCCGCCTGAAGCCATCCACCCTTTTATATTTCGCGCAGGAGATCGCGGGGCGGCACTGCGACGAGCTTGCGGACACGCTGGAAAGCCACCGGCTGTTCTGGGCGGTGACCCGGCACCGGGTGCAGATCAACCGTCTCCCGGAACTGGGCGAAACCGTCCACATTGAGACATGGCCCATGCCCAACACCCACGTCGGCTATCCTCGTTCCATTGTCATCTACGATCAGGCGGGCAATGAGTGCTCCCGTTCTATCAGCCTCTGGGTTCTGATGGATCAGGATACCCGAAGCAGCGTCTCTCCCGACAAGAGCGGCATTATCGTTCCCGGTACGCTTCGGGGAACGGAACTGGCGCTTCCCGGCGGTCTGGTTCCCAGAGCGATGGAACACAGCTGCCAGCGGGACGTATGCTTTACCGACCTCGACCGCAACGGACATATGAACAACACCCGCTACATGGACTGGATCGACGATCTTCTCCCCAGCGACTTCCACCGGGAGCATCCCGTGAAAGAATTTGCCGTGCGCTACCACAGCGAAGCGCGGGAGGGACAGCGCCTTGACCTGCACTGGGACTTTGTGGAGGACAACTGCCTCCGGGTAGACGCCCGCCGCCGAAACGAAACAAGGGACGAATTGGTGTTTTCCGCCAAAGTTCTGTTCGACTGAACCTCCCAGGTACAGTGTTATGTAAATTAGAGATATCTCCACAGTTTTACGCAAAGCTGTGGAGATATTTTGATACGCCCCCTTTTCCCCCTTATTTTTCAACCGTTTTCCCAGCCAATCCTGTGGAGAAACCTGTGGAGAATGTGGATAACTCATTTTATGTAAACGTTACAAGTTGTTACAGAATATATTATGTTAACTTACATCTCGCCCAAAATCACTCTCATACAACAAAAACAGCGGTACCCGGATTTCCTCGGATACCGCTGTTTTTCGTTCATACTGAACTCCAATTAAAATCTTTAAAAAAGATTTTAATTGCCTGAAGAGCATGGAGTTCATATGGGACTTGTTTTGTGATTTCTTTCCTTATAAATCACAAAACAGGCAGCGCCGTCAGGCGATGCCTTCCTGATTAAAATTAAGATTTTAATCAGGAAATAGTATCAGAGTGGCCGCCGGACTTCCGTTTGCGCGTGGTCCCACAAAAGCAGAAATTTCCCCAGGCGAGACCGCCCGGGGAAACTGTCATATTGAGGGATTTCTTTACTTGATTCTGGGCAGGGAGGCCGCAGCCACGGACTGACCCACGCGGCGGGTCTTTTCGTCGGGCAGGGAAACCTCGCACTTCTTCGCAAGCACGGGGTATTCGTCGGCCAGAATCTCGTTGCACACCCGCAGGATGGTGTCGCCGCCCTTGCCGGACATGACGCGGCCAAGCATCATCATGTGCTCGATGTCGTAGAACTGGGAGTACAGCACCACAGCGTATGCCAGATACGCGCCGATGCTCTCGAAAATGGCCTGCGCTCTGGGGTCGTCCTTCTCCATCAGCGCCTGAACGACCTTCAGCTTCTCCGCGGGAGACAGATTCTCGTCCAGCTCGATGCCTGCGGCGGGCGCCAGCTTGATGACCGCATCCTGAGAGAAATACTTGCAGCCTACGCCAATGTCCGTGGACCACTCGTCCTGCATGGCGTTTTCGCACAGGTCAACGGGGGCGAAGGCCAGCTCATTGATCCAGCCGAGGACGTTCTTATCCTTGTCCACATAGCCCACGGCCTCGGAGGTACCCATGGCGATGCCCATGATGTTGCCCACGCCCAGACCCATGGCGCCCGCCAGCGCGGACACGTCGCCGTCGTTGGCCACCACGATGGGAACGTCGCCGATCTCCTTGGCGGCGCGGTCGTAAATGGTCTTGACCTTGTCCCACTCGGAGCGGGGAACTTTGATGAACAGGGACGCGACCATGGGCGCGTTGCCAATGAATGTGCCTGCGGAGGACACGCCGATGGCGTCCACCCGGGGCATCTTGGAAGCGGCGCTCCTGAACGCGGCTACGATGCCGTCATAATGGTACTGGGGGTCTGTCTGGAGCTTGGGGAACCAGACGACTTCCTCGGAGTAGACGCACTCGCCGTCGATCACGGCAGAGACCTTCCGGTCGGAACCGCCGGCGTCGAAACCGATGCGGCAGCCGTCCAGATTGCCGCCGATGGGTTCGGCGACCTCGTTGGCAGCGGGGCAATCTTCCAGAGGCAGGTCAACGATCTCCAGATCCCGCTCATAGAGCTGGTTGAAGAACGTAAAGTCAAAATGCCGCTCGCCCTTGGGGTCGTAGGCCTTTTTCAGCCGCTGGGCAAGCTCGCTGCATCCGCAGACGCTCACCCGGAAGCCGCCGATGGACCACAGCAGGAACTTGACATAGCGCTCCACGTAGCGGTAGTCGGCCTCAGCCATTTCCGGCGTGCCATGGATGCAGGTGTGGTGGACGGAAACGCGCCCCTTGTCCCGCTCAACGGCAATGGCGATGGGCTTCTTCGCGTCCTTCAGATAGGCAGTGCGCCACACGCCGAAGGGGACAAACTGAGGGTCCAGTTTGGGCGTATGCTTCATGTTGTATTCGATGCCTAAGTACTGCATGGAAAATTCCTCCTTATCGTTCAGAAAGCCTGACGGCTTCTTATATCTCATGTATAAGTATAGCATAAATTACCGTCCCGGCTATAGGGATTTCAACATCATTTTTACCAAATCCGCTTTTTTAGGCTGCCAGCTTTCTCTTTGCAGAAAGGAAGGCCGGTGCTATGAGCACCGGCCTTCCGACATTATTCCTTCGTTTCGTCTTCCTGCGTCTGCGCCGCGTTTTCCGCCGTTTGGGCAGCGACCTGATTCACAAACAGATCAGCCTTGTCGTGGGGGCGGAAGCGCTGCCAGATCAGCACGCTCACCGCCGCCGCGCAGCTGATGCCCGCCAGCAGCTGGCTGACCCGGACGGGGCCCCAGTACAGGCTGTCCATCCGCAGTCCTTCGATCAGGCAGCGGCCGAGACCATACCAGGCCACGTACCCAAGGGCGATCTGCCCGTCATACTGCCGACGCTTGGACAGGAAGTGCAGCAACACAAAGCCCACGGCGTTCCACACCGACTCGTACAGGAACGTGGGGTGGTAGTATTCCCATGCGCCGGTGACGGTGTTGTACAGCCCCATGCGGAAGAAGCTGTCCGTCGCCGCGCCGAAGGCTTCCCGGTTGACGAAGTTGCCCCACCGGCCGATGGACTGACCGATGAGAAAGCCCAGCGATACCATATCCAGCAAAGCTCCGATTTTGATCTTCTTGATGCGGCACAGCAGCAGAATCCCCGCCACTGCGCCCAGAACGCCGCCGTAAATGGCAAGGCCACCGTTCCAGATGTACAGCACGGAAATGGGGTTCTCGGCGTAATCCGCCCAGGAGAAAATACAGTAATACGCCCGGGCGCAAAGAATAGCAAAGGGCGTGACCCACAGCACACCGTCCAGCAGATCGTCCTGCTTGATACCGAACTGACTGCACCGGCGGCAGGCGTAGACTACCGCCAGCATCAGGCCGATGGCGATAATGAGGCCGTAATAATGGATGGTCAGAGGCCCCAGCGCCAGGGCGCGGCCGGGGTTCACCTCAATGCCAAGGGAAGGGAAAGAAATAGTTGAATAATTGGCAGGGATCATGATTGTGCCTCCTTGTTGACAGGATAGATCACGGATAAACTACACCGTTCCGCCCGGACTGCCCGGCGGAGAAAATCACATATCTCTTCCGCGCTGATGCCGCGGTAAACTTCCGGAAAACGGAAATAGTCAAAGTCCGAAAAATGGTACGCGCACAGGCGGAAGCAGGTGGAATCAAAGCTGTCCAGTCCCCGGATACGACGGCCGAGGGCGCTGCGCTTCATCCGCAGGAACGCCTTTTCCGGCAGTCCCTCCGTCGCGATTTTCTCCGCCTGCTCCAGAATCGCTTCCCGGACGGCGCGGGGGTCGTCGGAATCGCCGGAGCAGAGCAGCATGGCGCAGCCGTCCACGGTCTCGAAGCCGCCGCCGAAGGAGGAGTCGATAATGCCTTCCTCGTACAGCCGCAGATACAGCTCCGAGGATTCGCCGAACAGCGCTTCCGCCGCCAGATCCGCTACCATTTCCTCCCGGATGGCCGCGTCGCCGTGGGTCAGGGGTTCGCACTTGAACGCCAGATTGAAGGTCGGCATGGCAACCTCCATGGAGCATTCCGTTTCGGCTTTCGGGCAGGTCATTTCCTCCTGCCAAGAACGCAGCTTGACGCCCGCCTCTTTCTTCTCGCTGCCCAGAACCTCACGGGCGGCAGATGCCACCGATTCCGGGTCTACGTCGCCCACGACGCACAGCAGCATATTTCCCGGCGCGTAAAACGCCCGGTGACAGGTATACAGCACCTCCGGGGTGATCTCCCGGATGGTCTCGCTGGTGCCGAGAATGGGCTGGCGGATGGGATGGACGGCATACATGGCCGCCATCAGGTTATCGAACACCACGCTGTCCGGGGCGTCCTCGTTCATGCCGATCTCCTGATCGATGATGCCTCGCTCTTTCTCCACGCTTTCTTCCGTGAAATAGGGCGTGGACACGAATTCCAGCAGCAGCCGCAGACATTCGTCAAAGTGGTCTGTGCAGGAAAAATAATAGGCCGTCATGTCATAGCTGGTAAAGGCGTTGGTGGAAGCGCCCAAAGCGGCAAACTCCGCCGACACGTCCCGGTCTCCCGGCAGGTCGAACATCTTGTGCTCCAAGTAGTGCGCCACACCCGCGGGGGCGTGGTATTCCTTCCCGTCCAGCCGGAAATCCGTATGGATGGAGCCAAAGTCCGTGACAAAATAGGCAAGCTTTTTCGTAAAGCCCTTCCGGGGAACCACCAGAACCGTCAGTCCGTTTTCCAGTGCTTCCCGGTACAGCGTTTCGTCCAGTTCGGGGTATTGCTTCCGCGTCATTGGCTCTCTCCTTTCAGAAAATAGGTGCTGTGAAGCGTCACGGTCCGCGCCGCCGCCACCACATCGGCAAGGCTGACCTTCTCCACCACTTCCATGTAGCGCTCCGGGGTCATGTTCAGGCCGCTTAAGTGCGCGGTGGCGTAGTAGCCCTCAATGGCGCCGGGGGAATCGGAGGTGGCACGAAGGGAGCTGAGCAGGGCTTCTTTTCCGGCGGTCAGCTCTTCCTGCGTAATTTCTCCACGTCGGCAGGCGTCCAGCTGGCGGAGAATTTCGTCCCGCGTCAGCTGCTCCTTGTCAAAGTCGATGCCCGCGCCCACGGTGAGAATGCCCTTTGCGCCGTAATAGGACGAGCCGATGCTGTAGCACAGGGACATCGCCTCCCGGACGTTGAGAAACAGCTTGGAGGTCATGCCCGCGCCGAAGACGGTGTTGAACACCTGCATGGCCGGAAATTCCTTATCCCGGTTGACAATGGGCGTGACAAAGCCCATGCAGAGCTTCCCCTGGGAGACCTCCATCGTCTCCGTCACATCCTGCCCGGGGCAGGGATGGAAGGGCGTCTGGGGCGGGAGCAGGCCTTCCCGGCCGCCCAGCCGGGATACCAGCGGGGAAATATATTCCGCGACCGCCTCCGCCGGGGCGCTGCCTACGTAGAAAATTTCGATTCTGCTTTCCCGGAGGATTTTCCGGTAATGGGTCAGCAGCCCCGCCGGGTCGATGGCCGCCACATCCTCCGGCTCGCCCAGCCGGGGCAGGCCGAAGCTGTCGCCGCGGCACATGGTTTTCAGCAGCTTTCCCATGGCGTAGGTGCGCTTGTCGTTCAGCTCGGAATCAATGGTGGAAATGAGATTCTTCTTTTCCCCCTCCACAAAAGCGGGGAGAAAGCCCTCCCCCTCCGTGGGGAAGTCCAGAAGGATTTCCTCCAGAAAGCGGAGCATAGGGGCAAGCACCCGGTCGCCGGGCAGGGCAAACCGGTCGTCCATAAAGCCGCAGTAAAGGCCGGTGGTCTGGTAGTCCCCCACCCGGCGCACCAGCGGGCTGACGGAAGCGCCATACAGCTCGTCTAAGTTCTCCGTAATGGCGCGAAGGTCTGGGCAGCGTTTGGTACCCCGGAGCAGAACGGAGGGGATCAGCACATTTTTTGCGGATTCCTCTTTCGCCATGGGGTGCACCAGCTGAAAGCTGAGGCACCCCTGCTTGAACCGGTCGTCCCGGCAGGAACGCAGGGTCACGCCGGGGAGCAGTGTTTTTGTTTCGATCATGTCAGACTCCTGATGAAAGAAAGTTGCGGTGGAAAAGCGAGGGATTTTCCTGCCCGCGATATTGTAAAGAGTATTATATACCACTTTTCCCAAAATAGGAAGTCAATACACAAAAAATTCAGAGAATATTGGTTGTCATTTTCCTCTGTTTGCGGTAGAATGTAACGTGGACTTGTGTAAATTAGGAGGACTCCGCCATGGCATGGCTGGAATTTACCATTGAAACCACGCCCCAGAGCATCGACTCTGCCGTCACCGCCCTCAGCGCACGGGGATTTTCCGATCTGGTCATCGAAGACCAGTCGGAATTCGAGACGTTTTTAGAGGAAAACCGGGCGTACTGGGATTACATCGACGAGGGGCTGCAAAAAAAGCTGGAAGGGCTTTCCCGCATCAAGCTGTATCTGGAGGACACCGACGATAACGGTCGGAAGCGTCTGGACGCGGCGGTAAAGGAGTTGGGACTGACCATGACCGCCGCCCCCCTCCCCGAAACCGACTGGGAGGAAAGCTGGAAGGACAATTACCCGCCTCAGGAGATCGGCGATCGCATCGTGGTGCTGCCCTACTGGCTGGCGGAGGAATCCACCGACCGGCTCAAAGTCATTCTCGACCCCGGCCTGACCTTCGGCACCGGCGCGCACCCCTCCACCCAGATGGTGATGGAGGTCATGGAGAATGTGGTAAAGCCCGGCTTCCACTGCCTCGATCTGGGCAGCGGCAGCGGGATACTGTCCATCGCCGCCCTGCGTCTGGGAGCAGAGACCGCCATTGGCATTGACATTGACCCCAAAGCGGAGGACATTGCCCGGGAGAACGCCGCCTACAACGGTTTCGCCGCCCCGGCCTTCACCGCCCTCACCGGCAACGTGACCGAAGATACCGCGCTGATGGATACATTAGCCGCCAATCGGTATGATCTGGTGCTGGTGAACATCGTGGCGGACGTCATTATCGGCCTTGCGCCGGTGCTGCCCCATTTTCTCAATGAAAGCAGCACCCTGATCTGCTCCGGCATTCTGGACACCCGGCTTTCCGACGTGCTGGACGCCCTGACCGCCGCCGGGCTGACCGTCACCGCCACGAAAGCGAAGGACGACTGGCGCTGCGTCACCGCAATCCGTAAATACATCTAAGGAGCGTATTATGAGTATCCCCTATCGTACCCGGCGGGTGCTGAACCGTCTGGGCATTGTGCTTATGATTTTTCTGCTGGTGGGCGTGATCGCCTGGCTGTGCTGGGTCGTCTGGCTGGAGCGGTACGTCGTGTACACCGCCGACGGCGCGAGTCTGGACTTTGAGCATTCCGCTCAGGACATCATCGGCGAGGTCGCCACACCCCCCGTGGCGCAGCAGAACATTTCCATTTATTATAATGAAGGCAGCGACGCTCTGGACACCGGCAACGAGCTGACCCAGATCAACGGCTACTTCATTTCCAGCAACATGCTGCAAAACGACATCAACGGCGTTCTGGGCAAGCTGGAACGGCTCCCCGCGGGCACGCCAGTCATGATCGACATGAAAGGTCCCTACGGCTCGTTCTTCTATCCCTCTCATCTGGACGGCGCAGTGCATTCCGCCTCCACAGACGTGGACGCCGTCGCGGCGCTGGTGGACACCCTGATGAACAAGAAATTCTACACCATCGCCCGGGTCTGCTCCCTGCGGGACTGGAATTTCGGCAACGAGCACGTCACCTGTGGCCTGTATATGCTTTCCCGGGCGGGTCTGTGGCTGGATCAGGGTTATTTCTGGCTGGACCCCACGAACGCCACCACCCTGACGTGGATCACTTCCGTGGTGCTGGAGCTGAAGGAAATGGGCTTCAACGAGGTCATGCTGGCGGATTTCCGCTTCCCCAACTCCGACCAGTATATCTTCAACGGCGACAAGGAAGCGGCGCTTCAGGATGCGGCTTCCAAGCTGATGGGCACCTGCGGCGGCGATAATTTCACCCTGTCCTTCGGCGTGGCCGACCCTGCCTTTAAGCTGCCCGAGGGGCGCTGCCGGCTGTATCTGGAAGACGTGGACGCAGCCAACGTCGAGGCCAAGGCAACGCTGGTCGATGTTCCCGACATCAAGGCGCAGCTGGTCTTCATGGCCGCCACCAACGACACCCGGTTTGATAGCTACAGCGTTATCCGTTCCCTGAACGCCGCGGAAATTCTGGAAGCCCAGAAGGCGGAAGCGGCGAGCTGATTTTATATGCAAAACAGCCCCGCCGGTCGGCGGGGCTGTTGACAAAAACGCAAATCTGGGGTATAGCATGGGTACAGGGGTGCTGCCAGTAGGACGGCTCCCCCACCTGGTTATAAGAAGTAACCGTGACTTGGGGAAGTTTGGCGGTTACTTCTTATTATTATCATGCATCTGGAAAACCAGAGAGACAACAGCGACAATGACCATACAGAAAGCAAATAATTCTTCCCATGTAACCATAGCTGCCATGAATTAAGGAGCGATTGCCACCGGCAATCGTTTTATTTTTATTCGCTGCGCGACGCACCGCCCCACTCTTTTACGATCGGGGGCAAAAGAAGCATCACCCCCCGACAAAATCGAGGGGAACCGCCTACCGGGGTACTACCGGCAGCACCGGAAACGGCATATCACAAGATTTGACAGATTGCAAGGAAAACTCCGGTCAGAGTTGTGCGAAAGTATCCCACACAGCAAAACGCCCCGGCGGCGCAGATACTGCGCCGCCGGGGTCAACTTTTATTGCTTTTTCACCAAATCGGCCAGCGTCACGCTGTCTAAGTACCCGCTGATGCGTTTGTCCAGCTCGCTCCAGACCGGCAGCGTCGGACAGCTCGCCGCCCGGGGGCAGGTCTTCGCGCCGCACTCTAAGCAGGCTACCGGCGCAAGCGATCCTTCCGTCAGCCGCAGGATCTCGCCCAGCGTGTATTCTCCCGGCTCCCGGCTCAGGCGGTAGCCGCCGCCCTTGCCCTGAATGCCGTCCACGATGTGGTTCTTCGTCAGCACGGGCAGGATCTTCTCCATGTACTTCAGGGAAATTTCCTGCCGGGCGGCTACGTCCTTCATGGGGACGAAGCCCTCCGACCGATGCTCCGCCAGATCCGCCAGTACCCGCAGGGCATAGCGGCCACGGGTCGAAATCATCATGGCGTCAGTCCGCGAACAACGGCGTGGACAGATACCGGTCGCCGGTGTCCGGCAGGAGGACGACAATGGTCTTACCCTCGTTTTCCGGCCGCTTGGCCAGCTCAATGGCCGCCCATGCCGCCGCGCCGGAGGAAATGCCTACCAGCACGCCCTCCGCCTTGCCGATCTGTTTGCCCACCGCAAAGGCGTCCTCGTTGGCGACGGGGATGATCTCGTCGTAAACGCCGGTGTCCAGCACCTTGGGAACAAAGCCCGCGCCGATGCCCTGAATCTTATGAGCGCCCGCCGTACCCTTGGACAGCACGGGAGAGGTCGCAGGCTCCACGGCCACTACCTTGACTTCCGGCTTCTTGGACTTGAGGTACTCGCCCACGCCGGTGATGGTGCCGCCGGTGCCCACGCCCGCCACGAAGATGTCCACCTTGCCGTCGGTGTCGGCGTAGATTTCGGGGCCGGTGGTCTCAAAATGCGCCTTGGGGTTGGCCGGGTTGACAAACTGGCCGGGGATGAAGCTGCCCGGAATCGAGGCCGCCAGCTCGTCGGCCTTGGCAATGGCGCCCTTCATGCCCTTGGCGCCCTCGGACAACACCAGCTCCGCGCCATAGGCCTTCATCAGCTGGCGGCGCTCCACGCTCATGGTGTCCGGCATGACGATGATGATACGGTAGCCCCGGGCAGCCGCCACGGCGGCAAGGCCGATGCCCGTATTGCCGGAGGTCGGCTCGATGATGACGGAGCCAGGCTTCAGCAGGCCCTTCTCCTCCGCGTCGTCGATCATGGCCTTGGCCACCCGGTCTTTTACAGAACCGGCGGGGTTCAAGTACTCCAGCTTTGCCAGCACCTTCGCCTTCAGGCCAAGGGCTTTTTCAATGTGGGTCAGTTCCAGCAAGGGCGTTTTGCCGATGAGCTGGTCGGCAGAAGTGTAAATGTTTGCCATGATTATCCCTCCTTCACGGCGTCAAAGCCGCGCTGCAGATCCGCAAGAATGTCGTCAATGTGCTCCGTGCCGATGGACAGCCGGATGGTGTTGGGCTTGATGCCCTGATCCAACAGCTCCGCCTCGGTCAGCTGGCTGTGGGTCGTGGTGGCCGGGTGAATGACCAGACTCTTGACGTCCGCAACATTGGCCAGCAGGGAGAAAATTTTCAGATTGTCAATGAACTTATGGGCTTCCTTCACGCCGCCCTTGATCTCAAAGGTGAAGATGGACGCGCCGCCGTTGGGAAAATACTTCTCGTACAGGGCGTGATCCGGGTGGTTCGGCAGGGAGGGGTGGTTCACATGCTCCACCTGAGGATGGTTCGCGAGGAACTCCACCACCTTCTTTGTGTTCTCGGCATGGCGCTCCAGACGCAGGGACAGCGTCTCAACGCCCTGCAGCAGCAGGAAGGCCGCGAAGGGAGAGATGGTCGCGCCGGTGTCCCGCAGCAGCACCGCGCGGATATAGGTCACAAACGCGGCGGGGCCGGCGGCAGTTACGAAGGAAACGCCGTGATAGCTGGGGTTCGGCTCGGCGATGGCGGGGTACTTTCCGGAAGCCGCCCAGTCAAACTTACCGGAGTCCACGATGATGCCGCCAAGGGTGGTTCCGTGGCCGCCGAGGAACTTGGTCGCGGAGTGGACGACGATGTCCGCACCGTGCTCGATGGGGCGGATGAGGTAGGGCGTGCCGAAGGTGTTGTCCACCACCAGCGGAATGCCGTACTTGTGCGCCAGCTCGGCCAGCGCGTCGATGTCGGGGATGTCACTGTTGGGGTTGCCCAGCGTCTCAATGTAGATGGCGCGGGTCTCGGGGCGGATGGCGTTCTCCACTTCCGCAAGATCGTGGATGTTCACGAAATCGGCGGTAATGCCGAAGCCGGGCAGGGTGTGGGCGAGCAGGTTGTAGCTGCCGCCGTAGATGGTCTTCTGGGCGACAAAGTGGCCGCCGTTCTGACCCAGCGCTTCCAGCACGTAGGTAATGGCCGCCGCGCCGGAGGCCAGCGCCAGCGCCGCCACGCCGCCTTCCAGAGCGGCCACCCGTTTTTCCAGCACGTCCTGCGTGGAATTGGTGAGACGGCCGTAAATGTTGCCGGCGTCCGTCAGCCCGAAGCGGGCAGCGGCGTGGGCACAGTCATGGAACACGTAAGAGGTGGTGGCGTAAATGGGAACGGCCCGGGCATCGGTAGCGGGGTCGGCCTGCTCCTGACCGACGTGGAGCTGCAGGGTTTCAAATTTATAGTCAGACATAATGATTATTTCCTTTCTTCAGTCAAATATTATCTTTGGTGTTTGGAGCATCGGGGATACATTCGGCCAAAGCGGAAATTCGCCCTTACGAGGGTCTCAAAGTGATTTTTCATGGGATTTCCTCCCTTCAAAACTTACCTGTTCGGTAGGTATTTGCATCATACCACGAATTTCCTACCAAGTCAATCGGTTTTTTATCAAAAATTTCCTACTTGTCCGGTAGGAAAACCAGCAATATGACCAAGGCGGAAAAAAGTACGTCCTGCCAGGTTTTTTTCTTTGACAAATTTCGATTGCATGGTAGAATGTAGGCGAAAGCTCCCCAATAAAAACAGACAGGAGTGTCCCCCATGGAGATTTCCTACACCATTTTCGACCTGCTTTTCTATCTGCTGCTCTACGCCTTCCTCGGCTGGTGCGTCGAAGTCTTTTGCGCCGCCGTGAAAAGCGGGCGGTTTGTGAACCGTGGTTTTTTGAACCTGCCCCTGAATATGCCCTGCGGCATTGCCGCCGCGCTGCTGCTGCCGGTGCTGGGCACCATGAACCACAAAACCATCTTACAATATGTCATGACGCTGGTGATCTATATTCTGGTCCGGTGCGTGACCGACCAGTTTGTCCGGGGCGTCAGCCGGAGGCGGTTTGCCGCCGAGCCGAAGGGAAAGACGTTTTTCCTCAACGCAACTGCCGCGGCGGCCGTTATGCTGCTGGTGTATCTGGTGGTGCATCCCGGCGTGATGGGGCTTTTGTACCTGATGCCAAAGTGGCTGGAACGGACGCTGGTCATCGCGGGGATCGTCCTGATTCTGGCGGACTTCATCGGCGTGATGCGCGCCCTGCGCACCAGCAGCGCCACCCGGCTGAATAAGGCCGGACAGGAGACCACCCAGCGCATGGCCGACCGGATCAGCAACACCATCTGGCGGCGTCTGCAAAAAGCCTACCCCGGCCTTGCGGCGGCGGACGTTCCGGGGCCGGAACGGTATGTCTTTGCCCGGGGCATCTGCTTTGACAAGCTGGTGTGGGTGTTTCTCGTGACCTCTTTCTTAGGGGCGCTGATCGAAATGGTCTTCTGCCGGGTCACGTCGGGGCAGTGGATGAGCCGTTCCGGCGTGCTGTACGGGAGCTTCAGCTTCGTGTGGGGTCTTGGCGCGGTGGTGCTGACCATCACCCTACAGCGGATCGCGGACAAGCCCGACCGTCGGATTTTCCTGGCGGGCTTCGTCATTGGCGGCGCTTACGAGTACCTTTGCAGCGTGTTCACCGAACTGGTATTCGGTACGGTATTCTGGGACTACAGCAAAATGCCCCTGAACATCGGCGGCCGCACCAATGTGCTGTACTGCATTTTCTGGGGACTGCTGGCTGTGGCATGGATCAAGGTGCTGTATCCGCCCATGAGCAAGGGCATTGAGAAAATCCCGGCGCTGCTGGGAAAGGTGATCACCTGGGTCATTATCTTCTTCCTGGCCTGCGACGGTCTGCTCACTGCCGCCGCCATGCTGCGCTACACCGACCGTCAGAACAACCCGGAACCCAAAAATGTGGCCGAAGCGTTTCTGGACGACACCTATGACGACGACTGGATGGAACACCACTGGCCGAACATGGTGGTCACAAAGGACGTGGAATAATTGTGAAAATCGCCCCCGGGAAGCGGTGCAAGCCGTTTTCCGGGGGCTTTGTGTATTCAGTCCGCATCCACGGCTTTCCGGGCGGCGGACTCGGTGTATGTCCAGCTCCGGAAATCCGAAATGCTGCAATAGCTGTTTTCCAGAATGTCCATCGCGGTGAAGGCAATTTCGGGGTCGCGGTCATGGGTCAGCTCTTTAATGTAGGGCAGTGCGCCATCCCCAAGGCTGCCCATGTGCCCCATGTCGATGGTCTCCAGCTGCCCCGACTGGTAAGCGCGGACGTTGTACCGGGCGACCTGCGTGTCCACGTCCGCCCAGAAGGTGACACACCCCAGAATCAGCGCGCAGATCACCGCCCCCTTCATGTAGGGGAATCGGGGCTTGAACAGCCACACGGACACGAGGATCGTGGTGACCCCCAGCCAGAGCATGAAAACTTCCGTCAGCACCCGCTTTCTCGTCAGGCCGTAGCCGCTAATGTAGAGCAGCATTTTCGCGCTGGCCGCGGCGATGAGGAACAGCGCCGCCAGCCCGAGGAACAGGCACAGCCCTCTGGTCAGCGCCGGGGCACCGGCCTTCTTTTCCACCAGTCCCATGGCAAGGCACATCAGCCCCAGATTGATAAAGCTCAGCCACGCCATCTCGAAAAATCCCCGGCGGGCGTATTCCGCCAGCGTGTACCCATCGGGCAGAATTCCCGCGAAGCCGCCGCCCAGATACGCCAGCTGGCTCAGCAGATACACGGCGTAGATCAGGCACACCGTTCCCAGCAGAATGTTCACGGTAATGGCGCTGAAACCGTGGAAGCTCTTCGCTTCTTTCCCGTTTTTCTCCGCGTATTTCAGTCCCACGCCCCGGGAATACAGTATCCACCCGGCAAACACGCCGAAGAACAGGGAAATCACCGGCTCCGACCAGTCGGTATCGGGGAGCATATCCATCAGCCCCTCAAACGCCGCGTCGGCACGCATCAGCAGCACGATCAGCACCGCCGCCACCGGCAGGGCGATCAGTACGCCGAGGATCGCCGCGCCGCCCCGTTTGCCCGCCGTACCGGCGTTTTTCCGGGCGTCGTTCAGCCCCCGGACGGCGGCGCTCATGCTGCCAACACCCAGAACAAAAATCGCCCGGGGAGCGTCCAGCGCCGACGCGATGCCGCCGGGCTCCC
>OLRR01000882.1_pt1 | contig 21529 bp, 22 predicted proteins | sample 1671941 | NCBI WGS metagenome assembly OLRR01 (sample SAMEA3136628, study PRJEB25190) | human gut metagenome
CCAGGCGCATCAGACGAGCGCCCGCATCCGCGGCCTCGCAGAAGGCGAGCTCACCATCGGAAGCCTGTCGACCCTCTCAAGTTATTGGTTGCCTGCGGTGCTACGGGAGTATCGGCGGCGGTTTCCCAACGTGAAGGTGAATGTGGTTGGCGGCAGCAACGCGCAGCAGCGTGCGCTGCTCGATCAGAGCAGAATTGACTGCTGCCTGTGCCATGGGCCTCTCGAGCATTACGAGTGGATCGGGCTCGGGCGCCAGCAGATCATGGTGTGGGCGCGCCGCGGGACGGCGCTCACGCGGCACAGCGAGGTGCTGCTGGTCGAGCTCGACGGCGTTCCGTTCGTCATGACGAACCCCGATGACGACTCACTGTTCCGGGACCTGATGTACGCGAAGGGGATTGAGCCCGACATACGCTTCACGACCTCGGGCTGGCGCACGACCTACTCGATGGTGGAGGCGGGGCTCGGCGTGAGCCTGTGCGCCGACGGCATCGCCGAGGAGCTGGCGGGGGGCGTGGTGGCACTGCCGCTCAGCCCGCAACGCTATTTGGAGTTTGGGATTGCGCTTCCGCCGGTCACGTCGCCGGCGGTGGAGGAGTTCGTCACGATAGCGCAGCGGTTCAAGGGACGGTGGCCCGTGCACCCCGCATGAAGCGCGGCGGACGCCCCGATACGCGCGAGATGTGTGGCACTGCCACAGTTCCCGTGCGGAAGACGCGAGATGTGTGGCACTGCCACGTTTCCCGTGCGGAAGACGCGAGATGAGTGGCACTGCCACGGTTTTCGTGCGCCACGCATTACGCGCGGGCACCGGAGTGAACTTTGCGTCAAATGCGGCAGGCGCCTCGACACGCTTTTCTCGCTCTTCGATCCCGTCTTGGACAACATGGATTTCGTCGCCTCGAATGGTGCGCAGGTGATGCTCCGCGGCAAGATCTTGAGCCGGGAGATATTCTCGCGCGTCGCGTTGCGCAAGCTCGTCGAACTCATTGCCTTCGGCGACTCGATGAACGACTACGAGCTCATCGAGATGGCCGGGCATGGGTATGCGATGGGAAACGCGCGCTCTGCGCTCAAGCAGGTCAGCGACCGGGTCATCGAGACGAACTCCGAGCATGCCGTTCAACGCGAGCTGGCTCGGATACTGCGTCAGGGGGAATAGGCGCGCGCTTACACCTTCCGCGCATGGCGCGTGCGGCGTGTGGCGCGGCCGCAATCCTCATGAGAAAAAACGGGCGGGCAACTGCTGCCCGCCCCGCGCTAGTTTTCTTTGCCCAGAAGCTTGATGAGCGACTTGAGCTGGTCGCCGCGCCCCCTGAGCGAAGCGCCGAGATCGTACTCCGGGTTCTTCGTCTTCATGTTGCGGTACTCATCCATCATCTTGCTGAAGATCTCGCTGTTGGAAGGCGGGGTGAAGACGATGGTGTTCGCGCCGGCGGCGATGGTGTCCCGGATGGATTCCTCGGTCCTTCCACCGCTCGCCATGATGGGCAGCGACGGATACTGCTCTCTGATGCGCGCGACTGCCTCGGCGGTGCGCTTGCCGGCGGCCACGTTGATGATCGAGGCGCCGGCGTCGATCCTTGCCTGGACGTCTTCCTCTTCGGTGACGACGGTGGCGATGATGGGGATGTCGATGACGCTTTTCATCAGCCTGATGTTCGAGTTGCTGATGGGGGAGTTCACGACTGCGCCGTAGGCACCTTGGGCCTCGACGTCCTGGGCCATGATGACCGAGCGCATGCCCTTCGTCGTGCCGCCGCCGACGCCGCAGAAGACGGGCATTGGGGAGGCGCTGATGATGGCCTGCGAGATGACCTGCTGGGGCGTGAACGGATAGACCGCCATGACCGCGTCGGCATCGCAGTTGCGGATGATCGCGAGGTCGGTCGTGTAGACGACGCTTTTCACGCGCCTGCCCATGATCGCCATGCCGCGCGCGTCTCGAATCGACTTGGGCGTCTCGATGGCGTGCGCTCGCAGCGTGCCCGTGATGCGCGGGATATCGGTATCGATGCTGTGCTCGGTCATGAGCTCTCCTTGCCTGCGGTTGGTAGTGAGGTTCTCTGCATTATAGAGCGTTTCATTGTGGCCAGCGCCTCTCGTGGCGTGTTGTTTTCATATGAGTAACATCGTTGGGAAGGTGTTACTTCGCGGGGAGAATCTCGATCCACTGGCCATCGGGGTCTGCGATGAAGTACAGGTGCATGCGCGGGTTCTCGAAGACGATGCAGCCCATCTGCTCGTGCAGCTCGTGCGCCGCATCGTAATCGTCTACCTCGAAGGCGATGTGCGTGTCCCGACCGCCGTTTTCATAGGGCTCGGTGCGCCCGTCGTTCCACGTGAGCTCGATTTCGAACGGCGTCTCGTCGTTTGCGAGGTACGTGTTGGTCCAGGAGCCGTCGTCGGGGCCCATTTCGCGCACGACGTGCATGCCAAGTGCCTTCTCGTAAAACGCGATGCTCGCCTGCTTGTCGAGTACGTGCGTGCAACGGTGGATGAATTTTGCTTTCACGGGAATTCCTTTCTGTTTTGTTCTCGCGAGGCTATATTTTACAAAGCCATTCTTGTCCGAAGGAGAAACAACATGAAAGTACTCATGCTCAACGGCAGCCGCAAAGAGCGGGGCTGCACCTATACGGCGCTTTCGCTCGTGGGCGAATCGCTTGCCAGGGCAGGTATCGAGACCGAGGTCGTGCACATCGGCGTCGATGTCCTGAAAGGCAAGGTAGATACGCTCGTGAAAGAGGTCGGCGAGAAGGGCGCGCTGGCAGATGGCCTGGTCATCGGCTCGCCGGTGTATTACGCCGGTCCCTCGGGAGAGATCAAGGCGTTTCTCGACCGCCTGTTTTCGGGTTATGCCGAGGCGTTTCGGTACAAACCGGGCGCGGCGGTGACGTCTGCGCGCAGGGCTGGCACCACGGCGACGCTCGAGGTGCTGCAGAAGTACCTCACCTACACCGAGATGCCGCTCGTGAGCTCGTGCTATTGGCCGATGGTCCATGGCAGCAAACCCGAAGACGTCATGAAGGACGAAGAGGGCGTGCACGTCATGCACACCTTGGGCCGCAACATGGCCTGGCTGCTCAAGAGCATCGAGGCAGGCAAGCAAAGCGGCGTCGAGCAACCTGTCAAGCTCGAGAAGCCGAACACGAACTTCATCCGCTAGTCGCCCTTTTGGTCCGAGGGGCCGTAGGTATCGTTTCGTTTTATTGAGTGCGAGGAGATTCATTCGTGAGCGGTGGGAAGGGAAACTGCGCAATCTGCGGGAAACCGCTTGTGTATTACCGCGATGCACGCGAGATGACGTGTGTCACCTGCGGCAAGCGGGAGCTTGGCCACAGTGTCTGCGAGGATGGCCACTACGTGTGCGACAACTGCCATCGCGCCGGCGGCGTGAGCTGCATCATGGACGTGTGCCTGCATGCCACGTCGGCCAATCCGATTGAGATTGCGATGCGGGCTATGGACGACAACAGGATCTACCCCAACGGTCCCGAGCACCATACGCTGACCGGTGCGGCGCTGCTCGCGGGCTATGCGAATGCGGGAGGAGGGCTCGACCTGGAAAACGGGCTCGCCGAGCTCAGGACCCGCAGCCTTGACGTCCCCGGGGGCATCTGCGGCTTTTGGGGCGTATGCGGTTCTGCGACGAGCGCGGGGCAGGCGATGAGCATCATCGTCGGGGCGACGCCCATGTCTCGCGAGCCGTGGGCTCTCTGCCAGCGCCTGACCTCGGAAATTCTCGCGAACATCGCAGAACTCGGAGGCCCGCGTTGCTGCAAGCGCACGTGCTTCACCGCCATCACGACTGCCATCCCGTTTTTCGCGGAGGCGACCGGCGTCCAGATGGAGCTTCCAGACCAGGTTGTATGCTCGTACTACGATCGTAATCCCCAGTGCCTTCGCGAGAATTGCCCCTACTTCTCGGCGTCTGCTCTCTAGCGTGGCGCCCGTTCGCGCGCAACGGCTGGATTACGCCCGCGCGGGCCGCATGCGATGCGGTATAGAATATCCTGGTGCAATTTTGGCTACACGGGAGTTTGCTGCATATGGCATTTAGAGATCGAATCAAGCGCAGCCGCGAGCGCTTCAGCGAGCGGATGAACATCATCTTCAGGCGTGGCCCCAAGCTCGACGAAGAGTTCTGGGACGATTTGGAAGAGACGCTCATCTTGAGCGACTTGGGAGGGTCTGCGTCCGACCAGGTTATCGAGAACCTCCGCGAGCAGGCGACGCGCAAGGCGCTCCCCGATGCCTATGCCGTGCTCGACCTTCTCGCGGATGAAATCGAGGGCCTGTTCGCACCGACGGACAACGACCCGTTCAGACTCAACCCGGTCTGCGTGCTCTTCGTCGGCGTCAACGGTGCGGGCAAGACGACGACGGTTGGCAAGCTCGCCTATCAGGCGTCTGCGGCTGGCCGCAAGGCACTCATCGGTTCTGCCGACACCTTTCGCGCGGCTGCGATCGAGCAGCTCGACGTCTGGGGAGAGCGCAGCGGCGTCGAGGTCATCAAGCGCGAACGCGGTGCCGACCCGGCGAGCGTGTGCTATGACGTCATGGAGCGCGCGGAGCAGTTGCAGAGCGACCTCGTCTTAATCGACACCTCGGGGCGCCTGCACACGAGCGACGAGCTCATGCGCGAACTGCAGAAAGTCGTCAACGTCACACGCAAACGCGCGGACATCGACGTGAAGACCGTCCTCGTCATAGATGCCACGACCGGCCAAAACGGTCTGCAGCAGGCGCGCGAGTTCAACAAGGCGCTCAGCCTTGACGGCGTGATCATGACGAAGCTCGATGGCACGGCGAAAGGCGGCATCGCCGTCGCCATCAGCCACGAGCTGGGACTGCCCATCTGCCGCGTCGGCGTGGGCGAGGGCATCGAGGACCTCGAGCCCTTCGTCGCCCACGACTATGCCGAGGCGCTGTTTGGCGACATGCGCGGCGAGCAAGCCGTTCAGGAGGATTCCGGAGAACGTGAGGACGAGGAGCTGCTGGAGCCTGCTGTCGAAGAGCCGGTTGCTAAGCAGGAGCCGGCACTCGAGCCGGAGCCCGAGCCAGAACTCGAGCCTGAGCCTGAGCCTGAGCCCGAACCGGAGCCGGCAGTCGAGTGCGAGCCCGGGCCAGCACCCGAGCCCGCTACTCTCTCCGAAGCCGACGAAGAGGCGCTCGCCGCAGCTCAGCTACCAGAAGACGATGCCGCTGCCGAAGTCGAGCCCGAACCCGTTGCGGAGCCCGAATCCGAGTCCGATGCCGAGGAGGCCCCCGAGCCCGAGGAAGAGCCGCAGGAAAAAGAGACGTTCCGCCAGAAAATGCGCCGTTGGTTCTCGTAGGAGAGTGCATATATGTTCGACAATCTATCTGATAAGCTCCAAAACGTTTTCTCCGGATTTCGCTCGAAGGGCAAGCTGACCGAAGAAGATATCGACGCCGGCATCAAGGAAATCCGGATGGCGCTGCTCGAGGCAGATGTCAACTTCAAGGTCGTCAAGAAGTTCTGCCGCCAGGTCAAAGAGCGTTGCATGACCGCAGTCGTCATGGATTCGCTCACGCCCGGGCAAAACGTCGTGAAGATCGTCCTCGAGGAGATGCAGGCGCTGCTGGGCGGCGAGACGACCGAGCTGCATCTGGGCAGCAGGATTCCAAGTGTCATCATGCTCGTCGGCCTGCAGGGCTCGGGCAAGACGACCGCCGCGTCAAAACTCGCCTACCGCCTCAAGAAGAGAGGGCACGTTCCGCTGCTCGCCGCATGCGACGTGTACCGCCCGGCTGCTGCCGACCAGCTGCAGACGCTTGGCGACGAGCAAGGCGTCCGCGTGTTCCGCGGCGACGGCAAGCATCCCGTCGAGATCGCGAAGGGCGCGATCCAAGACGCTATCGACAACATGCGCGACGTCGTGATCGTCGATACGGCGGGCCGCCTGCACGTCGACCAGGACATGATGGACGAGGCGGTCGCGATCCGCGATGCCGTCAAACCCGATCAGATCTTCATGGTCGTCGATGCCATGACCGGCCAAGACGTCGTCAACGTCGTCTCCGAGTTTGCGCGCCAGGTCGATTTCGACGGCGTCATCATGACCAAGATGGACGGCGACGCCCGTGGCGGCGGTGCGCTGTCCATCCGCGAGGTCACCGGTAAGCCCATCGTGTTCATCAGCGCGGGCGAGAAGGCTGACACGCTCGAGGTCTTCCACCCCGACCGCATGGCAAAGCGCATTCTCGGCATGGGCGACGTCGTCTCGGTCATCGAGCGCGCCATCGAGGTGCAGGACAAGGAAATCGAAAAGGCAGAGGCGGAGCGACTCGCACGTGCCCAGTTCGACTTCAACGACTTCCTCGATATCATCAAGCAGACACGCAAGATGGGTGGCCTTGGCTCGCTCGTCTCGGCGCTGCCCGGAGGCAACAAGGCTTTGGCCGACGGCAATGTCGACGAAGGGGAGCTCGACCGCATCGAGGCGATCATCAACTCGATGACGCCCGAGGAACGCTCCAAGCCAAACATGCTCAACGGCTCGCGCCGCGCGCGCATCGCCCGCGGCAGCGGTATGTCGGTCACGCAGGTCAACCAGCTGGTCAAACGCTTCAACGAGACGCGCAAGCAGGTCAAGAAGGTCATGACCGCGTTCAACGCCCAAAGCAAGGGGAAGAAGGGCAAGCGCCGTCGCAAGATGCGCATCCCCGGGATGGGGAATATCGATTTCTCCAAGTTCGAAGATATGAAGTAGCGAGGCAAGAGAATGCAGGCAACTGATACGGTACTGATGTCACATGGCAGCGGCGGCACGATGATGCGCGACATCATCGAGGGGCTTTTCTTCGACGCGTATGCGGGCGAGACGCTCAAGCGCGCGGATGACGCGGCATCGCTGGACATCCCGACGAATCGCATCGCTTTCTCGACTGACACGTTCGTCGTTACGCCACATTTCTTTCCCGGCGGCGACATCGGGCATCTGGCGGTGTGCGGGACGGTTAACGATGTCGCCACGAGCGGCGCCGTCCCCAAGTACCTCTCGTGCGGCTTCGTGCTCGAGGAGGGCTATCCGATCGAGAACTTGAAGAGGATCTGCGCCTCCATGGCAAAAACGGCCAAGGAAGCGGGGGTCGAGATCGTCACTGGAGATACCAAGGTGGTCAATCGCGGCCACGGCGATGGCGTGTATATCAACACGGCGGGCGTCGGCGTGCTGCGCGACGGTATCGACCTGTCCGCCGTCAACATCAAGCCCGGCGATAAGGTGCTGGTCAGCGGCACGATCGGCGATCATGGGATTGCGATTATCTCGACGCGCGAGGAGCTGAGCTTCTCCACGACCGTCCAAAGCGACGCCGCGCCGCTCAACCATCTCATCGCCGAGGTTCTCGATGCCTGCCCCGAAGGCGCGGTACGTGCGTTTCGCGACCCGACCCGCGGGGGCATGGCGTCTACGCTCAACGAGTTCGCCGAGGCGTCCGGGTGCAGCATCCGCATCGAAGAGGACGCCGTGCCGGTGCACGATCAGGTTCGCGGCGCATGCGAGATGCTCGGCTATGACGTGTTCCAGGTGGCAAACGAGGGCAAGATGATCTGCGTGGTCGACCCGAGCGCTGCAGATGCGGCGCTTTCGGCGATGCGCGGTAACAAGTATGGTGCTGATGCCGCGATAATCGGCGAAGTCATCGAAGGCGATGGGCATGTCTACCTGCGCACGGGCTTTGGCAGCGAGCGCATCCTCGACATGCTCGTGGGAGAGCAGCTTCCGCGAATCTGCTAGTTGCTCGTGCTAGTTGTTGGCATTCCACGCATCGAGAATCTTCTGGAGGGCGCTTGCGAGCGCCCTCCTCTCGTCTGCGTCGAGGGGCGCAAAAACCTCCGCCGCGACTGCCTTGTCGACGGAGAGAATATTTTCCGCCTGCTTGGATCCTGCCTCGGTGAGGCGGACGATGGCGGCACGTCTGTCCTTGTCCGACTTCTCGCGGACGATCATGCCACGGGACTCGAGCTTGCCGAGTGCCTCGGAAAGCGTGGCAGGGGCGATGCCGAGCAGCTCGAGCAGCGTTTGCTGGGGGAGCGCGCCGTTGCTTTCGAAGAGATTCGTGAGAACGCGGCGCTGCCCCGGCGCGACCTTCAGCTCGGGCTCTCCGTGGCCATGGCGGAGAAGATGCGATGCGCGCATCAGTCTGTGGTGAAGCTGGATGTTGCTGATTGGCGGCACGGCGGACTCGCGTTTCTCTCTTGTGTGGGTTACTTCTACCCTAACTATATCGTTGGGAGAATAAACTGTACAAGTACGTATGCCGGCTCGTCGAAAAGAATTGTTCAAAAAGGGTTTGTCTCGTGCGAAGTTTTACTCTATAATTCCGCCTTGCGTCTGCTAGGCTAGACGCATCTGAAAAGGCTATGGTGGGTGTCGCCCAGTTGGCTAGGGCGCCAGATTGTGGCTCTGGAGGTCGAGGGTTCGAGTCCCTTCACCCACCCCAGTTTTTTCTGGACACGGGAGCGAAAACGTGTATAATCTCTATTCGCTGCTTGGACCGTTAGCTCAGCTGGCAGAGCAGGGGACTCTTAATCCCAAGGTCCGGGGTTCGAACCCCCGACGGTCCACCAGGTAAACTTGAAAGCTCCCGCAAGGGAGCTTTTTTTATGTCTGACAATGGAGACGACAAGTCGCCGGGTGCCAATAATGTCTGGCACTGCCAACACTCAGTGGCAGGAAGCCATCAGACGCCAATAATCCCTGGCAGTGCCAACGCTGGGTGGCGAGAAGCTGCCAGGCGCCAATAATCCCTGGCACTGCCAGCGCTGAGTGGCTTTTGCCGGAAATCCCTGGCACTGCCAGCGCTGAGCGGTGCGAATCCTCCGAATGGCAAAAATCCCTGGCAGTGCCAATTCTGAGTGGCGCCGGAGCGCATCGAGGGAGGCTAAACGCATCTATTTCCGCAGTTCGGCCCCCTCATGTCCTTCGCTTCTCATGAAGAGGTCGCATCGAACTCGTGCTCATCTCGTATCTAGCTCGGATGCAGGTCAGAGACGTGATGTGGAATTGCTGCTATAACCAGCCCATGACGATTCTCGTTGACGACATATCGGCGCTTGAATACTACCTGCACCATCCGGTCACGCTGGTGATGCACGACAGGGCACAGCTCGTTGCCCAAAGGGGAGTGTCTCCAACATCAAGACCGGAGCTCGAGTCTTTTCTACACCGCTCTCTGGATATCGATTGCAGCACGCTTCATCTCGCAACGCTTGATGCGAGCAGCCGACCGCTTAAGCACAGGTTCCGCTATCGGACAATCTCGCGATCCGCGCTGGCCAATAGCGCTGCATTGCCAACGAATGATGCCCTGCTTGTTTCTCCAGAGGCCGCGCTCGTGTCGGTTGCGACGAAGTGCGATTTCGTATCTCTCGTCGAGTTGGGCTCGTTGCTTTGCTCGTGTTTCTATCTGTGCGAAGATAAAGAATTCGGCATCGTGCAGCGCCAGGCGCCTCTTGCGTCCCCGAAGAGCATTCGGGCTTTCATCTCCAATAACCCAAATCTGCCGGGAGCATCTCTGACAAAGCGATGTCTTGGACAGATGGTCGCCAACGCAGAATCTCCGATGGAGGTGAAAGTGGCGATGCTCATGTGCTTGCCGCGTCGGCATGGCGGGGGAGCACTTCCGCTCCCTGAGCTCGGCTTTTCCGTGAGTATTCCCGATTGCTATAGAAAGACCTCGAGCATAAACACGTTCCGTTACGATTTCTACTGGCCGGGAAGCAATCTCGAGGTCGAATACGACAGCGACGCAGTGCATGCGGCATCGGAGAAGCTGTTCCGCGATGCGAGGCGGCGCAACATCATCCAGGCGCTTGGTGTAACGAGCCTTTCGTTGACTCGTGGACAGGTGATGCACGAAACGGCGTTCGAGGAGTTCATTCGCGAACTGTATTCGATGCAGTGCATTCGATATCGGACCCCCACGGCGCAGCATCAGGTTGCCCAGCGGGAACTCCGTGCGCGGCTGTTCGATGTCAGCCGGAGAGAAGAGGTTCTTCGCGAGCTGCACCGTTGAGAAGGCGGGGCAGGGGGCTGCCGATGATGGGTGCGGCGAGAAGCGCGAGTTTGCGAGATGTGGCGCCACTGAACGCTGGCACTGCCAGGCTTTTCTGGCGGGGAGCGCCCATGCGCCACTCAACATTGGCACTGCCAGGTTTATCTGGCAGGAGCCACTCAGCTCTGGCACTGCCAATGTTTCTTGGCGTGGAAGGGGCCCTCGCCACCCGGGACTGGCACTGCCAGGTTTTTCTGGCGGGGAGCGCTCGTGCGCCACCCAGGATTGGCATTGCCAGGGAATCCTGGCGCCCTGTGCCCCCGCCCTTCACGCCGCATTCTGCGAACTGCAACGCCGCTTGCGCCAACTGCAATGCGAGCCTCCCTGTGCCGCCTGTAAAGTGGCCCCATAAGAGATACGAACCCAGCCGAAAGGAACGCCCCATGTTCACCGAGCTCTGCATCGCGTTCTACACCGTTATGACCCTCGGCATCGCTTCTGCCTTCCTCTTCACCCACGCTCAGCAGGCAAAGTAAGCTCCCTTATTCTCCCCTGATAATTTCTCCCTTTCTCATTCTCCTCATGCGAAGGCCCCGATAACCGGGGCCTTTGCGCGTCTTGCGGCAAAATCGTGCTAGCCTAGAGGCTCGAGTCGATTGGAGGTGCCCTCATGGCACTGCGACATAAGAAGCGAACCATCATCCTCGTCGTGATCGCAACGGTCATCGTTGCGCTGGTCATCGCCGTCGCTGTCTATCTCAACACCTCCTATCCGGCGGGGCAGGCGGCAAGGGAGTCCCTGCAGTCCGACGCTGCGGTATCGGTTAGGACATGCGACGATGACGACGTCGTCTTCGAGCCGGTCAATCGCCAGGCGGCAAATGGCACGGGACTCGTCTTCTATCCTGGCGCAAAGGTCGACTACACCGCATACGCACCGCTCATGCGCGCTTTCTCTGAGCGCGGGTTTACCTGCGTGCTCGTCAAGATGCCGTTCAATCTGGCGTTTTTCGATATCGACGCAGCGGATGGCGCAAGGACGGCCGCTCCGGACGTGACGCGCTGGTACCTTGGCGGGCATTCGCTCGGGGGAGCCATGGCGGCCAAGTACCTCGCTGGCCATGCGGACGAGTTCGTGGGACTGCTGCTGTGCGCCTCCTACGCGACCGAGGACCTCTCTGCCGACGATCTTTCGATCTTGAGCGCGTACGGCACGCAGGACGGGGTCTTGAATCGCGAAAGCTACCAGAACGACTGGAAGAACCTTCCGCCGAGCGCATGGGAGCTCGTCATAGACGGGGGCAATCACGCGCAGTTTGGCGATTATGGCGCCCAAGACGGCGATGGCGAGGCGAGCATTGCGCCAGCCGAGCAGATTGCCGAGACGGCAGATGCGTTTGCGCAGTTCGATGAGCATGTTTCGCAGCAGCATCAAAATGGCAACTAGACGTCGGCTCTAGCTTCACACGAGTACAATAGAGGCATCAGAACACGAGACCTGCTCGACTGGAGAGGAATGGTGGTAGCCATGGCAGACGATAAGCAGAGGACCTGGTCGTTCTTGCGTGACATGTGCGCGGCGCCTCCCGAGGTGGAGGAAATCCTGCTCGACGACGAAGAGGTCAAGGCAAGCTACGAGGGCGACTACTTCGACGACTTCAACAAGAGCGTGCGCACGCCGGCCAAGTACGTCTTCACCAACTACCGCTTCATCTTGGTCAGGTACTACCACTTCGACTTCACCGACGATCAGGTGCGCATCCAATCGCTCCCGTGGCGCATTGCCGACAGCTGGCACACGGACATCACGAACGAGTTCAATGCGGAGCGTGCCAAGGCCTATCAGGAAGGCAACGCCGCCGAGTGGGCAAATCTCGGCTGGGAGGCCACTGTCACCGTGCGTACGCGCGTGGGCGAGGACTGGAAGTTCCGCATTGCCGACCACCTGGTCGATGACGAGCGCGGCCTTGCGGATTTCGACCGCATGCTCGCAGACTGCGCGCTGTAAGAGGCAGCCACCTCGCAAATAACGCTACCGTAAACAGCTGCCCCCGCAAGCAGGCGCCTGTGTCTGCTTGCGGGGGCAGCTACGTGCTCGGCGCGCTCTGCTTAGCGTGTCTGCACCTTAGAGGTAGCGCCAGGCGGCGTTCATCCACCAGTCGTATATCTTTGCCCATGCCTCGTGCTCGGTGATCTGCGGATAGGTCCTGAGAGCCCGCTTGAGCGTCGGGTTCTGCTCAAACCACGTGTTGACGAACCAGCCCGGTCCGACCATGCCCATGATGGGCGCTTTGGCCTGGGGCGCATGCAGCTCGGCGGTCCACAGCGTCGCGGGCATGGGGTTGCCCTGCTCGTCTTGCTCGGCATGGGGGTAGTCGTTCGCGAACAGGTCGACCCACACGCTGTCGGCAACGCGGAAGCGCTTGAGGCCGTAGCCGCGCATGGGCTTGAACTCGCCATCGTCGATGACGATGTAGTCGATGTTCCCGTCCCCGACGGCGTTCCAGCTCGCGGCAGGTGCCAGCGGCTTGAACACAAAGGACTCCTTACGCTTCTTGGTGTTGATGCAAGGCGTCTTGCACACGCGACTCACGTACGCGCTCGGGTTGACGGCAATCATGACGTTGCCGATGAGTTGCCCCAGCTCCGCGGCGAGCTTCTCGTCGTAGCACGAGAGCGGCGGGTAATGGTAGTCGGGCGTCTCGGTGAGAAAGAAGCCATCGTCGAGCCCGTGCTCGCGCAGGCAGTCCTGCAACGCGATCTCCGCGGCGAGCATGGCGTCGAGGTCGGATGCGAATTTTCCATCGGGGGTCGAGCCCTCGTCGGGGGCAGGTCCCGCCTCGAGCACGTCGCGTACGCGCGTCGTCAGTTCCTGCTGCAGTACCTTGTCGTCGAACATGCTGCTCCTCGCTGCGGATCGGTCGGATTACTCAATAATAGTCGAGCGATGCGCAGCGCGCTCTAGTAAAATGTTGACACGGTAAGTCTCTCTGAGAAGAGGTGCACAATGGGAATGAAATCCGATGAAGCACTTGATCTGCAGTACGACGATCTGACCGACTATCTGGGCGCGAAACATTCCGCATACATGGAATACGCCGGCCAGACCTATTACCTCACCGATGTCAACGAACAGTGGTGGCGCGCCCAAGACACCGCGCAACTCAACGAAAAGGGGCACTACGTCGATGCGAGCGAGCTCGTCTCGACCGCTTCCGAATTTGTCGAGCTGCCCTTCCTGGAAGGCAAGTCCATCAGGGACGTCTTTGCCGATGCGGTCTTCTTCGCTTCGGTAAAGGCATAGGCCACTTCCCGACTCTTCACAACTCCATAGCCCCGTTTTGCTTCCTGTAACGGGATTTGCTGAGGCTCGTGCGCAAAACCGCAGGTCAACGAGCTGCCATACCAGCAAAATGACATTTGTCAACTTGTGTAGTTCTTCTGCGCGCGCCGTGTAGGGCATGTTGGCAGACCGTGGAAGAAATGTCGCAAATCTTCGCGTTGCGGACACGGCGGGTAGAATCCTCGTCAATGCGTTAGCACTATCACGCTTTTAACGAATTACAAACCCACGACGCAGGAGATGGTTCTACATCAAGGTTTCAGTGACGCGTCCCATTGGGCGCACCTTTGCAACTGCCGGGCTGGCTTTGGTATTGGCGGGCTCGTGCATCCCCGTGCACACCGCGCTGGCCCAGCCCCTCGATGATACGACGGCAACGCAGGGGCTCGAGCAGGTTATCTCCGGCGCTGCCGAGAGCACGCAATCGGCGGGGAGGGCCGCGTCTCTCGTCGTCGCAGTGGCGCAGGCGGCTCAGCCAACCACCGGCGAGCGCGCCGTAAAAATCGCCGAGGGCTACATCGGCACTCCCTATGTGTACGGTGGCTCGACGCCCGCGGGCTTTGATTGCTCCGGCTTCACCATGTACTGCTATTCGCAGCTCGGCGTCTCTTTAGCCCATAACGCGCAGGCGCAGTACAATGCCTCTTCAAAGGTCTCGACGGCAGATCTCCAGCCCGGCGACCTCGTGTTCTTCGGGTCGAGCGCGTCTTCTATCTACCATGTGGGCATGTACGTGGGCAACGGCCAGTACATCCACTCGCCGCAGACGGGCGAGTCGGTCAAGATCGTGAGCCTGTCGAGCGCCCACAACTATATCGGTGGCGGAAGGGTCGCCTAGTTTTCGGGCGCGTGCCCTTCGAGCCAGTTGATGATGTCCATGCTCTCGTACAGCGGGTCCCCGTCGATGAACAGACAGGGGACCTGCTGCTTTCCGCCTACCTCGACCAAGCGCCGGCGGTTTTCCTCGGATTCGAGGATGTCCCTGTACTCGACATCGGTGCGCCCCGACTGCTCGATGTAGGACATGACACGGCGGCAGTACGGGCACGTGTCCTTTTTGTAGAGTTCAAGTTTCATAGGGCACCTCCCCAGGTTGGAAACGGTTGCGACGCACGTAGCGGCACGACCTTAGAACAGCATGAACACCTTGGCGAGCGCCCAGCCGATAAAGCCGCAGCACGGAAACGTCAGTACCCAGGCGAGTACCATATCCTTGGCCACGGACCACTTGACCTTGTGCGGGTTCTTGGATGCGCCGACGCCCATGATGGCAGCGGTCGAGCAGTGGCTCGTCGAGACGGGCATGCCCGTGAGCGACGAGACGAGCAGCGTGATGACGGTAGTAAGCGATGCGGCCACGCCCTGGTACTTCTCGAGCTTGACCATGTCCATGGCGACGGATTTGATGATGCGCTTGCCGCCGATGAGCGTGCCAAACGAGATGGCGAGCGAGCACAAGATCATGAGCCACAGCGGGAAGTCGGTGTCACCGCTCGTCTCCATGCCAAACGAGAGCGCGATGCCCAGCAGGGCGATGGACATGAACTTCTGGCCGTCTTGCGAGCCGTGCAGAAACGACAGCATGGCGGCGCAGATGTCCTGGACGACGACGAAGAGCTGGTTGGCCTTGCGGCGGGGGACCGCGCGGAAGACGAACTCGATGAGCTTGACCATGAGCCAGCCGATGATGAAGCCCGCGACCAGGCTGAAGACCATGCCGTAGATGACCTTCACCCACTCGCCGATGACGACGCCGGCAAGGCCGTTCATGGCGATGGCGCCGCCGGTGATTCCGGCGATGAGCGAATGCGATTTGGAGGCGGGGATGCCGCGCCACCAGCAGAAGAAGCCCCAGCCTATCGACCCGATCATGGCCGCGATCAACGCCATGAGGGCGTGATGCGTCTCGCCGGAGAAGTCGACCATGTTGAACATGGTGTGGGCGACGGCGGTGGAGACGTAGGTCATGCCCACGAGTCCGGCGAAGTTGAAGACGGCGGCGAGCGCGAGGGCGGTGCCGGGTTTGAGGCAGCGAGTCGACACGGCGGTCGCGATGGCGTTTGGCGCGTCGGTGGCGCCCGAGATGACGGTGACGCCTATCACGAGGATGAGAATGACGATGAGCGCGGGGTGGGCGCCCATCGAGGCAAAGAACACGCCGAGTGTCAGATCCATGCACATCCCAATCTATGCCCTGGTGTCAATGATGGCGATTTGTTTCGCGAATCGTAATTCTATCTCAGTTTAAATAGGCGCAATGCGATGACCGCGCTTTTTACGAGAATGGTTTACACTGGTGCCGAGCTTTCGACCTTATCCCCTAGCGCACTCCGAAAGGTGACGTATGCCCGAGTACATATTGAGCTGTGAATCCACTGCCGACCTCTCCGCCGACAAGCTCAAGCAGATCGATGTCGAGTACATCTGCTTCCACTTCTTTATCGACGGCGTCGAGTACCCGGACGACCTGGGCCAAAGCGTGCCCTTCGACAAGTTCTACCAGAGCATGGCAGACGGGGCGGAGACCAAGACCGCCGCCATCGGCTCGGGCGAGTACGAGAAGTACTTCCGCAGGTTCCTCGAACAGGGCAAAGACGTCTTGCACGTGTCGCTTTCGAGCGGGCTTTCGTCTACCGTCGAGTCCGCCCGCATCGCCGCGGCATCGCTTCGCGCCGAGTTCCCCGAGCGCACGCTCTACATCGTCGACTCGCTCGGTGCATCGAGCGGCTACGGCCTGATCATGGACACGCTGTCTGACATGCGTGCCGCGGGCAAGGGCATCGACGAGGTGCACGACTGGATCGAGGAGCACAAGCTCGAGCTGCGTCACGACTTCTTCTCCACCGATTTGACCTTCTACGTCAAAGGCGGCCGCGTGAAGCCGGCCGCGGGGTTTGTCGGCAACCTGCTCAAGATCTGCCCGCTGCTCGACATGGACGCCGCCGGGCACCTGATCCCGCGTGAGAAGATTCGCACCAAGAAGCGCGTCATCAGGCGCATCGCGGAAAAGATGCTCGCGCAGGTCGACGGCGGTGCAGGGTACACTGGCAAGGTGTTCATCAGCGAAAGCGCCTGCATGGACGATGCCCGGGCGGTGGCGGCGCTTGTCAAGAAGAACTGCCCCAACATGAGAGGCGACGTCCTCATCAACAGTATCGGAACGACGATCGGCAGCCACACCGGCCCCGGCACCGTCGCCTTGTTCTACTGGGGCTCGAAACGTGGTGAATAGCTCACATGTACTCAGGTCCGTCAATTGAGGAGCTGAAGAGTCGCGCGAGCGAGGAATACTCGGTCTCGACGCGCAAACGTGGGAAGATCGCCGTCGTGGCGGGCATGATCGGCAACATCGCCGTCTGCATCGTCAAGTTCGTGGCGGCGTTCATCTCCGGGTCGTCGGCAATGCTCTCCGAGGCAATCCACTCCGTCGTCGATTCCTGTGACGGCGTGTTCATGCTGCTCGGCCTGCACCGGGCAAACCGCAAGCCCGACTACCTGCACCCGTTTGGGTACGGTAAAGAGCTCTACTTCTGGACCATGGTCGTCGCGCTGCTCGTGTTCTTCATGGGCGGCGGGATGTCGCTGGTCAAGGGCGTTCAGTCTATCCAGGAGACCATGGCGGGCACCCACGTGCTCGGTGACACGACGCTCAACTTCATCGTCATCGCGGCGGGTATGGTCATCGAGGGCATCACGCTCGGCATCGGCATCAGGCAGTTCAACGCCGCGCGCGGCGATGCGGGCCCGATCAAGTTCATTCGCGACGCCAAAGACCCGTCGCTGTACACCGTCGTCCTAGAGGACTCGGCCGCAGAGCTCGGTCTGTGCTTTGCGCTCGTCTCGACGATCGTCTGCGACGTGACCGGCAATCTCTACTTCGACGGCGTCGCCTCCATCCTCATCGGCATTCTGCTGTGCTTCGTGGCGATCATCTTGCTGCGCGAGACCAAGGGGCTGCTCGTGGGCGAGGGCATGAAGCACCAGTCGCTCGACGAGCTGCGCGACATCGTCGAGGCGGACGACCGCGTCATCAGCTGCGGCCGCATCCTCACCATGTACATGGGCCCCGAAGACCTCCTCATCGCCATCGACGCGACGTTCAAGACCGAGCTTTCGGCGCACGAGGTGCTGCTTACTGTCGACGACCTCGAACGGCGCCTGCACGCGCGCTGGCCGCAGGCGCATTCTGTCTTCATCGAGGCGGAGTCCATGAGGTCGGTGCTGCGCCAGAAGATCGTCGAGGAGAACTGGGAAGACGAGTACGAAGACGAGTACGAAGACGAGGTCGAAGAGGAGTTCGAAGAGCGCGAGCAAGAGCGCCTCGAACAGAAGCTCATCGAGGACGAGACCCTGCTCAAGACCTTCGAGAAGATCCAAAGCGACGAGGAAAAGGCTCAGCGCGCCGCACAAGAGACGCCCGGCGGCGAAGGCCGCGAGCGCTAGCCTTGCAGCCAGGCGTCTCCGAGCAGCTCCACCGCCTGCTCGGCCCCTGCCTCATCCACGGCGGAAAAGCCGAGCACGACGAGGTTTTCCGGCGCATCTGATTTCCTGAGCCAAAGCTCCTTGGAATTTGCGATGCGCACGCCGGCGCTGCGTGCAGACGAGACCAGCTCCTCCTGCGTCATCCCGTTGTCGATGTCGAATGCCGTGAACAGCCCCGCCGCCCCGTCGTGCATGGCGATGTGGCTGCCAAACGTGCGCGCGAGGGCGCACGTCAGCGCCTCATGGCGCTTGCGGTACAGGTTGACGATGCGGCGCAGGTGCTTGTCCCAGTGCCCTTGCTCCATGAAGGTCGCGACGATGGTCTGGTCGGCCCACGAGACGGTGGGGTGGGTTCCCTTGTAGCGCTGCTCGTAGCGGTCGAGCAGCTCGACGGGCAGCACGATGTAGCCGATGCGCAGGGCGGGCGAGAGAATCTTCGAGAAGGTGCCCAGGTAGATGACGCGCCCCCAGCGGTCCTTGGAGCGCAGCGAGGGAACGGGCTGCGTCGTGTAGCGGTACGCGCTGTCGTAGTCGTCTTCGACGAGGTAGGCGTCGTGCTTCACGGCGTGCTCGAGCAAGACGGAGCGGACTCGCTGGCTCATGCACCATCCCAGGGGAAACTGGTGCGAGGGCGTGGTGTAGACGAGGCGGGCGCCGCTTGCCTTCACGTCGGCGAGGTAGGCGTCTTCGCCTTCGTGCGTTCGTATGCGCCGCACGTCGAAGTTCGTATGCTGCAGTGCGGCGCGCACGCCCGCATAGCCCGGGTCTTCGATCGCCACCGCATCGCGCTCGGCGTCAAACATGCCCAGCACGACGTTGAGCGATTGCTCCGTGCCGCTCGTGATCAGGATCTGCTCGGGCGTGCACTGCACCGAGCGGGTGAGCGCGACATGGCGTGCGATCTGGAGCCTGAGTTGGCGTTCTCCGAAGGGGTCGCCGTACGATGCCATCTTCTCGGCGTTCGCGTCGGAAAACACGTCGGCGGCGATGCGCCGCCAGGTGCTCATGGGAAACGCATCGGTGGTGAGGTTGCCGTAGGAAAGGTCGAAGCGGTAGTTTCGCGCCGGTTCCACCCTGCGCTTGGGCAGCTGCACCCGCGTCTTGGGGGTGGGAAGCTCGGCGAGCGCGTCACGCGAGATTTCCTGCACGATGAAGCCCGAGCCCTGCCGGCTGGCGACGTAACCCTCGACGATGAGCTGCTTGTAGGCGTTGTCGACGGTGTTGCGGGCGATTTTGAGGCCGGCCGAAAGCGTCCTGATGGAGGGGAGCTTGTCGCCGGGGCGGAGCACGCCTGCCTCGATGCTCGTGCGCACCGATTCGTATATCTGCTGGTAGATGGGGGTGTCGGAACCCTTGTCGACCGCTATGGGCGGCGCTTGCATGCTGAACAGCGGATCTGCCATTGCGTGACCTTCCTACGTTTTGCCCCATCTTAGCGTACTTGGGGCCAGTGGCTCATATGGAATATCTCGTTCAAGGCGCTTCGATGGGTACAGATGAGCAGGCTCGCGCGCGGCGGCGCGAAAGTCTTCTACAATAGCAGCCGATTGCAATCCGTACGTGAGGGTGGGTCATGGCGTTTCTTCTAGGATGTGAAAACATCGAGCTCGAGTTTCCGACGGCGCGTATCTTCGATGCGCTCAGCCTGGGCGTGAATGCGGGCGACCGCATCGGCATCGTCGGGCGCAATGGCGACGGCAAGTCCTCTTTGCTCGCCGTGCTCTCAGGCGAGCTCGAGCCCGATGCCGGCCGTGTGGTCAAGACGGGATCGGTCACCGTCGGCATACTGGGGCAGCGCGACCATCTGGACGACGCGGACACGGTCATCCACGCCATTGTGGGAGACCTCCCCGAATACGAGTGGGCGGGAGATGCGCGCATCCGAGGCATCTTGGACGAGCTCGTGGGCGACCTCGACCACGAGGCGCCCGTCGGCAGCCTGTCGGGCGGACAACGTCGCCGCGTCGACCTCGCGCGCGTGCTGATCGGCAGCTGGGACGTGCTCATGATGGACGAGCCCACCAACCACCTCGACATCGAGGGCATCCACTGGCTTGCCGAGCACCTCAAGCACCGGTGGCGCGACGGCGAGGGCGCGCTTCTGGTCGTGACGCACGACCGCTGGTTTCTCGACGAGGTATGCCTCGACATGTGGGAGGTGCACGACCGGACCATCACGCCGTTCGAGGGCGGTTACTCCGCCTATATCCAGCAGCGCGTCGAGCGCGCGCGTCAGGCGGCAGTTGCCGAGGCAAAGCGCCAGAACATCCTGCGCCGCGAGCTCGCGTGGCTCGCGCGCGGGGCAAAGGCACGCTCGAGCAAGCCGCGCTTCAGGGTCGAGGCGGCCCAAGAGCTCATCGCAGACGAACCGCCGCTGCGCAACACGATCGAGCTTCGGCGCAGCGCCATGTCGCGTCTGGGCAAGAAGGTCATCAACCTCAAGAACGCGTCGTTTGACTGGGGCGGCAAGCCCTTCATCAAGCCCATCGACTGGAACATCGGCGCGGGCGACCGCATCGCCTTGCTCGGTTCCAACGGCGCGGGCAAGACGACGTTGCTCAACCTCATACAGGGCAAGCTCAAGCCGACCGGCGGGAAGGTCGAGATCGGCCAGACGGTCAAGTTCGCCGTGCTCTCGCAGCAGCTCTCCGAGCTCAGCGAGCTCGAGGGCCTGCGCGTACGCGAGGTGTGCGCGCACTACAAGACTCGCTACGAGCTGGCCGACGGCACCACCATGGGGCCGATGCAGCTGCTCGAGGAGCTCGGGTTCGAGGCGGTGCAGATGAGCTGCCCGGTCAAGGACCTCTCGGGCGGCCAGAAGCGCCGGCTGCAGCTCATGCTCATCCTGCTCGACCGCCCCAACGTCTTGATTCTCGACGAGCCCGGCAACGACCTCGACACCGACATGCTCGCCCAGCTCGAAAGCCTGCTCGACACGTGGCCCGGCACGCTCATACTCGTGAGCCACGACCGCTACCTCGTCGAGCGCGTCACCGACGACCAGTACGCGCTCATCGACGGCGAGGTCATCCACATGCCGCGCGGCGTTGACCAGTACCTCGAGGAGCTGGACCGCAGGGCGCACCGGGGCTCGTTCGTCGCGCGCAGCACGGCATCGGACGCCAAGCAGGACGGAGTCGAAGAAGACGGGCTTTCGCAAAGGGAGCTGCGAGAGCTCAAGAAACGGCGCACGTCTGTGGAGCGCAAGATGGGCACGCTGCGCAGCAAGCTCGACAAGGCCAAAGGCGAGCTGCTCAAGATCGACGGGACCGACTTTGTCGCCTTGGGGCAGCAGCAGGAGAAGATTTCGGGCTTCGAGACGGAGCTCGAAGCGCTCGAGGATTCCTGGTTGGAGATCGCGGAGAAGCTCGAGGGATAGCTTAGGGGCGCCGCGGGTATGCGCGAGGCATGCACGTGCCAATTGTGCGCATTTTGCGGTGGACGCGATTCGTCGTTTTCCGGCTGGTATGATTCTACGGTATGTCTATCTGCACAAGGACCGCGCCTGAGACGACGTCCGTCCGATAGCCATGCCTGCTCCCAGGAGCATCCTGTAACCGATTAAACGAGGGGTTATGGCACGAAACAGCCGAATGTCCGGTCGTAGCCGCGGCGATGGACGCAACGACTACGACCGAGCACCCAGAAGGAGCGCGCGTTCCTCGCGCGCCCATTCGG
>OLRR01000886.1_pt1 | contig 21442 bp, 17 predicted proteins | sample 1671941 | NCBI WGS metagenome assembly OLRR01 (sample SAMEA3136628, study PRJEB25190) | human gut metagenome
TGAGTAAGACACGGCCGGAAGGCAATGCATCGGACAGATGAAGCAGGAAAGAAGACAGGATGGAAGGTGTAACCGGGTCGCAAGACTAAAAAAGCCTGACGGACTATCGGAAGCCCGTGACTTCAGTCATGGGTTCTTCACGAATACGCTACTGAAATTATTCGCTGGCATGCTGAAAATGCAGAACCGGAAGAAGTATACACTGTCTTAAAATTGAATCTTGTATCAGCCGATGTATTGCAAGCAATATATTCTGAATTGGAAAAGGATATGGGTATCGAAGTGAAAGCTTATTTTCTGGAAATGATTGGCAAAGAGTCCAGCATCAATGCGTCAAAGGAAGAGAAATGGACACTTTAAGATACGTAAACTACAAATATTAAGCTATTTTCATAACAAAAAAAAGAAAGTCTTTTTCCACATGTTATCAATGTTATCAAATCCAGCATATTGGATTTGTAAAAATAAGCATAAAGAAAGGCGGAAATATTTATGAGTTACGATATTGAATTGGTAAACAAAGTCACAGGCGAAACAGCAAAGATGAAGCATCCCCAGTATGTGAGAGGAGGAACGGTTCCAGCAAGAGTAAATCCTGTAACAAAAGAACTAGAGCAGGCCGAGCAGGTTGAAGCGCATATCAACATTACATATAACTACAGCCATTATTACTATGAGGCGACAGATGGCGATATTCGGTTTGCGCATGACGAGGTCTCTGCATACTATGCTGACGGAACCCAGGGCCCGGTTGAAACCAAATATGGAATCCGTGGACTGTATGGTACAACACCCGCAGAGTCAATCCCGATGCTGATGGACATGATTGAAAAAATCAAAGCCAAATACACAGATGAAAACGGTGAGTGGATTGACACTGAAAGAACAAAGACTGTTTATTACAAAAATGGAAAAGAGATTAAAGAAAGAAACGTTTTGGATGCTATCTTAAACCACGATTATGACCGGAAAGAAGAAGTGACTTATTCAGTCAACGAAGGAGATATTTCCAGCTACTATATGGCAACGGCAGCAAATGCAATCATGGCACTGAAACAGATGATGGTTATGGCAACGGATAATCTGACTGAGAAAAATATTGTTTGGGATGGTGATTGAGATTGACAAAAAAAGACAAAAAGAAAAAAGGAAATAAATTTGCGCCGGAACTCGGTATACCGATATCAACATGGATTCTGAATGTCATGTATGTAGTCATTGAATTTGTGCTGGCGTTTTCCATGCTGTCCAGTGGCAGTCTTGGTAAATACAAATTTGTGGTCTATGCGGTGGCAGCGATACTGGCGGTTGGAATGTTTTTATATATCTTTTTTAAGATAAAAAAGCAGGAACAAAAAACAGCAAAAACGTTTCAGATTACAATAATTGAAGTCGTTGTTTTGGTATTGCCATTTGTCCTGGCTGCAAGGATGTAACAAAAAAAAGAAAAGAAGAGAAAAAAGAAAGAGCGTCCGGCCGAAGGCCGGGCGCTTAATACTCAATTTCAAGAAATAAAAATAAAGAAAGGAGATTTGTAATGTCTTATGATACCGCGAACTGCGCTCGCGTATACCAGCACGACGTGCGTGCGAAGCAGACAAAAGTCTGCGATGCTGAACGGGCGGGGTTTCAGACCCCTACGCATTCGTCCAATTACCTCAAGACAGACAAACAACTGATTGTTCAGGGTCGGGTTGCCTTCAGCACCCCTTCCCTGGCGGCAAGCCTGGCTGCATTTCCACGCCCGTCGATGGATAAAAATGGACAAAAATGTACAAGCAATTTACAGATGCCGGTATTTGCGATTACAGATGATAGAAAGGCGTTAAGGTCTATTTTTCGTATTTTTATACTATATGCAGGGCAGCATTCCTGTATGTATAAGAGTTCCTGTCTGTTTTCCTTGGATTCATTTGGCAAAGAAATTAAACGGCCATCGGCATCCGGAAATATTCTTGCATTGGAATACTGCGGACAGATATTCTGTATTCCTCTTGGATTAACAGAAAAAGATAAGGTCGAAATTACAAAACGGTTTGATAAAATCTCATTTCTGGTACATGGCAAGCAAAGACGAAAAAAGGCAATCTGGAATTTTCTGGATTCCTTATATAAATATGTAAATGATACAGATATGTCAAAAATAGTTGCTGTAACTACATACAAAAACATGAACCAGGAAAGAAGAGAAAGCAAAAGCGGAAAAGTATTAAAAAAGTATCTGGACACCATCGGCCCTGCTGCGATTTCATGGTGTGTATCTGAAAATGATGCCGAAGCACTGAAAAATCTGCTGGATGTATGCGAGATAAAGCAGGAAACACTGAAAAATGCTTACGAAATGTGTGGTGTAGATGAAGATATCCAGGTAAAAGCGTATCTTTTGGATGCGATTGGTAAAGCAAAAAGTGATAAAGAAACATTTGATATTTGAAACATGAGCCGAATTTTTTCGGCTCTTTTTTTTTGCAAAACCCTGCATACTAAGTATACAAAAAAAACTGCAAATAAGGAGAAAAAAAATAATGAGAAAAAAGATATTGGTTTCTGATACCATATATGTTTTGCTTCAGCCGTGGCTGGTGTATTTCGCATTCGGAAACGGGATGGGTAGGATACCGCCTCAGGCAAGATTTGTACTGATGGCATTAGTTGGCCTGATGATGATGGTTAACCTCTATTTTTGCGAAGAAAATTGCTTTCAGAAAATGCAAAAAGAAGAAGAAAAAGAAAACGGTAACGCATGGGTGCTGACTTTCGCTTTGCTTGTGCAGAGTGTGATTTTGGTTGCGCCAATGATGATTGGGATACATATCAAAATCTGATATTGAAAAATAAACCGGAAAATAAAACAAAGAAAAAGGCTAAAAAAGAAAAAGCGTCCGGCCGAAGGCCAGGCGCTTAGTTTTATAATTTATACGTTTTTTCAGTTTTCGTTTCATACGCCTGAAGTGCAATCAGGGCGTATGCCTTAATCTCAGGCTTGCTGTCCCGTTCTGATGCAGCAACGAGGTTTTCAAGCATTTTCTTTGTTGATAAATTGTATGATAAATACCTTACCAACAGTTTAAATTCGCCTTTTTTGTAAAGACCGTTTACAGATGCGCGCTGTAAGCGTTTAAATATCTTTTCTATGTCTTTTTTAATTTCTGCATTTTCAACCGTAGGATACAATAGAATCAAAAATCTAAACAGCCTTTCGTTTGTATTAATTTTTTCGTACTGTCTCCATATAACATCTGGGTTAAACGGGAGGAAACGAAAATATCTGTCAAGCTTGTCTAACTGAACATCGATGTATGGAATCAAATATGATTTTCCGTTCACGGTCAGATAAGACACAATCCTGTGCGATTCTTTTATATCATTCATATTTACATGCCCAACACAGCTTATTGAACTAAAGAATCCATTTGGCAGCATGTCAGTTTCTGTATCTATGGCCAGATTTTTCAGGTTTCCAAAACATCGACAGCCAAGTTTTTTGATGGTTGATGGGAGAGCGACTGTTAAGTCGTTGCCTGGAGTAAAGAGGAATGCCTCTGTTTCGATTTCTTCAACGCCTTCTGACAAATCAAGATGAGGGTCCTTAATCCCGCTAAATGCACTTTCACCTATAACCTTGATGTGCCCAGGAATGTTGATATCATGAAGGCTAGTACATTCGGAAAATGTGTATGCTTTAATGCATGACATGTTTTTGCTGAATGTGATTTTCTCTAGATTATGGCAACAGCGGAACGCACGTTGTTCAACATCTGTAACGGAATCTGGTATTACTACTTCACTGATAGAACAATTATAGAATGCATATTCACTGATAACCTTTACCCCATCCGGGATAATAATTTTCCCAGTCCGACCCGCTGGACATCGTACCAACACTGTCATATCAGAATTGTAGAGTATTCCGTCGTGAGATGTAAAATATGGATTATCCGGTGAAATCTCAATTTCGGAAATAGCCTCTCGCTGCAACACACCATCCACATCGTTCATATCAATTACGCCATTATTATTCAGGATTATTTTCTGGGGTAATTTTTTTCGATTCATTTGTTTTACGACAGATATGTCTTGGACTGTGACTGGCTTGCCTGTGAAATCAATATCATAATTGAAGAGCCTGGCCTGTTTTGGAATAATAGGGCCATGATGCAGCAAGCTACGCTCGCGTGTATCAAGCCCGTTATGGCTAACAGACGACGAAGTCGGAGTGTAGGGCGCGGGCGAGCAGTCCATGACGATGTTACCAAGCATACGTACCCCATCCACGACTGGAAGTTCCGAGATTTTTTCATATCCATAAAAAGCATTCTGGTAAACCTCTTTAATACCGCCCGCATTAATGATATTCGAAGATTCGCAGCCGTCAAATGCGTTATCGGCAATTGTTTCAACACCGTTCAAATCAATCAGTTCGTCGGCTTTTTTGCAAAACGTATTGAGCAGACATACCCCTAGCGCTTTCCTAATCAACAGATTGCCTGATTGAAAGGATTTGCTGTCAGAAATGATTTCCTTAACGTTTGGAAACATTTTATTCGGAATCTGGATTGACATTACGCTATCTGCGATATAGATGCGTTCTATCTGAGGAAATCTTTTCTCATTTCCAGATACACTGACTTTCATAATAGAATAATGTTGCGCTTTATCCCCTGACAGGTACAGTTCTGTAACATCCTGGTCAATATCAATGTCGTAAACGTATCCGATAAAGCCGTCTGTGTAAAACGTTACTCCTTCTTGAAACTGTCTTTTTGTATAAATCATTTTTTTCATTCCTTTCTTTGTTGTTTTTACGAAATCAATATGCTGGAACGACGAGAAAGAAAAAAAACCGCAAAAAAAATACATTCTATCTTTTTTCATAAAAAAAAATCCAGCATACTAAAATCAAATATTAAAAAAAGGAGAAAAAAATGTTTAACATTTTATATGAACCATGGATGGGCGTCATTGATATGAACGGAAATGAAACACAAGTCGGATTACGTGATTATCTGGTCAACGCTCATCTATATAAATGCAGTGCTGAAAATAGACAGTTCGCAGTTCTTCGACGTTTGCAACAGAGATTGGCGGAAACATTTGTAATGGACATTTTTGGATTAAATATTGATACTGAGACATCATTACTGGACACTGGGTATTTTGATGCTAAAAAAATTGATACATATATTAAGCAATGTAAAGAATCAGGTGTCTCATTTGATTTATTTGATGAAAATAGACCATTTATGCAGACAGACAAAAAAACATTTGAAAAAATATTTAAAAGCAAAAAATCTGTATCTGTGGCGACAATCAATCCGCGAATGGGAAGCGGAAATAATAAAGTATTTTTCAATAATGTTAATGTAAATGATTACCTCAATAACACGGCAGCTGAAGACTGCAGGCATTCATATTATGATAGTGTGTATAACAAAAAATATATCGTAGAGGACGCTGGGGCAGTATCGTTTGCTGAATACATGAATATGCTGTTAATCGCTCATTGCATAGCAGGACAAGGAGGCGCCGGATATCGTTCTGGATTAATGTGTGTTGGGGTCCCTCCGATTTTATATCATATTGATTCAGAGAGAAATCAAACGCTATTCCACAGCATTTTGATGAATGTCGCATTTGATAATGCACATAGTGATAAAAATGACGCGCCATTATGGAGATGGGATACATATGAGAAAGGGAAGGAGAGTTTAAATTCCTGCAAAACTGATACTGTGAATGTTTCAAAAATGGAAGGTATGTTTTTTCCTGTAATGTATCTGTATCCAGATTTAAGTTCTATTGATGAGGCGAACAAAACGATTTCAAAAATTTACAAAATCAATATTGACCTCGGGGAAGCAGATTTAATCGCCGCAGCAAGAGAACGGTGGATTGAAGAGACAGAGCCGTCAGTCAGTGTAAGGGAGATTAAAACGACATCACGAACATTCAAGACAGGTACACGCTTTGCAGAGTCCAATCGGTCATGGCTGGATATTAAAACATATGCAGATATATATGACGGGGGAGCACCGCAAGCGCTGGCGCGATTAGAATTTAATACAGATTTGCTTATCGCGGCTAATATTGATGCGGACAATATTTTCGGCCATCCCGTAATGACCGCTTATTATCTGGCTATGGAACAAGCCAAATATCTGGTTCAGGGGGAATATCAGTGTTATTTGCCATCGTGCATTTTACATGACCAGGAAAAGAAAATTATTTCCGAAAAATTCATCACTGCGGCAGAAAATATGGCATATCAATTAACGAGAGATATAAAATCCGTAGATAAGGCATTGAATTCATCAGACCCGGCCAATGACAATAATAAACACGAAATTCAAACGGTTGAACGAGTGCTTGGAAACCGATTTATGAGATATTGCGAGGGGTTATTCAAAAAAGAATTCATTCCGGAAATTGCAAAAGTTGATGATGATGAGGATTTCTATCCTGGAATTTTAACAGAAAAATTAAATGAAGATATTGCTAAAATGGCAGGTTATTCATGGCAGTTGATTTATCAGATTCCGGTACCATATGGAAAATCAATTGAAGCACAAAAAATATACGAAAAAATCAGAGAAGAAAGGAAGAAGAGGAGTGAACAACACAGTAACAAATCAAATTGATGTAACATCAATTTTTGAAAAGGTAAAGACATTGAGTGACGACGACAAAATGTTATTAAGAAGAGCCTGGAAAATTCCGTTTAACCGGCTACGGATGCCGCAGAAGGCGTTACTATTCAGTATCATCGAAAATGACAATATCGCAATTTATAAAATGGATTTTTTATCAGATATGATGGCAATATACATTAAACAAGGCTGCGAATCCGGGAGGCTATTTGAATGCGTGCTAAAAACAATGTATGATGCCGGAAATGCGGCAGCGAGGCAGAAAATTGGATATATGATTGATGAACGTGATAAACGAATTTTCATCAACTATGTAACCCGTTATGTTGAGTTGTGCAGCAAAGAAAACAGCATTGATATCATAAAATTAACATCTGACGTTTTAAACTGGTCATATAAAACAAAAGATGAATGGACAAAAACAATTGCAGGAATCTATAAAGAAGAAAAAATGGAGGAAAAGACAAATGAATAAAAAACTGGTGGTTGAGGTACATGTAGGTAAACGATACGGCATTTCCCGTCTGAACTGTGACGGTGCAGGACAGGTGAAGGATGTTTTAATTGACAATTCAAGATACAACAGGATTTCGTCTCAGTCAAAAAAGAGGGTATGGCGTGAGCATCTGGAGGAATGTCTCGGAGAGATGGAACATGTATACAGAACCCGTGCAATCAAAGATATCCTGATGAAAAAATTTGCGGCAATGGAATCTCCGTTATATCAGGAAAATGCAGAAGAGATGGCAGAATATATCGTAAAAAATATTCTCAAATGTGACCTGAAAAATAAAGCAATCGATGTAACCAGCCAGATTCTCGTTTTTACAGAATATGACATTAAAGACATCATGAATGTCTTTTGTGAGGTTATTACAGGCCAGGAAGAATGGGACAAACTGAAAAAAGAAACTGAAAAAGGAAAAAAGAAAAAAGATGACGGTTCTGGATATGCAGCGCAGATTATCAGCGCGGTTAAGAAAAAATTACCTCTGCGGTCATATGGTGTTGACTGCTCTATGTTCGGACGTATGACAACATCTGACGTTATGGAGTCCGTAGAAAGCGCAGTGTCAGTAAATCATAGCTATTCGCTAGGACAGGCTACTATGGATAATGACTATTTTACTGTTGTAGATAATTATCTCTCTGATATGAAAAATGAACTGGACAGCGGTCAGAGCGGCTCAGCATATCTGGATTCTAAAGACTTCGCAACTCATGTTTACTATGAATACGCCAGCATTGACGTTCGGCAGTTGTATGAGAATATGACCAAAGGTATTGATATGACGGATGAAAGTAACAAGGCACGAGTCAAAGAGATGATGGTTAAGGCTATCTGCTGCGTTGTTCGTGATATTGCATGCTCTGCCCCATCTGGTGGACAGAATGCATTTGCATCATATCCTGACCCGGTCGGAGTTTATATCACAATCAGGGATTGCGGAACAAACAGAACTGCAGATACCTGCTGCATTGAGGAAATGAACAGATACGGTGGAGCTGAAGATGAAAAATTTATTGCTGCAATGCATGAGTTTGTGTCAAACGATTTTTCAGGGCATCAGCAGTACATAAAAAAATTATATGCCGGAAAAGATGCAGATAAAATTACCGGCGCGGAGCACGTAAATTTTGGCGATGCGTTAAATATGATTGGGGAGATTGTGAATGAACGATTCTAAAGCATTGAAGCTGATATGCTCTGGAATGCTGCAGTCGTGGAGAAACACAGGCCTCGGTCCAAATTACAGATACACTGAACTGATGCCGACAAAATCTGGGATTGCAGGCATGATTGCCTGCGCCCTGGGATATCCACGTGGCGATTCCAGGATTGAGAAATTGAAAAACAGTTTTGAGTTGTATATTGACAATAAGGAGTCTGCACCAATAAGACGAGGAAATAATACAACCCCAGATATCTTGTTTGATTTTCAGACCGTATCTGCACCTGATATGTTGACAGCAGGCGGTGGAATGTTGCACTCTCCGTCAATCATCATGCGTGAATATGTTGTGGGGTACAGATATGTATTATATCTGAAAGCGGAAGAAGAATTGTTAAGAAAAATTGAGACAGCATTGAATGAACCGGTCTGGGATTATTACCTGGGTAGTAAATGTTGTATTCCAGCAGAACCGGTATGTCGCGGCATATGTGAAATGCCAGAAGTGGAGGACAATAGTGTATATCAGCACATTCGAGTTTAAAAAAGTAAGATTGTTAAGAAATATGGATTTGGTTCATAAAACGGTAATGTTAATGTTCGACGGAAACCGGGCTGAAGAAGGCGTTTTGTATATGATAATGGACTCCAAAAAGAATGGTGCTGAAAGCGCACCGGTACATATGATAGTGCAGTCTAACAGCCAGCCAAAAAACATTCCAAATGATTCATTAAAATTATTAAACAGCAGGGAATGCAGCCATATGATGGACGCTATAAGAAACGGCGATATTGTTAGATTGTATGGCGTGTTTGAACCGCAAAAAAGAAATAAAAAAATGGTAAAAAATCCAAACTGTATGTGGCTGTTGAGAACACCTGGAGAGCGTGCAGAGTGGCTGCAGAAAAAATTTGAACCTGCCGGAAGTCTGATGGCTATCAATGAAGTGGCTAAAACTAATGTGTATGTTTCAAAAACAACGGGAGAGTCACATCACACATCATTCTATGGGTATGAGTGTATGCTGAATGTGACTGACTCAGAAAAACTGATAGAAATGCTCAAAAATGGAATTGGGCGCTCACGCCCGTATGGCGCCGGGCTGTGTCTGGTATTGGGGGTGCAACATGTATAATAACGGTAAAAAAAAGAATGAAAAGGCTTTTGTATGATTTACACAACGAGGTGCTTGAGGCGGCTGAAATCCGCATAAATACTGAGTGTTCCCTCACTATATGTGAGGGTATATCGTTTTTAACTAGTTAAAAAAATTAACCGGTATGGTTCCCTCATTGTATGTGAGGGTATATTAATTGTGTAGAGCTGGGGATTAATTATGGTAAGTAGGAAAAAAGAAAAATCGAAAAATATTTTTAAAAATTCTGTGACAAAAAAAATGTTAATTTCAGCATATTAGATATGTGGATGAGAGGTTAGAAAGACATTTGTGCAATTTGCACAACGAGGTGTTTGAGGCGACTGAAAGCCGCATAAATACTGAGGGTTCCCTCACCATACGTGAGGGTATATCGGCAAATTTTGATGGCTCAAATGCAGCGTCATCGTTCCCTCACTACACGTGAGGGTGTATCGGTTGCATCCTCTGAACACATAAATAGCCAGGTGTTCCCTCACTATACGCGAGGGTGTATCGAGTACATAAAGAGCCTTGTATGGGAGGGCAAGGTTCCCTCACTGTACGTGGTGTATCGATTGAGAGTTAGCGAGTCCAGCGCTGGCTCTCGTTCCCTCACTATACGTGAGGGTATATCATCCCCGGATGCTGTATATATAGCATCCAGAGCGTTCCCTCACTATGCGTGAGGGTGTATCGAAAAAGAAGCGAGCTAGCAACAATTTGTTGCCGTTCCCTCACTACACATGAGGGTGTATCGTTCCCGTTGTCCTTCATCATCAGCACCATCTAGTTCCCTCACTATACGTGAGGGTATATCGGAAGCCAGCCTCACCGGAATCGCGGATGCTATGTTCCCTCACTACACGTGAGGGTGTATCGGCTACCAATGGCATGGGCAATGCGCAAAAATCGTTCCCTCACTACACGTGAGGGTGTATCATAGTATGTGGACGCAGTTGCCACCAGAAATGCGTTCCCTCACTACACGTGAGGGTGTATCGAACACAGCGAGCAATCGACGCGCTGCACGACCGTTCCCTCACTACACGTGAGGGTGTATCGCCTTATTTATCAAAGGCAGAGCAGAGACAACTGTTCCCTCACTACACGTGAGGGTGTATCACGGCCGAGATGCCATCAATATTAACAATGTCCGTTCCCTCACTATGCGTGAGTGTATGTTAAACAGTCGATATTTAATATATCGACTGTTTTTTTGTTTTTCAATACATACAAAAAATATTTTCCAGCATATTAAATATAAACAAAAAGCAGGAGAAAAAAAATGTCTGCACAAGAATTAAAAAAACATGACGGGTTGCAGTTAATTGTAAAACAAGAAAATATATTGATAGAAGAAAAATTATGGGCAAAATTAAATCCAAAAAAATCATTGATTGACCATATGTTAGAGACAGGAATCGTTGCAGGATGTCTGATGAATGGAATTTTTAGACCGCTGGTCAATAGACTCGTTGAATTAACTGGGATTGATGAGGAAATTTTAAAATCTCAAATCATATTTATTTGTGCGATACATGATATCGGCAAAGCACACCCGGTTTTTCAGGGACGAGATGCCGAGACAAACGAGATGCTGCGAGGGTATGAACTAAATCAAGAGACAGTATCGTCGATATTTAGACATGAAGAATATGCAGAAGAAATGATAAAGAAAACAGATTTGCTCGGATTTGATGCAGACATACGTAGTAAAATGATGATTCGGCAAATAATCAGTCTGCATCACCAAAAAGAAAAAGAAAGAAAAAAAGAAAAAGATTTCGTAGAAATAAAATCAAAAACAGCCGAACGATGGGGAAATATCCAAAAATACATTTACAATTACATTAAAGAATTTTTTCCGTGCGAGAAATTTGAATTTCCAGATGCTGTTTTTAAAAATCCGAAAACAGAATTTGTTGTAAAAAATGGAATTCTTGGAATTCTCATTACATCAGACTGGATTGCATCAAATAACGATGTAATGGGCAATAAAACGATTCGTGATTTTTCAGATATAAATGAATATATAAAAGAAAAAAAAGAAATTGTAAAACTATTTCTGTTCTCTCAGGACCTAACATATTCATCGTTCCCAAATGTACGCTCATTTGACAGTATTTTCCATTTCGGAGATGGCCGACCAGTGCAGCATGATGTTGCAAAATTGGTACAAAACAATAATATAAAACTAATGCTGATTGAATCCGGATGCGGCTCTGGCAAAACAGAAGCGGCATTGTATGCTGCATCTGTCCTTGGCAATAAAAACGGATTGTCTGGAATTTATATGGGACTGCCAACAGGCACTTCTGCTGAAGCTATTCAGGGCAGAGTTGATGATTTTTTGAGTGAATTACATATGCGAAAGACAAAATTGTATACGTCAAAATCTATGCTATTGAGGGAAAATAATACTGAACCGTCATGGACAGATGTCTCACGCCAGAGGTTATTAACTCCATCCGCTGTCGGGACAGTTGACCAGGTGATGACTGCTGCCAGGCTGGTGAGATTTGAAAGTGTCAGAATGGCCGGGCTGTCGTCCAAAGTGTTGATTATTGATGAAATTCACGCGTATGATGCATATATGATTACGGTCATTGAGCGGTTATTACAGATTTGCAACGCTCTCGGAATCCCCGTTATTTTGTTATCTGCGACATTGCCAGTATCAACAAAGAGAAAATTGTTTTCAACAATAATTAATGAAGCAGACATTGATGTACATAGTGGGTATCCGCTGATTTCATACGTAACAACTGATAATGAATTTTATGAATGCCAGTCTGAAGCATATGAGCCAGATAAAAACATTAAGTGTGAATCATTGCCGATTCTGAATGATTACGAGTCAATCGCAGAGTTGGCTGCAAGAAACGTAAAATACGGAGGCTGTGAGTGTGTCATCATGAACACTGTTGCTGATGCAATCAATGTATATGATAGTATTAAAAAAATTGCTGATGATAATTACAACCTTATCCTGTATCATGCACGCATGCCTGAAAAGACAAAGGATGAAAAAATTAAAAAAATTTTAAAATGGTGTGGAAAAAACAGGAGTGAGAGGCCGAAGCGAGCAATTATTGTTGGGACGCAGGTACTAGAGCAGTCAATTGATATTGATGTTGATTATATGATAACAGCAATCTGTCCGGTTGACCTATTGCTGCAGAGAATCGGGCGATATCATCGTCACGGTGATGCGGGGACTATTCGTGAACATATGGATGTAAAAAATGTTGTGCAGGTTTTGATTCCTGATACAGATGATAATGCGGAATATGGCGGGACTGGTCACGTATATAAACCATGCTATTTGGATGCAACGCGCCAGGTGATAGTAGAGCGCCCTGTATTACAGATACCATCATGTACGCCAGAAATTATCAATCGCGTGTATGAATCGGCAGACATCAAAACTATGACAGAAGACAGAATCAAAAATGCGAAATCAGATGCAGGGAATATCAATATTGAAAATGGCTTTGAGCTGTATGAAAAATGTGTGCTTGGAAAATTGTCTGATAGATATATTAATGTGCGAGAGTCCGGAGAGCCGACTGTGCAGATTGCAATTCTGGATGAGGATGAGATGAAGGCGGCAAAAGGAAAATTTAAAGGTATGGATGGCAACGATGAATTTGATGCCATAGAATTATTTAAAAGATGTGTCGTGACAGTTCCATTGCATTATTTGAACGGATTTGATGGAGAAGAATATGGCGTTGGGATTTTTAGAGATGTAAAAATTTTCAACTCAAATGACGCTACCAATTCTGACGGCGATAAACAGATTAACATTGATAACGAATATGGATTCAGTATTTTGGATGTATAAAAATTTAAAAAATATTTTTCAATAATTTTTACGATTTTTGTTCGCTTTACGTATTTTTTCTGCATATTAAATATGTGGAGCAAAGGTGAAAAAATCTTTTGTGCAATTTGCATAACGAGGTGTTTAAGGCGGCTGAAAGCCGCATAAACACTGAGTGTTCCCTCACTGCAAGTGAGGGTATATCGCGGCGACACGTATCAGCACAGGAAAAACGAATGTTCCCTCACTGCAAGTGAGGGTATATCGCCTTTAACTTCTTCAATGTCGGCTGTAATCGCGTTCCCTCACTGCAAGTGAGGGTATATCGAATCGGGAAAAAGAAAGCAAAAAAAGAAAAATGTTCCCTCACTGCAAGTGAGGGTATATCGACAGATTTTGAATATATTAAAAGATTGAAGCACGTTCCCTCACTGCAAGTGAGGGTATATCGCAAACATGGCAACATTTGGCTGTCTTCCGGTCGTTCCTTCACTGCAAGTGAGGGTATATCGACCTGGGCGATAATAAGTTTACCAAATTGTAGTTCCCTCACTGCAAGTGAGGGTATATCATTAGGGTATATCATTTCGGTCATTGTGTTTCGGTGTAAATGCTCCGTTCCCTCACTGTATGTGAGGGTATATCGGCCTGTTCGCAGTCCTCAAAAGTTTGCCCGGGGTTTCCTCACTATATGTAAGGGTGTATCGCCAGGAAGTGCTCATACTTCAATGATGCCGTCATTCCCTCACTGTATGTGAGAGTATATCGTACATAACCGAAAAAATCCCTATGCCAGATATGTTCCATCACTACATGTGAAGGTATATCGATGAAGTACTGGAACTCCACGGATGCCATCTTGTTCTCTCACTACATGTGAGGGTATATCGATATAACAGGAGATACCGAATTCTAAATATATGCAATATTTACAGCCCGGCAATTACTTTGCCGGGCTTATTTTTTTGTCTTATTTTTGACCTTTTACATGTCTTTTTTTATTGTACGATTTATATTTTTTCCTATTCGTCATTTTAAATCTGAAAAAAAATCCGCAAAAAAAATAGCTATTAGAAAATTTTACGCATAACAGCTATAGACGAAGGAGAGGTTAAATGACGATAGAAAAATACATAGAAGAAATAGATAAAGATGGGCTTGAAAATGTTTGGGGTTCCATCATAAAAAACGGTTTAAGTGAAGTTCAAAATGCAGGAGAATTGTACGAAATTGGACTCGCTCATATCAACAAAAAAGAAAAAAAAGAGAGCGGAAAGTACTTTACACCGTTTGATGTTGCAGATGTAATGTCTGACTGGTTTGATGGATTAAAAGGAGAAAATGTTTGCGACGTTTGCTGTGGAACCGGAAATCTAATTTTATCATATTTAAACAAAATAGGCTACACAGCAGCACGTGATTTGATAGCCAAAGGTCACCTGTATTTATATGACAAAGATGCATTGGCTTTAAAGATATGTGTGGCTCTTATATGTAAGAAATATGGAAATGACTTGGGACCTCAAATACATAGTATTGTTTGTGATTTTCTTGATAAGAGCATATCGTTACCGGAAAGCTGTAAAGTCATCAGCAACCCGCCATATTTTAAGATTTCAAAAATAGACAAAAATTGGCAGGAAACTGAAATATTGAGAAAGAGCAAAGAATTTTATGCAGCAATAATGGAGAAGATTCTAGATGAAAGCGAATCATCTGTTGTAATTACGCCTTACAGCTTTCTCGGCAGTGAAAAGTTCTTGCCGTTACGAAAAAAAATGAATCTCTATAACGGATTTATTGTTGCTTTTGATAACGTGCCTGGAAATATTTTCGCAGGTAAGAAACACGGAGTCTTCAATTCAAATTCAACTAATTCCGTCAGAGCCGCAATTACAGTAACGGAAAATCGTAGCAACGTATCTGGATATAGGTGTTCAAATCTTATCAGATTTAAAAACGAAGAGCGAAAAAAGCTTCTAAAAACAAACATTTTAAACAGATTTGTCGGAACTACGTATCAGATTATAGACAGCACACATGCGAAATATTGCAAGTGCGGACCAATCTTTGAGAATATTTACAAAAAATGGACAAAAAACAGCATTGAGTTAAAGACCTTGCTGAGCGTTGATGGGGAATTCAATTTATATGTTCCAAATACTTGTAGGTATTACACTGTTGCATCCGTAAAAGAATTAAATAGGACCGGAAAGATTCGCTTAGCATTTAGCGATAGCGACACATCAAAAATCGTGTACTGTTTTTTAAATTCTAGTTTCTGTTATTGGTATTGGAGGCTGTTTGATGGCGGAATCACATATACAGCATCATTGCTAAAATCGTTACCAATTATCGACCCAGCATTGCTACAACCGGAAGATAAAACACGACTTCTTAAGATTACTGACGAAATGCAGAGGTCAGAAGGTAAATACCTTGTATATAAAAAAAATGCGGGAAGCATGCAAGAAAATATCAAGTTTCCTGACAAATACAGGACAGAAATAAATGACATCTTTTTAAAAGCTATCGGAATAGATAAGAACTCGTCTATTTTTAACGAAATACATTCAAACTCCGTATTTTCAGAGCAAGATAAATAGAAAGGCAGCAGCTTATGAATACAAAAGAGAAAGCTACAAAAGAAATTTTAAAAAAAATTTTCGAATCATCCACAAAACTTATCATGTCCAAAAAGGACATAAAAAAAATAGAAACATATTATAAAAAGAACAGCAGTAAGTTTGATAACGTTGATGACTTTATAGCTTCAAATGAAAAAATTGGATGTTTGGTGAACCGCTTAAAATCTGGAAAAGACGAAATAGGAAAGCAGTTGAAAGCTAAAAAAGCATTGCAGCCCGGAGTTTTGTATGAATGTGTTGTAGCGCAGACATGCGCGAAAGCAATGGGGCTAAGAAACTATGTTGATTTGGAGACTACCCCAATCTCAAAAACGCCAAAAGAAGCTGTAAAATACATAAAAGAATCAAGGTATACGGCATGTGCTGCAAGGTATGCTTATTACAAAAAATCAGACGACTCCAATGCTGTTGTTCAATACGGAAATCCAGCTGCTGGTGATATGGGTATCGCTATTAATGGACAGGAATGTAAAATTGAAATCAAAGACATGCCGGCTTTGCTTATGGACAAAGACCTTATTTATGATGAAAACGGAAAGATAATTATCACTGACGAAATCAAGAGCAATTACCCAGGATACGTTAAGTATATTCAGGAGTTTAACAGTAAGACATCTATGATTGATAAAATGGGAAGCAATTATAAACTTTTTGATGATGGTGACACAAAAGCTATTGGCTTTGTTAAATCTTTTTTGGACTCATCCGATATTGATATAATCATGACGGCAACAAACAAAGACGAACTGATTGGCTTAACGCCAGAACTGATAGACTATACTTTTTCTGACAATACTCCGCTGATTACAGTGGCAGGAAGTGAAATCCGAACTACTGGAAAAAATTCTTTAGCAAATGCATTTACACCACAATATTTAAACAAAATCCTCAATGAAAAAGATATTGCTATCGAGGACGGTATGTGCCGCGTTAAAGCAAATAACAAAAAGGTGATTGGGTGGATTCATGGAAGAGGAAAAGATAAAGATACTGCGACACGTTTTAAAATCAGCAATGCGTTTTTTGTAAAATCAGATGATATAATTGTCGACAATGACTATGTTAAATTTCCAAAAGAAAAAATCAGACAGAGCAAAGGGGGCGTCTCTCTTCATATTAGTATCAAACACACAAAAAAAGAAATCGGCAATGTCATCCTTCAGGCATCAAAAAATATAAATGTAGTTGACGATGGCATTCCGCAAATTGCCTAAAAGGAGGTGAGAAAAATGAGTGGAGATACCGAATTCTAAAACACAACAAAGCCACATACACAACATTTACAGCCCGGCAAAAGTAATTGCCGGGCTTATTTTTACGTTTTTCGCTATTTTAAAAATCCCGCATATTAAAACCGTAAAAATATAGTTAAAACTAAAACAAAGAAAAGGAGACTTAAAAATGAGTAAAAGCAAATGGATTTACAAAAATCTCAAAAGCCCGGAATTCAACGTACTTGCAGAAAAGTTTGGTGTACATCCAGCCATCATTAAGATTCTCGCTGACCGTGGTGTGCAGGGAGAGGATGCTGTAAGGGAGTATCTGGAAGCAGGTATTGCAACCGTTTCTGATGGTTCTGAACTGACTGATATGCATCGCGGCGTTAATATTGTCTACGACGCAGTGCAGGCAGGAAAATATATCCGCATCATGGGTGACTATGACGTGGATGGCGTCTCCAGTACATATATCCTCTACAAAGGTCTGACCGGACTTGGTGCCAAATGCGATAAGTTCATACCGCATCGTATTACAGATGGTTATGGTCTTCATGAACCGGCAATTCGTGATGCGTATGAAGCTGGCGTACAGGTTATCCTGACCTGCGATAATGGTATCGCTGCTGCGAATGAAATTAAGCTGGCAAAAGAGCTCGGAATGACAGTGGTAGTCACTGACCATCATGAGGTGCCTTATACTGAAGATGAGTCTGGAACTCGTCGCTATATTATCCCTGATGCCGACGCGGTCATTGACCCGAAACGTCCAGAAGATGACGGTGTTTTCAAAGAAATTTGCGGCGCTGTTGTTGCCTGGAAATTTATGGGCTGCCTGTATAAGAAATTCGGAAAAGAACAGGAATTTAAAAATTCCGATTTTCTGGAAGTCGCATCACTCGGCACTGTCTGCGATGTAATGGAATTACAGCATGATAATCGTGCAATCGTTAAAGAAGGGCTTAAAAAAATGCAGAACACTTCAAATATTGGCCTGCAGGCACTGCTTGAAGTTCTTGGACTGAGAGGCAAAGCTCTGACCTCTTACGATTATGGTTTTAAGATTGGCCCGTGCATTAACGCCGAGGGCAGACTTGACACCGCAAACGAGGCGTTTGACCTGCTGGTTGAAACTGATTATGATACCGCAATCAAACGTGCAGAGCAGATGCGAGACCTGAACGTAGAACGTCAGAACCTTACGAAAGAAGGTATGGAGGAGGCGTTCAAAATCATTGATGCAGAAATGCAGGATGACAAGGTTTTGGTTGTCTACCTTCCGGAAGCACATGAAAGTATCGCCGGAATCATTGCCGGTAAAATAAGAGAGCGGTATTGCAAGCCTGCTTTCGTTCTTACACAAGGTGACGGTGATTTCCTGAAAGGTTCCGGCCGTTCCATTGAAGCATATTCAATGTATGAAAAACTGGTGGAAGTGAAGGACCTGATGCTTGGTTTTGGCGGTCACCCAATGGCTGCTGGATTATCTTTGAAAGAAGAGAATCTGGAAAAATTCCGTCAGGAACTTAACGTCCGCAGCGGCCTGACCGATGCGGACTTTATCCCGAAGGTCATGATTGACGTGATTCTTCCGGTTGATTTTCTGACACAGAATTTCATCAGACAGCTTGAAATCCTTGAACCGTTTGGTAAGGGAAATGAAAAACCGGTATTTGCCCAGAGTAGCGTGAAAGCAAATCGTGCTGAGATTATCGGTAAGAACAAAAATGTTCTTAAGATTACATTCAACAGCCGAAACTGCAAGAGCGGTGTATGTTTTCATGATATTGAGACGAAAGAACAGTTTTTGAATCAGAATGGAAAACTGTACGACTTCAAGATGCTGTATTACCCAACACTCAATGAGTGGAATGGCGTGACCAGCATTCAGGCGAATGTTCAGGATATCTGTTAATTTTGGATTGACACCGGCGGCGAAGCCGCCGGAGAAAGGAAAAAATAATGAGAAAAGAGACAAAAACCACTGAACTTGCAAGTACTGATAGAAAAATCCAGGACTGCAAACTGCTTCCATTTTTGGTTGAGTTTTTCTTTGGAGTGGAGGTAATCTTTGCAATACGTTTACGCGCTACCTGGATGGTTGATTACAAAAACAGTAACGGAGACATATACAGCGTGTATTGGCAGTTCAGCCTGAAAGACCCTTGGCTGCTTCCTAAATATGACCCTAATTTTTGTAGTGGCCCACTATATGGATGGTTGTTTTTTTACTTCGGAAGAAAGAAAGAAAAATCCACAAATCGATAACTCAATAACAATATGCCGGCAGAAAATGCCGGCTTTTTCTCTTGCCTGAAAATATTGCATATTAAGATTACAAAAATCAATTGCAAAGAAAGGAGAAAAAAAAATGAGAAGAGAAATGCGTGATAAAAGCGAGTCCGGAATATCTGACAAAAAAATATTCAGCTATTACCAGTACGACAGTTTTCGCGATGAAAAAATTATTGGCATTGTAATGTCCTCAAACTTAAAAGAAGCGGAAAAAACTGTGAAGGACCATTACAGGAATGCTTATCGTGGAGATTTTACCGTGAATGGATGGGAGATTAAAGAAATCGAACTTTCCGACGATGGTTGTACTGAAATTTATTACGGTGGTTAATTTTGAGCAGACGCCGAAAACGCGAACCTGAGTTAGCAATCTTATCTGTGCTGCAGAAATGCAGCACTTTTTTGTGTTTATTTTGCATATTGTATCTATACAAAAAAAGGAGGTGAAAAAAATAATGGAAAATAAAAAGGCAAAAACGCTTTCTGCGACCTCTACCATTCTACTTACAATCTATACTATTTTCATGGTGCTGGCGGAAGTCGGGATGTTCTCCATCTGCAATTTTGTGGCACATATGGTTAATTCCGGAGTAGATATCGCTTCAGGCGGGATTACCTCTGGCGGATGCTATGACTATGCTTTGCCGGGTGCTGCAATTGGTGGTATGTTCGCAGGCCTTGGCAGTCTGGCTTGGGTTGCAATTGCCGCGGTCATGATGTTCTTTATCATCATATGTATCATTTACATCGCGGTAACGGCAATTTCTTATATGCTACTCCGCAGAGGATTCTTTAAGGCCGATGCGTGGATGAAGATTGCCGTTTTCGGCGTAACTTTTCTTGGCTTTATCGTTTCTGCACAGCTTTCCGGATTGCAGATGCTTTGCGTTACAATCCTTCTGCTTCTGCCTATCGTCCTTTCTGTCATGGTACTGTTTGCTGAATGTCAGTGTCAGTGCTCTGAGTGCAGAAAAGAGGATGTGAAAATAGAGGAAAAAGAAGAGACAAAAGAAACGGATAAGCCGGAAGTGGCAACGGAAACAATTAAGAAATAAGTGGGAATTCTCGGTTATTGTATTGCCGAGATGGAAACGCCTAGATATACAAATAAACAAAAATATCGCTTGCGATTTATTGATTTCTCTATGCTTCGGCGTAGAGAAATTTTTATTTTCTGCAAAAAATTTTCGCAAAAAATCGTCCCGTTTTAGATTTTTTCGGCATATTAACTATGTAAGAAAGCAAGAAAAAAGCAGGAGGTTTTGATATGGCAAAGAAAAAATCCATACGGGTTGATTTTGTAAAATCTTGTATTACATATAACAAACTGAATACGATTGCTAAAATTGCCATATCAGACATGCAGTCTTTTGGTAACCCGATAACCTTACCGGTGGAACACCGGAGTAGCCTGCCGAGCTGCGGGGTCACGCTTACAGACGTGGCATAATATGTCACCCGGATAGACAGGAAAAAAGAGAACCTGCGGGTTCAAAGCCTGTGTCTTTGGGCTGTCTTCTTCGGAAGCCTGCTTCTTTAGATGCGAGTAGTTCACCAACTGAAAGGAGAGCAGAAGTCAATAACCCGCGCCCGAGATAAATCTCGGACGGGGCTTGTAAAAACATACATATTTTTATTCTGTATTTTTTATTAGCCCTGTTTAGATTTGTCGGAGGCGTTAACCGCAAGGTCGTGATTGATTAGCCTTAGTGTGCAGCGGAACCGGCTGCCTTGCGCAGTCAGGGATACTTCTAGTACGCTACGTTACCGGTAAAATAGGCACCCTGTGGATACTCCTCAAGTCCCAGGTTCTGCGGTATACAATTAAACATCTCTGAGGGTAGGAGAAGTGTTGTATACGCTAAACTACCGATTAACATTGGCGATGAGGACAACCATTCTGAGTAGGTTCTGGCTTGCCAGTACCGAAAGGAAGAGAACCTGTATGGATTGTTATCAGGTATCTTCGGATACTTGGTAACGATTGATGCAGAAGG
>OLRR01000889.1_pt1 | contig 21418 bp, 17 predicted proteins | sample 1671941 | NCBI WGS metagenome assembly OLRR01 (sample SAMEA3136628, study PRJEB25190) | human gut metagenome
GTACAGGTCTTTTTCTATGTGGATTATTTGAGATGAAAGGTCATGCGTTTTTCAGGACTTGTGATTTTGCGTATCTTTCCAAGGGGATCGACTTCACACTTATATAGTGAGCGAAGACTATAGAAAGGAATCGATGTACGAATATACTGCTTATCGAGTGTAGAGACCTCAAAGGTTCCACTCTTTATTTTGACATTGCCTCTAAGAAAATAACCATGATTGACATTAATAGTATCATTGGAAGACACACTCTTCAGAGTTATTGTGTCTGGTAGCTCGATATAGATCACATCATTGGAATAAAGAGAAAAGATAAAATCGGACTCTGACATGAGTAACATGCGATTTGGATTTTTGGTTACTGCACGGAGTGAAAGTGTTGGCTGAAGCGTATCCTTGACGTAGATAGGCACATAATAATATTCATTATTGGAAGTGCGGAATACATCGATTCGAATCATATCACCATGGGTGCCAATACCCCCTCGGACGGATACAAAAGCACGAGGATGCTGGATGATAGGAACAGATTTGACCAAAGGACCAATATCGCCGTTAGCTTTCGGTTTGTAAAAAGGTTCTGCAAAGGCTTCAGCAGCATTTCCGTTGTGTGCGATAAGCTGATTGCGCAAAGCAGAATACAGTAAACGATCACGTTCTGGCTGGAAATAATCAGCGATTTCATTATTGGCATCCAGTTTCAACTGTATAAGCGCCCGTTTAGCTACAATCTCATCACCACGACGACGCATTAATGTATCACGATGTGCAGCACCACGTACTTTATGCTGTGCCATATGAGAGAAACAGGATGACTCTGGTGAACAGAGAGCCGAAAATTCCTCATGGAATGAGGGCCAGGGTTGGAATAGGGTTCCTTCGTAGTCGTTTGCGAAAAAGTCAGATAGTTGTTCACAGGTATGGGGCTCGCTGAGAGCGGTAAGGATTGCTTGGCCAGCAGAGTCCATAGCAGGTGGAACTTGCTCAAACACGCGTGACAAACGTAAGCCAATTGTGCCGGTATTAACAGGCGTAACCGAAGAAAGTATGTTATCCTGTGCAGATAATGTGCGCTGCAGAAAGAGTGCAAAGCCGGTGAGTAAAGGGGAAGGATTGCTTAGCGAGCGCTGGCGCTGATTGATGCTATCCTGTTCAGTCCACTGGGATGCTAATAGATTTATACGGCATTTTCGATTGGAACGTTCGGATGCGCGGTTTCGGTAACGAATATCACGGCCAAATGTAACACCTGGCAGATGATTCCGATGGTTAGAAGCAGAGCGCAATACTAAAACGAGATTATTATAACTATGATCATAGCAATCGGAGTAAGGGATAATGTGGTCGACTGCTGTATCAGTTGATGATAATGCTTGTGCAAAAGTAAGCATCGTACCGGTATACATACATGCATGATTCTGCAGAGACCACAAAATAATTCGAGTACATTCGTCCGACGTTAGAGAACGCTGGAGAAAGCCGGATGCAGTTTGGAAAAGCGGTGCAAGCTTTTTATCTCGATTTTCCTGAATCTTTTTGTGTTTTTTACGGAGAGACAATGGCTTTCCCATTTCGTATGATGTGCTGATTCGAATATGCGTAGGCATACCATATTCGCGGAGTAATGCTTTGATAAGAACAATAGCTTGCGATAGCGTACGATCAGTGGCAGGACGTGCAACGTGATAGAAATTTTTGAAATTTAATTTGGTTGAAGTATTCGATACAGGACTGTCGGGATAACATTTATCGCGTGCTTCCTCCATAGACATACCCTTTTCCATAAGTGGCACTATACGCCCCAACGCTTTGCGAGAGTAGCGCGCTCGCTGTACAAGATGAGCTTTCGCTAACAAATCACACAGTTCTTTGGAGAAGTGAAATTCCTTTAACCGCTGCTTCCAGTATTTTTCGGGAGTAGAGACGAAGAGAAGCAAAAGGTCCTCCCAATGTTTGTGTAGAATACCCTGTTCATCCGGAAATTTCTTGGAAAGTGCAGAAAGCAATCTGCGGCCGTGGGGGATGATCCAATTATTCATGGAGGCAGCCGAATAGGGGATTCCATCAAGATACAGCGTCAAGGGCGTTTTAGGATCCAAATTTAACACATTGTTTGTAGCCGCATAAAGCTGAGCAGGATTTTTAGTAGCGGCAGCACGGATTTGTCGTTTCTGTTCTTCGGTTTTTGCGATTGGCTGCGTGTGAGGTGGAATAGAATAAGGTGCGTTGACCATACACAAAAATCGAAAACGTTCTGCGAGAGGAGTAGCATCAGGACAGCGTTCTCTTCGAGGTTCTAGGGGGCAGTAGATACCACCAAAACGTCGTTTATGGCCGGCATAAGGACTATTAGGACCGGGACCGCTTAAGATAAAGCGCTGACGACAGAGAATTTCGGTATATTTCTGTTCAAAGACTTCAGTCGCAAATGGATTTCCTAAAATACGCTGTGTATAGAACAGCAATACCACTTCTTCGCGAATCATATCACGAGAGACACTGGTTATATAAGGAATGCCGGTTTTAAAGGGCGAAAACAGACCATTGGGTCGAAAACGAGAATCTCGATAGAAGAGCTCACCTACAGTGCGATAGTTTTGCTCATCCATACGTTGCTGATTTTTATGAATTGCCTTACGGATTTTTGCATTATTGGAAAAGGTTTCAGAGAGTTGTTCACCGGTTCCAGGTTGGAAACCTCGATGGTGAGCAATATGATATAGCACACGAACCCATTCTTCGGCGGACAATTGACGATCTAGTCCGTCTGTGCGTAACTGCCACAAATAATCCACAGGCTTGTGGACAAGTGTGTTCATAGGAGGCAAACCAACTTCACTGAATAATTCGCGCAGTTTGGCAAAGCGATATTTTTGGCGGGTGTAGCGTCGGCGAGCCAGTCGATACATGCGTCGTTCCGAACCGGGAGTAGAGCCGTTGAAAGAATTTTCGGCGATAGGGAAGAAGCGCACACCTACACGTTCAATGTGTTCAGCATGACCTTCTTCGTTCTCACGGATTGCAGCCCAACCGATTTTATCATTGTCCAGATATAAACCAATTCGATAATTCATAGAAAATTCTCCTATAATACAAAGATATCCCGACACACGGCCGGGATAGAGCTTTGTGGTGCCAAACCTGAGTGTGGCAACGCTGCTTTTTAATTGCGTTATAAAGCATATTTAGTATAAGCGGAAACAGGAAAATTTGCAATAGAAAAATTTACAACATCAGTTGATAGGGAAGAACGGAATACCTTGTTATATGAAGAGGTTTGCCTGGTGGAGAGAAAGTGTAACACACATGAATGTAACATTACCTGTAATGTTACATTCATGTTACGGATGGCAAACTGCGCTTGACCCCTGTGTTTGACTATGGTAATATATTTATCGAACGAGTGAAAACTCGAAATATTATTTTAAGGAGGAATTCCCCTATGAAGAATCTCAAAAAGGTTCTCGCACTGGTGCTGGCGTTCGCTTGCGCGTTCACCATGTTCGCTGGTGCGGCGTTCACGGATCAGGCGGACATCAAGGTCGCCGATGAAGTCGTGGACACTCTGACAGAGTTGGGCATCATCGAGGGCTTTGAAGACGGCTCTTTCCAGCCCGACGCAACTGTAACTCGTGCGCAGATGGCGAAGATGATCTACGTTCTGCGTACCGGCAACTCTGACGCTTCGGCGTACAACAACGACAAGACTTCTTTCACCGACATTGGTACCCACTGGGCACGCGGCTACATCAAGTACTGCCAGTCCGTTGGTATCATTGCTGGTAAGTCTTCTACCATCTTTGCTCCGAATGCAACTGTAACTGCTCAGGAAGCTGCTAAGATGCTGCTCGTAACCCTCGGCTACGACGCTAACAAGGCAGGCCTGGTAGGTGCTGGCTGGGCTGCTAAGACCAACGCACTGGCAGACGAGAATGGCCTGCTGGAGGACGTTAACACTTCCTTTACCGGTCCGTGCCCGCGTCAGTACGCTGCACAGCTGATCTACAACGCAATCGATACTCCGACCGTTGTATGGCGTGACGATGCTTACACCAACGTAACTCTGCTTGGCGATGACAACAAGACCATCGGCGAGAAGTTCATGAACCTGAAGAAGACCACCGCTGTTCTGACCAAGGTTACCAAGACCTCCGGCAAGGAGACCTTTGAGCTGACCCTGAACAAGGATACCGTTGATCTGAACAAGACCACTGATGACAAGGACAAGGCCCTGTACAACTTCACTGAAGTGAAGAAGGACTACTCCAACCTGAAGTATCAGATGGTTACCGTTCTGTACAAGAACAACGACAAGTCCAAGGTTTACGGCGTTTACGCTACCAAGGACAACACTGAACAGACTGGCATCCTGAAGGATCTCAAGATGGACAGCGCTAAGAAGGTTAAGCTGGACGGCACCAAGTATGATCTGGCTGACACCACTTCTGTTTACGTAAATGGTGAGGACACCAACTATACCATCAAGTCTTTTGTTGATGCGTATGGTGATGATTCTTCCTCTAAGTACACCGATTCTAAGTACTATCAGTCGACCGAGGTTAAGCTGCTTGCTACCGACGGCTCCACCAAGTACTCCATCCTGAATGTTAAGACCTTTGCAGTTGGTAAGGTTACCGCTGTTGGTTCTGACTATGTTAATGTTTCCTACAAGGGCGGCGACAAGGACATCCTTTCCAAGACCAAGCTCGAGTCCGATGACTGGGATTGGTACGACGGTATCAAGAAGGACGACTATGTTGTTGTAACTGCTGCTGGCAACTACGGCACCAACCATGGTCTGGTTGAGAAGGCTACCGTTGTTACTGGTAAGGTAAACGGCACTAAGGCTGATGACGGCGTATCTATCTCTGACGAGTGGTACACCATGGCTGGCAATGCTGACGTAGCCGGCAAGCTCGTTAAGCGCCCGAACACTGGTTCCAACGTTGAGATGGTAGTTGTAAACGGCTATGTTTACTACACTGATACCACCGCTGGTTCTATTGACGACATCGCACTGCTGGTTGAGGCTGCTCCTAAGGGCGGCGTAAACTCCAAGTGGGAAGCTCGCATGATCTTCTCTGACGGCACCGACAAGGTTGTTGAGATCGAGAAGAAGTGGGACGACAAGGACGATGGCAAGAACATCATCGCATTCCACGAAGGCAACGCTGCTAACAAGAATATGAGCGATTCTGATCTGGCTAACAACAATGTAACTGGCGATCAGCCGAGCAACAAGTTCCAGCCGATTCTCGTTTCTTACGAGGTATCCAAGGACGTTTACACCCTGACCCGTCTGGGCGCTGTAAACACTGATGTTGCCAACGCTACCGACATTGAGACCAATGGTTACGATTCTTATGTAACTGTAACTGGTGCTAACAACACTACGGTCAAGACCGATGGTTCCATCAAGACTGGTACCTTCACCTCTTCTGATAACGCTTCTATCTCTCGCCTGTACTACGAATCCACTGGCGTTGTATTCGTTAAGTCCAAGGCTGATGCTACTGGCGAAGACGGCGACTACAAGGTAGTAACCGGTAAGACTGCTTCTGGCTACGATCGTACCATCCTGCGTGCAACCGCAGTTGCTAACAAGTCTGGCAACGGCTACTATGCACAGGCTGCATTTATCGACCTGGGCACCGATTCTACCGGCGGCTCTTCCGACAACTACGCAGTAGTTCTGAAGAATGTTGAGAAGAAGACCGGCACTGCTAACGGCACTGTATATGTAATCACCGCTTGGAACGGCACTGAGCAGATCACCGTTACCACCGATGATTCCGCTGCTAACAGCATGAGCAAGGGTGATATCTTCACCTACACTGCTACCGGCGACACCCTGTCTGATATCGAGTACAAGTCTGGTAAGCAGGCTGATGCATTCGTAGCTTCCTTCGATGAAGGCTCCGGCGACATCTCCCTGTACACCTACAAGCTCGGCAACGACACTGGTTGGCGTGCAGCAGGCAACAACAGCCTGGGTGCAGCTACCGACGCTTCTACTGCTGATGCATTCACCAAGGTTGACAGCAAGAATACCGTAATCCTGTTCGTTGATTCTGACGCAGGCAAGGGCGAGACCGGCTACACCATGTCCGACATCGACCTGGCTCGTACCTTCGACTCCGACTTCTGGAGCAAGGGCAAGCTGCCGGCTCTGAACGATATTCAGATCACCAACAAGGTTGCAACCGATGCTTCCGATTCTGCTAACAAGCTGACTGAGGATGCAGTACCGAACGCTCGCGTATTCGTTGACAGCGCTTCTGACGATCAGATCACTGTTATCGTAATTGACGTTCAGCACGACATCACTGCTTGGTAATTTCACGGCTTGATCCGTTGAATTTGCAGTAAAGCAATCGAACCCCTGAGGGAAACCTCAGGGGTTCTTTTGTGTAATGGCGGTAAATAGGAGAAATCCCCGAGGACTTCCTCGGGGATTTCAGTTAGACAATTTTAATTCTCAATTAGAAAATCTTGTTGCCCTTCAGACGGTTGTTATCTGCATCATAGATGATAGCCAGAATGTCACCGTAGGTGCCGTCGTCATTCTTCTCCAGAACGATCCAAGCATTTGCATAGTACTGACCAGCAGTGGAGGTCTCTTCAGCCAGAGAAATCTGATCCAGAGAAGAACCTTCCATACCTTCCTGCTTGTCGTCGTTGACTGCGATGTATACGCAATCCTCGTCCATAGAATAGGTGTCGCTGCCGCCGTTAAACTTAACAGCTACATCGCCTTCCTTAACCTTCTGAATACCGGTGATTGCAACTCGCATGGTCTTGGTATCCTTAGCTGCCTCAACATTGATGAAATCAGCACCGTCATCGGTGTAGATAAGGATATTACCAGCAGACTTCGGGGTGCCGTCGCCGCCATCATACTTCAGGGTTACGTTCTCAGAACCAGTCCAAGCCTCGTATACGGTGGTCTCATCGTTGTCCTCGCCGTTGGTGCCCTTGTAAGAATCAGAGGTCATATATGCATACTTGTAGTCAGAGCCAGCACCGTTGTACTTAGCCTTAGCAACTACAACTGCAACGCTAACAGTTTCAATACCGTTAGACTTCTTGGTTGCGTAGTAAACAGTAGAACCGTACTTAGTAGACCAATCATTTACGGTCTTACCAGACAGAACCTTTACGTCCTTCTGAATGTTGGTAGCACCGGAAACGGTATTATACAGTGCGAATACTACTGCACTATCATTGATAGAATACTTACCAATCTTGTTCTTTGCAGTAATTTCAGTATCCTGGCCTACGTTTTCGTAACCAGCCTTATTAGACAGCGTGGTACCATCAGCAGCAGTGCTAGTACCCAGAGCCTTCAGGGTGTAAGTGCCGTTGCTGCGAGTAGAGTAGGTGAACAGGTGGTTAACAGACTTGTTGTCATCTGCAAAGCAGTTCTTAGAAGTTACATCTTCTGCATCTTCACCCGCGGTCAGCGCCAGCTTCTCAACCTCGATGGTCTTGGAAGAGCCGTCCAGGAAGTAAGCCTTTACCTTCTGAGTGGTGCTGCTCTGCATGCCGTTCTTTGCGGACTCAAAGTCAGTTACAACCAGAATGTCGTTGGAAGAAGACTCGGTCTCCTTGGCATTTACAATGTAATTGCCAACGATAGCAAAGTCATAGGTGCTGCCAGACTTGATGGAAGCAGTATCGTCTGCTACGTTGGAAGCACCGTTGGTAGCAACCTTGTACCAAGTATCGTTTACCTTAAGCTGTCCAAGTACGACGGCAAGAAGCTGGTAACTAGCGCTACTACTCCGGATGCAAATCAGGTTAAGGCTGATGATGTTCTGATTACCTCCGGTGCATCTGCTAAGGGTCTTGTAACCTTCACCAAGCTGTCTGATGATACTTACGACATCGAGTTCGTAAGCACGACCAACAAGGCTGGTTGCGATGATTATATCACCACTGGCTCTGTTAAGGTTGATGACAAGAAGATTGACAACAAGCCGGTTAACGACGATGCAGTTATCTATGTTGAGGCTTCTACCGAGATTAAGGTTATCTCTGGTAAGTCTATCAAGAACTGGGACAACAAGACTGCTGACAGCACTGTTCTGCTGACCAACGAGAAGAATGGTCTGGACTACGTTGCTGCTGGTTACGTCGAAGTTAGTGGCGCTAAGGTTCCGGGCGCAACCGCTGATACCAAGTACGGCTACCTGACCCGTGATGGTTATACTGTAACCGTAAACGGTGAGAAGAAGGCTGCTTACGAGGTATGGACCAACGAGGGCGCTAAGACTCTGGTTGAGGATGCTTCTGCTCCGATTGCTGGCGCTACCACCGGTAAGGTAATCTCCTACACCATCGATGGCGACTACATCAATGATGTATCGCTTGAGGGTCTGGACGCTGCTATTATCGGTACCGATCGTACTGAGAAGGGCACTGCTAAGATTGCTACCGGCGGAGCTGCAACTACTGGCACCTATACCTTCGACGATGACTGCGTATTTGTTGCAGTTGATGACTCTGAGAATGAGGGCGCTGAGGGCGGTATCGAGGCTATCCCGACCGCACAGAAGTGCGTTGGCTCTAACTATGTTGCAAACGCAATCGTAGTTCTGAAGAACGACGGTACTGTTGCTACTCCGGATTACAAGATTGTTGCAGTATTCTACGATGTAGATAACATGCTGGATCGTAACACCGATACTGACACTGTTGTAACCGATTCTCACGTTCACTTTGCAGGCTAATTAGCTTAGCTTAAAAGGAAACACAAACCCCCGCTCAAATGAGCGGGGGTTTCTCACCCTTTGGGAAAGGAGTATTGACATGCGATTTACATCAAACGATTTGAGTGACGCATATGTAACACAGCAAGAAGTTAATGCATCTGAAGGAAGCTATACGTTCAATGATTTGTGCACGAATGAGCACTGTTTGGAAGCAATTAATTCTTTAAGTACGGCAAAGAAGAAAAAATTCTTCAAAATACTTAAGCAGGCGGTCGAAAAAATTCCATTTCCCGATGATTGTAGTGAATATATTCTTGAAGATGACTATAATGAAGCCAAGAATGCATTCTATGCTCGCTTAGAAGACTACTTTGCTGAATTTATGTAAAAAAAGTCCGCTCAATTGAGCGGACTTTTCGATTGGCTTAGGTTAAACCTTAGCGGGGCAGCAGAACTGCGTTATCAGTATCAGCAGCAGCGCGGATCTCATTGTCCTCGGTGCCGATTACCAGCAGCTCAATCTCGTCATCGTCGTTAACGATAGCGAATACGTTAGCCTTAACATTGGTGTCAGCCTTGTTCATCTCAGCTTCCATCCAATCCTGAGCGTCGCCAGCCTCCCAATCAACTGCATTCAGATAAATGATTACAGTGTCAGAAACCTTAGCACCGTACTTGGCACTGCCAGAGATAGCGGTTACAGCCTTCCATATGTACAAAAAGAACCCCTGAGGAAAACCTCAGGGGTTCGATTGTTTAGATCAGAAATCCAACAACTGAAGCAATTGGTAGATTACTTAACCTTGGAGTTCAGTTCGCCAGTGATATCAACAACGATAATGTTCTTGCCAGTCTCAGCGTTGTTCTCATCCTTAGATACATAGTAAACTGCGTTTACCTTGTAGCTGCCACCATTGTCCTGAACGAAGGAGGACAGATCCATGTCAGCGGACAGCGTCAGGCCAGTATCAGTCTTGCCATCATCGGAGGTATCAACGAACAGGATGATAGCATCATCATCATTGTCCAGCTTGATAGCCTTGGTATTGCCGGTTACATCCTTAACTGCAACATCAGTGTTGGTATCGTAAACATATGCGGTACCATCCTTATCGGTACCGTAGTCACCGCCAACAACAACCGCCTTGGTCCAAGCATTGTTGCCCTTACCAGTGCCGTAAACATTGTCGATGGAAACTTCCGTCTTGGAGCCGTTAGCAGTCTCAAGAGTACCATCGATAGAGTACTCAACTACATTGCTAGTAGCTACGTTGACATCATCATCAGTCCACAGCTCAACAGTCTCCGTGCCGTTCCAAGCATAGATTACAGTGTACTCGTCCTCATCGTTGGTCAGACCAGACTCAACGGTGTAGACATAACCGTAGTTAACGTCAGAACCGCCAGCCATGCTGTCATCCTTCAGATCAGCCAGTACTACCTTAGCATAGTTGACACTGCTGGAGGTATCGGCCAGAATATAAGCATCGAAGTTTACAGTGTTCTTCCAGTTCTTCAGATCCTTGCCGGTAACAACCTTGTAAGAATCGGTCTTGTAACGAACGAATACAGTTGCGTTATCCTCGATTGCAGAAACATCGCCCGAGGTAAAGCGCTTGTTGTCGACAGAGGTCTTATTAGACTCGGTATATACGTCGTAGCCAGCCTTTTCATTCGTCTTATCAAGCAGCTTAATCTTGTAGTCATCGCCGGACTTGCTATAAGAAACAAGCTTCGGAGCAACGCCTGCACCCTTGACAGCACTGTCAAACTCAACAGCCGTGGTAGACGTACCATTTACATAGTAACCATCAGTCTTCTTCAGGGTCATCTTCTCAGAGGAACCATCAGCCTTGATCACGGTTGCAACATAACGGTTGCCTTCCTTGTACAGCTCGGTCATCATGCCGATGTCCTTAGCCTCTGCGTTAGCATCATCAACGTACAGGAAGTAGTTGCCCTTGACAACAACAGCCACAGTGGCGTTCAGCTTCAGATCCTTAGCCTTATCATCAGCTACGCCAGCCTTTTCATAAGTAGTGCCGCCGATGGTGATTTCGTAAGCATCGTCAGTAGAAGCCTTCTTGGTGGTGGTGATCTTGCCGGTAACAACGTCCAGCTTGGTTACACCGATGTTGCCATCAGAAGTGTTAACTGCTGCAGTAACTGCAACGTAGTCATCCTTCTTGATATCGGACGGATAGGTAACGTCATCAGACTCCAGCTTAGTGGAGAAGTTGGTCTTACCGTTTACGCCAGCAACATTGTTTGCCTTGTAAGAAACGTTGATGTAGTCAGAACCAACATAGGCAACCTGACCTACTGCAAAAGAAGCAACGTCCAGACGGCTGATCTTAGAGCTATCGTCATTGGAGATAGCAGTTGCGTCGTAAGCCTTAACGATACCCGTTGCCTTATCAGCGTAGTCTGCAACGCTGGTAGCCTTGGCATCTTCATCGTTAACGTATACGCTGTTCTTAGCAGCCAGGGTGTACTTCTTACCATCGTACTTCAGCTTGCCGCTGTCCTCACCAAAATCACCAACAACGCCAGTCAGAACGGTGTTGGAATCGGTCAGAGCAAATACACCGTAAACCTTATCGGTCTCCTTGTACAGAACCTTAACCTTCTGATGCTTCAGAGCGTAGTAGTCCTTAGCAATCTTGGAGAAGTTCTGCTCGTCGATGATGTCCTTGCCAGACAGAGCAGTGCCGTCCTTCTTAGTGATGGAAGAAACAGTAGCATTGTAGGTGTCCTTGCCATCTTCCTTCTGGAAGTAAGTCAGGATGCCTTCAACAGAGTGCAGGCCCATGTACTTCTCGCCGATGGTCGGGTTGTCACCATTGCCATAGTTGTTGGTGGTGTAAGCATCGTCACGCCATACAACAGTAGGAGCGTCGATTGCATTGTAGATCAACTGTGCAGCGTACTGACGCGGGCACGGACCAGTGAAGGAAGTATTAACATCCTCAAGCAGGCCATTCTCGTCAGCCAGTGCGTTGGTCTTTGCAGCCCAGCTAGTACCTACCAGGCCAGCCTTCTGAGCGTCGTAGCCAAGGGTTACGAGCAACATCTTAGCAGCTTCCTGTGCAGTTACAGTTGCATTCGGAGCAAATACGGTTGCAGACTTGCCGGCAATAATGCCAACGGACTGGCAGTACTTGATGTAGCCAGCAGCCCAGTGGCCGTTGATGTCGGTGAAAGAAGTCTTGTCATTGTTGTACGCAGAAGCGTCAGAGTTACCAGTGCGCAGAACGTAAATCATCTTTGCCATCTGAGCACGGGTTACGGTAGCGTTAGGCTGGAAGGAGCCGTCTTCGAAACCTTCGATTACGCCCAGCGATACCAGAGTGTCCACTACATCAGAGTCAACCTTAATGTCGGCCTGATCCGTGAACGCCGCACCAGCGAACATGGTGAATGCACAAGCAAACGCCAGCACCAGTGCGAGAACCTTTTTCAGATTGCAGGTGAAAAAACTTACATTATGAAAAATGACAATAAAAATTTAAAAATATAGAGTTTTTATAACTTTATCTAGAAAATAGACAGAAGAAAAATATCCCAAAACAAAGACATAAATAGTGAAATAAGAAGTGGGTGAAAAAAGTAAATAAATTTGAAAGATTTTAGCGCCTATTAACAATAATAAGAGCTTGTAGATTTGGGATATTTGAATACTCTCATCTATTTAATGTGACTAAGAACGGAGAAGATACAATCTCGAAAAATCTTGCATATATAATGTCGATATCCTAGGAATACCGTTGAGATTAAAAAATAATTATGATATTCTAATAAATAATAAGTATGTTCACAGAGTAGTATTGTAAAGGAGAATATCCGTGTTTGCAGGTTTTAATCTAAAGATTCCAGAGTACTATTTTGGTAGAGCCAATGAACATTATTATAAGGCGGGTGAAAAATGTTTAGCTGAACAGAAGCAGCGAATAAGAGAAAAGTTAACTGATTACATTTTGAATGAAAAGACTGTAGATAACTATATTTTAGATAAAAGAGACTTGCTTATTAAGACTTCCACAAAACATGCTTTAGATGGTACTGCAATTCAAAATGATTGGTTTGGGCAGGTTAAAGCAGACATCTTTCTATCTCATGCACACAGGGATGAAAAACTAGTTGTGAGTTTAGCTGGTTGGTTTAAAGAAGAATGTAATGTGCAAGCATTTGTTGATTCCCATATTTGGGGGTATGCAAATGATCTTTTGAAAAAGATTGATAATAAGTATAGTAGGCTGCAGTATAATGACGAGGATACTGCTGCCTATAGTTATAAAAAACGTAATGAATCCACAAGTCATGTTCATATTATGCTTAATACTGCATTAGAACAAATGATTGACAAATGTGAATGCTTATTTTTTTGTAAATACGCCGAATTCGTTATCTATTGATGAAATACCTGGTGAAAGTGCAACTTTATCACCTTGGATTTATTCGGAGTTATCGATATCACAAATTGTCTGTCATAAATTGCTCGCAGAATATCGAGATATTCCAAGCGATGAATATATTGCTGAAAATGGTACAGACATGGAATGGGACTACCAAATGCAATATAGAGTTCGAACGAATCACCTGAGAAGATTATCTATGGATAATCTGGTGGAGTGGGCAAATGAATTGTCACTGAAATGCCACATGTATCCAATGGATAAGCTCTATGAGCAGCAAGGCATATTTGAAGAAAATAACAATTTTATGAATGAGTGATTAAACATGGATACGAATAAAATTCAACATTTGCAAATGATTCTGGGTATTATTAACCGTATGGCCAGTAATTCCTTTGCATTAAAAGGTTGGACAGTAACACTTGTTGTTGGAGTATATGCTTTTTGGGGACAACAAAGCAATAAAAAGTTATTCCTTATTGCATATATTCCAATCATAGCGTTTTGGCTATTGGACTCATTTTATCTTTTGCAAGAACGTCAATTCCGAAAGTTGTATAATGCTGTTCACCAGCTGGAGGGATATGGGATTAATTTTAATATAGAAAGGAAACCGGGGACATTAGTTGCATATTATAGAAGTGTTATATCTCTTACGGAGATTCTGTTTTATATCCCATTGATAGGCATTGCAACTATAATTCTTTCTTGTCTGTAATATGCTAAACAGCCGCTTTTATGCGGCTGTTTGTGTTATAATAATGTGCTATATATTAAATAAAACTATAGATTCTGATAACATGATATGAGCTACAAGCATTATACTTCTTTGCAGAGTTTGTATTCATCAATATGATTTTGACGATCGATGGCGAAATCTACATATTTATTGTAGTTGGCTATGAAATCGCTCCATTTTACAGCTTCAATATAGCTACAAGTTCCAGACCAGATTGTTCGCTCATCGTTGCATATGTGTGTTGAAGCATTTTTGATTTTATTAAATTTATTCTGTTTGATAATTGAAAAGAGTTTATTTGTATGGTGAGTAGTGCAGCTTGTATCGCAGCAATTTTGCGTTTCGAGATAATAGGAGTACGAACCATCTATATCTGGAAGGACAACAGCTAAGATTGCATTGCTGTGGCTCGTAATAGCATCTCCATTTTTATTTTTTCTAGAGGTTTCTTTAAGCGAATATGATATCTCCCATGGTATCCATTGATCGCGATCTTTTTTGTCTGCTTCCTTCATACCTGGTGAAATAAATACGATGGTCACAGAACTGTCATAGATTCGATCTTTGAGTTTTTCCCATATTGTCTCATCAGAAAGTTTGCTTAAATCTTCACCATTACTTTCACCTTTAAAGATATGATCAGAAGAATCTATCTTTTTCTCAAACTCATCAATATAATCACGAACTGTTGATGTTGTGTCTGATGTCAAGTTTTGAACTTGATCATCTGCGTATTTATACGAAACAAAAATTTTCTTTCCCACAAATTTAACCTTCCTTATTGTTTGGTTTGACGAATATCAAACTGATCTTTGGTTTTTAGCAATGGATATAACAGCATTTACAAGGTTGTCTAGATTGGTTTCCGTACGGAGTATTTCCCAATACGATTCGAGGTAAGGATAGTTCGGTTTAGCTGCTTTAACTGTATCATAAATTGATGCGGCAGCGTCTCCGGTTGTGCCCAAGGGGATGATTATGCACTTGTTCTCTTCAGCGATTTGATATTCCTGTAAACAACCATCAGCGATGACTTTTTCGCCTTGCATATTTTTTTTGTTTCCAATCATAAAGATGGCTACGCCATTATTATAGAGGATTTCTTCTCTATATTTTTTCCATTTTGCTTTCCGTTCATTAGGATCTGCAATCCCTTGAGGAAACGGTCGGAGGCACAGATGTTCATCAATATGTTTAAACTTTTTAGTGTAGATTGCATCAAGTGCACCATTAATGACTGACGAACCAATACCTAATCCAAAGCCAGAAGTTACCTTGAAGCCTTCTTGTATGAGCTGATTTGCAAGTTGATATGCCAAATCTTCGATTTTCGCGTTAGGCCACTCGTCATTATAGAAATCCGCACTACCGGAAATGAAGACGTTGTTGGAAAGAACTGCTCTTTCAAGAGTCCTTAATATATCTGTAATTTCTGAGTAGTCATTGACGAAAATTGTCTGAACGCCATAACGTTTTAAATCATCCTCTCGTAGATCTTGTCGAGCCTTTTGGTATCCAAACTCCTCATCGGTCATGGAGGCTGTTTGTATGACTTTTTTCATAAAGCAATAATGAGTTCTGATATTTTCGTCTAACAAAAGTTTAATTTGCCCAAGAATACTATCAAGGTTAGGATCTTCAAAGCTAAAACCTATAAAAAGGAATGTTTTTGATATCAGGTCGCTTTGTAATACTTTTCTAAAAAGCGGATAATGCCTATCATACTGGATATAATCATCTTTGGTTAAAACGGCATCAGAAGCGTGGTCTGCATCACCGTGCATCTTATAAACAATAGCGTCTCGATCTCTTTTGGTAGTAGATAATTGTTTATATTCAATTTTCACATCTGAATTCCTATTAGCCTCTTGGAGACCGGTTTCGATGAGATGATCATAATTGGTTGTCCAATATGTGTGTATTGGAAGACGAGTAAGAATTGATACATTCTCATTCGGGGAGACATCTTTGCTAAATGCATCGAGAAGTGAAGAATTTATGGTTGCGCGGTTCCCTGCTTTGTTTCGTACATATTGTGCGACGGCTGCAAGATCATGCTCCTCATCAATATTTAAATCAATATCATCAGCTAGTGGACGGAGCAGTTCTTTCCAATCGACAAATCCTGAAGGACGAGACAAACCGGCTCCGGCAAATACAGCAGCATTTCCGTCTCTGATAGCTTTTACATACTCGCGAAGAAATTGTTTTGGTGTTGCCATATAAATACCTCACAATACTATTTGCTATTAACCTATTTTACCATAAAATAGGTTAAATTGCAATATATAGATGCTGAAACGGAATCCATACTGAAATAAATTAAGAAATAAATGCGCACCTTTAAAAATTTTCAGAAAGGGGAATTATGAATAAAATTTGTAATTACTATATTTATAAGAAGATGTGTGATTGGTACCACGATGCGCAAGAGTTCCATTTACTTATTATGTTACAAAATCATTAGAAGTATATTCGCTGATTTGACAAATGTGGGCTATATAAACACTTAACTGGATGTAAAGATTTATTCACTTTGCGGCGTTATCCCGCTCCATAGCCTCTCGAATGGCGCGCTTGATAAAAGCAGTAGCGGACTCGCCCTGTTGTTCAGCGTGTGCCTGAATGCGGGCACGTTCACCCTTTGGGACGCGAAAACGTACTTCATCTGTTTTTTCTTTTTGCCATTTTAAAGTGGCTCGCTTTTGCGCTTCGCTGACTGACATTTTCTCACCCCCGATATCATATAAAAGACCACTTTTGAAAAATATAGTAAAACTGCAACATGTAGTGCACCTATATTTGTGAGAAATGACTATTGAATAGGTGCGCTATATATGCTATTATTCTATCAGAAAATAAAAAACGGCAGTGCAAAAGGACGGCAATCCTTTTGCACCTGCGCAGGTGAACCGACCACCTACACAACGGAAAACTCCGCACCGCAGTATTAGTATACCCTTTTTTTAAGGGTTGCACAAGACCTTTGTTAGTGCTATATTCATACTTCTTTCTGCTATGTGATTTTGACACCGTGTAGGCTCTATATTGCCTGCACGGTTTTATTTTCGCTCAAAATCACATATAGAAAGAGGCGAAATTACGATGAAGAAGTATTCCTTCACAGATATGCAAATGCTGCACTGGAAAGATTACGAGTTCGAGCGTCAGCGGCTGACCCTTTCGGATGGCAGGCAAGTCAACTTGACAGACAGCCAGAGCAAGCAAGTACAGACCCAGTACACGCAGTATATCGATCAAAACCATCATGCACCGTTCATGGGAGAGTTTATTTTCCCGAGCAAGGAGGCAAGGTCATGGGTATAACTCTACGGGAGTGGTCGGAGCAGTGGCTGGAGGTTTATGTTAAGCCGATAGCCAAGCCGAGTGGCTACGAGCACTACTATGACAACCTGTACAAGCATATCCTGCCGAAGTTGGGCGAAATGCCCTTGGAAAGTCTGACTACAGCTGTCGTACAGCACTTTCTCAACGAAGAATCTCAGCACGGCAATCTGCGAACCGGCGGTGCGTTGAGCGCAAAAAGCATCAAAAATATGAGGGTTGTGCTGGATGTTTGCTGCAAGCGCGCTGTTGCGGACGGTATGATGCCCGCAAATCCAGTTCCCGCGACGGTATATACGCATTGCCGCTCGAAGAAGCACAGTATTATGAGCGACAGCGACCAAAAAGTGCTCGAAAAGTGGCTGTTTGCTGATCTGTCGCTTAATAACTCCGGTATTATCTTAGCACTGTACAGCGGTATGCGTCTGGGTGAAGTCTGTGCGGTACGGTGGGGTAATTACGACGCGATGAGCGGCACACTGCATATTACACAGACCGTACGCCGGGTGATGGTTGATCCTGCGGCAGAGTATGGCAAGCGGACGGAACTTATCTTCAGCTCTGCGAAAAGCGATGCTTCTGAGCGAGATCTGTATCTGCCGGAAGTACTGCAGGGGTTGCTTACCGTACAGTATCAGCGGTTCGAATCTCTTTTTAAGCGCACGCCGAATGCTGATGATTTCATCATCTATAATACAGTCGGTGGTGTAATGGATCCGGACCATCTGAGCAGCTACTGGGGCGATGTACTGGATGGTCTTGGTCTGCCGCACGTTCGTTTTCACGATATTCGGCATACATTTGCAACCCGTGCGATCGAGCAGGGTATCGATGTTGCAACAGTTGCGGGTCTGCTTGGACACGCGGATGTAACCACGACCACGCACTACTACGTTCATCCGCGCGATGCTTCGATGCGAAAAGCAATGGCGGCTGTCGCACCGGTCGGAGCAGTTACACACGCATGGCAGAATACCCGATTATTTGCACCGAAAAGCGCTGAAGAGAAAGTACCTGAAGCGGCAAGGCGTGTGCATCGCCGTCGCAAGCACATCGCAGAATGTGGATGAGTCAATGCTGCGGAAATATATGAGGAGAATCAATATGAGAGAATATAAATATGTATGTAAAGACTGTAAGGAACACCTCACAAATTCTGAGGATCGATTGTGTGAATGGTGCCGGGACAAGAAAAGGGTTAATTCTGCACAGATTTGCATTATCTGTGGGAAAAGACGTACTCCTGCACGGGATGGTATATGCTACAACTGTCGTCCAAAGGAGCCTAAGGAGCCCTATAAACCTGGCGTGCCTTGGAAGGAAGCTCTTGAATGGGTTGAGCTTGAATATGTTATTTTGCAGGCTCGTTATGACGGTTTGTCCTTTCAAGAAATTGCAGAGCTGACAGAATTGTCAGCTGAGGAATGTGCCGATATCGCCGTCAAAACGCTTAATAGACGCCGATTTGGGTATTACTTAAAATATTAGTAACTCTCGAAAAAGGAATGGAAGACACGCAAAGTGTCTTACAATTCTTCCCCGCATTTGCGGGGGTCACCCCAATTTGATGTAAGCGCTTAGATTTGAAAATCGGCAAATTATCCCCGCATAAGCGGGGGGACAGAACAATCCCCAAAGCAAAGGACCATAAACCTTTTGCTTTGGGGATTGCTTCTTGGGGTAAGAAGCGTACGCCTTGCGGAATAGTAGATATTATGTTATGTGATTGCCGTCAAAAAGCAGCGGTTTCGTGCCTTTAACTTCTCAAAACGTTAGCCGCATCTGATGCCACCGGACATTTCCGTGCGTGGATTTCTCGGACACGCCTTCATCGACAAAGCCGAATTTCGCGTAGTACGCAAGAGTCTGTCCTTGCAGGTCAGCACAAGTCCCTTGCGGCCCTGCTGTCTGGCATCGGCGATGGCACGACGAATCAGCTCACCGGCATAGCCGCGTTTGCGGTACTCCGGCAGGGTATTGACGCCGAAAATCATCTGCCATGCACCGTTTTCGTTGTGCATACAGGCGTTTTCGTACATTGTATCGGTCAAATCCGGCTCGTCCGTGACAAACCCATCGACAAACGCGATCAGCTTGTCGGCGTCGTACAGCAGCCAGAAGTGATTGCCGTAATACTTGATCCGCTCGACAAATTCCTGCTCGGTTGCCGCTTCTGCCGGCGGAAAGCAGGCGGCTTCTGCCGCGGCGATGGCAGCAATGTCTTTTTCTTCTGCATAGGTGATCTTCATTCTGTATTCCTTCTCAACGGATAGGGAGAATATCCGCTGTATGTTACTTTTCTCTCAGCATACCACGCTTTTGAGCGCGAAACAAGAAAAATCACTATAAATTTCATCATGATAAACAAAGCGACCGCGCTTCAAACGAAAACTTGAAGCGCGGACTCTTGTCAATTAAGGGATTCCGGAATGTACTGTTTTTCTTCGAGTGGGCGCAGCAGTATCTGCGTGCACAGACGGCGGCAAAAAGAAAAAAGTCGAAATAAGCAGTCGGGAATGCATGAAGTGCCCCCATTTGTTGGATAGTATGCCATACTGTCTAACAAATGGGGTGCACTTTGCTAGGAGCAGTTTTATTTTTCTCTCAAAAGCATTGGATCAGCTGTCACTCCGCTTTCATGATCACCTTCAGCCGATGCACAAGCTGGCCGGTTTTCAATTCTTCCAGATCAATAACGGCGATCCCAAGCTGGGCGGCGCGATGACGGGCGGCGGCATTGCAGGATTCGGTCGTGACGATGACCGCTTTGGCGCCCTTGCCGCCGAAACGGTCCCGCAGGATGGCAAGTTCGTTGAGGGCCTCGGTCTTGATGTCGCAGGCCTTGCAGCTGAGGAACAGCGGGATGACCCCGCGGGCGGCCATGACGTCGATCTCGTTCAGGACGCTGCCGTGCCCCAGCACGTCATCCCACCGAACCACGGCGCTGCTGATCACATCATGGAAGATCGCGGCATCCACGCAGGCCTTGTAGGTATACAGCTCGAGCACGCTGCCCACATCGCGCAGCCATGCCCGGGTATGCACATCCCGGAAACGGAACGATACCTGCTGGTCGGGAATGATCGTTAGATCCTGAATGAAACCGATCTGTGCCAGCTCCTGCAGAGCATCTTCGTTGGCGGAGTTGCGGGAGCCGCGCTCTCCCTTCACGGTATAGCTGCCCGTAATGTCCAGCGGTGGAATCTGACCGTACTCCGCCGGAGAGATCCGCTGGATATAGGAGATGATCGTGGGCCACTCGTGTCGAAACCGGAGAAAACAGGAGAAAAACGGGTCAAAATACGGGAGATACTGCGACAGGATATGATTATCCACCCGCCCGGGGAGCAGTGTTCCGCCGGCCATCAGGAAAAAGTCCTCGATGGAATAGGTCAGATCACAGTACAGATCATCCGCAAAATCCGCGCCCGAGATGTCGTAAAAGCGGTTTTTCCTGCGGGAGTAGGTGAAGGCGGGCACACCCTTCCGGGCGGCGAACATACCTGCCGCAAACAGAGCGGCATCACTGCCGCCGGTGACATCTATGGCGCAGTCCGGGTATTTTTCTTCGATGGTGAACAGCTGGCGCAGGATGCGGTCCGCCTCAAACAGACTGGTTCCCACGAAGATCAGTTCGGGTTCCCAGCCGCGTTTCCGATAAAAAGCCGCCAGCTTTTGCTGCCGCGTGTGATCCCGGAGAACCTCACGGGGACAGAGATAGATAATGCGCCGCGGGTGAAACATATCCGGTGCCAGAATGTTTTCAATGGCGCGTTCATCGTATAATTCGATCAAGGTATTCATGCACCGTCCGCCTTTCCTCTTTTGTTTCCATTATAGGGCGCTTTGAACGGAAGCACAATAGACAACTCCGGCTGGTCTGTTGAAAAAACGGCACAGGCGCGCGCAAGTCGCACTAAATCCCTGTGCCGTAAAAAATTTCGCTGCGGCAAAACCATTTGCGGTGCCCGTTTGTCTATCAGTCTGGACACTTTCGGAAAGGAGAACACCCGTTTATGCTGGATGGAGAGCAGTTCACGGCGGCTGCGCTCTGCATCGGCGGAACGGCCTTTGCCGCCAGCGCGCAGAGCTGGTTCCCACTGCTGTTCACGCACGGCGGCGATGCGGGTTTGGAGGGCTATGTACAGATGGCGGACAACGCCAAGCTGTCCGACGAGAACGAGTATTACCGTCTGTCGGTGGAG
>OLRR01000905.1_pt1 | contig 21134 bp, 10 predicted proteins | sample 1671941 | NCBI WGS metagenome assembly OLRR01 (sample SAMEA3136628, study PRJEB25190) | human gut metagenome
AGCGCCCCGGTAACGGGCAGGGCGGCCAGCAGCAAAAACAGCCCCAGCTGCGCCGCACTGCCGCCCTGGGCCACCGGCAGCGCACTGCCAAGGCGGGCGTTCAGGCTTTGGGCAATGTTCCCGGCGCACTGCTGCGCCCCGGCCAAAAAGTTCCGCTGGCAGATGAACAACACCACAAGATACACAATCACCCCCGCCAGCAGCCCCCAGCGGCGCAGGGCTTGCGGCGCACGCAGGAACAGCGCCCACCCGGCGCAGAAAGCGGCTGCCGCGGGCCACACCCACAACGGCACCGCAATACCGAACCCGGTAGAAAGCACCAGCAGCAAACCAAAGGTGAGCGCCAGCAGCAGCGCGGCATCTGCCGCCAGCCACAACGCGGGGTGCGCTGCGGGGCGCTGGGTGCTCACCAGCACACGGTCCACAAACTTCAGCCCACTGCCGGGGTCGGCAGCGCCGCGCCGGCTCAGGGCAGTACGTTCTTTTTTGCGCTTGGGCGGGTTTTTGCGGTGCTTCGCCGCCTGTTGGGGAAAATCCCCCCATTCCTCCGCTCCGTCCAGGTCCCCACCGGGGGTCAGGGCAGCGCGCAGGGCGGTCAGCGGTTCGCGCACCATCAGGCGGTCCAGCTTGGCGCTCAGCTTCCAGTGTACCTGCTTGATGGTATCCCCGTCCCGGTACTCCCGCAGCTCATAGCTGCCGCCCAGGGCGGCGCGGGTGTCGGCTTCGTCGCCGTCCTCATCGGGGGCGGTTTCCGCTTTGGCTTTGTCAGCCGCGGCAGCGGGCAGCACACAGATGCTCTGGCTTTGCACGGCAGCCGGGCACGCCGCGGTGAACACCCCCAGGTGATCCCGCAGGGTGATGCCCCGCACCGCAATGCTCCACACGCCGCTTTTGCCTGCGTTTAGGGTAATGCGCTGTTCGGCGCTCTCCTTGCCGCCCAGCATGGCGGCGCAGCGCAGGGTGATCTGCCCGCCGCCCCATTCATCGGCGGCGTTCAGCAGCACCACAAGCGCAGGGATGGGCAACCGGCTGCGGTTGCGCAGCCGAACCGTCAGGGCAAAATCTTCGCCCTGTATCACGGGTTTGTCCGGCACCAGCAGCTCTGCCGTTACCTGCCGGCACAGATAGGCGGCGTCCAGCCGCAGCAGCACCAGAAGCACCAGCGCAAACGCTAACAGGAACACCGCCAGCGGTGCCTGGGTGATGAGCGCCGCGGCCAGCAGCACCAAAAGCACCAGCGCCCGGCCCAGCTTACCTGCCATGGCGGTCAGCCTTTTCGGGGCGGGGGCGCGGCACGGTGCGCAGCAGGTCCTGCATTACGCTGTCCACCGTTTCGCCGCCTGCGCGGGCCTGGTCGTTCAGCACCAGGCGGTGGCGGGCAACCGCATCAAACACAGCGGTCACATCCTGCGGGGCAACAAAATCCCGCCCCGCCAGATACGCCGCCGCGCGCGTCATGCTGGTCAGCGCCAGGGTGGCACGGGGGCTTAACCCCACGGCCAGGCGCGGGTCCTTGCGGCTGGCCTGGGCCAGCGCCACAATGTAGCGGTACATCAGCTCATGCACAAATACCGTGCTGACCTCCTGCTGCATGGCAAGCAGATCCGCCTGACCGGCAACGGGGCGCACACGGTCCAGCAGGCGGCCTTTGCTCTGCCCGGCCAAAATTGCCAGCTCCGCTTCCTCATCGGGGTAGCCCATTACGGCGCAGACCATGAAACGGTCCAGCTGAGACTGCGGCAGCATCTGCGTGCCAGCGGCGCCGATGGGGTTCTGGGTTGCAATTACGGTAAAGGGTGCGGGCACCGGGCGGGTAACGCCGTCCACCGTCACTGTGCCTTCTTCCATCACTTCCAACAAAGCCGACTGCGTGCGGGAGGAGGTACGGTTGATCTCATCGCCCAAAAACAGGTTGCACATCACCGCACCGGCGTGGTACACAAACTTGCCGGTCTCTTTCTGGTAAACGGAAAATCCCACCAAATCGGACGGCAGAACATCCGGCGTAAACTGCACGCGGCTTTCTTTCAGGTCCAGCGCGCGGGCAAAGGCCAGCGCCAGCGTGGTTTTGCCCACGCCGGGAATATCCTCAATCAGCACATGGCCGCCCGCCAGCATGGCCATCCAGATGGTGTTTACCGTTTGCTGTTTGCCCTGCACGGCCTTGTTTACTTCGGCCGTAACGGCGGCGGCCTGCTGTGTGTACTGCATGGTTAATCCTCCCGGTGTTTTTTCCATATCACCATAATGCCAACGGCGGCGGCAATAACCACCAGCCCGGCCCACAGTGCGTTGTTTTCCAGCCAGATCATGGTATTGGAGATCGCGCTCCCCTCGGATTCCGCGCTGCCCTCCCCCGGCAATGGGGTCAGGGCCTGGGGGGCCACTTCGGCAATGGAGCTGCCGCCGGCATCCTCCACGGTCACCTGGCGCGGCGTTTCGTCCCAGGTAGCGGCGCTTTCCTGCAAATCTTCCTCTTTGGTGGTATCCGCAGCGGCGGTGTCGTGCTCCGCAATTACCAGGTAGCGTTGGCTGTTGCGGGTGTAGGGGTGGCAGGTGGAAAGGGTCAGCAGGTCCCGCCCCGGCTGGATCAGCACGGCGTTGATATCGCTGGGGTCAATAATTTTCAGCTCGCTCACGCGGTAAATCAGCGTTTCCCACGGGGTGGTCAGCTGGATCTTGTCCCCCACCTGGATCTGCTGCACGTTGCGCAGCATTTCCGCGCCATAATAGCCGCGGTGGGCGGCGATCACGGTGTTGGTGTTTTCGCCGCCCAGCGGCATCGAAGTCTGGCCCAGCAGCGCCGCGCCTTTGGCCAGGTTTTCGCGGCTGGCGCCCAGGTAAACGGGCAGCTCCAGGTTCAGGCGCGGGATCCACAGCACAGCCAGCACATCATCGTCATAGCCATAGGCAGCAAGGTCCAGCGGGGCTTCCTCATAGGCGAACGGGTCGGTCAGGCCGCTTTGGCCCCCGGCGTAAATTTCCGCGTTATAGTCCTGCATCGCGGCGTACAGTTCAGGGTAGGCGCGTTCCGGCTCCGGGGGTTCGGCTGTGGTTTCCTCCGCCGCGGGGGCGGTGGGCTGGGCTTCGGCGCGGGCCGCAAACTGCGCAGCGGTTTTGGCGTTGCGGGTGCTGGTCCACCACTGGGCAGCGGTGGGCTGTATCAACAGCGCCAGCCCCAGCAAAATGGCCAGCCAGGCCAGAATTTTAGCAATCAGCCGTCCCATTTAGTCATCCTCCTCGCGCTTTTTGCAGCGGTGCAGCAGCAAAAGCAGCAGCAGCGCTTCGCCGCCGATCACAATGCTGCCCGTTACCGCGATCCACGGCCAGGCATCCACCACGCGCTTGACCACCGTTCCGGTGCGCAGCGCCTGATACTGCACGGCCTGCGGGGTGTTGGTTTCTTCCTCTCCATTATAAGGGATGCGGGTGCCGCGCACAAGCATGCGGTGGGTGTTGATGGCATACGGCGTGCAGGTAACAAGGGTGCAGTAATCCTGCCCCGCGGTGATTTCCAGATCCTCGGTGTGCTCCGGTTCCACCACTTTGATTTGATCCACCTGGTACGCCAGCGTTTCATCCAGAATATGCAGGTAGAAACAGTCGCCCTCTTCCAGCTTGTCCAGGTCGGTGAACAGCACGGCTTCGGGCAGGCCGCGGTGGCCGGTCAGCACGCTGTGGGTGCTTTCGCCGCCAAGGGGGTAGCTGGAGCCTTCCAGATGGCCAACGCCCCTTTGCAGCACATCATCGCTGGTGCCTTCGTAAATAGGCAGGTTGACGTCAATTTTCGGGATGGTGATATACCCCAGGCTTTCGCCCACATCCACAAGGTCCACATAGCTGGTGCCGGTATCCTCCGCTTCGCCTGCGGCATCGCGCTCCACGGCGCTGTCCAGCTGCTGGTTATAGCGGCGGGCGGCCTCCTTGGCGGCGTCCAGTTTTTCGGTATCCATGCTTTTTACGGTATCATCGTAATTTTGGATCGCTTCGCTGGCGTGGCGCTGCGCCACCGCGTTGCTGATAACCGGGTACGCTGCCACCCCAATGCCGGACAGGATCATCAAGGCCGCAAAGCCGACTTTTAGTTTTGTTGTGGTATCCATAGCGTCACCGCGAACCTTTCCGTGAGAGGGTTGAAGTTGGGAGCTGATGCAATTAGAAATTAGAAATTAGGAATTGGAAGTAGGCAAAAGAATAAATAATAAAGAATAATGAATCATTGTGGTGGACCGCGCCGCATTGCGCCGCTCAGGAGATATTGGGTTGGGGGTGGTTTTTAGGGTAGTGAATAACAATAAAATAATCTGTAGGGCCTTACGGCGTTGCACACCACAAAATTGTAATAAACCTCGCCCTGCATGTAGGGGGCGGCGTCCCCGACGCCCCGTTTGACGGGCCTAATAATTGCCGCCCATCCACCCCGCGCCGCAAACGTTGCAAATCATTTGTAGGGGCCGATGCTCGCCATCGGCCCGTTTGACGGGCCTTGCCCTATTTATTTTTAGGTTCCCCACGCGAGATATTGGCTCCCCTTGAGGGGAGCTGGACGCGGAGCGGCCTGAGGGGTGGTTCCCCGCCACAAACCTAACCCGTAGGATGGTTCCCCACGCAGGGCCTAAAAATCAACCGAACAACGGCCATGTACACCCAAAAAAATTTATTTCCCAATAACCCACCATAGGGGGAGGGCCAAATCCGGCCCTCCCCCTGTGTATGATGGATTATCCCTCTATACCCTATTGGTGAATTGTAACATTGTTTTGCCTTGCGGCGGGCGCATCAGGCGCGGTTCTTCTTTTTCAGGCTCAGCAGCACGCCAACACCGGCCACAACCAGCAGCACACCAATGCCGCTGAACAGCAGGGTGCCGAAACCACCGGTGGTGGGCAGGTTGAAGCCCTTGCGGTTGATGATGACGATCTCTGCATAGCTGTACGGAGTATCGCCATTCTTAACCACGGTGCTATTGTAGTCATGCTTAATCAGTTCACCCGTGTTGCTATCAAAGGTTTTCGTATCACTCCATGCGGTGGTGTAGTCCAGAGTCAGGTTTGCGTCCACCGGACCAGTCAACAGGTTATAGCCTTTGTGAGTCTTGGTTTCAACCAGCTTATACTCGCCAGTCGGCAAACCATTTGCAACAGCCTTACCGTCGGCATCCGTCTTCAAATCCATAACAGCAAACCACTTAGGCTCATCACTAACAGTAGCGTTCAGCTTTTTTGCTGCTGCTTCCTCAGGCGTTAAAAGGGTCTTATCAGCACCCATAAACTTAACGGTGCCATTTTTGTTCATCGTATCTTTTTCTGCATCATACTTTTTATAAAGGGTAAATTCAACATCCTTCAGCGGTTCGCCATCCTCATTCTGTTTCAGGATGCCAGTCTTGAACGTATAAACAACAGCTTCGTCATGGATATCATACGGAGGATCCTCTTCGGTAGTGGTAATATTTGTCTTCTTGGAGTATTTCAGGTCGGCACTGTTTACATTGCCCACTGCACCAACCGAAGCGCCGTCCTGGAGCTTTGCGGTATAGGTAATGGTAATGGTTCCACCTGCATATGCCGCAATCTTGTCAGTAGCAAATGCAATCGTAAAGCCAGACTTACCCTCAGCATTCGTTATCGTCAGGGTATACTCAGTACCCTCTTTAAATGTCGTTTCTTCAGCTTCGCCAACTTTTCCTTTAACATCAATATCACTATTAACAACCAGCTGGTCGCTATTCATTTCATCAGATACGGTGAAAGTCTTCAGTTTTGCAACGTTTTCAGGAACATTGACAGTCAAAGTATACGGAACATCATCACCAATGCCATAGTCTGCATCCTTTTTACCTGTAATTTCCTTTTTGAAGTCCGGCTTGTAGTTCTTTACTTTAACCTGTGCTCCACTAAAAGCAGTAGTGTCAAAGCTCTTTACACTAGTTTCAGGCTTTTGCGCGCCTTCAATATCACTTTCGGTCGCTGCAACCATCTCGCCATTGTCATTGATCTTAAAAACATAGGCAATGCCGGAATCCAAAATGTAACCATCGTTTGCATTAACTTCAGTTTCCACAAAGGCATATACACCTTTGGTCAAACCAGAAACGCTGATTTTGCCATCATCACCCGTGGTAAGGACACCCGTTTTATTAGCTGCGTCAAGCCACTCGCCTGCATTATCTACGCCATTTGCAGGCTTCTTCTCAATCCAAGTCCATGTTCCGTCATCATTCTTCTTATAGAGCTTAAACTTGTAGCCCTGCATGGTTGTAACTTCTGGATTCGTACCGCTCTGCTTACCGACTTTCTGCAAAACAGCCTGACCATATGCAGTAGAGTTTTTCGGGAAGACATGAACATCGTACAGCCAATCAGTCAGACCGCCATTCGTATCAGTCGAGACTTTTGTCATAGGAACAGAGACAAAGAACGGCTCACATGCAGTCTTGACAGAATCCGGTGTTTCGGTTTCAAGCACAAGGTAAAGACCCAAAGGCAATTCTTCAAACTTAACAACGCCACTGGTATCTGTCGTTTTCGAATCGACTTTAGTTACAGTTGCAGTCACGTCACTCTTCAGTTTATAACCGCCGGTAGTAGTATCAGGTTCTGCATAATCTTCCCAGCTTGTAGGCCAAGCTACATCTTTACCATCATAATATTTTTTCAGATCTTCTGCATTCTTAACCTGATAAACGGTAAAGGTTGCACCTGCCAACGGAGTAGGCGTTTCACCTTTGCCATTCGAAGGAAGACTCCCTGCGTCTTCTGGCTCGCCGGTTGCAGGCCCTCTATTTGTTTCGTTCCACTCATACTTATGAATCGTAATGGAACCTTCCGTTTCCGTCCAAACCGGATTTGCAGTGGGTGGCGTTGTCGTTGTTGTTCCACTGTCATCCGCTGCCATTGCTGGCATAGCGCACAGGCTGAGGGCCAGAGCGGCGCTCAACAGGCCTGTGAGAAAACGTTTTGCTTTTTTCATTTCAGTACCTCTTCTCTTAAAAAAATCATCATCGGATGGGCGGCGGGGCCGCCCGGCTTAAGGGTTCTGCATCAGCACGGCGTGCAGTGCGGGGCGCTGCAGCGGGAAAACGCTGCCGCGCCGCCCGCACTGTGCCGTGAAGAAAAAAGGAGGAAAAACTGGGCCGCTTGCCCACTTGGCTTAAGGCTGCGCCCTGCCATAAACGGACGCGCACTGGCGGGCAGACCCTGCATCCTGGGGGTTGCTGGGTTTCCGGGGGATGGTTAATGTCGCCGGCCCCCTTTCCTGTTGTAGCGGAATGTGAATATCAACAGCCCTGCCACCGCCAGGGGCATGCCGATCAGCAGCCACAGGCTTGGCGCGTCTGCACCCGTGTGGGGCAGCTCAGGCGTTTTACGGTTCAGAACGGTAAGGGTCATGGTGTAGATGTTATTGGCGCCCTTATTGAACGTCTTATCTTCTTTCTTAACTTCCACATTATCAATATAACACTTGCCGTCTTGGGTAAATTTGATCTCAATTGGCTGTGCCAACAGGTTGTACCCCGGATGTGCCTTGGTTTCCGTCAGGCGGTATGTACCGGGTTCCAGATTTGTGAACGCATTGGTGATTTCGCCGTTTTCGTTCGTTGTGGCGGTAATGGAACCTGTGTTTTCGTTATCGAATTCATAGGTAGTATCTACCTGCGGTTCTCCTTCGGTTGTTTCGGCTTTCAGCTTTTCCAGCTTGAACTCAACATCTTTCAAGAATACTTCTTTGTTATTTTCGCCTTTTTCCGCGTCCTTCTTGATGATATTCAGTACAAACTTCGGGTTCTGCAGCTTGTTGGTCAGCACAATCGTGCCGCTGTCGCCGGTGATGGTTCCATCGGTGGCTTTGGCTTGGGTGACCTTTGTGCTATCTCCATCGCTGATTTTTGCTTCCGCTTTAGCCGTTACAACATACGTATTGCCTTTAATCGTAATGGTTCCGTTTGCCTGGGTAAATTTGCTATTTTCCCCGGTACCTGTCACCGTACCTTCCACAATGCGGTATTCATAATTGATGTGCTTATTATCCGTATTGATTTGGTACTGATCCAAACCGCTAAAGGTAAACTGCCAGACGTTTTCACCGCGCTTAATGGTAACATAGTCCAGCGTGTTGTCAGCCGGGTATTTTACCGGTTTCCAATCTTTATCATTTGTGCTGCCTTCCAGGCGGCGCTGGAGCTGGATGTAAATCTCGCTCGGCTGGTTCTTAAGTTCCTTATTCTCTGCATCTCTCCAGAGCTTGTCGAACTCAATGTTGATCAGTGTGCGCCGGGTGTTGGTAAAGATTGCGGTAATTGGGGCGGTATCTGCCTCCTTAATCTCGCCTTCCACCATGGTGTTGTTGTGGATCACATGGGCGGAATGGCAATCAGTCGGAACGGTTACGCTTTGCAGTCTGGCACCATCGTTGTTTTCGACTTCCTCGATGGTATAGCGGGTGCCAACGGGGATGCCGGTGATGGTTCCGGTGTTATCGGCATTTTCGCCCATTTTGATCTCAACATACTTTATGATGTCCCCATCTTCCAGACCCTCACCGCCAACATTATCAAAGGTAACTTTGAACTTGTAGGTTCCGGTCAAGGTTTCATCATCTGCGGCCTTCTTTTGGATTTTCAGCCCGCCGGTTTTGACCTTGTTGACGTATTTTACCTTTAGCTTTGTCAGCGTGGATTTTGTTTCGTCCGGGTTCTTATAGGAGCGGAAGACGATGGTGTTGGCATCGGGGTCAGTAGGTTTGGTTCCGTTATACTGATTCTCCACCGGCTGCTCTTCTTCTGTTCCCTTGTTTTCCGTTCGGCCATCATCGGGGCCGCTTCCCACCCGCCCGATTAACGAAGGTATTGAATCAGGAAGACTTACGCTCTTACCTCCTTCCATCGAAGTAACCTCCCGCCCGTTCTCGCACACGGTCCATGTGGTGTCGTACAGGTTTGTGTTCAGATCCTCTTTGAGCGAAATGTAGCTGCCGCGGCGGAACTGGTCGCTGAAGGTAACGGTTTCTCCAGCTTCCAGAACAAAGCGTCCGTCCTCGTCCACCAACTGGGTGTCTGTGTCCTCGGTGGAGGTGTACTGTGCGTTTATGGCGTTTTGCAGCTGACCGGTTTTGGCGGAGCCGTAATCCGGGATTTTCTCCTGATCGGTTGTAAAGCCGGTCATCTTACTTGGCACCGTTTTGGGAATGAAGGTAAAGTCCCTGAAATAGATGTTGCGGCTATAGTTATCGCCCACGCGGATGAATTTGACCTTGTTGTTAAAACCGCCCTGCTCTTTCATCTTGTGCAGATCCAGCTTTACGGTGACCCATTTGCCTGTCTCCAGTTCGACCGAGCCATACGTTGCGCCGTTAATGCCTGTTGTGCCAAGGCTGCCTTTTTGGCCGGGGGATTTTGTAGGATCCTGCTGTTGTTGATTATCCAGCAATTCCAGATACAGGTTGTTGAGGGAAAGTTCACCTCCATCATTTGAATCAGTGTAAACCTGGAACGTAAGGAAGCGCATTTTTTCGATATCGATGGGGTTTTCCAGCGTCAGGATGCCATAACGTTGCTTACGCCAGTAACTGACGGGTTCCGTATCCGGATAGCGTGCGTACCAGTGAAGGACCTTTTTGGCATCTTGCCCGGAACCAGGCTCGGGGTTTGTAGCCAACTCGAAAATGTAGTCACCTTTGTTTGATTCGGTTGGTTCGGTTGCGGGTTTAAACGTGTTACCACCATTCTCAGTCAAATCCACCACTTGGGACCGAACACCGCCTGTATCCGGGTTAGCGGCATCTGTTTCTCCATAATGGGTTGCCTGGTTCTGGATGGTGAAGTTGAAGATTTTCTGGTTTTTAAAGCAGTTTTGGAAGGCCTCATTAACGTTTTTCAGTTCGACCTCTTTTTGAACCTGCAGCTCGTTATTATCCGGGAAGTTGAACGCCACCGCCATGTTGGACTCCCACATACCGCGTTCCATATAGTACATGGTAAGGGTGTGCTTTTGGCCTTTGTCGAGGTCATTAAAAGTAGTGCCTTGCGCGTAGAACTTGATGTCCTCGCCATGATATGTTACGGTCTTGACAGGGTTGCCTTTTTTTTCATCTTGATCACCTTCTGATGACGTTCCGCCTGTTTTGACCCTACTGACATAGGCTGTTACACTATTATTCTTTTCATCTGCCTTGCCAAATTCCAGCAGGCCGGAAACCTCACCATGGGCGCCGCCAACGTCAAGCGCCAGCTTGCCATCAATGAATACCCAAACGTCATCGTCACCGGAGAAGAAGAACTTGATGCTGGTTTTTTCCGTTGTTCCATCTGCCTTTTCTGTTTCCACCATGCCGTCATCCGTCAGGGTAAAATCCATCTGCAGCTTGGTGCCAAAGCCGTAATTGTAGGTAGAAAACACACCAGGGGTTGCTGTTTCATTGAACGGGAAGTAGCCATAAGGGTCTTTCGGGTTCGATAACGCACTCACATTCTTTGAAGGATCTCTGTTAGTGGTACTTTCTTGGAGAAAATATTTTGAATCCGAATTTTGTCCCGAATCTTGTTTTAGATACAAGGTTGTATCCTTGCTGTCAAAGCACCAATAATCAACGTTCGTCTCATTACCAAAAAGATTTTTCACTTTAGTAAATGGGAACTTTACATTCTCATACACTTCACCAAGCTTTGCATTTTTACTATTCTTTCCTAAGAGGAACTCTTTGTTAAAGTGCGGCTCTACTATTGCTGTTTCTGTTCCGTTTAACAACGGTGCTCCATCTGCTTTACCGGTGGATGTTTTATTCGCAACCAAACCCTGATAGGCATAGTATGTATGATTATTGTCATTGTTTTGAGAATCTTCATTATACTGAGAGTTATTGATTGCCATAAAACGCCGATCGTTTGTGTTGTACCCAAACAAATTTAATGTCCCAGCAATATCGCTAAAGTTAGTTCCTCCTCCAGGCTGGAAATGTCCGGTATAAAGCGGGTATGGGGCATTTGCATTCTTATAATAATCGCTCAGCGCCTGATCAAATTCACGGAAGGGTACCCAGTTGCGGTGACTTACAGTAGGAGAACTTTTATCGTAACTGCCACGGTTATTGCCGTTCAGTTCGTAATCTGTATAATAGTCATACAGCGTACTGGTAACATACTTTGTGTTTGGTTTTTCCGTAAAAGGAACGGATGCAATATCTACTACTTTAGTTTTAGTAGTGTCAGTAGTGTCAGTATTTTTCCACGTTTCGGCATCACGCAGGGTACCTTTTGGAGCCCAGTAGCCGCCACGAGTGGTACCTTTATATACTGCATCGTCATTCGTATCCGCATAGAAGCAATTTTTGTCATCTGTGGGAATCGGCAACCACGCTGTACTTACTCCATTTCCTTTTGTCGTATTGTCATCGTTAATTTCTTCACCGGAAAAGATGATTGAACTATTTGAACTATATTCTTGGGGAATGTCAACATAATAAAGGTTTTCGTTTGTATCATCTTTTACCAGCGTGCCTTTTTCGGAGTTTCCGTTGCCTCCTTTTATCCGATAATAAATGGTCTCTGAATTATTGGCTTTGGGGATTGAAAAGTCGCCGCTAGTATCACCCGTTCCTGTTGTTGGCAGCTTTGAGAAAGTAGCATCGTAATAGATACGGAAAGAGTTTTCTCTACCCCATCTTACGTTGTCTGCGCCAGTATAGATAAAGCAGTTCCTTGTTTCACTGTACATAAAGGATTCTTTATCATTATCACTAACAGACTCGTTATAGAAGTTATAGTATTTGCTGGTTTTGTTTTCACCGTCCTCATCCCATGTAAACTGAACATAAGAGCATGCCACGTTTGGGATGTTAAAACTAACGAATTCTCCCAGAGGAACATCTTGAGCTACTGAGTCACCATTAACCGGTTTTAAGGCTCCTCCATTTTCATCAGGGATATAGAAATTTGCCTTTACGTTCGTTAAACCAGCTGTACTGCGGTTTTCGAACTTGATGGGTTTGCCTGCATAGTATGTATGACTCGTCAGGATGGAATCGTCTGTCCAAGTACCGCTTCTTCCATCATCAGTTGGAACATACATTTTGTTATTGTAGGAGCTTATAGTTTTCGGTTCCGGCTCCTTTAGCGTAATCTGTCCTTTCCATTCAGAACCATTGTATAACTGGAACTGTATTTCTAGAAAGTTTTTTCCTTTTATATCTTTACAATTCTTAACGGCATAAATCTTATGTCCATCTTCTGTTTTCCATCCAGTCCACTCCATTGGATGCGGATGCCACCACTCACCATTATTAGAATTGCCCGGGGTTTCATCAGTTCTTACATTAAGCCTAATTTCATAGGAATCTAAAACGGTCACAGTTTCATCATTTTTTGGCATCTGATTCGGAACGACAAAGTAAACCGTGAATCCTTCTGTCGCTTCCTGCTCACTAACTGCCTGCACGTTATCCACGCTTTTCGCGGCGTACATCTTCTGCGGCTGTTCGGTCGGTTCCGGGGTGGCGGTGGGGGTCACAGTCGGCACAGGGGTGGCCGTTGCGGTGGCTGCCGGTTCCGGGGTCGGGGTGGGTTCTGCCGTGGGCTCCGGCGTTTCGGTCGGGGCGGGCTGCTCCGGCTCGGCGCTTTGTTCCGGTTCCGGGGTGGCGGCGTTTTGCTCCGGCAGAGCGGTATCCTCCCCGGAGGCCGTTCCCTGCTCATCCTCCAGCAGCTCTACTTCGTCAGGTGCGTCGGGCAGAAGATCCACCTCGGCGTATACAGGCAGGGCCATTGCCATAACCAGGCAAGCGGTGACAAGCAGCGCTGTCAGCCGGCGCGCCCAACCTGTTGTGTTTTTTCCTGTTCTATTCAATCTGCTCACCCGTCTTTCGCGCTGGCTTGATGGAAGCACATTGTTCCACAGGGGATCCCTGTGGAACAATAAAAGAAGCCAGCTTCTTTTACTTGCGCAACCGTTGCCATGTTGTTTTCAAAAAAAACCGCATCGAGTCTTCTCATTGCGCATTTACTTTTCAGTGTTAAAATATAGCACCTTTATACCAGAAAGGCAATACAATCCACGTAAATTCCTGTTTTTCAGCACTTTTACTGATTGCGTTTTCCTCCAATTATACAATGTATTCAAAGCCTTTGTATAATTTATTCCTGATTTTCTTTTTGGCAGCGGTCATTTTTATATACTTTGACCGCGCGTTTATGATCCTCTGCGCACACAGAGCGCAACTTTGCAGCAAAATTCGCCTTTTTTGCTACATTACCCTGTTTTTGCGCAATTATTTGTTTCGCATGCGCCTGTTTGTGGCGGGGCCTGGCGGCTGGGTGAGCGCCTTGTGGGAGGGATGGCAGGTTTGCGGCGCACGGTTCCCGTTTTTTTTGCGGCGCGATGGGTACACCGCGCCCCTGCAAACGGTTTGCGGTGTTTGCGGCGGCGGGTGCGGGTTTGGTGGATTGCACGCCCGCCAACGGGACGCCGTTCTCCCTTTACAACGGGGTGCGGGTTTGCTGCAGATATGCCATTCGCTTTTTTGTCCCCCCTGCCCTGCCCCTGATTCCCGGTTTCCCATTGCCGATCTCTATCTGCGCCAGCTCCTGAGGTGCATCTGAGAGCAACGAAAATAGCGGATCTTTCGCAAGCACAAAATCCGGCTGTGTTTACTGAAACAGACGAGCTTTTTGACGTTTCAGATAGGACTAAGGTATATCTGAAAAGTCGAAAATTTAGTCTATTTCTACAAACACAGCGGGATTTTGCGTTAAAGCGCCTTGGAATCCACAAAGGATTCCTGCGGCTCTCTGCCTTAAATCCTGCTTGTGTTTGCGAAATATCCGTCATTTTCTTTGTTTTCAGATACACCTCCAGCTCCCAGCTTTCAATCTATCCTGTGTAAACTGCAACCCCTCACGCGCCATTCTGTGCGGCACTTACCTTATAATATAAGGGGTGCTGCCCTGTGTAAATTTGCAACTGATCTATTTGAAGCAGCTGTGAGCTGTTGCAATTTTGCACAGGGTATTGCCCGCATTCTGTGCCGAACATTCCCGAAACGTGTTGGAAAAACGCACAGGATTGTCTTGTTTCCCTATGCCGCTTACCGTTGGAAAAACGCACAGGTTACCCCCGGAACAGTTGCATTTTACACAGGGTATTCCCGCTCCCCTGCCCCGCCGTGACCCGCGTACCTGTTGGAAAACCACACAGGATAGGCCCGTTCCCCGTGTTGCAATTTACACAGGTTTGGCTGTTTTTGGCTTATTTGCAACTTTACGCAGGTTGCTTTCCGCACAGGAAAATGGTGGTGGAATGCACAGGCTGCAGTTGGTTGAACACACAGGTTTGCGTTGTTAAATTACACAGGCTCTACCTATTACTAATATAGAACTAAACATCTAAGCCATAATAACAACCAGAGGTAAGCCGGGAGATGGGGGAGAACGGGAAAAAATTGGTGTTGCCATTCCATCAGGTTACAGAACCCTGAAACAGCAGGACAGAAAAGCACAATAAAACCCTGTGTAACCTGCACCCGGGCTGCAACCCCCACAGGATATATGGCAAACCACAACGCGGGTGTTGCATTTTGCACAGGGTAATGGCGGTGAAACCCTGTGTAAATTTGCAATTCTTGCGCTGGACAACAGGATGTGCTATAATGTTTAGCATGATGTGCGTGACCACCCGGGATACAGCAACCGATATAGGAGGCCCCTGCTTATGGCGGCAAGTAAACAGAAAAAAGATGATCCGTTTGTCGTTACGTTTGAAGAACGCGGGGACCAGACCATCGTTCGCAAATCCAATGACCTTGTACAGATGACGCGCAACAACCTGACGCTGAGCCAGCAGCGCCTGATGCTGCATATTTTTTCGATGATTAAGCCGGAGGATACGGACCTGCCCTCTTATGAGCTGAGCATTTATGATTTTATCAAGATGACCGGCATGGACCCGCACAGCGGGGCGCTGTACAAGCAGGTGCGCAAAAATATTGAGGAGCTGGCCAACGCGCCCATCCAGTGGATCAAGAATAACGGAACTTCCACGGTGGAAACATTCCGCTGGATCGATAAAGTGCGCATTGATGAGGGCCGCGCGCGCATGACCATCACGCTGGATCCGGTGCTGAAACCGCACCTGGTGCAGCTGAAAACCCTGTATACCACCATGGATGTGACCTACACCATGCTGATGCGGTCCACCTATTCCATCCGCATTTACGAGCTGTGCAAGAGCTACCAGAGCCTGTATCTGAAAAAGAAAGCGGCCGGGGAACCGCTGGTATGGAACCTGAGCATGCTGTATGAACAGCTTTCGTATACGGCCAACCGATGGTCGGATTTCCGCCGCCTGGCACTGGAAAAGGCAAAGGCGGAAATTAACGAAAAGACGGATATTATTTTTAATTACGATGTGTACGAAAAAAAAGGGCAGAAGGTTCTTTCGCTGGTGGTAACGATTGACCCGGTGGATGATGCCGCCGCACAGGCCAACCTGGACAGCATCAACAGCACAGTGCGCAAAAAGAGCAAAAAGAAGGGCCGCCCCACCGTGGCGATTGAAGATTCGCTGCTGGATGACCCCAGCGTGATCACCTTTGATTATGTTTCGGCACCGGAAACAACGATCCCCTATTCCTTTGGACGCCACCGCACCGAGCTGCGGGAGGAAATTGTTGTGAAAGCGCGCATGGATCAGCTGCGCGCGGAGATTACGCCCGAAGAGCTGCACGCGGTGGAAGTGATCATTGATGTGTTGGCAGATGCCTGCTGCACCATCCAGGCAGGCGATGGCGAGCAGGACGGCGGCAACAAAACGGTGTTTGGAAAGATGAATGCCATCATCCTGGATTGCGGCGGGCTGACCAGTTGGCTGGCCGGTGTGGCACCCCGCTATGCACAGGAGATTATTCCCCGGTCGCAGACGATGCGCAGCCCGGCGCGGTACCTGAACAAGGTGCTGCGCGAGGATATGGATAACTATCGCATTTATATTTTCCGCAAGGCAAAGCCGGCAGCAGAACCCAAAGAGGAGCTGTTGGAAGCGGAGTACCATGTGATGGACGAGCCGGTGCAGCAAACGATGCCGGAGCCTGAGCCGCCCAAGGTAGAGCTGATTCCCGAAACGATTGTAAAACGGCAGGATATGCGAAAAGAGTTTGCAAAGTTTGTAGATGATGGATACCTGGAAAAGACGTTGACGAGCGGCCAGCGCGGCGCTTACCACGAAATTTACCGCCACCTGGCAGCGCGGTGCGTGCCATCGCCTTCCAGCCTGCGCAATGGGCTGAAAGACGAAATGCGGCTGCATTACCTGGCCTGCATGAATGAAGTGATTGAAAAGTATGGCAGCCTGACCCCATTGATGGAAGCTATGGCGCATGAACTGGACTTTGATGTGTTCTGGGCAAAGGCCGCCAAGGACCCCAACGTGAATAACCCGATGGGGCTGTTCTACCACATTATTGAAGAACGCGCGCTGAACCCGATCGGCACCATAATGAACGACCAGGCACAACGGCAGAAGGTTGCCGCCAAGGAAAAAGGTGAAAAAGATAAGTGGCACAACGAAAGCTGGATGGATGCTTTTGAGGAAGATATCCCGGATGACAGCGAAGAGTAATTGAGATGAAGCAGAGCGGATAATCCGGGAGCGCTATTATAATAAGGTAAGCAGCGGCTGGCAGATTGCTGGCCGCTGCTTTTTTGATTTCAGATAGACCTTGGGATAATAGGTGAGAATGAAGGTACGTGAGCGGGAGTGCCTGGATGAAGTGAAGAAGGATGGGAAGGAAAAACGGCAGAGAAAAAGCGTGAACAGCAACGAAGAGATGCCTGCATAATATTCGTCAAAATATCCGTTGACACACGCGAAGCATATGATATAATAGAAGCTATAACAGCAACGAAGAGATGCCGCACGGCATGGGGTACCCGTTTTTGCAACCCGCGGTATTGCCTTAGATTAAGATGCCGGCGTGCGGTACCGCCAAAAGAACCGAACAAAAGGCAAAGATTAACCGACAGCAACGAAGAGATGCCTACACAAAGGCGCTCGCAAGGAGGAAAACAATGGGATATTGTATCTCAGTCTGCATTGAAAAAGGCGGCGTGGGAAAAACCGTTACCGTCTGCAACCTGGCGGCGCTGATGGCGCAGGACGGCAAGCGGGTGCTTGTGGTGGATATGGATGCCCAGGGCAACTGTACCTATACCCTGACGGGCGCCCGTGTAACCGATAATACTTTTGACCGCGCTGGCGTGTATGATATGTTCCGTGCCTATGGCATCAGCGGCACGCAGAACTATATTTCCCGCACGCAGTTTGATAATATTGATATAATTCCGGCAAATGGCAACACCCCAATGGCGGCCAAGCAGCTGCAAATCCTGGAACAGTCCGAAAGCACCAGTATCAATATGTTTTTGGCCATGTGCCTGGCACAGGTTGCCGGCGAATACGACTATATTTTGATCGATACCCCGCCGTCCCGCGATGTAATGGTGACCAACGCCCTGATGGCCAGTGACTTTGTGCTGATCCCCTGCGTGTGCGATGACTACAGCCGTGACAGTGTGTACCGCACTGTGGCCATGTGCCAGCAGTTGGAGCACGATGAGGGCGAAAAAATTGATGTTTTGGGCATTATCCTGACTATGGTGGAAAAAACTGCCCTGACCGAAGTGATCCGCAATGAACTGCGGGAAAGCCAGCTGGGCAGCAAGCTGTTTGCTGCCGAAATCCGTAAGGGACAGGCTGTAAAGGATAGCACCCGCCTTGGTGCGCCGGTTGTGCTATGTGCACGCAGCAGCAACCCGGCAAAGGATTATGCAAAGGTGTATGCCGAGCTGAAAACGCGCGTTGAACAGGAGGCAGAGTGATGGCAAGCAAACTGGACCGACTGCAGAAGAAAGGCTTTAAAGTAAACGAAGCAGCGTTAAGTAAGATCGCGCGCGGCGACCAGGAGCCGGGCGGTGAATACAGCGAGATCAATATCAATGATATTGAAGAAAACCCGGATAATGCCCTTTACCGTGAGCTGGATACCGAGGAAGATATTGCGCTGCTGGCCGATGATATCCGCCGCGCGGGGCTGCTGCACAACCTAGTTGTGTTCCCTAAGACCGGTGTTGGCGGAAAATATGTGCTGCTTTCCGGCGAGCGCCGCCTGCGTGCGCTGCGCCTGTTGGTGGAGCAGGATAAACGCGAGCAGGAAGAAAAGCAATTGCCCAACCGCATGAGTGAATGGCAGAAAGTGCAGTGCAAAGTGGTGCGCAACTTGACGGAAAACGAAAAAGTTGTGTATATTGACAGCGCAAACCTGCAAGTGCGCGGCGGCATCAGCAATGAACGTGTGATGCGCCAGGCGGCGGCGCGTTTTGTGGAAAACCTGCAGAAAGCACCGTATAACCTGAGCGCAGCGGAAGCGAAAAAAGCGCTGAAAGAGGTCAGCCCGCTGAATTCCCGCACGATTGATAAGGCGCTTTCGATTCAGAATGATCTCAACCCTGATCTGCGCCGCTTGCTGGATGAGGAATTCCTGAACCGAGCCGAGTGCGAAACCTATCTCCGCTTGACCCTGGAAGAACAGGCCCGTGCAGCCGCAATGTTTTTGAAAATCGCAGCCCTTGACCCACGCAGCCATGAGCGCCGCGCCATCAAGGACGCATTGACCACAGCCATGCTGGATGTAGCAGTGGAACGCCGCAGCATGCAGGAGCGCGAGAGCGTATTTGCAGCAGCGTTGCAAAATGCACAGGATGCAATCGGTCAGGCCAAGACGCAGGAAAACAAGGCGGCAGCAGTAGATAAGGATCACAACTTTATTTCGGCCAAGCTGCCTACCACGGCCCGCAAACTGCGTAAAATTGCAGCGGCAAAAAATATTGAAGCTAAGATCCGCAGTTATACGGCAGAGGACCGCAAAGCAATGTCGGACCAGATGCAGGAGCTGATTGCGGCAGCGCAGGAGCTGAAAGCACTGATTGATGCTGTGGAATAATCCAGATCCACGAAAGCAGCAAACAACAAAAATCCATGCAAATAGGAATACAGGAATCCACGATATGAAACAGCGAATTGTCATCCGGCTGCACCTGGCTGTGCGGGCAGTGCTGCAAAGCGAAGCGGACTGGCGCGGCACGCGGCTGGGCACCCTGACATCGGAGCTGATCCATGAACAGGCTGCGAAAGCGCGCCTGTGCGGGGTGCAGAATTACGAGTTGAACCCTGTCAGCAGCCGCTATGTTCCCGTTACAAACGGGACAAAATATAAGCAGACATCTGGCCTGGAGCAGATCTCCATCTATCTGAACGATGAGGATATGCAAACCTTGAAAGAGCTGGCACTGGCCAACGATAGTGTGCGTGTGATCAACGGCAGGCAGGCAATCACCTACCGATATGTTGTTCCCGGAATGCTGCTGAACGACCCGGTGTTTACGGGGCTGACAGAGCAGAACAGCACGGCAGGGTAAGCACTTCAAAATCTTGAATAAATCAAAGGCGGCACCGCGTTTTTTGAAAGACGCGGTGCCGTTTTGTATGCAAAGCAGCCTGAAAATACTACAAAACATAAACCTGTGCGAAATTACAACAAAACGGATAGAAGGTGAGAATAGGAAAAAAGGAGAAATATGTTGGAATTTTACACAGGTTTACAGAGCAAAACATGAGGAAAAGCGCGATGCAGCGTTTGCAAAATAAAGCGGATTTTGGGTGAATCAGGTGCGGGGAACCAAAAAAGAGGGGAAACCTGTGTAAATAGCAACAATCTGCAGGGTGAATTACCTTTTTATAATACGACAGGGATAGGAATACCCTGTGTAAAGATGCAACACTGTACGCTGCGAAAGGGAAGGGTTGCAATTTTACACAGGGTATTGGTTATTCTGTCAGGCGGAGTAGAAGGAAAACGCTAAAAACAAAATGGCATATATGAGCTGTATTATACGATTTGGAATTAAAACGGCCGACCGAACGATGGGATTTGGCGGGATAGGGAGAAAGGCGAAAGTTGATATGGAGAGAGCGAGGGCAGAGGTTGGCATGCTGCTTGATAGACAAAAGCGTGGAAACGTGATGTGAAATGGCGGGAATACAACGCTATTTTTGTATTAAACTTGTCAAATAATACAATTTGTATTTCGATACAGAGAATCTCTTTGGAAACCAAGCGGGAATAATTTGACGATTTAAGCAATAGTAGATGGCCTGCAACTTGAGAAAGTATTGGCAACACCGCATAATTCCCGCCTTACGGCCTAAGCACCGCTCCGGCGGCTGCGGCACGGCATCTGCGTTGCCAAAATGCTCGATAATGTCGGGTTGCGGTACCCGCATCGTGCTTCGGGGGCAAAAGCCCCTCGCACTCTGCGACCGCTGCCCCTGCTTCGGTTCGCTGTTTCCGCCACTGGCGGTGCTCACCTTTGCAGCATCCAGTATTATCTGCGCTTTTGGCTTGGCATCTGCCGCACCTCGCTCGCCGTATCGGCACTTAGAATTATGCGGTATTGCCTATTACCTTCGCATCGGCGAAAGACAGTCAAAATAAATGCGGAATGGTTAGTAGCAAGGAGAAAATGACTGCCGGACGCCGCGGAAATCGGGCAGCATAAAAACATGAATTTTTCAGATACACCCTAGAGGCAGCCTGTGGAATTCACCCTTCAAGCATTTGTGGTGACAGGTGTAAACAGCGCCCGGTCCTCTCCGCCGCTCCGCGGCATCTTTCCACCCCGCGGGGAACTGCCCTCAAGAGAAGCATCGTCTCCTGCAAATATTTTAGCGGGTACAACACAAACCAACAAGGTTCTCCGCGGCGGGAAAGGGAAATCCCGCCCCACAGGTTGTTTATGGGGTGGATGTGTGGGATATAATAATCCGCAGGGGAAAATTCCGTCCTACCACCCTGCACAAAAATCCATCCCAGGCCATCATTCCAACCCACCAAAAATCCAGAATGTTCCCCCGTCCGAACCACCCACTCGCAAAATAAAAGCTGCCCGCCGATCCTAATGAAACGCTCAACCCCCTATCCTAGGGTGTATTTGAAAAGTCGCCCTAAAACCGCCAAACAGTATCCCCAAAATACGCAAAAAGCTAAGGCAACACCGCACAATTCCCGCCTTACGGCTTAAGCACCGCTCCGGCGGC